>Ga0196963_10002321_pt1 | contig 11515 bp, 10 predicted proteins | sample S1_5metaG_FD_148600 | JGI IMG/M metagenome (GOLD analysis project Ga0196963, IMG submission 148600) | Soil microbial communities from Anza Borrego desert, Southern California, United States - S1_5 | ecosystem: Environmental > Terrestrial > Soil > Desert | place: USA: California | collected... | reverse complement strand
TGGGCACCCGGTGGCTATTTTGGAAATACTTAATCCGGCTACGCGCTATATGCAATACGAATACCCTAGGCCGCCCCATCAGCAACCCGCGGCCGCTGCTGCGGCCGGGGGTACCGCGCACCGCCCGCCCAGGAACACGGCCGCTGGCCGCCCGGCAGGCTGCATCCCCCGCCCGGCCGTGCGATTCGCCCGCGGCCGGCCCTCAACCACACAGGCTTTCGTCCGATAGGGCAGGCATGCACCGGCTGCTGTCGATCGAATCCTCCCCGACGATGCGCCGCGGCATCGAGCGGCTGCTCGCCGAGCAGGGCTTCGATGTCGTGTCGGTTCCCGCGGACGAGCAGGCGCCGCTGGCGCTGGAACGCGCGCTGGCGCAGGGCCTGTCGGCCGTGGTGCTGGGCAGCAACAGCGCCTCCGCCGCCACCTGCCGCGCCATCGCCACGCGCCTGTCCGAGGCCGATGCGTTGCGCGTGGGCCTGCTGGTGCTGGCACCGCCCAGCGATGCCGGCGTGCCGGACTTCGTGGCCGGCCGCCGCCACACCCGCATCGAGCACCCCACGGCCGCCCAGCAGGTGCCGGGCTTCGTGCACAGCCTGCTGGCCCAGCTGCAGGCGCCCGAACCCGCGCCGCCGCCGCGCCGCGAAGGCCTGAAGGTGCTGCTGGTCGACGATTCCAAGACCAGCCGCACCAAGTACCGCCGGCTGCTGCAGTCCAGCGGCTATGCCGTCACTGCCTGCGAAGGCCCGCGCGAGGCGCTGCTGGTCATCGACAGCGAGCGTTTCGACCTGGCCATCATCGACTACTACATGCCTGGCATGAACGGCGCCGCGCTGTGCCGCGCGCTGCGCGCCGAAGCCGCGACGCGCGACCTGACGCTGGCCATCCTCACCGCCTCCTACTCCGACGCGCTGATCCACGACTGCCTGGAGGCCGGCGCCGCCGAGTGCATGTTCAAGGACGAGTCGAACGCCCTCTTCCTGGCCCGCGTGCAGGGCATGGCCCGCCTGCGCGAGCGTGAACTGCGCCTCTCCGAGGAACGCCAGCGCCTGGCGCTGCTGCTGGAATCGGTGGGCGACGGCCTCTACGGCGTCGACCGCGCCGGCCGCATCACCTTCGCCAACCGCGCCGCATTGCGCGCGCTGGGCCACCCGCGCGAGGTCGACGTGGTGGGCACCGCCGCGCAGCAGCTGATCCATCCGGCCGACGAACAAGGCCGCCCGGTGGCCGCCGAGGCCAGCTTCCTGCAGCAGGCCTACGAGCTGGGCGATTCGCTGGACGATTGGGAAACGGTGTTCCGCCGCGCCGATGGCGAGCTGTTCGACGTCGAATGCAACGTGCGGCCGCAGTTCCAGGGCGAGCGCTGCACCGGCTCGGTCGTCGCCTTCCGCGACATCACCGAGCGCAAGCGTTTCGAGGCCGAGCTGCAGTGGCAGCTGCAGCACGACCACCTGACGCGGCTGTACAACCGCCGCCACTTCGAGCAGCAGCTCGAGCAGGAGCTGATCCGCCTGCGCCGCAGCAGCGAGCTGTCGGCCCTGCTCTTCATCGACCTGGACCGCTTCAAGCACATCAACGACACCGCAGGCCACGCCGCGGGCGACGCGCTGCTCGCCGCCATCGGCCGCAAGCTGCTGGCGCGGGCCCGGGCGTCCGACGCCGTGGCGCGCCTGTCCGGCGACGAGTTCGCGGTGCTGCTGCGCAACGTCGACGAGCCGGGGCTGGTGGCACTGGCGGAGTCCTTCCGCGCCGTGCTGGACGACGGCCGCTTCGTGCATGGCCGGCGCGAGTTCGAGGTCTCCGGCAGCGTCGGCGCGGTGCGGCTCGACCGCCATTCCGGCAGCGCGCCACACGTGATGAACTGCGCCGACGCCGCCTGCCGCGTCGCCAAGCAGCAGGGCCGAAACCGCATCCACTGCTTCGACGTCAACGAAGACGCCGGCGCGCTGGCGGCGCTGCAGCAATCGTGGTCGCACCGCTTGCAGCGGGCGCTGGCTTCGGACGCCTTCGCGCTGCAATTCCAGTCCATCGTGCGGCTGGAGGCCCTGCCGCAGGAGGCGATGGCGGCTGAGCACGGCGGCCCCCGCCTGCGCCGGGCCGCCATGGCCGCCCGCCATGGGCAGGAGGTGTTCCTGCGGCTGGAAGACCTGGGCGCGCGGCTGCAGCCCAAGGCCTTCATGTCGCATGCCGAGCGCTTCAACCTGCTGCCGGCGCTCGACGGCTGGGTGCTCGACCGCATCGGCCCGCGGCTGACCGCCGGCGAGCCCGGCGCCGCCCCGCAGGCGCGCTACCACGTGAACGTGGCGGTGGCCTCGCTGCTCGATGCCGGCTACGTCGGCAAGCTGAAGGCGGTGGCCGCCCACGAGGCCTTTGCCGCCGGCTGCCTCTACCTCGAGGTGAAGGAAAGCGACCTGGCGCCGCAGCTCGCGCGCGCGCTGCCGGTGATGCAGGAGCTGGCGGCGCTGGGGCTGATGTTCGTGCTGGACGAGTTCGGCCGCGGCCTGGGCGCGCTGGACCACCTGCGCAGCCTGCCGATTGCGGCGGTCAAGCTGGACACGACGCTGGTGCAGGGCGTGGCGCACGACAAGTTCGGCGCGACGCTGGTGCGCACGATGACCGAGCTGGCCCATGCGATGAACCTGGAGGTCTTCGCGCCCGCGGTGGAAGACGTGGCCACGCTGCGCCAGTTGCATGCGATGGGGCTGGACCGCGCGCAGGGATTCGTGCTCGGCCGCCCCGGCAGCGACGCGGCCGAGACCATTCCGGCGCCCGACGACTTCATCGAGCTCGAGCGCGCGCCTGCCGAGCGTTAGCCAGGCTGGTGCCGTGCCGGCCACGAAGAGCGGGGCGGCCGCCGATGGCCGGCGTCAACTCGTCGAGCCCGTGGCCGTGCACTCCAGCACCTCGGCGTGGCGACCGCCCAGCAAGGCCTGCAGTTGCGCTTCGGGCATCGGCCGGCCCAGGTAGAAGCCCTGCATCAGCTCGCAGCCCATGCGGGCCAGGAACTCCTGCTGCGCCGGCTGCTCGATGCCCTCGGCAATCACGCGCAAGCCAAGCTTGCGCGTCAGCTCGAGCACGCTGCGGATGACCTCCTCGCACGGGGCATCGTTGCCGATGCGCTCGACGAAGCTGCGGTCCAGCTTGACGCACTGGATCGGAAAACGCGTCAGGTAGCTCAGCGACGAGTAGCCGGTGCCGAAGTCATCCAGCGACAGGCCGACACCCAGCGCCACGATCTCGTCCAGCACGCGGCGCACGGCCTCGGGGTTGGCGATCACGGCGGTCTCGGTGATCTCGAGCTCCAGCCGGTCGGGCGCGAGGCCGGTGCGCTCGAGAATCGAGGCGATCAGCCGCGGCATCGCCGTCTGCTGGACCGATACCGCGGACAGGTTCACGCACACGCGCGGGGCACCGTGCGCGCCGGCCTGCCAGCGCATCGCGGCCGCGCAGGCGTTCTCCAGCACCCAGCAGTCGATGCGGCGGATCAGGCCGCATTCTTCGGCATGGCGGATGAACTGCCCCGGTGCGACCGTCTCGCCGGTCGAGCGCTGCCAGCGCAGCAGGGCCTCGACGCTGTCGATGCGTCCGCTGGCCGGGCAGACGATGGGCTGGTAGACGAGCCGGAACTCGCCTTGCTTCAGCGCGGCGTCGATCATCACGGTGAGCGACATGCGCTCGCCGTCCTTGCCGAGCATGGACGCGTCGAACAGGCGGTATTGGCTGCGGCCGCCCTGCTTGGCCTCGTACAGCGCGATGTCGGCGCGGCGATGCAGCTCGTCGGAGGTGTCCGCGTCCTCCGGAAAGAACACCAGGCCCATGCTGGCACCCACGCACACCGGATGGCCGCCGATCGACACCGGGCGCGACACCGCGTCGATGACGCGCTCGGCGACCGCGATGGCGTCGGCCTGGCCATCGAGCTGCGTCATCAGGATCGTGAACTCGTCGCCGCCCATGCGCGCCACGGTGTCGCACGAGCGCACGCAGCGCGACAACCGGTCGGCCACCTCGACCAGCAGCCGGTCGCCCGCCGGATGCCCGAGCGTGTCGTTGACGTCCTTGAACCGGTCGAGGTCGAGGTAGGCGACGGCGGTCAGCTTGCCGCTGCGGCGCGCCGCCTCCAGCGCGATGCCGAGCCGGTCGTTGAACAGCGCCCGGTTCGGCAGCTGCGTCAGCGTGTCGTAGAACGCCAGCCGCTTGAGTTGCTGTTCGCTCTGCTTCAGCGCCGTCATGTCGCGCGCCACGCAGACGTAGTGCGACGCGGCGCCGCTGTCGTCTCGCAGCGCGTTGATGAGCACCCATGACGGGAACGACTCGCCGTTGCGGCGCCGGTCGAGCAGCTCGCCGGTCCAGTGGCCCGACTCGCGCAGGGCGTTCCACAGCGTCGCGTCCGGCCCCCCGTCGGCATAGAGCCGCTGGCCGATGAGCTCTTCGCGCGCGCGCCCGACGAAGTGCTCGTATGCCGGGTTCACCTCGATGATCGTGCCCTGGGGATCCGTCACGATGACGGCCTCGCCCGTCGAGCGCACGGCCTCGGCGTAGATGGTGAGGTGGCGTTCGGCCTGGCGGCGCAGCTCCACCTCGGAACGAAGCCCGTCGTTGGCGGCGCCCAGCTCGGCGTTCAGGCCGAGCAGGCGCTGGTTGGCCGCGTAGACCTCCCGGCTCTTGGTCTCCAGGAGGGCTTCGGCGCTCTTGCGCGCGCGGCGTTCGCGCTGGAGCTGGCGCTGCAGCAGCGCCAGCTCGTCCCCTCCGGTGGCGGCTGCCGATGCGGTCGGCGCCGGAAGCTCGTCGCGCTTCATCGCGCCGTCAGCGTGAAGCGGGTGCTGAACGGCGCCCGGCCGGGCAGGTCCTGGCGCGCGACGTCGATCGGGTTGCCGTAGTGCTCGATGCAGCCGCGGATCAGCCCCTCGGCGAGATCGGCGAACGGATGATGGGAGCGGTACAGCATGACCAGCGTGCCGCTGGCCGGCGTCTCGTAGTCGAAGCTCGGCAGCTCGGCGTCCGGATAGAGCTTGCGCACCTCGACATGGATCACCTGCTCGACCGACAGCAGGAAAGCGAAGGCGGACCCCACGCCCTCGAACAGCGCGGGATAGGCCTCGTGAAACCGTCCGAACAGGTGGTGGCCGAAAGCCTGCACCAAGCGCGGCGCCGGAGTCGCCGTCGCCGCGGCGAGCGCACCGACGAGCTGCAGCAACTCGCGGCAGGGGTAGGTGCCGACGGCCGTGTAGGCGCCGCCACTGTCCGGCGCCGCTTCCTCGATGATGCGATCGACCATCGCGAGGCCGAAGCGGTGTTCGACCATCTCGAGGAACTCCGTAAAGACAATGCCCTTCATGCTGCTCCATGCTTCCGGCGCCCGGCCGAACGCCGGTGTCCGCCGGTACATCGTCAGAAAGCAGCAAAAATGAAACAGCTTGGCGGTGGTTCCTCCGCCGATCGTGACTCAGTGCACGCAGCCAACCCGCCCGGCCGGGGCCGCGGTTCTCGCTAGCGCCGCGGCAACTCGTCCACCGTCTCCGCCACCAGGTGCGGCGGCAGCCGCTTCAGCAGCCAGCGGATCGCCAGCGGCACCAGCACCAGGTCGTCGGCGATGCCCAGCAGCGGCAGCACGTCCGGCAGCAGGTCGACCGGCGACAGCACGTACAGCGCGATCAGGCCCACGCCCAGCTTCAGCCAGCCGGGGGCGGCCGGATGGCGCAACGCGCGCCAGAGCTTGCGCGCGTCGCCACGCACCAGGGTCCACAGCAGCAGCAGCCGTTTCCACATGTCGCTCTCCCGCGCGGCCGGGTGCCGCCTGCGCCTCAGATGGGCGCGCGGCGGCCGCTGACAAGGGCCGGCGCACGCGCGGTTACCGGGCCGCCGTGCGTGCTTCGCCCATCAGCCAGCAGCGAAAGGCCCGCCAGGCCGCCGAAGCCGGGCGCGACTGCAGGCGCGTCAGCCAATAGCGGCCCAGCGGCAGTTCCACGGCGAAGGGCTGTACCAGCCGTCCTTCACGCAGGTCGGCGGCGAACATCGCCGCCGGCAGCAGGCCCACGCCCAGGCCCTGTGCCGCCGCCGCGGCGATGGCCAGGGACGAATCGAAGACCGGCCCGCGCAGCAGCGGCGGTGCGGCACCCGCGGCGCCGAACCAGCGCGGCCATTCGTCGGCGCGGTACGAGCGCAACAGCGTCTCGCGCGCCAGGTCGGCTGGTGCGTGCAACCGGGCCGCCAGCGCCGGTGCGCACATCGGCGACAGCGGCGCATCGACCAGCGGCTCGGCCTCGGTGCCGTGCCAGGCGCCATCGCCGAAGCGGATGGCGCCGTCCAGCCCCTCACCGGCCAGGTCGACGCGGTTGTTGTGCGTCAGCAGGCGCAAGTCGACGAATGGATGGGCACGCCGGAAGCCGTCCAGCCGCGGCAGCAGCCAGCCAACCGCGAAGGTGCCGACGGCGGCCACGGTCAGCACCTCATGCAGGCGGCCGCCGTGGAACTGCTGCAGCACTGCGCCCATGCGGGCGAAGCTCTCGGCCAGCATCGGCAGCAGGGCCTGGCCTTCGTCGGTCAGCGCCAGGCCGCGCGGCAGCCGGCGGAACAGCGGCAGGCCCAGGCGCTGCTCCAGGTTCTTGACCTGGGCGCTCACGGCGGTCTGGGTCACGTTCAGCTCGGCGGCGGCACGGGTGAAGCTGAGGTGCCGCGCCGAGACCTCGAAGGCCCGTAATGCATTCAGTGGCAGGTTCATGGCCCGGATTTTCTGGGGTCTGGCCTGCGTTATCGCCGTTTGTGCGGTGGGCGGGCGATGGCTATCGTGCCGTCCGCCGGTCCTGCAACGGGCCCCTGCAGGGCCCCTTTCAGCGGGCCATCACCTCGAGGAGAACATGAACACCGATCGACGCCACTTCACCCATGCGACGCTGCGACTTGTCGCCGCCCTGGCCGCCGGCACCGGCCCCGCCTGGTCCGCCGAGCCGCAGAAAAACCGGGGTCCGCGCCCGCCCTGGGCACAAATCGAACGCGACGCGCACGGCCGGCTCGGCGTGGCGGTGCTGGACACGGCCGATGGCCGCCTCGCCGGCCACCGGCTGCACGAGCGCTTCCCGCTGTGCAGCACCTTCAAGTGGCTGGCGGCCGCGATGGTGCTGGCGCGCGTCGACGCCGGCGCCGAGCGCCTCGACCGCCGCATCGCCTACGGTGCCGAGGCCCTGGTGCCGCATTCGCCGGTGACCGGCCCGCCGGCCGGCCGTGGCGGGCTGACGCTGGCCGAGCTGTGCGAAGCCACCATCACCGTCAGCGACAACACGGCGGCCAACCTGATCCTGGCCGAACACGGCGGCCCCGCGTCCTTGACGCGTTACGCGCGCAGCCTCGGCGACGCCCGCACCCGCCTCGACCGCACCGAGCCCGCGCTGAACGAAGCCACGCCGGGCGACCCACGCGACACCACGACGCCCGCGGCCATGGCCGGCGCGCTGCGCGCGGCGCTGCTGGGCGACGCGCTGTCGGCCGCCAGCCGCGCCCAGCTGCAGCGCTGGATGGAAGCGACCCGCACGAACCTGAAGCGCCTGCGCGCCGACCTGCCGGAGGGCTGGCGCCTCGGCAGCAAGACTGGCACCGGCGCGCGCGGCACCACCAACGACGTCGGCGTCTACTGGCCGCCGGGGCGGCCGCCGATCGTCGTCGCGGTCTACCTGACCGCGACCAGCGCGCCCGAAGCGGATCGCCAGTGGGCGATCGCCCGCGTCGCCCGCTGGGTCACGCGCGGTGAGCTGGCGCCGCCGCAGCCGGGCTGAGCGGTAGCGCCCCGGCGGCGTGCCAGGCGCGTGGGCGCCGCGGTGCTTCGCGCCCGCCCCGGGGGGCTGTCAGTCCCCCAGCTCGGCACGCCGCGGCAGGTCCGCGCCGCGGCGCGAGCAGGTGATGGCCGCGGCCCGGGCCGCGAAGCGCAGTGCCGGTGCCACCTGCTCGCGGCCCAGCCGATCCAGGCCTTCGGGCGCCAGGAGGCCCTGCTCGGCCAGCCAGGTCAGCAGCGCGGCCTGGAAGGTGTCGCCGGCGCCCACGGTGTCGACCACCTGCACCGGCTCCGGCGCCACGACCACCGCCTCTTCGCGGGTGTAGCCGAGCGCGCCTTCGCCGCCACGCGTGACCACCACGAGGCTCACGCCCGCCTCCAGCGCCTCGGCAGCGAACTGCTCAATGCGCCGGCCGGGGTACAGCAGCGACAGGTCCTCGTCGCTCACCTTCAGCAGGTGGGTGCGCGGCAGCATCCAGTCCAGCGTGGCGCGCCACACCGCCAGGTCGGGTTCGACGTTGGTGCGGATGTTGGGGTCGTAGCTGATGACGCTGCGGCCGCGCTCGCGCTCGCGCTCGACCAGCTGGCGCTGCGTGTCGCCGGTGGGCTGCACCACCATCGCATAGGAGCCGAAGTGGAAGCAGCGCGCCGCGGCCGGCACCGCCGCCAGGTGCTGAGGCTGCAGCAGCCGGTCCGCCGCGCCGTGGCCGTAGAAGGCATAGGAAGGCACGCCGCGCGCATCCAGGCCGACCAGGCTGATCGTCGTCGGCGCGTCGATGCGGGCGACGCAGCCGGTGTCGATGCCCTCGTCGGCCAGCGCGCGCATCAGCCGCTCGCCCGCGAAGCCGGTACCCACACCCCCCAGGAAACCCACCGGCTGGCCCAGCCGCGCCAGCCCCAGCGCGACGTTGAACGGCGAGCCGCCGATGCGGCCATCGAAGCCGATGCCGGTGGGTGTGTCGCCGGTGGCGAACACATCGAACAGGGCTTCTCCGCAGACGATGAACATGGCTGGAATCTCCGGGTGGCAAATAAATCAAGAACAGTGATTTATTAGACCACCTCGGTCGCGAGCGCGCCAATACCGGCTTGCCCACCCTCCGGCCGCTGCTTGCGCCGGCGTCCTACAGCGGCCGGCACCGGCTGGCGCGAACAATCCGGGCATGAAGATCCACCTGCCCACCCCCGTCATCGCCCTGCTCTCGGCCGCTGCCCTGGCGGTCGCATTGCCCGCCGCGGCTGCGGAATCGGCCGGCGAGAAGGTGGCCGACGGCGCCCAGCGCGCCGGTTCAGCCATCACCCGCGGCGCGCACGCCGCGGCCAGCGGCGTGCAGCGCGGCGTGCATGCCGCCGCCGACGGCATCGAACGCGGCGCCCAAGCCACCGCCCGCGGCATCGAACGCGGCGCCAAGGCGACCGAGCGCGGCATCAAGCGCGGCGCGCAGGCCACCGCCCGCGGCATCGAACGCGGCGCCGAAGCCACCGGCCGCGCGGTGCACAAGGCGGCCGAGAAGGTCGGCCTGGCGCGCGAGCCGTCGCCGCCCAAGGAACCCGCCAAGCAATCCTGACGCGCAGGATGCGCGTCAGGCAATCAGCGCGCCGACACGCTTCAGCGCCGCTTCCACCGCCGCGCTGTGCGGCCGGCCGCAGCTCAGGCGCAGGAAGTTGTCGAAGCGCGGGCTGTTCGAGAACATGCCGCCCGGCGACAGCTTGATGCCCTCGGCCAGCGCCGCCTTGAAGAGCGCGTACGACGACACGCCCTGCGGCAGTTCGACCCACAGCAGCATGCCGGCCTCGGGCACGCTCAAGCGCGTGCCGCTGGGAAAGTAACGCGCAACACACTCGGCCATCTGTTCGCGCTGCGCGCGCAGCGACTGCCGCAGCTTCTGCAGGTGGCGGTCGTAGGCCGGGCCGTCGACGAACTCGCCCGCCACCATCTGTGGCAGTTCCTCGTTGTAGCGGGTCATCGCGTACTTCAGCATCTCCACCCGCGCCTGCCAGCGGCCGGCGAGCATCCAGCCCAGCCTGAAACCGGGCGCCAGCAGCTTGTTCAGCGAGTGGCAGTAGATGACGTGGCCGCTGCGGTCGAATGATTTCGCGGCGCGCCAGGGCGTGTCGCCGCCCATGTCGCCGTAGATGTCGTCCTCGATCAGCGGGATGCCGCGGGCTTCGCACAGCTGCACCAGGCGCTGCTTGTGCGCATCGGGCATCACGCTGCCCAGTGGGTTGTGGCCGGTGGGCATGCTGACCACGGCCTTGATCGACGGGTCCTGCTCCAGCGCGAAGGCCAGCGCGTCGAGCGACAGGCCGGTGTAGGGGCTGGCCGGCACCTCCAGCGCACGCAGGCCCAGGCTTTCCAGCACCTGCAGCAGGCCGTAGAAGGTGGGTGACTCCACCACCACGGTGTCGCCCGGCCGCGTAACGGCACGCAGCGCCAGGTTGATGGCCTCGATGCAGCCATGCGTGACCACCACCTCGTCCGGCGCGGCGACGATGCCGCGCGCCAGCGCCCGCCGCGCCAGCGCGCCGCGCAGCAGCGGGTGGCCATGGCGGCGCGACTGCGTGGTCAGGATCGCCGGCTGCTGGCGCAGGATGCGCTGCATCGTGCGCTGCAGCGCGGCGGTGGGGTACAGCTCGGGCGCGCCGATGGCCAGCGCCAGGTTCACGCTGACCGGCTGCTGCTGGCCGAGCGCGATGATCTCGGACACCCGCGCATGGATGCCGACGTAGTCCGCCGGGTCCGGCGGCGCGCTGGCATCGACCTCGTTGGCGGGCAGCAGGCCGCTGCGGCGCGGCGGCCGCACGAAGTAACCGGAACGCGGCCGCGCCTCCAGCCAGCCCTGGTCCTCCAGGTAGCGGCAGGCTTGCAGCGCGGTCGACAGGCTGACCTCGTGCGTGCTCATCAGCCGCCGCACCGACGGAAAGCGGGCACCGGTGCCGAGCGAGCCGGCGCGGATGGCGCCCAGGTAGTGGTCGGCGATGCGGCGGTAGAGGGTGGGTTCGTCGGTGCGCACGGCAGGGATCGTCACCGGCCCGGGCCGGTGGCCGACAGATACAGAGCCCTCGGATTGTGGCCAGAACAGAACAGACGCGCCGCCGCTGTTGCGCCGCAGATGACCGGCTGGTGTGCCTGCCGCGGCACGGGCCGGGCCGGCACAGTGGGCACCATCCCGCCCGACCCGGGCGCCCCGGAGCACACGATGGCCCCCTCGCACCCCACCGTCCTGAAGCTGCAGCCCGGCGAGAGCCGCCTGATCCGCCTGCAGGCCGGCGACCAACTGTTCGCCGCGCAAGGCAGCCTGCAGCTCACCGAACCGCCCGAGACCCTGGACGAGCAGGCCTGGCGCCTGCGCCGCACGCTGCACTGCGGCGCCGGCCATGCGGTGACGCGCGCGGGCTGGGTGCGGCTGGAAGCCGGCGACGCACCGGCGCAACTGCAGCTGAACTCGGCCGCGCCGGCGCACGACCGCGATACGTTGCCGGCCTGCGACCCGCGCGCGGCGGTGTCGCCCGCCGCGCGCAGCGTGTGGCAGCTGGTCGAACGCCTGGCAGTGGCGGTCGCTAACTCCGCTCGCCAGCGGCAGCAAATGCCCTCGTGAGTCCCCGCGCCACCCAGCTGCCGGCGCCCACCGCGGCGCCCATGATCCAGAACATCACGCCCGGCCCCAGCACCGAGCCGGCGACGCCGAAGGCCAGCGGCATCACGCTGCTGGAGGCGTTGATCGCCATCGACCGGAAGGCGATCGCCTCGCC
>Ga0196963_10002320_pt1 | contig 11524 bp, 13 predicted proteins | sample S1_5metaG_FD_148600 | JGI IMG/M metagenome (GOLD analysis project Ga0196963, IMG submission 148600) | Soil microbial communities from Anza Borrego desert, Southern California, United States - S1_5 | ecosystem: Environmental > Terrestrial > Soil > Desert | place: USA: California | collected... | reverse complement strand
TCAACGTCAAGGGCGGCCGCTGCGAGGCCTGCAAGGGCGACGGCCTGATCAAGATCGAGATGCACTTCCTCCCCGACGTCTACGTCACCTGCGACGTCTGCCACGGCCACCGCTACAATCGCGAGACGCTGGAGGTGAAGTTCAAGGGCAAGAGCATCGCCGACGTCCTCGACATGACGGTGGAAGACGCCCACGAATTCTTCAAGGCCGTGCCCCCCATCCGCGACAAGATGGCGATGCTGGAGGAAGTCGGCTTGGGCTACATCAAGGTCGGCCAGCAGGCGACTACCCTGAGCGGCGGCGAAGCCCAGCGGGTGAAGCTGGCCAAGGAGCTGTCGAGACGGGCGACGGGGCAGACCCTGTACATATTGGACGAGCCGACCACGGGGCTTCACTTCGAGGACGTGCGCAAGCTGCTCGAGGTGCTCCACGCGCTGGTCGACCAGGGCAATTCGGTGGTGGTGATCGAGCACAACCTCGAGGTGATCAAGACGGCGGACTGGGTGCTGGACCTTGGACCCGAGGGGGGCGACAAGGGGGGAGAGATCGTGGCTGAAGGCACTCCCGAGGCAGTCGCTGCGGAACCCCGCTCGTACACGGGCGGCTATCTCAAGGACCTCCTCGCTAAGTCGACACGCACCGAAGCAAAGAACCCCCTCGGCCGGAAAAAGCGCGGTTCCGTCTCAATGCGCGAGCGAGAGGCCGCAGAATGAAATGCGTCAGGGGGGCGAGCCTCGGCCGGCTTAAGGCACCCGCGGGCGACCTTCTGCGCCACTACTGCGCAGAAGCAGTGTCACTCGGATTCTTTTTTTTGCCACGTTTGCTCAACAGGAAGCCCAGTCTTCGCCGGACTACATTCATAACATCTATACCAAGACGCTCAGCCGTTGAACTGATACTACCCTTGCCATAATACCGTGCGACGTCCGTATCGATGCCAACCGCCATCAGCTCGACCGGGGATTCTGCCAGTTCAGCAATGGCTGACAAAAGGTGCTTCTCTAGGTATCTTGGTCCATTGACCGACAACGTCGAGTCATCAACCGGAGCACCATCAGAAATTACGATAAGTAGCCGAAGGTCTGACTCCTGAGAAAGCAAGCGCTCCTTCGCGAATAGCAAGGCCTCTCCGTCTACGTTCTCCTTCAGAAGCCCTTCTCGTAACATGACTCCATGGTTTTGGACCGTCTCTACGAAGGTCTGGCTGAAGCTCTTGTAAATGATGTGCCTGAGATCGTTTAAACGGCCAGGGTATGATGGGCGCCCATCTGCCAGCCACTTTTCCCGAGACTGACCGCCTTTCCATGCTCGTGTCGTAAATCCAACGACCTCCGTCTTGAAACCGGCTCCGTCGAAAATTTCGGTGAGAATTAGTGACCAAGCTGTTACAAACGAAATTGGCTTCCCACGGAGACTCCCAGAATTATCCAACAGGAAAAGTACTGAAGCACTACGTCCTCCACGCGCTGCCTCCAAGTCTCTCTCGAACTTGATTGTCGTCCCCGCATGTTTCGTTGACAGCTCTGAAGCCAAAGCTGTGCTCAGTTTTGTGAGAGCCAGAGCCGATTTTCCTGACAAAAACTGGTCGGCACTAATAACTTCGTCAAACTGCGTTGTATAAACCTTGTAAGGTTCATCAGTATCCGGCACCTGAATCCGGCCTGGCGCCTCTGCCGCCTCGAACAAATCCATAGCTTCTGACAAGCTTGAACTCGCACTGATCTCAAAGTCGACAGAGGGCTTCGCTGCCAGCTTCTGCAGAATCTGCTCCGTTCTGCTCGTCGGTTCCTGCTTCTCGGAAATGGAAATGCTCGCGCTCAGGATGTCCGTGAGCGCATTGGTCCGATTCTTGATCATTTCCGCTAAGTCAGCTAAACTCTTTGCGATCTCAGGGCTCTCTAACGGTATGAACCTCAACCCGCGCCAGTCGCTATACTGACGGCTTCGCAAGGAGATTGCGATCTCGTCGCGGGAATCCTCCTCGGACATTGCGTCTGCCGTGAGGTAATATATTGGCAGTATCAGTTGATTAGTTCCAAGCGAACTTTCCCGAAGGAGGAAGAGTTCATATTCTCGCCGACAAGCCGGGCTGTTGAAATAGCTGGGTGTGACCACAGGGATCAGAAATGATACCTCTTTGATTGATGCCTCAATGCGGTCTTGCCAGTTCTGGCCCCATTCTAGATCATTCCGGTCTTGGAAAATATGAAATGGCCTTCCTGTGTGCATTCGCACTTCGCCTTCTAAACGTTCCCGCAGCTTAGATATCCGCCCATTGTCGTGATCATCGTCCGAGTGTACATAACTCAGAAAGGCGGCTGCGCTGCTCGTTGCCATTGGCAGTTCTCCTCCGCATCAGGTTAGACACGATCATCGTAACAACACAACACGGAGATAGCTTGTTAGCGCCAGTAGCGACTGGCTGTGAGCCTGCATTGGCAGGTGAAACCTAATCGCTTAGCAACCCCCTCTCGATCAGCCGCCGGATCGCTTCGGAGCGGGAGGGTTTGGGGTCGGGCTGGCGGTCGATCCAGGCGGTGATCGCCGCCTCCTTTGCGGCTTTGCGCCTTTGCGTGAACCCAATCTCACCTGCGGTGCGAGTTCGGTCCGCTGCTAAACGAATTATGGATACGACATCGGCCAAGCTCGCCCTTCCCGCGCTTCCCTGCTAAAACATGTCGCCCACCCGCAGGACCTTGCCATGCTCGAAATCCCGCTCGATCCGCAGCTCGAACGCCACCTCGCCGACATCGCCGCTCGGGTCGGCGAGGCGCCGGCCGAGCTCGCCCGAAGGGCGCTGCTCGCCTATCTCGAGGATCTCGAGGATTACGCCATCGCCGTCGAGGCGTGGAAGGAGCACGATCCCAAGGACACCGTCTCGCTCGAGGAGCTGATGGCGCGCCATGGCGTGGAGGGTTGAATTCACGCGCCGGGCGGAGAAGCAGATCGACAGGCTGGATCCACAAAGCCGCATCCGAATATTGAAGAAGCTGAAACTGGTATCCGAGAGCGACGATCCGCGGACCGCCGCGGAGCCGCTGACCGGCGCCTGGACCGGTTACTGGCGCTATCGCATCGGCGATTACCGAGCCATCTGCCGCATTGAAGAGGCGGTCATCACGATATTCGTCATCGAAGTCGGCCACCGGCGGGAAGTCTATCGCTGATCCGCCCCCAGCCCTTTCTCGATCAGCTGCCGGATCGCTTGGGAGCGGGAGGGTTTGGGGGCGGGCTGGCGGTCGATCCAGGCGTCGATCGCCGCCTCCAGCTCCGGCGGCATGCGCACGGCTCGGGCGGGGTGGACGCCCGTCCGGGGGCGGCCGCGGGGTCTTTTTTGTTCGACGGCTATTGACCTGCCCCTATTTCCAGTATAACTGAAAAGAAGCCGAGGCAAGGCGCCCGCCTTGCTTTCGGTTCTCACCCCGCAACGCCTTCGGCAAAGGAGGCGAAGGATGGCTGACGGGCAGCATAAGCTGTCGCGCCCGATCCCGCCAGCCGGGAGACGAGCCTGTCCCGAGCTCAGTCGAAGGGCGCTGCTGGGCGCTGCGTTCGCGCCGGTGGCCTTCGCCTTGCCGCCCGTCGTCCCAGCGCAGGCTGGGACCCCGGCGAGACCCGCTCCGAGCCCTTCTCCCTGGGATCCCGGCCTCCGCCGGGATGACGAGCAATCCTTCGTGGTCACTTTTTGGGACCGCGCCCTCGCCCGCCTTCGCCAAGCCCAGACCGCCCTCGACTCCGCCGCACACGAGCCCGACCAGGACCGCCACGACGCCCTCCTCAACGCCCACACCGAGGCGTTGTGCGCCTTCCTCGCCCTCCCCGCCCCGAACCTCCCCGCGCTCGCGGCGAACAGGGACGCCATCGTCCCCAACCTCGCCTGGGAGCTGACCGGCGCCGAAGACTGCCTCGAGATCCTCCGCCGGGACGCCATGAGGCTCCTGGTTTGTCCCCCGGACAAACCTTAGTCGGAGCCTCATCCTCGCCGCGACGGCCGGCTGATCCGGTTCGCGCGGAGGCGCGGAGGCGCGGAGAGGCCGCGCCTCCCGCGCCGAAGGCGAATCACCTCCGACCTCGTCGCGATCCGGCCGGTCGAAGGACCGCTCCGCGATCGAGCCCGCACCGACCCTCCGCGCCGCCGCGCCTCCGCGCGAGCCCCGTCTTCCTTCGCGTCCCCGTCGCAGCCTGGCCGCCGGACGGGCCGAAACGGACCAATCTCGCCCGCCCGTCCCCGCCTCGCCATGCTACACTCCGTCCCCGGAAAGGAGCGCTCGATGAAGGCGAGGATCGCGGCGGCCCTGCTCGTCCTCGCGGCGGCGCCGGGCTGCGACCCCGAGGAGGACCGGCGGCGGCTGCTCGACACGATCGCCCGCCTCGACGCCGTCTGCCTCGGCCCCTACAACGTCGCCCAGACCCCCGGCGGAGTCGACCCGCAGGGCCGGCCGCGCCAGTCCAGCTATCTGTTCTCGGCCACGCTCCACAATGAGGGCGACCGGCCGGTCGGCTCCGGGCTGCGCCTCAGCATGAGCGTGACCCAGGGCGGACTCACCGTCACCACTCCGCCGCCTCATGTCGAGCTCCCCGCCCGCGCCCGAATCCGCGCCGGCACCCCCGGCCGGCCCGGAGTCTACACGACCCCCGTGCTGGTCACGATCCCGGCGGTCCGGGGCGCCACCTACAGGATCGAGACCCGCCTCTGGCACGCTTTCGGCCGCGAGGGCGGCGACGGCTCGCCCTGCCACCGCCGGATCGAGACGTTCCGATAGGCTGCCGCCGCCCCCGGCTCGCGCCCGGTCGGGTGCCGCCGAAGCAGGATCGCCTCGCTCGTCGGCGGCACGGCCTCTCCGCGCCTCCGCGCCTCCGCGCGAAACCAGTCGGTTTCCTTCAGCGCCGCCAACCGCCGGCCTGACCATCAGCCTGCTGCCGGCCAGGGCGATCCTTGGGGACAGTAACGTTACTGTCCCCCGCTTCCCCCGGCCAGGGCGATCCTTGGGGACAGTAACGTTACTGTCCCCGCTCCCCCGCGGTCGGGTGCCGCCGAAGCAGGATCGCCTCGCTCGTCGGCGGCACGGCCTCTCCGCCCCTCCGCGCCTCCGCGCGAAACCAGTCGGTTTCCTTCAGCGCCGCCAACCGCCGGCCTGACCATCAACCTGCTGCCGGCCAGGGCGATCCTTGGGGACAGTAACGTTACTGGCGATCCTTGGGGACAGTAACGTTACTGTCCCCGCTTCCCGCGATCGGAGCCCGCACCGACCCTCCGCCCCTCCGCGTCTCCGCGCGACCCTCGTCCTTTCCTTCTGGGGACAGTTACGTTACTGTCCCCAGAGATGGCCGCCATCGAACGGGCCCGAGCCCTCCGCGTCTCCGCGTCTCCGCGCGAACCAGCACTCCCCCTTTGCGCCTGTGCGTGGACCAGAGTGCGGCTGCAAATATTTGCATAGCGAGGTCTCGCGCGGCCAGACGGACTGCAAATTTTTGCATGTTCGGCGGCGGCTCGGCACCCTCGCACGCCCTTCGGTCCGGGCGGCGCTCCGCAAGGGGCCGGCAAAGGCGCGGCATCGTCCGGGAGCGGCCCCCGCACCGGCCCCGCAGACGCACGGCATCCTTCCCGCAACGGTCCCGCAACGGCCCCGCCCGGCCCCGGCCACCGCGCAGCATCGACGACCTCAACGGCCGACCTGCTTCGCCTCTGCCCAGCCGGCGCGACGACCGCGGCCAGGAAAAATGCCTTGCCAGGTAGGACGTTTCCTGCTTCAATGAACATATGATGAACGCCAAGTCTGCGTGCAGCCCCTCGCCGAACCCCCTCGTGCCCCTCGGCCCGCCCGCGGACGGCGACCCGCCCGCGCCGGAATTCGACCCCGTCCCGCTCCGCCGCCGGGTCGACGGCTGGACCCCCGAGCGCCAGCGCGCCTATGTCGAGCATCTCGCCGAGACGCTCTGCCCGGAGACCGCCGCCGCCCTCGTCGGAATGTCCGCCGAGAGCGCCCGGCAGCTCAGGCGGCGGCCGGGGGCCGAAGGGTTCAACGCCGCCTGCGACGCGGCGCTGCGCCGAGGCCTGTCGGAGCGCGGCCGGGCCGCCCTGATCGACGAGGCGGTCAACGGCCGTCTCGTCCGCCGCTTCTACCATGGCGAGCTGATCTCGGAGGAACGGGTGCGCTCGCCCCGCCTGCTCCTCGCTCTGCTGGAGAAGGCCGAGGCCCTGTTCGCCGGCCCCGGAGCGGCCGAGAGCGAGGCCGTCGCGGCCGACTGGCACGGCGCCATGGAGCGGCTCGAGAGCGGAGCGCTCGACGGCGGCTACCGGCTGTGGCGCGACCGCGACGGCGCCTGGTGGACCAGCTTCCCGCCGCCGCCCGGCTTCCAGGGCGAGGCCGGCGACCCGCTCAACCCCAATTTCCGCCGACGCCTTACCGAGGCCGAGGAGAGGGCGCTCTCCGCGAAGGAGACGGCGCGGCTGGAGGAAGGCGCCGCGGCGCGCGACGCCTTCTTCGGCTTCAAGCCGACGCGCGGCATCACTTATCGAAGAATCCGATCAAAGGGCCGGGACTGATCGGATGGATTTTTATTTTTCGGCCAACTTCGGAACTTCCGGCCAGGCCGGCCTCGGCCGTCTGGCCCCTTCCCCCCACCCTTGCCCGCCCCGCCTTTCTATGCTCCCTTGCCGGGGCCGGGGCCGAAAGGGGCCGCCCCGCGCCGGTGTCCGGTTGCGTTGCGCTCAGCACCCGCGGGGGCATGAGGCCGCCCGCGCCAGCAGGGGACGAATGCCATGAAGATCGCGCTTGTTGCCGCGGCCGCCGCCGCTCTCGCCTTCGCCGCTCCGGCCGCCGCCCAGGAGGTCAGCTACACGCCCGGCACCTATTGGTCGGTGGCGATGGTCGACGTCCAGGACGGGAAGGAGCAGGACTATATCGACTTCCTCGCCAGCGAGTATCGCAAGAGCCAGGAATTCGCCAAGTCGAAGGGCTATATCGAGGGCTATCACGTCCTCTCCAACGTCGATCGCCGCCCCGGCGAGCCCGACCTCTACCTGATCGTCGAGTTCAAGAAATTCTTCGACCCCGCCGAGGAGCTCAGGCAGCAGAAGGAATATGAGGCGTTCATGAAGCGCAGCGAGCGCCAGATGACCGCCGAGAGCGGCGCCCGCGGCACGATGCGCACGTTGATGGGCTCGATGCTGTGGCGCGAGCTCAACCTCAAGCCGCGCTGAGTCGGACGGCTGCCGGCAACGGGACGGTCGCCGCGACCGTCCCCGCGCCGCCCCCCCCGCTCTTCCCGCGCGCCCGTCTCGACCCCCCCGCCCCCATCTGCTAGTCTCCGCCACGGGGCCCAGCTGGGGGGAGTGAGCGTCGTGTCTGCCCGGGACAATCCGCACGTCGCCGCTCTGCGCGAGGCGTACCGGCGCTGGCGCGACACCAAGGGCGGCTGCGCCGACGAGATTCTCGCCCTTTTCGACGACCGGATCGAGATGCGCTCGGTGCTGACCCCCGAGGACGTCCCCTCGCAGCTCGCCGGTGTTCACCGCACCCGGGCCGAGGCGGCCGAATATTTCGCTGCGCTCGCGCTCGAATGGGAGATGGTCGACTATGTCATCGACCAGTTCATCGCCGACGGCGAATATGGCGAGGACGTGGTCGCGATCGGCTGGTGCGCCTGGCGCCACCGCGCCAGCGGCACCGTCGTCGAGACTCCCAAGGTCGACATCTGGCGCTTCGAGTTCGGCAAGGCGACCCGGTTCACCGAAATGTTCGACAGCCTCGCCTTTGCCCGGGCGGTCGGCGCCGTCTGAAGCGCCCTTCCGCCCGCCGTGGCCGACCGGTCGGCCGGCCGCTTCGTCGCCGGCCGGGGCCGCCCGCTAATAGGCCCTCAGGCTCTGGCCGCCCGATTCGCACGGCTTCCATTCCAGCCGTCGGGTCGCGAGCGCGGAGACGATGGCGTTGACCGTGGTGCGGTCGACCGTCGCGAACGGATAATGGATGCCCACCACCCGCGGCCAGCGCCGGGTGCCCGGATCCTCGATCAGCGCCTTCATCGCGCCCAGCGCGACGGTCGCGTGCTGGATGCTGGTGGGGTTGAGCTCGCCCGGCATCGGCAGCACCGCCGAGACCTTGGTGCCGTTCAGCCCGAGCGACTGGACGACGAGACCGCCGCGCACCTGGTCCGCCTTCGCGGCCGCGGACAGCGAGCCGAGATCGGCGAGGTTCACATTGCCCCTGCGCACGGTGACGTTGGCCGTCAGCCGAAGCCCGAGCCCGACATAGACGGGGACCGTGACCACCCTCTCCCCCTTTTCGGGCATTTCTCCGTCCTCGAGCAGCCGCGCCTGACCCATGTTTCCCTCAACCGATTGGCCCGGCCCGGGCTCGGGCACGGCGAAGCGGAGCGGGGTCTCGTCATAGGCGATGAAGTCCTGCGTCACCCGGTAGCTGCTGCCGCTGCCGCCGGCGCTGAACACCGGGATGTTCACGCTCGCCTCGCCGCTGACCTGCTCCGTCGACACCCGCGCGGCGAGGTCGTGCAGCGCGTCGAGCAGACCCGGCGCGGCGCCGGTGCCCGGGCCGCACTTGCCGAAGTCGGGCGTGAACGACACCGGCAGCGGGTCGATGGCGATGTAGCGGAAGCCGGCATTGACGTCGCCCAGGCTCTGGGGCGGTTCGAGCCATCCCGAGCATCCGGCGAGGCCGAGGCTGGCGAGGGCCGTGGCGGCGACGAGTGGTTTCATGGCGGATCCTCCCTGGCTCGCCGCTTTTAGCGGCAAAGGCGGACCCCGGTCTGTGACGGCCGTCACGGCCGGAGCCGTGCCGAGCGTTGAGTTTCACGGCGGCGTTGGCGGCGCGGGGCTCCCTCGCGCGCGGCGAACATCGATCTTGTGCGGAACTCGTGAACCTTCCGCCGAAACTTCCGCCCGGGGAACCTGCCGCGCTCCCTGCCCGTTTCGGCCGCATCGCGCGCGTCGCTTGCCGCGCCTCCTTTCGTCGTGCCCGGCGCGCGCGAGTAGGAGGAGATTCGCCATGAAGCGCTCGATTCCCGTCGCCGCGGCCTTTGCCGCGCTGCTGGTTGCGGCTGCCGCCGCCTCCGCCGACGACGGCGGCCGGCCGATCAGCGTCACCATGACCGGCGCCGCCGAGCGGCCCGGACCGGGCGACCCTGACGGCACCGGCACCGCGACTTTCCGGGTCAATCCCGGCCAGGGCGAGGTCTGCTACACTCTGACCGTCGCCAATATCGAGGCGCCGACGGCGGCCCACATCCACCGCGCCCCATCGACATCGCCCGGCCCGATCGTCGTCCATCTGAACGCTCCGACCAACGGCTCGAGCAGCGGCTGCGCGACGATCAGCAGGGCGCTCGCCAAGGAGCTGATCCAGACACCCGAGGCCTACTATATCAACGTCCACAACACGCCCTTCCCGGGCGGCGCGGTGCGCGGCCAGCTGGGCTAGCGAGGACGACCAGGGGACGATGGCATAGCCGTCGACCTGCCGCCCGCGGGCCGGCGGCTCGCTGCCGACGGGCCGAGGGAGGATCGGTCCGAACTTCGGCCGCTCCGTCTCGTCGGCGCCCAGGCCCGCCTTAACAGCGTTCGCCTCGCTCGTTATCGTCGCCGCCGCAGCGGGAGGCGCAGCCATGGCGATAGTGACGGGCGCGAAGCGGGTTGCGGCGGAACGGCGCTTCTATTCGGGCATGGCGATCCTGATGATCCTGCTCGTCTTCGCCGGATTCGCGCCGACTTTCTATCTGCGCGGCATCGTCCCATATCCGCGGCCCCACCCGAGCCTGCAGCCGTCGGTGCTCGCCCATGGCCTGCTGTTCACTTTGTGGATGCTGGTCTTCTGGGCGCAGACCGCGCTCATCGCCGCCGGCCGGCGCGACCTCCACGTCCGGCTCGGCGCCGCTGGAATGGCGCTGGCGCTCGCCATCGTGCCGCTCATGTATCTGGTCGCCGTCTGGCAGGTGCCGCGCGCGAACCAGCCGCCGTTCACCGACCCGCTGAGCTGGACGGCGGTGCCGCTCTCCGTGATCCCGGCTTACGCCGTCCTGGTGTGGCTCGGCTGGCGCCGCCGCCGCGACGCCCAGTGGCACAAGCGGCTGATGCTTGGAGCGGCCCTGCTGATGATGGATCCGGCGATCGGCCGCCTTCCGCTCGCGCCGCCGACCCTGGGCGGCTTCTTCGCCCAATCCTTGCTGGCCCTCGCCCCCTATCTTCTGATCGTCTGGTGGGACCGCCGCAGCCTCGGCCGCATTCATCCCGCCACCTCGCTCGTCTTCGTCGTCGCCGCGGCCGCGCTGTCGGTGCGGAGTCTGTGCCTGGCGACCGGCGCCTGGGCGCCGGTCGCCGCGCATTTGCCCAGCCTCTGACGCCTCAGCGGAGCCCGCCATGCTCAACGACCACGATTCCTCCGCCATCGTCGCCGTCGCCGACCTCGACCGGGCCCGCGGCTTCTACTCCGACACGCTGGGTCTCGACCTCGCCGAGGAAGGCGCGGACGAGGGGGTGCTTATCTACCGGACCGGCGCCACCCGCCTCGTCGTCTACGCTTCCGAATATGCCGGCACCAACCGCGCCAATGCGGTCGTCTGGAGCGTCGGCGACGAGCTCGACGCCATCGTCGCCGCGCTCGAAGCGAAGGGTGCCGCGTTCGAGCATTATCCGGAAATCGGCCGGCTGGATGGCAATGTGCATGTCGCCGGCGGAATGAAGCTGGTCTGGCTCAGGGATCCCGACGGCAACATTCTCCACCTCAATTCGATGTGAGCCCCGCTTGTCCGGACCGCGAGGCCGTCAGGTCGGTGCGGCTGGCGGAATCGGCCGATTCGACTACGCCGCTTCGCGCGATCTCGCGGCTGGCGCGGCAGGCGTCGGTCAGGGGAACGAGTCCGGTCGCCTCGGGCACCGAATCGCTTCGCGGCTTCGGCACGATGAAATGGAGGCGAACCGCGACATATCGGCACGGCACCACCGCCTCCAGGTGGATCGTGTAGGATTCTCCCGCCTCCAGCGAGATCAACCCGTAGCGGACACCACTGTCCACGGGACGAGGCGGCGGCGCGCGCTGGTGTTCCAGCCCTAGCCGCTTGATCTCGCGAGCCTGCTTCCTCGCCCGGCGCCGACGCTCGATCGCCATGCAGCGGCGCCATTCCGCATTGTCAGGCGGACTTACCAGCACGTCGGTCTTCACCTCGTAGTAGAAGTCCCGCTCCCGCGTCGGTGGAGTCGCGGTGAGGCCGCGTATGTCGGCGCCGACGCATTCATATTCGGCCGGAAACGTCCCCTTGTTGGTCACCGTGCCGGCGAGCTGCACCAGCACCCTTTCCCCCTCCTTCGAGTCGGCGGCGAAGGGGACCACGGTGGCAAAGGCCGAGAGCTCATGACGGGCCCGGCCCCTTCCTTCGAGGTAATAGAACCAGGCCGCGGTGAGTAAAGCGAATAGCGATGCTATGCCGAGCAGGCCCTGACCGAAATCGCTGAGGCCGGTGACCTGTTGCCGGACCGCCGTCAGGATCACCCAGACGACCGCATTGGCGCGGTTGG
>Ga0196963_10002319_pt1 | contig 11531 bp, 13 predicted proteins | sample S1_5metaG_FD_148600 | JGI IMG/M metagenome (GOLD analysis project Ga0196963, IMG submission 148600) | Soil microbial communities from Anza Borrego desert, Southern California, United States - S1_5 | ecosystem: Environmental > Terrestrial > Soil > Desert | place: USA: California | collected... | reverse complement strand
TCAATTTCAAGTTGATATCGACGCCCTTCTGGTTGGTCACCTGCAGCGTGACGGACTCCTCTTCGGTGTCCTGCACGTCCATGACGCGGCCGGTGCGCACGACGTACTTGTTCGGCAGGCGGACCTTGAGGTCGCTGCCGATCTTGGCGCCCTTTTTGGCGTAGGAGTCGTCGTACTGACGGTTGATCGAGCCGATGAAATTGAGTTTCTGGTGCAGGATGCGCAGCGCTTCCCGCGTCACCTTGGTATCGGTGAGGATCGTGTTGGGCATGATGGTGCTCCTGGGGCGCTAAGGCCCCGAGATGGGGTGAGGCTTAGCCGGCCTTCTTGGCCAGCGACTTGGAGCGCCAATCCATCCATTCCTTCGTGCTCATGCGGTCGGGGTCCTTAGTCGCGGAACCGCGACTGGCGTTGACCTGCGGCACGGGGTTGGCGGACGGCGGTTTTGGCTTCGCAGCGGTGCGCTGCTTGTCCATGAGCTGCTTCCCGAGGTACGCGAGATGAAGCACCTTGACCGCCACGGGGCTACTCACGGCCAAGCCTCTGATCTGCTCGGCGGTGAACCCCTGATCGATCGCGAACTTCGATAGCTTCACGTCCAGTTCGGAAGACCAGCCCGGAATCTCTCGCTGCAGAAAGGCCTGACTTTCCTCGGCGCGCTTGGCAGCACGCTGCTGCGCGTCCGAGCTCAGTTTCTGCTGCTTCTCCTGGATTTGGCCAACCAGGGCTTGGCGTTGCTGCTGCAGTGTCAGGAACTGACCCTGAAGGCGCTGAGCCTTCACGGGGTCTTGGTCTGACAACGCAGCCCAATTGACCTGCTGATACTGGTTCAGCTGATCGTCGATGTTGATTAGCCGCGCCTGATCGGCGAGGGTCTCGTGATACAGCTTGGCGTGCTGGCGGAACTGCTCCTGTTCGCCCCCCAGTGCCTTGCGCTGCTCGGCAAGATCCTGCGTCTTGCGCGTGTAGTCCGCATTCATCATTACCAGCGGCTTCACCGCTTTCGGAATGCGGTACTTCTGGCCTTCGTGCTCGACTTCGTCCGTGTCGTCGTCGGCGTTGGGTTGGCCCGCGGGCTCCCCGCCTTCGCCTTCGGCGTTCGCTGCCTCGCCGTCCTGGCCCTCTACGACTTCCTCGGCAATCTCGGTGGCAGAGCCGTTCGTTTCGGTCTCGCCCTCTGCGCCGGTAGGATTGGTCGTGGTCTCGGTCGTCATGCTCACTCCTTACGGTTGGTGAAACTGCATTGCTGATGGGGTGGCGGCCGAGGTCGCCAAATCGCCCACGACCTTCATGCGATCGGTCTGGGCTTCGAAGGCGTCGACCTGGACCTTTGCGGCGTCGATGCCGGCGTCGCCCTTGAGCCGGGCGTTCTCGGCGCGCAACACCTCGATCTCCTGCTGCATCTTCTTGACCACGGCCGGATCGATGTTGTTGCCCTGCGCCAGCGCCTGGAGGCGCTTGGCGATCTCGTCGGCCTCCGGGAAATCCATCATCTTGATCAGCAGGTCCCCGATGACGGGGGCGGCCTGCGGGAAGGCACGCAGAAGCTCGGTCAGGGCTGCGACGGCTTCTTCGCGGCGCGTCGTGTACATCGGGCCGGTCGACACGGCGAGGTCGTACTTGCCGGCGGTGAGGTCGAAGGTCCGGGCCTGTCCCTGGACCTGCTTGCCGTTGACGCCGACACTCTGAGGCTCGTTCTTTTCACCCAAGATGCGCACGACGCGCGCGCCGCTGTAGACCTTCGGGATAAGGTCGATCAGCACGCGGCCGGTGTGACGGATGGCGCGGGTCAGGTTGTCGACGAAATTGAACGTCGAGACATCGCCCTCGCGCTGCCGCACCAGAATGGCCTTGCCGCTCGTCTCGTTCGACCGCGCCCCCAGCGAGGCGTCGTACATGCCGAGGATCGCCTTCATGTCATCGGAGGCGTTCAGCGCCTCCTGCAGCGCGCCGGCCGGGATGCCGGCAAAGGGCTGGCGCTGCGGTGCCGCGCCGCCGTTCACCGGGTCATATTCGAGGAAAGCGTGGTTCTCAGTGTTCGCCGTCGTCCAATTTTCGTCCGTCTTGAAGGACCCCGTCGGGCCCACCCACGGCGCCTTGGGAGCGAGGGCTACGAGCTCGGCCGCTGAAGAGCGCCAGTAGTTCTTATTGCGCTGCGCATCCTTGGCAGAGTGGATCAGAGAGCGGAAATGGCGCTTGCCCTCGACGTTGATCTCCTCGCCGTAGACCGGGATCAGCGGGATGAAGCGCCCGGCCCAGTCGTTGTCCTCCAGTATCTCCGCACCGGTCATGATGCGCTGGGTGACCTTGTAGCTCTTGGCGATGCGCTCGCGGACGACGGTAACCCCGGACACTGAAGCCAGGTCCCGCGGCGACAGGCGCGTCTCGGGGTCGACTTTCTCGAAATCCTCGGCGGCCATGACCATGCCGTCCGAGAGCAGCAGGATTTTGCGGTCCACCTCCTCGCGCTTCCAGCGCTCGGCGACCAGAATTTCTCCGTCCTCGGACCAGGGCGCCGGCAGATTCGAATAGCCGAGGTCGTCCCAGTCGACCTCCGCGGCCCCCTTCCACCGGCGACGGAAACGGGACTTCGCCATACGGTCGGTTACGAACGCGATGCACCAGTCGGAACTGTCGGCCGCCGTCGAGTGGGGATCGCCGTAGACGCTGAACGGGTTGGCTACCCGCTGTATCAGCAGATCCTTATCGAAGGTGTCGTCATGAGCGTATTCGATGGCGACACGGATATAGCCAAGGCCGCGATCAACAGCGCATTCAGCCGCGGTGTCATAGGCGACGTCGGCGCTCGACGTGTACTCGATATTTTTGATGATGCCGTTGAGGACCTTGGCTGTCTCAACGTCGGCGGCGTCATCGACCGGCTTGACCGCGATCGCCGGCTTGTTCTGCCGGGCATCGTTGTAGACCTGCCGCATGAACGACGGCAGCGTGTTGATCACCAGGCAGGGGCGACCTTTGCGAATCTTCACGTCATCCGGGGACCATTGCTCGCCCAGGCGGCCGAACTTCAGATCCTCGATAGCATCGGCGCGATTATCCTTCTCGGCCTCGGCGCAGGCTTCGAAAGCCTCGAGGTCTTCCTTCAGTTCATCGCTGGCGTCCGTTTCAGCCATCACGCGCTCATCCAGCTGCCGGATCGCTCGGGGCTCTTACGCTTGCGCACAATTGTCGGTTCCTCATAAGCAACAGCCATCAGCCCGAAGGCGTCGGCGCCGTGTGACGACCAGTCATGTTCGGGCCCAAGCCCGATATCCCGGTCATCGTCAGATTTCTTTTCGTGGTACCAGCCCAGCGCCTCACGCCCGCCTTCGGTCGTCGCGGCGTTGAACCAGACGCTGGGGAAGATTCGCCGAGCCGCCTCAATGCGGAGCTTGGCGGCGCCCTTCCCCTGGTTGGGGATCACCAGCGTGTCGAACAGCGCCGCCTTCAGCGCGCTCTCGTAGGACACGTCGTAGACGCGGTCGTTCGTCGAGCCATCGTGCGGCAGGATGCACAGCGCCTTGGTCCATCCTCGATCGCGCAGCCATTGGACATGCGTTGCCAGTGGCTGGCCCACAGCCTCGTAGTAGTCGAGGACGCGGATTTCCTTGCCGATGAACTGCGCTATCCAGATCGCCGCGGCGTCGGCCCGGAGCCCCGTTCCGCCGATGTCCCAGATGGCGCGCGGCACCATGAGAGGGTCACGGGCGACATTGCTGATCCGCCCTTCGGCCTTGGCATCGAGCAGGCACTTCGCGTAGTAGGCGCCGTCGAGCACCACGGCGAACCCGCCATCCCAGATGTGGTCGTACTGGTCGGGCCGCTTTTCCCGATCTTCGCGCCGGGTCTTGTCGAGCGTGGCCGGGAACCAGGGATTGTCCCGCCAATTGAGCTCGACGATCTTGGCGCCGGCCGGCGGGTTTTCCCGGAACCGCTTGTGCGTGGCGCTCTTCTTGCGCTTCGGGTTCCACGTGACCCAGATTTCTGAGCCGGTCTCGCGAACGGTCGGGATCGCTATCGCCCAAGCCGCTTCCGATACCGTCTCGGCCTCGTCCACCCAAAGCAGCCGAATGCGAGCCTTGGACTTGATGCTTTCGAGGTTGTGCCGCAGGCCGGTGAAGACGAACTCGATCCGGCCATCCCTCGTGCGGACGTACTTCTCGCCGACGTCGTAGAAATCCGCCAGCCAGGGCTCGGAAGCGATCGCCGCCTTGACCTCCGCCAGCGAACTGTCGTTGAGCGAGTTCATGAACTCGCGCCCGCAGACGATGACGCCGGGCTCGTTCGCCAGCGCGAACTTCATCCCCCACACCGCCGCCATCTTGGCAAACGAACGCGTCTTGGCCGAGCCGCGCCCGCCATAGGCACCGCGGTACATCGCCTCGCCGGCAAAGACCGGCACCAGCTTTGGCGGCAGTTCAATCCTTGCCGTTGCTGACATCGCCTGCCGCCACGATCTCAAGGCGCGTCACGGTCTGGATCGGATCAGCGCCAGCGTCGCCAACGATGGCTTGGGGCGGCTTGCCGTCGAGCCGGTCACCAATCTCGCGAAGCGCTGACGTGTCGCCCTTGAGGCCTTTGGTGATCAGCTTCGACGCCAGCGCATCAAGACGCTTGGTCTTTCCGTCCGAGGTCGTCCGATTTACCGCCCGGCGAATGGCTTCGGACCACATGCGGTCCTTCCCCTTGTTCGTGCCCGAGCGGCCGGGTTTACCGGCCATTTTGAAAATGCCTATGTGGTTGCGAATACAGGTCGGGAAGCGCTCAGTTCGGGCTTATGCTGGCCGCTCACCTTTGAAGTTGAGAGGCCACATGAGCGACAACTCTTGGGACGACTACGAAGCGCCCCGCCCGAAGGGCAACCCTGCACGCCAACCAACGTCTCCGCGCCAGTCTTTGGGTAGGGCGAAAAGTTCCCTCGAAACACTCTGGGAGCGATCAGAGCGACGTGACGGGGATGGCAACATCAGTGACCGGACATTGCTTTTGGCCGCCGCAGTAAAGTTTTGCGAGGCACTCGACCAGATTGCCCGCGACCAAGAGAACATTCGAAATCGTCTCGATTCCCTTGAGAAGCAGGCGGGCTCAGGGCGCCGCTGAATCGTCGGGCGGGTGGCACCGAGGTTATGCAGCCACTACGCCGCCGAGCGGCAACGACAGCTTGGTCTCTCCACCCAGCACCCGGAACAGCAGGAACACGCGCTCCTGGTCGGAGGTCGTGTCCCAGAGAACGGCGGCGCTGTAGCCGACGAACGGGCCCTCGGTCATGCGCACGACCTGGCCGCGCCGGAATACTGGGACCTCGGGGCCCTGAAGCTTGATCTTGCCACCGTCGCTTTCGGCACGGGCCTGCAGGCTCTCCACATAGCCCTCTGGTAGCGGCAATGGGCGGTCACCCGCTCCGGTCACCATGCGGCTCACGCCACGGGTGGCGTTGATGTCCTGCCAGCGCCGATGCGCTGAATCGAGATCGACCTGAACGAACAGATATCGTTCGAAGAGCGGCCGGCTGACCTCCTCGGTCTTGCCAGCGTGACGACGCGTCTTCGTATATTCGGGGAGGAAAACGATGAACGGGCCGCCGCGCCGCTTCTCGTCAGTCAGGTTAAGCCGGGCGATCGTCTCGAACCGCGGCTTGGTCTGCACGACGTACCAGCGCTGCATTCACCACCACGTTTCCACGAAAATGGTGGCGAGGTTCGCGCACCAACCGATAGCGGCTTAAGCCGTCTTGGAATCTACTAATGCGCCAGCTTGGCCGTCCGTGGTACCGCCGAAATGTTCATGAACATTTTTCTTGGCGGCCCGGTAGAGCATCCAGAGGCGGGTGCGGCGCAGGCCGTAGCGCTCCACGAGCACCTTCCAATCGGTGTCGTCGCGGTCGCGAGCGATCAAGAGGGCTCGGCCGATTTCAGCCTCGTCGATGGAAGGCTTTCGCGCCATCAGATGCCGCAGCGCGCCTCAAGGCGCTTGACGTATTCCAGCCGAGCAGTGTCGAACGCGGCGCGCGAAAGTCGTTGCTCGTCGAGTTCTGCGCTACCGTCAACATAGCGCATGGTTGTTCCCGTCGCGCCGCCATCGGGCGCCTCGTAAACCACCGCCACAGCCTTGTCGTCGATTGACGTGGTCACTTTCCAGCCAGTCAGGCCGGAGAGAATCGGCTGGCTCTCAGCAATCGCGCGCAGAAATGTCGGATCGATCGTCATGATGTTTTCCTCGCGCTAACGTGATTAACGGGCTTGCGGCTTGTCGCTTCTAGTCCGCTTGGATATCGACCTGGGCGAGACCCAGCGGACGGCAGACTTTTCTGCCCGCTTCGAACTCGTGCATTTTTTGCACGGGTTGGCAGGTTGCCCAGCCAGCCCCTCAGCCCTGCCGGCGTCCACTCCTTGAACGCGGCCAGATCCAGGCCGTCGGGGACGTACCATTGGCGCTTCGCCATATCGAAGCGGGCGCCCAGGGCTTTCGCCCGGTGGCGCGCTGCGTAGGGGACATCGATGTAGGTGATCATCCTGCGGTCCTCGGTATTGGCTTCATGGTGCCTGAGGCTTGGTTGCGCGCCTCAATCATCGGCGACGCCCCGAGCATGGTAAGTCCCGGTCGCCCCGCCGGCAGACAGCGCCTCCAACCTCGGCGGCGCGGCGACGTAGCGGCGCGTCCTAATGTCGTAGCGCAGGGCTACCATCCCGATATTGCCGCCTCTCGGTTGCTCCCGGATCTTGCGGACGATGACTAGGGTTTCGTCCGTGTCGTAGTCCCGGTGCACGATCACGCCCGCGTCGGCCATGTTGCGCCAGTGCGCCGAGCCGTGGAGGTCGTTAAGGGTGGGCGGCTTTTCCTTGGCGTCGGCCTTTGGGCTCTTCGTCGGGTGCACGACCATGAAGATCGCGACGTCATGGGCTCTGGCGAAGCGCTGCAGCTTGCCGATGAGCTCCGCGATGAACTCTGTCTCGCTCTGGTTTACCCGCTTCGAGGCCTCAATCTGGTTGTAGGGGTCGATCACGACGGCGTTGATGCCGCGGCGCACCGCGCACCACCTGAAACGCTCGATAAGCCAGTCGACCGTCGGCGAGGCGGTCTTCGACTCAACGAACGAGACGTGGCGCAGCAGCCAGTCCAGCGCGTCCGCCACCTGCGCCTTGCTCATTTTCGGCGTGGGGCCATCGTAGAACGGCAGTTTCGCGACCTTCTCCGAAAGCCGGACTATGTGATCCTCTATCGGGTGTTCCGGTGAGAAGAATGCGAAGTTCCAACCGTGGTGATCCCCCATCTCGACCATGACCTGATCGATAAAGTTCGACTTGCCGTGGTTGGGATATCCGCTGATCACGTTGAAGGTCTGCGGCATCACCATCCAATACCGGTCAAGCCCGGGAATGCATGTCGACAGCGGCTGCGGCCCGCGTCCGTAATAGCGATCCCATACCTGGGTGGCGAACGCGCTGACGGTCTGGACGCCGTCCATGGGCCACGGCTCGGCGCGAGCTATGCACGCGGCGAGTTCTGCCGCCCCGTTCTTCATCAGCGTTTCGTTGGCGTCCTTGCAGCCATCGGGGAACGTCACGCGCCAGCATCTATCGCGGCCGAACCGTGACGCCAGCTGCTGCGCCAGAACCTCGCCGGGCTCGTCCATGTCGGTGGCGATCAGTATCTTCTTCAGCGGCATGAGCGCTTCGGCGTGGGTGTTGAGCGGCTCCAGGCGCTTGTCGTCTTCGCGCATCTTGGCGTCCTTGCCTGCCCCGTTCGGCAGGGTCACCACGCTCTGAAAGCCGGCCTCCCACAGCGACATGACGTCGATCTCGCCCTCCACGAAGATCACCTCGTCAGGCGCCAGCGCATCGATGTTGAACAGCGTCGGCTGCGCCTGCGCTTCCTGAGCGAACGTCTTGCCCTCGGTGCCGTCCTCGCGCGCCACCTTGGTCCGGTACTTCACGTTGACCAGTTCGCCGCGCCAGAAGTACGGCAGCGCCAGGCAATCGCGCTCCTCCTCAAGCGATGGAAACCAATGCTTCGTCACGTAGCAGCGGAAGGCGTTGACGGTCTCCTCGCTGATGCCGCGGCGCTCGAACCACGCGAATATCGCGGCTGGCCTTGGTTCTTCTTTCGGCGCGGCGGGACGGCGGTAGACCTTTGCCGGCGGGGCCGGCGAAGCTCCCTGACCTGTCGGCAGATTCCCCCGCCAACCGCAGTGATGGCAGTACCACGCGGCGCCGCCGACACCATCGACCTTGACGCCCAGGCACGGGTCCTTGGCTTTCTTGCGGGTCGACGAACATTGCGGGCAGGTCGCCGCGTGCTCGCCGACCTCGTAGGCCTTCAGCCTGATCCCGTGCTCCAACAGCCGTTCCGCGACGTCGATCATGGGGCCATCACCTCGCGAGCATGCTGCGTTCGGACATCGCGTGCAGCGACAGCACCTGCGCCGATGTCGTCTCGTCCTTCCAGCATTCGCTGTTGAGCCACGTCGCCGGGTGCTTCATGTAGGCCGGCTGCGTGCCCAAGCGCCGACACTCCGCGATGTAGCGCCTGACGCCTTGCAACAATTCTTCGAGCGAGGCTTTCTTCCGGGCAGTCGTGAAAGCCTTGCGTCCCGGTGCCCGGCTTTTCTTCAACGGGTACTCGGCATACCAGGCCTCAAATTCCAGATCGAGCAAAGCGTCTGGAGAGAGTTTGTTCGTTTGTTCGTTTGTTCGTTGAAGAGTTAGTTTTTCGTCTTGGTTAGCTGGAGTAGAACCGCCTGGTTTTTCTACGTCATTGTTTTCCTTGGATGGCCTACCGCCTTTCGCCCCGTTTTCGCTGGCGGTTCGCACCCGGTTCGCTGCAGCTTCAAGCTCAATTCGGCATCGGTTCACCATCAATTCAAAGGTCTTTCGACCCTCATTCGAGGTGCTTTCGACCTCGGTTCGGATGATCTTGCCCTTGGCAATCAGGCGGTCGAGGGGTGCGCGAACCGACCTCGGATTGGTCCCCTTGAACAGCCGCGCGATCCACTCGGCGTCATCAGGGATGGCCCTTCCCTGGCTGTAGATGAGATTGCAGACCATCGAGTAGACGGCGAACTCCACCATCTCGAGCTGGCCGGCGACGCCCGCGATCATCTCGTCGGCGCGATAGTCGATTTTACGAACCTTGTGCACCGACACCTCGGTTGTTTACGACCAGTGCGGGCGCGGCGCGCTTCGCGTCCGTGGCGCGCATCGTCTCGGCGAGAAGCCGAACGGCCTGGGCAGGGCTGGTGATTTCCGGCCTCGCGCCCCGCTCGATCTCGTCGGCAAGCTTCTCGGCCTCCTCTGCCACGCCGGCCCTGACCTTCGGCATGGCGACAGCCACGGCACGCCGGAGAGTGTCGGACGATGGCAGCAGGTCATCGGTGGACACCCGGACGCTCACTGGGTGGACGATTAAGGGTTCGCCCGGCGTCATCGATTCAGCCACCACTCGGCCCAGTCGTTAAATCGCTCGGCGATCAGCGCAAGACGACGCGCGACGCGGCGGCGAACCCGTGCCCCCCACGCCCTCACAGGCCGCCGCCCTTCTCGGGATCGGGCGTTTCGGCGGCGGCGATGACGTTCTGCGAGCGGCGCCGCGACATGGCCATCATCAGCTTAAGGAGGGCCGCTTCGGTGTCGGGGTCGAGGTCGACGTCCATGGCGATGATGCGCCGCGCCTCGCCCCACAGGTCGGGCTGCGACTGACAGAGACGCAGGAAGTAGGTCAGGCTCATGGTGTTTCGACCGTCCAGCCAGTTGCGGGCCGCCTCGATGTTGCAGCCGGCATCGCGCGCCACCAGCTTCGCGCTGCCGCCATACCGGTTACGCAGGAACGAGCCCAGGCGCTCCGTCACCGAGTCGGTGGTGATGGCGGCGGTGGCGTTCACAAACTTTGGCCCGTGGGATGGGCCATATTTTGGCCCGTTATGCTGGTAGGACATTCGGCGGCTCCGCGCGTGATTGTGACCACGCACTGACGGAGCCGATTTCGATGAAGGAGATTCCGACGATTGGGCAGATTTCGCGGCGACTGTTGCGAACAGTCACGCGAACCAAGGAACGACAGAGGAGACGATCGAGACGGAAGAGCCGGACGGTGCACGCCCTGGCAGGCGTGGCGCCGTCCGGTGTTGATGGCGGCGGCATACCACGACGACGACCGGATCTGCGCTACCGCCCCCTGCCGACGCGATGGCAGGGAGACTTGTGGGGGATGGATATCCGCCACATGAACTGATGCTCGCTCAGGTACGTCATGGCCGAAAGACGTGCGGTATTCGTCGCGCGAAGGTGATATCGACCCGATGCCCAACATGATCCCCCACCCCCTGATTGGTTATGGGCCAGCCGGCGCGCGACGAAGGGCGAAGGAGCAGGTTGGAATGGTCATGCGGAAATCGGCGCGGCCGAGGCCCGCGAGAGTTCTGCGAACGCGCCTTCCGCTCTTTGCCACTTCCGTAAGGTTGGCAACTCCCCGGTCTTCCAACGCCGCCATGAGTCATGATGAAGTCCGGCGAGGGTGAAAAACTCGCTTCGAGCAACCCCAAGGGCTTTTAGGCCGGCTTCGATCTCAGCGATGCGCTTTTGGATATCCATCCGTGCGAATTTATACGCACCACTAGGATTGGCAAGCGAAAAACTTCGTAGCGCATTTTTCCGCGCCGCCCATTACCGTTAAAACTATGGCCAGACCCCCTGCCGACAAGGACGCCGACTATGCGGCGCCGCTCCGAGATGCTCAGCGAAATCTCATTCAGCGGGTCATCGCCCTGCTGGAGATAACCTCAACAGAGCTTGCGCGAGAGGCGACACTGTCCCCCTCAACCTTGAATAAGTTCGTCAACAGCGACGTCGCGCACGTTTTGAGCGCCAGGACTGAAAAGAAGATTCTTGATGCTATCGAAAACCTGACGTCAGCACGGATGAAGGGATTGCCCGCTGATGCGGGGCAGGCGCTGCGAAAGAACGTTCGGACCTTGCTGGAAAGCTTCCGCATCAACAGCACGTCGATACTAAATTACTCTGAACGGGTGATGATCGTCGGGACGGCCCGCGCAGATCATTGGGCGGTCTTGGGCTATCCGTGGCCACCGAGATGGAGCGTAGCCGATGACCCGGAAGAGGTTAATCTCACCGAGCTATGGGTTCCAAAGTCACTAGTCGGTGCGGTCGACTCGGCTGTCCACAAATATGCGTTGCGCGTAAAGGATCCGTCTTTTGACCGAGTGTACAAAGACCGGTCCTATGTCGTGGCGGCCCTCTATCCTGGGAATTATCTGTTGCGATCGGGGCAAAAGGTGGTCGTTCGGCGAGTCCGGCCTAACGACCACGCTGAGATTTCGATCAAAGAAATTCAATTACTTAACGATGGTAACGCGTGGCTCTGGCCACGGTCGACAAGCCCTGAATACCAGCAACCAACCAAAATCGTCGTCTCCCCCAACGCCGACGAAGAGGCCGATCAAAGCGTGCGCATAGTCGGCGTCGTTATCGCGAGTATGGTTGCCGAGTTTCCTTGATGCGTATTTTTTCGCTTGAAGC
>Ga0196963_10002318_pt1 | contig 11541 bp, 14 predicted proteins | sample S1_5metaG_FD_148600 | JGI IMG/M metagenome (GOLD analysis project Ga0196963, IMG submission 148600) | Soil microbial communities from Anza Borrego desert, Southern California, United States - S1_5 | ecosystem: Environmental > Terrestrial > Soil > Desert | place: USA: California | collected... | reverse complement strand
ATTCCGGGGAGAGTGATCGCCACGAATCCCAAAACCAACAGACACGCGGCTTTCTTCTCTCCTTCCGTGAGAATGACGGGTATTTCTGGATGAGACAGCACCCACTGCCAAAAACCCAAAGCTTCGCCATCCAAGGTAAAAACGATATTCTTAGGCATCGGCACGTTATAGCGGCTGGCTATCCGCTGCCATATTTGGGGCGTAACCCTGAGATAGGTAACCCGGTTTTGAGTTTTCGGCGGTGATTCATACTTGACTGCTTTGCTGGTGGTTTGCCGCTTTTCTTTATCCCAGCTTTGGCGTGGATTGTCTGGCTTGAACCGGCCCCACTCGATCGGCTGTAAATTATTTATATTTAGTGGATCAACCCCGCTAACCCACCAGCCGCCGCCCATGACGTGACCGTAGGCATTGAGCCACTTGTTTCTTAATCTGCCGTCGTTTCTTCTCTCTGAGTTGGGGAGGGCATAAAGGAGAGATTCTAGGGCCGCATCTCCTTCCAGGGATTCGACGTTAAGCCGAATAAGGCCTTCTGCATCAGCAATCAGATGCGCTGGTACGGAGCAAAGCCACTCTTGGAGATGATGGGGATTCAGCATTTTCCACCCCCCTCATCTGACCGCTTAACGATGCTAGTCAGTAGGGCCTCAAGCGCCAGTAAGCACTGAGGGCGATTGTTCGCGTCCAGCGTCCAGTCCCATTTTTTCGTCAATCTGGCTATTTCAAACGCTTCTGCTGCGGTGTACTGTCCAGCTGCCGCCCGCACGCCCTGCGGTTGAATCACCAGGATGTAGCGGTTTTGTTTTGGATCGGTTCTTTCTGCTATTGGAATCGACGTGATCTGAAGCTGAGATTTCGGTTCTTTCTTCTCTGTAGAGTCAATTTGAGCTTTTTTGGAGATGAACTCTAGCTGGATGGTGCTACTCATGAAGCACCCCCGTTCATCCTGCAATTTCGCTGACTACCTTCTCGTAATTTGCTGTAAATTATGTCATAATTAGGACTATATTTCATCTCTACCTCTCTAATTTTGGAGGTAGCTTCCCCTTTTTCCTAATTGCGATCCGCTTGACTTAATTAGTATATTGAAATTGATATGTTCGGTTAGTTTCCTCGTGGACTGAAATCAGTCCGTGCTAAGTCTTTGCGATCACGCTAGGCTACTTGGGGAAGCTAGCCATTTTTTTGGGAACTAAGGGCGATTTTTCGTCTAGGCATAATTCATATGTCTATTAATTCTTATTTAATTAATATCATGGAGGAGAGAAAAAGGGAAAGAAAAAATGAAATTAAAGTCTGAAACCCTTATTCAGCAATAGTTTTAACTAGTCTCAGTAATATCACCTATAAAATAATTGTCACGTTGTACCTCGTCTGATTTTGCTCAAACAATTTTAAATTTTTGAAAAAATTTAGGTGCTTTTTTCAAAAAAAATCGATTTTACTTTAGAGGTTTTTGTAAATTATTTAGTAGAACTCCTGTATTTTTCTCAATTTTTACCTTAATTTTTGGCGACATCTTTCTCTAGATAGATGTCGCCGCTATCGTGATTGCGCTCGGATTTTTAGCCGGTTCAATCCAAAACTAGGATCATGACCTGATAGGCATATGGTCAAGTGGGTGCTTATGCAAATACCACTTTGCCAAATTAATTATCTTTGACCCCCCTGTTGTCTCAGCAAGTAATCTAAAACCCTGTCAATTCGCTCCAATGCGGCTCCGGTGGTTTGCTGGAACTCTTGTAGCTGGGACTGTTGCGCTGAGTAATTGCGGTCTAGGCGTTGAGCTAGAGCTTCTAGTCTTTCTGTCTGCCCTTCTAGTCGAATCAGCCTTTCAGCGTTTTGGGTAAACAGTCGTTGAGCTTGGAAGACAAACTCATCCACCCGGCTAGACAGCTGGTTTAGCTGCACTTGGGTTTGGGTTTGACTCGCCGTCAACTCGTCAACCTTCTGGGCGATGCCGTCAACACGCACTGTCAATCGGTCAAGACCCTCGTTAGCTGATTCAGCATAGCTGGCTGCTGATACCAGTAGCCTTTTGACTGTCTCTAATTCATCCTCAACAGCGTCTAGTCGTTGGTCTGGCGATCGCGTCATTCGTTCTCCTCTTGGTTATCTGAGAGGTTGTTTTGAAAGCTGTTTGGAGCGCCAACTAACAGACTTATTGCTGTCCACGCTACTTGAGCTAGTTGGGAACGCGAATATCGGGAAAGAGTATCTAGAACAGTGTTTAGGTTTGGGGCTTGGTTGGTGGTTGGTGTAACCATAGGCAGTTCAGTTGAACCTCTCGCTATTCGCTCAATTAATTCCCCTTTTGAAATCCCGTAAGAGTTGGCTTTTTCGTCAAGTAACCGTTTTCCAGTCGGTGTGAGCTTTACCGACACAACTACTGTTTTCGGCTCATTCCAAATTTCTCCTTGTCCTTCGGTCGAACGAAATCCCTTCTTTCCCATAAGGTAAGTCTACCAAGGGTAAGAAGACCATTCCAAGTTTTTCTTGTGGTATTACTGCCTCTTGACTGGCAGTAAATACTACCATAGCATTAATGCAGCATACCCCAAAACCCACCACACACCCAAAAAGCAAAATGTCCTATGGGTGACTGCATACCAGCTGGGTGCTGGCTAAGAGGTGACGCAATGATAAATGTGACAACACGCATCAACGTAATTTTGGAGACTGCCATAGCCAAACCCCCAACTCGCAATCGTTGGAGTCGCCGCGCTATTGCTCGATACCTAGGTACTCAAGGTCTATTGGGAGCCGACAAAAATACGATCGCGAAGTGGGAAGTCCTACTGAGGGTCATCAAGGACTACCGCTTGAGGATTCCCAAAGATGCCAAGGGTAACTACCTCTCTGGCTATTCATTAGACCAGTATCAGTTCTTCTGCATCGTCAAACTGTCCTACCTGATGACCCAGATTCGGAGCGATTTAAACGGGTGCAACTACCTACCAATAATCGCCCAAACGCTTGCCAACCCAGAGATTCAAAAACGCTACTTCAGCCTTGAATCTTGGCAATGCGAACTCGAAGATTTAGCCGCTTAACTCAATTAACCATCATTAAAGGAATCAAAAATCATGCCACGTAAAGCAGTTACAAAGACCGCAGAAAATACCACTCAAGCCATTGCCGATGCCCTCGACACTCCCTTAAATCTAGATTGGGATACAACGGCTGAAAAGCTTAGTTTGAGCGTACCAGAGCTTCAAGAGCGTATGGCTTCAAAGCTTGACGACATGGTTTTTACTTGGGCTAACATCCCAGCGGAACATCAGCCAGTAGTTGACGCCATTTCTCGTGACTTGGATGCAGAGCGGTCTATCCGTTCCTTTGGAGAGGAAAGAGAACCGATTGCCCAACTTCCCCCACTGGTAGAAGATATCCCCGAACTACCAGAGGAGATGCAGATTCAAAAGGTTGACGAACACGCCAAAAAAGAGCCTACAGCCCTGACTGAGAAGAAAGTTGAGAAGCTCAAGGAATCCGACCAAAAAGCCCAGAAACTAGCATCAAGCGATTCCAAAATTAAGCAACAACTACACGCTCGTAAAGGTCAGAAATCTGGCGCTCAGTTGGCAACCATCGAGCTAGCCGCCGAAGATTTGACCTATCGCAAGATTAAAGGCGAAGCTTTACTGCGTAAAGTAGGACAGCTAACCTCTGAAATGTCCGCAGAGTCAAACTTCGACCCTATCCAACTACTAGCTGAACTGGGCATTGATTCTAATAGCGAAATCTTTGAAGATTTGAAGCAACAGATAGAGCCAGTCTTGGGAAAATTGGAGAGCGCCACAGCGGAGATTGTGGAGAATGCTTGGGTGAATGGAATCGATTTAGAAGTCGAGCTTGGAAATCTTCAGAACTTGCTGAACTCCAGCGAGTTTACATCAGACTGTTGGCAGTAAAAACACGATTAATCGAGATTAGGGAGCATCGAGAAATGAGTGCATTATTTCCCACTTTCACATCGATTTGGCAACGCGCTAAACGCCTCTTAATGACCGATACACGCGATATCTGGCAAGCGCTGGAAGATTTATCACACACAAGTGAAAAGGGTTTCTACGATGGTTTCATCTACCATCCACCGATTTCTACAGCTATATCCAGGGAAAGCCAATGATATTGACAGGCAATCTACAACTGACAACCTATCTACAACTGACAACGAATCTGACCAGCAACTTAAGGCTGGTAGGCAATCTAGAAAACCAGCTTTTTGATAAGAGCGATCGCGTGTCCGAGCAAGTCAAGCGATCGCCCTTCTCTCCGTCACCAAACCAATGATTAGGAGCAAATCAATGTTACCCCAAAGAAATTTTAAAAACTGGCAGCAATCCCCCATGCAAGGGGCCATGCCAGCACTTCAACACCAAAGCCCACTCACAGATGCTGACGAGTATTACTTACAAGAGACCCTTGTGTACTGCCGCGTGAAGCTTGAGGCAGCAATCAGGACAGCTCAAAACTACAGCCAGTTGGCTGATCTATCAACTGCTCTAGCTGACGCCTTAACTGGATGCAATGAAGCCCTGACAGTAATCAACGACCCAAAAACTTATCAGGAGTAGATCATGAGCCAACAAAATCAAGACTTTCAGCCGTTACCGCAATACTCCCAGACCAGGACAAGCAACGAGACTTACACAAATGTGACCACGACCCGTACTGATAGCGACGGCAGTGTGAGCCAATCAATTCAGATCATCAGCAAGCGCTAGAGAGTTCAAGGGGGTGAAATTCCCCCTCTTTTCCTTCATTCATCTAAGAAAATGCCACCTCACAAAATCATCAACAAAAGCCGTCCTGTTGGCGGCAAAAAGCGCGGCAGACCTCCAAAAAATACCAAACCAGTCACACCCTTAGAGATAGCAGATACGCCTTCTACTGGCTCGATAGCGGTTGCTGACACTCCCAAACCAGGAACTTCTACGACTACAGATGCTAGACCGGCGTTAGTGACTAACACCGCTCAATCATTCACTGGCTTATCGCAGGTCAATAACGCTTTGACCTTTCCAAAATTCAACCCTAATTCATACTTTGCTCCTGACCTATTCACCGACTCATCGCCACTTCAAAGAACAACCAAAGAAGCGGCTGACGAGATGGTTCAGAGTATTGAGGAAAAACGTCAAACGGTACGAGTTGCGACTGCCAACATTCAACTGAATCAGGACGTTGTTAAGACGGGAAATGAGTACCTGAAACTGGAAGGACTGGCGATTGATTATGCTACGACTGGCGTCAATAACGAGACTAAATTTGTTAATTACCAGGTAGCTGGAGTCAACAAGGAAATTGCTCTCAACAAGTTTGACCAATCTTCTGAACGCTTGACACAAGGTCAATTGACGCTTGCTGGGATGCAATCGATTACCCCATTAATAAGCCAAGAATGGGATGCAAGAAAGAGTCTTAAGCTATCACAAATTAGCAGTTTGAAGATTGAAGCCACGAAAGCCAAGGAAGCGTTAGAGCCTAAGATGACGCAGCTTTCGCAGAACTTTAGGCAAGAACTAGATGACTTGAGTTAATCACGTTAACCGTCCCCTAGCTGAGTCTAGGGGATTCATTTCAGAAGGCTTAAAGCTATGTCGGAACTCGAATCAAAATTAAATAGCTCCACTGACTTTGTTGGTGTCGTGAGTTTAGGCAGCGTATTACTAAGTGGGATGCTGCTATTCACTCCTGTTAGAGCGGTCGGTTACATCGGCATGGGCAGCGGTATAGGTGCGTTTGCTGCGTCGGTAGTTACCCGAAAGAAGCATCTTGAGGTAGCTAAGAAGCAGATAGAGTCTCTAGCTAACCATCATCAGTGTGAACTTGATTTAATCAATCAGTTGCTTCTAAAAAAAGACAATGAACTAGACAGCCTGAAACAGGACAATACTAAGAGATTTAACGTTATAGAAGCGTTGAAGCAGGAGTTGAATCAATCGACACAGCAGGCAACTCAACTACAGAATCAGGTTGATTCCTTAACAGTACAGAATCAGTCTAAAAACAACATCATTGAGAAGCTGAATGCTGAGCTAGACCGTCTGATCTCACTGGCTCGACAAGCGGTAGAGGAAAGTCTGGATGAGTGGGATACTCGTCTGCACTCACTCGTCGAAACTAAACGCGATAAATACCCTAAGCTCACTGAACGCCTGAACGACCTCTTGAGAGAAGGGCAAGGGCTGATTGCTGATTATGAGGCAAAGCTCGCTCAAACACCTTCCACATGGGATAGCTTAGGCGATTTACTGAGTCTTTACTACTGTGCCAACGACGATTTAGCCAACGTCAAGACCAAAATTATCCAAGCGATCGCTAAACTAACAAACCAAGAAACTCAGCTCGAACTGCTTGAGGTGAGCGAGATTTTAGAGGAGTGGCAGACAGCGAACTTAGTCCCACGAGACAAGCTCGAACACATCATCAAGAATTATGAAGCCGCGTTAAATGAGTTCCGGACTGACTTCTCAAGCCGCTTTGATGCGACTCATCAGTTCGCCGTAGCGCTGGAAGGTCAAGCCCAGGAGGATGATAAGTTTGTGCAGGGCATCTTGGCACGGATGCAGGAACTAGAGGTCAAGATTCATCAGCTCTCTAAGCCAATTACCTACCCCGGTGCGACCCGTACCGACATGAGGATAGCGAATATCGTTATCGCCTATTTCGAGCGCTTAGGGGTCATTCTGGATAGGGCTGGAAGCGATTACAGGGGATATGAGGCAACGCTAGAATTCATCACCGATCGCACAGGTCGGTTAGTTCTAGCCAGTGAATTAAACGAACACGCCGACTATTTGCAGGGACATACCCACATACTCAATAAACCTGAATTTAAGCTCGACCCAGAAACTGGACTGATGACTTTGCTAGTACGTTGGGCGAATAAGCCAGCGGTCAACGCAACCGAACAAACGAGACGTATCCTATCGCCCCTGGATGAGGTCATTGGTAAAGTCGTAGCTAACCTAAGCCATAAGCCAACGGTACGAATCATGGGCGCTACGGGTGAAGGTAAAGGCGTTATGGCGCGTTATTTATTGGGTCGTATCCTTGCGGCTAATCCTTGGTATTGTCGGTTACACGACCCCCAGGACGGTAGCTCAGAAGACCATTGGGGTATCCCTAAAGTCTCGCGTTCAGGAGATGAGCTTAAGGATGCCCTCAAGCGTATCGATGCTCAAATGAAAAGCCGCGAGTCCGCAAAAGATTGGAACGTAACCACCTTAGACGTGTTGGATGAAATCGATACCCACCTCGACCGTAAAGAAAAGAAGGAATCCTTTATCGATTTATGCTCTCGTATCCGCCACTGTGGGATGAAATTAATCCTTATCGGTCAAAACCCAAAGGTTGGACGTGCTGGGTTTGAGTGGTCAGATATGCAGCAAATGAATTGCATTTATATGGGAGCATCTGCCTTTGATGCCATTGAAGCCAATCCACAGCTCAAGCCTAGAAAGGACAAGCTAACTAAAGATTACTTAAGTCTTTCAGAACACTATGAAAAGGCTAATGATGGGTTAGACGACGGTGAAAAATATCTTTTTGGTTTGGTGGTTATTCCAGGTAAAACACCGTTGTGGGTTGAGTTACCACGTCCTGACTCAATCGAAATAAAGAGTGATGAGTTACTGTTAGGAAAAACTTTTAATGTTCCTAATAGTTTTAAAGGGTTTATTGAGGATAAAAGTAGTGCCGACACGTCTGGCAATTCTGGCAAAACTAACAGGAATACAAAACCCTGTGCCGATGATACAACCCTTGTAAATCAAGGGATACAGTCGATTGTCAGCAGCTCTGACTACGTAGGGGTAACCAATTCTGTCGGCACGAGTGGCAACTTGGTTAAAGCTACTTGTAAAAAGCATCCTGATGCAGAATTAAGTACCCATAGTGATGGGCGTTACTATTGCTCATTGTGCAAGAAAAGATTACCCAAGACAGACATTGAATATTGCTGATTATTGAGAGGTTTTAACAAATGAATGACTTTCCAGATAGCTTGGATGAAAGAATCGCGGAAGGTGAAAGAAGAATTAGCGAGGCGCAATCAAAAACCGAGCTAGCCTTACTCAAGCTTGAATTGTTTCGGATGGGACTGAGATTAAAAACTTCAGACTATGAAGAGTATAAAAACCTTGAGGCAAGAATCAAGGAAATGGAGGGAAATTGAAGCGAGAGCGTTAGATCCTCTAGCCAAAAACCCCTAGCCGCCGCTTTCGTCTAGGGGTTTCCTTCAAGGAAGTGTGTCAGTTTACAGCCTTCATTCTATCTACCCCCTAACAGGTTAGATAATTAGTAGTTTGCTAAATTCAGAATATCTTCTGAAAAATAATCTAAGCCCAAAACTCCTACATCATCAATATCTGCTTCATCAAAACTTAGTGGCGCAGGTGGAACAGTATTCTTCAAAAAATCCTCCCTATTTTTTCTCCTAGTCTTTAGATCTCGAAGCCCTTCGACTATATCTTCAACTGTAAAATCAAAACCTTTTTCTCGACCCACCTGTATAAGATCAAATGGATCGCTTATTTGTTGTAGTCTTATCTGTAGTTGCTCGTCGTGGCGAATTTGACTACAAAATTTTTTGAGTGCTTGTTTAGACATCTATTGACTCTCAAAAAATGGTGTTCTTTTGCACTAGTTTCGTTATTTAGGGTTATTGACGATTTTCTCCTAAGAATAGGTTTTAAAAAGATCCTGTAATATTTCTCCAATTTTAGAAGCGAGTTCTACTTGTTTATTCTGTACTATGTGAAACTTAATCACGGAAGATTTAGAGTCTATTCTTTTGTGGATTTCTTTATCTGAAACTTCAGAAATAGGTATATCAGCAAATCCATACAAAAGTCCATATACTCCAGGCAATAGCTCTTTAAGTCCTTGGATACCTATCTGTTGATGTTCAATAGCATCTTGTTTAAATTCTTTACCAAAAAATGCACGAATTTTTTCAAAAAAGCCCTTAGGCGGACGAGATTTTTCATACTTCTTGATACCAGCTTCTTTGGCTTTATTCCCTATCTTTAATGCATCACCGTTACACTTTATCCACGTATCTTCATCGACTGAATAATGTTTGCATATAAGAGCAAATAACCATAGATAACCTGCTTGAATATCACCACCCTGGTTTCCTTTGAGAAGAATAAGCTCAGTAAGAATATGGCTGCTCTCAGTAATGACAAATGAAAGGCGGTTCAGTTTCTTTGTCGCTGTTAGCGATTCTTGAAGTTTAGCTGGAGCAACTTTTTGAGGCATTATCTGGAAAAGATTAATAACTAGTTCAGATAATCCCTCTCCAGATTTAGAAGAAATTGGTATTAACTGGTTATCAAAGATTTTGTTGTAACTATCTAACTGTGTTTTACTTTCTTCGCGAGAAAGCTTGTTCAACTCATCTAGATGGGTTCCTGCAACAACAACATGATTATCATATCTATGTTTCAGCTCATAAAAGAAAGACTTGAGGGCTTTTTTTTCATATTTGGTTAAGGTGCGAGAGATATCCACTAAAAATAGAACAGCATCCAATGAAGGCATTTGTTCCAATTGCTCAGGAGATAACTCACAAATATTAGAAGTATTCTCTTGAAACGGTACAGATGAAAACTGTTTTGATTCGTCTTCTTGTTGAAGATTTAAAAATAATCTAGTAATGTTTTCATAACCTAGGTCTTCGTCACCAGCCAGTCCTGGAGTATCATAAATTAGCAATCCACTGGGAAAAGCAGCCACAAGAACGCAGTTGGTTGTGTCGGCACTTCGTTTAACTTCTGAGATGGGTTTGCCAAAAAGCGCATTAATTAAACTAGATTTACCTGCTGATGTCATGCCAACCAAAGCAATTCGAGGCGCTGATCCAGTCTGCATCTTGTGTAGCGTTTTTGCAATTACATCTGGTGTCTCGTCAGAGTATTCCGAGTCATCATAGTTTTTTGTAAGGTGTTCCCACAGGCGCTTTCCAGCATCTAAGATATCATCAATTGATCCAGATTCCGTTAGTTTATTAAAAATGATAGTTGGAATGTTTTTGAGTGATTTCACAAAATATCCTTTGTTAAGAAGTGAAGTGGAATACTGTTACAACTATGATGGCTGAAAAATTGGGACTTGACAGTAGTGAACTTCACCCGAATTCTTCCCTAGGAGTGTTTACAAGCCACGGAATAGGAATATCGCGTTAGATGGGGTCAAACGCTTACAGGGCATCCTCGTGGGAGTAGCGCGGGTTCGGAAACGCTAAGGATGCCCTGTTGGAGAGTCAGCAGTTGGGAGCTAGCACGGGTGCGATCGCCCGTTCCGGTCATTAGCCAGTAGTCCTGCTAGCCAATATAGCGGGGTTTGTGCTTATCTGCCGTGCCAGCCCTGCCAGCCACGGCGGTCAATTTAGGGGGTCAGAGGGCTAGCTTTCGACTGAGCATATTTACTTAGTCTGACCGCTTATAGTATCTTTTTGATAGTTACTTTCTTTAGTAGTTGTATAAATTATTTATGGCAGTACAGCACCTCTGTCCACCCCCCCCCTAAAAAGGGGAATTAGATAAAAGTAGGGGGGGGTGGACGGATTTCTGTATTTGCTGGAAATCTTATAGAGAGCGAGTTTCAGTCATTCGACAGGTTGAGTTGGTTGTCATTTACCTTATGTAATATTGTTATCACAATATAAAATAGAGGTCTGACGAGAAACGGTGTAGTTTACGTCGTATTACTATATACATGGGTCGGGCGTGGTTTGTTGGGTCTTGGGTGATAGCTGGTCAACGGCGGCTGGGTAAGACCGCGTGTTATAACAGTTCATTAACAGTAATCAACCGATTTATAGGGTGTTTGCTAATACATTGGTCGGAATCATAGGATTTTACTTTTGTACGGAAGCTGTTAGAGAAAGCGCATAGTTTGGGTTGGTTGCTGTTAATCGCTGTGATAACAAGCGGTTGGGTCGTGGCGATCGGGGTGCCTGTGGAAGGGTCAACGGGAGCGGCGGAAACATTCCATCGGCACCTCTACAAGGTTTCACGAGCGGCATCTTAGGGGCTACCTGAGCGGCGAGAGAGGGTTGTCTGTGGCATTGCCACGGTCAAGCTGTTGTAGGGCGTTCTCGTGGGAGCTAGTGCATAAGCGATCGCCCGTTCCGGACTGTCAGGCTTGCTGGTCATTGGTAGTCAGGTACCGGGTGCTGAGTCTTGGGGATGCAAGGTGTTGGAGAGTCAGCAGCAGCGGCAGTCGGGCAAGCCAGGGGTCAGCGGTCGGGGTTGGGTCGAGTTGGGTCGATGGGGTCAGGAGTCAGGGGTCAGGGGTCAGGGGCTAGGTGAGGTTGGATGCCAGTGACAAAGATTGTTTACCGGTTGGATAGATGATTAACCGGTTAGGTCATTATTTAACCGGTTACATACCGGAAGCTGCTAAATGTAACCGGTTAGGAAGTGGTTGTAATTAAGAACCGGTTATACAAGCAATAATGTAACCGGTTCTTGGTCTAATGATAGGGTGAAGATGTGAGCCGCTAGGATGTAGACACAGCAAGGG
>Ga0196963_10002317_pt1 | contig 11543 bp, 7 predicted proteins | sample S1_5metaG_FD_148600 | JGI IMG/M metagenome (GOLD analysis project Ga0196963, IMG submission 148600) | Soil microbial communities from Anza Borrego desert, Southern California, United States - S1_5 | ecosystem: Environmental > Terrestrial > Soil > Desert | place: USA: California | collected... | reverse complement strand
AGAATCCTGCGCGCGGGCCCGGGGGAAAACTACAGTGTTGTTGGCCGCCTGGAGCGTGGAGCTTCAGTCAAGCCGATCCGCCAGGTCGAAGAATGGACGGAAGTAGAAACGCCCAAGGACGCTTATGGCTTTATCGCCGCGGATCTTGTCAGTGGAGCGAACCCTCAGCTCGCGCAGAACGAGCAGCCAACCGCCAAGGCCGCACCGCAAAACGACGCTCCTCCTGCGGTAACGACCCGCGCATTGCCGCAGGATCCAACACCTCCGCCTGTCGCCCAGGATTCTCCTCGAACTCAGCCTGCCGCGCCGGTCGATCTGGGCGCAAGGCAAGCTCAGCAAGCGCCGCCAGCCATCCAGACTCCTCCCGCTGCAGAAACCCCAGCCAACGCTGCCGCACCGAGCCAAACCGCGCCGCCAGCTATTCAACCATCGTCTCCGGCAACGGCCGCAGAGCCGGGCGCAGAAAAAGGCCGCACAGTTCGGCGTGAAGGCGTGATTCGAAGCACTAAAAATCCTCTCGCTCCGACTTACGAGGAACTCGTCAGCACCGAGACCCGCAAGACCATTAACTTTCTATGGACCGGCCCGAACGGGATGGATCTGAAGCGCTTTCGCGGCAAGAAGGTCGTTGTGACTGGCGAAGAAGGGCTGGATCCAAAGTGGCCCCGCATTCCAGTAATCGAAGTGCAGTCTATTGAGCCAGCTCCTGATGTCCTTTCCGAATCTAATTGACGGTCGCGCCATCGCGGAGCAGGTCCACTCCGAAACCGCCAGCCGGGTAGCAGCCCTGAAAAGCCGCGGCATTCAGCCCGGCCTCGCCTTCATCCGCGTGGGGGAAGATCCTGCCTCGCAGGTTTACGTCGGCATGAAGGAGAAGACGAGCGCTCGCCTGGGCATCGCTTCCTGGACGTTTGTGCTTCCTGAAAAAGCCACTCAGGCTGAGTTGCTCGCTAAAATCGACCAGTTGAACAAAGACCACAATGTCCATGGGATCCTGGTTCAAGCGCCCATCCCCCGACAGATCGATTCTTCCGTTATCTACTCGTCGGTTTCACCGGCGAAAGATGTCGATGGTTTCCATCCGGTGAACATGGGCAAGTTGGTCCTTGGCGACACCACAGGTTTTGCGCCCTGCACTCCGGCGGGCGTGCATGAATTGCTCATCCGCTCCGAGGCAAAAGTGGAAGGCTCCGAAGTGGTGGTTCTCGGCCGCGGCAATATCGTCGGCAAGCCAATGGCCGCCATTCTGATTCAGAAAGCGCCCCACGCGAACGCCACAGTCACGCTTTGCCATTCTCACTCCCGCAACACCGCTGAACATTGCCGCCGCGCTGACATTATCATCGCGGCTATGGGCGTGGCTCGTTTCCTCAAAAAGGAAATGGTTAAGCCTGGGGCTGTCATCATTGATGTAGGTGTGAATCGCATTCCCGACGCGACCAGCAAGTCCGGAACAAAGTTGGTTGGCGATGTCGATTTTGAGCAGGTTCAGCCGATTGCCGGCTTGATCACTCCAAACCCCGGTGGCGTCGGACCAATGACGATCGCCATGCTTCTGCGGAACACCGTTCAAGCCGCCGAGACAGCGACAAAATAATTCCCTTAATTTTAAATAGCAGTATGCAAGCAACTCGTATTCTCCCAGACCTGCAAGCCTCTTTGCTTTGCGAAGAAGTGCGCCAGGAAATGAATGGCAACTTTATCCTCATCGGCATTATCGGTTGGGTGAACGTGCCTCAGGTTCCAATCACCGCCTTTAAGCTCTGTGTCTTCAACCGCTGGGCCGCCGGCGTTGGCCAGTTCACGGAAACTGTCCGCCTCGTCGCGCCTGACCAAAGCACCGTGATGCGCCACAGCAACGTTAAGTTCGCGCTGCAGGATCCTTCACACAACGCCACCAACGTCACTGTGTTCGCCCAACTGAAGTTCGAAGTTGCTGGCACGTATTACATTGAGGTTCTCGTCGATGACGTGATGAAACTGCGTTACCCGATACCCTTGAACGTGGTGCCGCAACAACAGCAGCAACCAGGAGCCCAGCCGAAGCCACCCGGCGCTTAACCCAGTCCGGAACCGTTTTGTCAGGCGCCGTGCGAACGGCGCCTTTTCTTTTCCCCTCGTTGCGAGTTGTGCCGCCGGTGGCATAATGACCGCATGGGTAAATTGACTCCGGGGGAAGTCAAAGAAGCGCTGGTCCAAATGCGCGATTGGAAAAAAAAGGGCAGCGCCATCACACGCACCTTTCAGTTCAAGGATTTCCCCCGCGCGATCAAGTTCGTGAACAGCCTGGCAAGGGCAGCAGAGAAAGCGCAGCACCATCCAGATATCGACATTCGTTGGAACAAAGTGAGCCTCTGCTTAACAACTCACGACGCCGGTGGATTGACCGACAAAGACTTTAGCCTCGCTGCCCAGGCGGACAAACTAGCGGGGAAAATCAGCTAAAGCGCCTATGAGCGAGGTCAAAGCATTTTTTCAGCAGAAGTTCGGTAAACCTCCAACGCAGGTCATTCAGGCCCCGGGACGCCTTGAACTGCTCGGAAACCACACCGACTATAATCAAGGTCTTGTCATGTCCTTGGCCGTGGACCGCTACATTTTCATGGCGGCTGCCCCCCGCAATGATGGCCATATTCGCCTGGTGTCCACCGCCTTCCCTCAGCAGGAGGAATTCACGATCGACCGGATTGAAAAGAATCCTGCGGCTCCCTGGGCCGACTACGTCAAAGGAGTGCTCGTTGAACTCAAACGGCGAAAGGTCCACTTCGGCGGATTCGATGCTGCCGTGCATGGCACGATTCCCTTTGGCGCGGGTCTGAGCAGCTCCGCCGCCCTTGAAGTGGCCACCGCCCTGACGATTCGCCAGCTCTACCCCTTCTCACTTGGCCCGAGCGGCCTTCGGCCTCCGCCAGTTGCGGATAAACAAGGCGGCCTCTCCGACCTGAACTCTGAGGAGAAATTGATCTTTGCGCGAATTGCGCAAGCGGCGGAAGTGGAGTTTGTTGGCGTCAAGTGCGGGTTGCTCGACCAAATCTCCTCCTTGTTCGGCAAGAGCGGCCAGGTGATCGAAATCGATTGCCAGACAACCACTGTCAATCACTCGCCTATGGCAGGCGGGGTCGCGGTGGTCGTGTGCGATTCAGCGGTGAAGCACGCGCTTTCCGGCGGCGAATACAACGAGCTGCGCGCCCATTGCGAAGCCGCCGCGAAGAAACTTGGTGTCGCTGCCCTCCGTGCTGTGGATCCACCGTTGCTCGAGCGCAACAAGAGCAAGCTGACGGAGCGAGAATACCAATGCGCCTATCACATTGTCGGAGAGAACGCTCGCGTTGTTTTTGGTGAGCGCGCTCTGCGCGAGGGAGATATACGGCAGTTCGGCCAATACCTGTTCCAGAGCCACGCCAGCTCACGGGATTACTTCAAAAACAGCGTCCCTGAATTGGATCTCCTGGTCGCTGCTGCGCAGAAACACCCCGGTTGCATCGGCGCGCGTTTGACCGGAGGCGGCTTTGGCGGGGCGACCATCAACCTCGTTGAATACAGCGCTGTGGAATCATTCCGGAAACACATGACGGAAAGCTACGCGCGCGACACCGGCATTCAGATCCAACCCTGGGTCTGCCAGATCGTCGATGGCGCCCGTGGCTCCTCACGGTAAACAGCCGCCCTAAAAACTTCGAAGGCCTGCTTCATTATTGCCTAACGCAAAAGGCCGGGGATTTGCTCCCCGGCCTCGCGTGAGTGATTCGTGTGTTCTCTAACGAATCAAAATTATTGGCTGACAACGCGGAAGAACCGCATGCGCCCGGTTGGCTGGATGGTTTGAGGGTTCGCTTGTGAGCCTGCTGCGGTCCAGGCTGGGCTGCTCAAGCTCGTCGTCTCCTGGAGCGTTCCCGTGCCGGTCCAAGACAGGGTTACACCGTTGGCCCCTTGAGAAATGCTCAAGCGAGCGCGTTGTGCCGCCGGAGCAATTCCTTGCGCCCAATCCACAGCGGCATCGAGGATCTTAAGACCTGCATCATTCAGCAGGGACGCTGTGTCATCGCCGTAGAATAACATGACGCGCCGCTCCGGAGCGGTGAAGCCGTTGAGCATGGCCGCGCCTTTGTCATAGGCATAAACCAACGCGCGGTTTGGGTTGTCAGCGATTGTCGCGACAACCTGCACCCCGCCTTGCGGAACACCCCATGAATATGTCGAAGTGCCGCTCACCGCTACTGTGCCGCTAAGGCCGGCAGCGATCTGGTGATTCGGATTCGTGATGGCGATCTGAGTCTGCCCACCGGTGGTGCCACGGGTGATCGTATCCTGGTCGGTGGTCATCTGGTAGTTGTCCTGCAACGCAGCTTCCCAATTGAGCACTGGAACAGCCACATCCTTGAACTTATCGGCAACTTCCCCCGAGGTGACCGTGGAAGAAGTGATCACCAGATTTTTGCCGGTGGCCATTTCAGTGGTCGAGGCCGCCGCCTGCACCACTTCAACCGCGTAATCGCGACCAAGCAGCCGATTGCGAATTGCTCCATCACCCGAGTTCAACGTCGCGTTGCCGACGACGAGCAGCACACCGCGTTGCGCACGGATCTGCCCGGTGGTTGCCGCAGTGATGCGGTTGCCTGCCAGATCAGTCACATTGTTAATAGTGATGGTGTTCTGGCTGCCCGGCGCTATTGCGCTAGTCGTCAGGATGACCACAGACGGGTCATTAGGATCGATCACCGCCCCGCTGACAGTGATGCCATTGTTGAAGGAGTAACTGTTGTTCGCTGTGGCCGTCGTCGTGTTCACCGGCTCCGAGAAGCGAACTCGAACCTGATTGTTCGCGCCGAAACTCTGAACCGCCGAGACGAGTGTGGGTGGAATAGCGTCACTGCTCACCGTAATGACTGCTTCAGAGCTGGTCGCGCTGGCTCCCGGAACAGAAACGATCACGCGATATCGAACGCCGGTTTCCCCGCGCGGCAGCACCGGCGTGGTGTATGTCGCGGAATTTGCTCCGGTAATGTCCGTAAACGTCCCCCCGGCAGCGGCACGCTGCCATTGATAGTTGAACGACGTAGTTGCAGACCCACCCGTTGTGCCTGTGGCTGCCACGGAAAGGGTTGTTTGGGTGTTTTCAACGATTGTTCGGCTGGTCGGCTGTGTGCCGATTGTCACAGACGAACCATCCGGGTTCGATAGAATCGAAATAAATTGGCCGCCAATAGGAGGTGTTCCGTTGGCTGGATCCGTTGTTGCGCTGGGCAACCGCCAATTCAAACCGACATTGTCACCACCACCACCTTCCTGGTGCAGCACACGGAAGTAATAGCGCTGGCCGGCCTGCAATGTGATTTGATTTCCCTGCGGCCATTCGGTCTCAGGAAAGGTGTCGCTGCGGTTCTCGAGCGCGTCTGGATTGCGGCGGTCCACACCCACCCAATCACGAGGATTGTTCCAGGTTGGCTCCACTGCGATCAACTTGGCATTCGCTGGGTCAGCGTCGTTGCTCAAATACAACTCGGCACGATCATCCGCGCTCAAGTAGAAGATGTAGTTGCCCGACTCGGGAGGGTAAAGCCAGCCACTCAATTCATTGCCGTAGTTTTCCCCGCCTTCGCTTGCTCCGTTCGGCGGGTATTCTGCGCGAGGCTCGAACGTGACCATTGTTGGAACTGCAGTTCCCTCTTTAACCGAAGCAATGTTCCCGCCCTGGAAGAAGCGGTGCAAAACGAATCCGCGGGATTCGACCCAGCCGCTGAACTGTGCGGTCGCCGGGGCGGCCACGGCATTTCCAGCCAAATCGGTGATCCCGTTAACCGTAATGGTGTAACGTGTTCCGCCCGTTTGCGCAGTCGTGCGCAGGTAGACGGTTCGCTCGTCAATGACCGTGGCTTCCTGAACACTCAAGCCGTTGCTCAAGCTAAAACGTCCAGTCGTGATGTTGTTGGTATTAATTGCTTCAGAAAACGTGAGAGTCACTTCATTCATCGTGCTGCCTCCCACAGCGCGCGCGATCGTCGGCGCCACAGCGTCTGTGGAGACGGTAATGGTGGCCGCCTGGCTGGTCACCTGTCCCTGGCCACCTGTGACACGCACCGTGTAGCGGGCGCCATTGTCCTCGCTCGGCGTTTTCTCAAGCCTGAAGACCCAGTTGGTGGCATCCGGAACCTCCGTTCCGTTCCGCAGCCATTGGTACTCATAGGGCGGAGTGCCGTTTACAGTCACCCTTAACGTCAAGGGGGTGTTCTGAACGACTGTCGTGCTCTGGGGCTGAGTGACGATCGACACCTGCCCCAAGGTCTTATCGATTGTCGAGAGCCTCGAACCTGAAATGGGCTCCGTCGGAACTTCGGCTATGGCGCTGGTCACAGCCACCGAGAGGTTATCGCCGCCTCCGCCTTCCTTCATCAGGGCTTCGATGTAGTAAGGAGTGCCCGCAACAAGGTTAATGGGCAACGAAACATTCTCATACCTCTCATTCGGTGTTCCAGCATCCAGCACGGCACGGCGCGTTGCGGCGTCGCCAACGGAAGAGTCCCAAGTACGAGGATTGTTCCATTGCGATTCGATTGCGATTTGCCGTTTGTTGCCAGGGTTCGCATCCGTGCTCAAGTACAGAGCTGCGCCGTCATCCGCCGATAGCCAAAAAACATGCGGGCCGGTCCGGTCCGGGTAGAAGTAGCCTAAAATTTGAACCCCATAGTTGTTCTTTACATCATTTGGTGGCGGAGAGGTGGGGTCATTGATTGTGGGCCACTCAAAAAGGGAGGGATGACCTTCAAAGTCCCAGTTGTTTGGGAATTTCGCGTTGTTGGTCAGGTTGGCAACCGCCGTCCCTTGGATATCGATGAACTCGCGCGCTGTGATGAAGCCCTGTGGGTTCGCAGGGGCTGCAGCTTGAGCTGCAAGGCCGCCCGCACAAAGCGCGACCGCGAAGATTGCTGCGAGTGTTTTCTGCATAATTTGTTGGTTGTTTTTGCGCGAGGCGTTGATCGCAACGCAACTCGCGTTTGAATTGTTAAGAGGAACGCATCATTGATAGGAAAAGGTTGAGAGGCTGACAACGGGTTGGGGGCAATATTCTTCAATTTACCGCAAGATTTAAGATAGCCTTTACGAAGCATCTGCCTGGCCCTTTTTCATTAGATGAAATCATAAACCGGTCTCTTTTTCCTTCCGAGGAGATGAAGGCTCTGGCAGTATCCCGCCATTCCTATGACTAGGTTCAAGCCGAACTTTTTCCGTTCACGCCGAGAGTTCCTAAAATCCTCTGCTGCACTTGTAGCCGCCTCACAGCTTCCGCCGTGGATTGACGCCAAAGGAGCCACGACACCAGCAAACGCCACGACATCACCTAACAATCAGCCCGCAGTGGCTTTGATTGGCTGCGGCGGAATGGGTCGCGGGGATGCTCGCAATGCCTCCAAGTTTGGGCGCATCGTCGCTGTTTGCGATGTGGATGAGAAGAATCTCGCTGAAGCGAAGAAGCTTTGGCCAGACGCCGCCGCTTACAAAGACTTTCGCAAAACACTGGAGCACAAAGATCTGCATGCCGTCATCTGCGGCACCGTGGATCATTGGCATACAATCATCTCCATGGCCGCCATGCAGGCTGGCAAAGATGTCTATTGCGAAAAGCCCCTGACACTCACCATTGATGAAGGGAAGCGCCTCGTCGCGACCATGCGCAAGACCGGCCGCATTTTGCAAACCGGCAGCCAGCAACGGAGTGATAAGAATTTCCGCCTCGCTTGCGAACTCGTCCGCAACGGGCGCATCGGAAAGCTGAAGCACGTCCAGGTCTTTCTACCTGCGGGGCGCCGAGAGGGACCGTTCCAACCTGCGCCTGTGCCTGCAGGGCTGGATTGGAATTTCTGGCAAGGGCAAGCTCCTGAGCGCGAATACGTGCCGCAACGCTGCCATGGCACTTTCCGCTATTGGTACGATTACTCCGGCGGCACCATGACCGACTGGGGCGCGCATCACAACGACATCGCCCTCTGGGGCCTGGGTCTTGACCGGAGCGGCCCCGTATCCATTGAAGGAAAGCCGCTTGCGGAGATGATCCCCGGTGGTTTCGATGCGGCCAGCGAGTACGAAATCCTCTACACCTACGAAAATGGTGTGACGCACTCCTGCAAGAGCACGACGGCTGACACTTGGTCAGGCGGCGTTGCAAACAAGGATGGTCAAAGGCACGGCGTGCGCTTTGAGGGAAGCGATGGATGGATTTGGGTGACGCGCGGGAACATTCAAGCGAGCAACCCTGAGTTCCTGACGACGCCGCTGGAAAGCGGCGCGACCCGCCTGTACGAAAGCAACAACCACATGGAGAACTTTTTTGAGTGCATGCGCTCCCGGAAGGCTCCGATTTGCGACGCGGAGATTGGGCACCGTTCGGCAACCGTCTGCCACCTCGGTGTGATCGCTATGCGGCTAGGTCGCAAGCTTCGCTGGGATCCAAAGGCCGAGCAGTTCGTCGGTGATGCCGAGGCCAACAAGTGGGTCGCTCGCGAAATGCGCAAGGGCTTCGGTTACGACATGATCGCGTAGCTTTCGCAGAGCGCGTCTTAGCGCTACAGTCCTCCCTAATGTGTCGCTTTTGGCGATTCCCAGCGCTTTGCGCCTGGTCGATTCTATTGTTTGCTCTCTTCACTCCGTTTGAAGCGCGAGCTTTCGTTCCGTACATCAACAACCAGGGCCAGCCACTTCGCTGGAACTTTGATGCGCCAACTGCGCCCACCAACAATTTTAATCGGCAAACGAAAGCCATTCGCTACCACCTCGGCAGCACGACTTGGTCCGCACAGAACAGAAGCAATGAGCTAAACGCCGTCCGGGCTGCGTTTCAGCAATGGGAGTCGGTGCCGGGAACTCGGTTGAAGTTTGAAGAAGCGGGTGTGCTGAATGGAACGCCTCGCTTCGATCCATACGACGGCACCAACGTCGTTTTCTGGACCCGCTCCATGGTGCTGCCCAATGGAGTCGATATCAGCATTTATAGCGGCTACACCGAGGTCCAATTGAATGCGAACAACGAAATCGTTGAGGCCGATATCGTTCTGAACGGCCTCTACTTTGACTGGTTCACCGATTATTCAAACACCACCACTTTGGCCCAGTTCGTTGAAGCGGTGGTTGCGCACGAAATTGGTCATTTTGTTGGATTGGATCACACTCCTTTCGGAGCGGGAACTGTCATTCGCGGCGGTCCTGGAATCAGCGCCGAAGTCGGCTTATCACCTGATGAGGTTCACGCGGCACAGTGGCTCTACCCCGCGGCGCCTTCCGTCCTCGGGAACGTGCGCGGGAAGGTCACCCTCGGGGGCGCTCCTGTGTTGGGCGCAGTCGCGGCGCTGGAGGCGTCCAATGGCGAGTTGTTCAGCGCGACGGTCACTCGAGCCAATGGCATGTATGAGATCCCGCTGGTTCCGCCGGGCGTCTATAAGCTGCGCATATCACCCCTTGACCCGAAGAGCGCGCCCGACAACTTAAGCCTGCAACGCGGGTCGGAAATCGCCCTTGATTACATGGATGCGCATACCAGTTTCCTGCCAACCACAAATCGGACTTTTGTTGTGTCTCCGGGTCAAACAGTGGCATCCGACTGGGTTCTGAAAAGTGGCGCGCCTGTGCGCATCATCGCGCTTTTGTCTCCTTCAGGACCGCAACGTTATGCACTGGCGCTTCCACTTGGAGCCAACAATCTGCTAGTTGGCGTGGCGGGGCCGGACTTCAACGCAAACGGCAAGCTTCACATTACGGGTGAAGGCTTGCGTGTTGGCCCAACCCGCTTCGATCCCAATGCCTATGCCAACAACATGGCTGCTCTCACCGTCCAGATCAGCATTGATCCTTCCGCCAAGCCGGGCATTCGAAGCCTCGTTGTGGAGCAAGACGGCGAGTTCGCCTATGCCAACGGTTATTTTGAGATTCTTCCCCAAACGCCCGACATAAACTTTGACGGGCTGGATGACCGTTTTCAACGAAAGCACTGGTCTCCCTTCACGCAAGCGTCGGCAAGGCCGAGCGTTGACGCGGACGCGGACGGGTATCTGAACGCGGCTGAATTCCGCGCCGGCTCCGATCCCACGAATGCGCTTTCTTATGCTTTTGGGATAACAGAGCTGCGCCGCGGATTGCGGGGAGCTTCAATCCTGTTCGATTCCGCGCCGTTGAAGCGATACCAACTCTGGTTAAAGCCAGAGTCACTCGAAGCGCCTTGGCAGCCGAGCGGCGAGCCTGTCCAAGCAACGAGCCACTCTGCAACCATTAGCGATTCACAGCCAGGCTCGCGGAGGTTTTATCGAGTGCAACAGTTGCCTTAGACGCGAGGCCGGCCGGCAATTTTCCGCTCGTTTCGTGAGTGCGTGGAAGCAATAATCTCGTCCACGCCATGAAGCTCTCTCTGTTCGTTTATGCTTTCGCCGCGTTGCTCCTCTCCAGCCATGCAGCAGCGCCGGACGCCGATCCAACCAAACAAACGGATGCGGACTGGATGGATGATCGTTGGCAGAAAACGGATGTGGGCCAGTTCCTCGGCGCAGCAATCAACACTCCTGGAAAGCTGACCCCGAAAGGCATTGCGATCAGAGTCGGCGAACAGAACGAAGCGGCGGTCTGCTTTGACACCGATCTGCTCCGTTACAGCGCCGGGTGGACAGGCGGTTTCCTGCAATTTCACGCTCAGCGCTATGGTTTAATAGTTCCACCACAGCCTCAAGGGGTGATTACGTTTTCCACAGCCGCAAGGCCAGGTTGGGCGCACAAGGGGGAGTTCGAGGATCCGCGGGCGAACAAGATCGGTCCCTTGCCCAAACATTGGGGCCACTACAAAGGAATTTACCGTGCGGGCAAGCGCGTGGGGGTCGCTTACACAGTCGGTTCAGCGAGTGTTCTTGATTCACCTTGGATTGAACGTTCCGGCGATTTGGTGGCGTTTACTCGCACATTGAACGTGCGCGGCGTCACGGACGACCAGCTATTCACAGTCTGCGAAGCTGAAGGGAGTGGATCCATACTGACTATAGACACGGTCCAAGTGGCCATCCTGCGCGGGAAGGATTCTCTCACTGCTGTCGCGCTAAAAGGCTCGGGGTCTCTAGCCATTCAGAACTCTGCCATTCGCGTCCGGTTGCCTGCCGCTGGGGGTAACGAGCAGCGCGCGAAAGTCTTCACGTGGGTTGGCAAGGAAGCAGACCTTTCCAACTTTGCGAAGCTGGCAGGCAACAGCCCCGCGCCCGAGAGCTTAAGCAACTTCACGGCAGGCGGCCCAAGCCAATGGGGGCCTCCGCTCATCACGAAAGGCGCGCTCGGCTCCGAGAAATCCCCGCTCGCCATCGACACAATCACTGTTCCCTTCGAGAACCGTTGGAACGCCCTGTTCTTTATTGGTGGCCATGACTTCTTCCGGAACGGCGACGCTGCCGTGGCGACGATTCATGGTGACGTTTGGCGCGTCAGCGGACTGAACGCGGACCTAAAGGAGATTCACTGGAAGCGTTGCGCAACCGGCCTCTATCAATCGTTGGGCGTGAAGGTCATCAATGACAAAGTCCACA
>Ga0196963_10002316_pt1 | contig 11546 bp, 10 predicted proteins | sample S1_5metaG_FD_148600 | JGI IMG/M metagenome (GOLD analysis project Ga0196963, IMG submission 148600) | Soil microbial communities from Anza Borrego desert, Southern California, United States - S1_5 | ecosystem: Environmental > Terrestrial > Soil > Desert | place: USA: California | collected... | reverse complement strand
CTGGCGACAACAAGGCCCAGCGCGGTCGACAAAGCAGCCACGCCAGACGGCAACATCGCAGGAGGGTTGAACCATGAGTACATGGCCCAACCGGGGGGCCTCCGGCGGCCCCTGCGGGGGGCTGATAGAGAGAGAGAATCCCAACAGCCAAGCAGGCATCTTGACGATCAGACCAACTCGGTCTGACTCAAGCCAACAGGCCTCCTCGAAAGCCGGTGTGGTTTAGACAGCCGTCAACATGCAAGTCGTAGATGCCTCGTCGCGCAATTCCTAATGCCGTAAAGCAGCGCGTGTGCGCGTCGAACAGCATCTCGTGGCCCTGGCTGGGGTAGGCCACAAGCCAGAATGCGCGCGACGCGCACAGCTTCATGTGCGCCACCTGCAGCCGGCGATAGACGCCACCGACCATCAGGCCTTCCTCGCTCCAGTCGAACTGGAATGCCTCGCCCAGCTCGTACGCCAGCGGCACGAACGCCGTCGTCTTCACCGCCTGCCCTTCTCCCTGGCGCCACGCGCGGATGAAGTCAGTCAGCCTGGAGTAGCCGCCTTCATAGCCGGCCGCCTTGATCTCCTCGTGCAGCACCCGCGCAGTTCGCCGCTCACGCCTGGGTCGGTGCGCATCGGCCTTCAGCGCCTGCTTGATCGTCTCGTGATACGGCGTCAGCTTCGTCGGCCTCGCCGCACGCTCGTACTTCGGCTCCTCGACCTGCTCGACACGCAGGTACTTGCGCACCGTGTTGCGCGACAGGTTCGTCGCCCTCGCGATCTCTCTCACCGACTTGCTCTGCCGGTGGTGCATCCGCCGGATCTTGCCAATCATGGCCATGGTGATTACTCCTCGCTTCCCTTGCTGCACAAAATTGCAGCAGGGTAGGTTGAACACCCGGGTCAGTTTTGGATCGGCACAACCCTCATCGGTGGGTCAAATTTCGGTCGGCGCCAACAAGGAGAGGGTCTACGGCTCCGTGGCACGCAGCTCGTCGTGCAGCCAGTTCACCAGCTTGACCACGTCCGGTCGGCGGCTGAGGTGCGGTGCAGTCCAGATCGACAGCCGGTTGGGGCCGCGCACGAAGCCCAGCGGCGCCACCAGGGTGCCGCTCGTCAGGTCATCACGCACCAGCATGCGCGGCACGTTGGCCATGCCCAGGCCGCAGCGGGCGCCCTGGATGAGCAGGTAGAAGTGTTCGAATGACTCGTCGACGCGCAATTCCAGATTCGCCTGCCCGCTGCAGCGGGCCCAGTCTGCCCAGGCCGTGGGTCGGGTGCGCGAGACCATCAGCCGTGCTCGAGCGAGATCGTCGACCGACTCGATGCGCTGCTGCCGCAGGTATTCGGGCGAGCAGACCGGCCCGACCCACTCGTGCGCGACGTCCGTGCGCACGGCATCCTTGGGAGGCTCGATCGACGACAGTCGGATCGCCACGCTGATGCTGTCGCGGGCGAAGTCGATCGGCCCGTGGCTCATGTTGAAGCGAAGCTCGGCGTCCGGATTGGCTTCCTTGAAGCGGCTCAGCCTGGGAATGAGCCAATACATCATGATCGACTCGGAACAGGCCAAGGTGAGCGGGCCGGGCTTCAGCTGTTCAATGCTCGATTGAATCAGCCCGAACGCCGTCGAGAGACCTTCGGCCAGGCGCTGCCCCTCGGCGGTCGGGACGGCACCCTGCGCGGTGCGCTGCAGGAGGGGCAGGCCCAGCGAGTCTTCGAGCATGCGGATGTGGCGGCTCACGGCGCCGTGCGTGACCGCCAATTCGTCGGCGGCAGCACTGAAGCTTCGCAGGCGCGCGGTGGCCTCGAAGGCTCGCAGCGCATTCAGCGAGAGGCGAGGGGAATGGGTCATGGGCAGGCCTCAAAGACCTCGGGCGAACCCTGATGCGATGTGATATTTCCTGACAGGGCAGGGAGATCATATCGTTTGCCCCACAGCGTGACGATCACTAATCTTCGGGCCATCAAAGAGAGAAGCTCACAGCCCAATGGCCCACCCCGCCCCCCGCGCCGAGTTCACCGCGCGCTATTTCGTCGAAAGCTCGGTCGCCTCCGAGAAGGTCGCGCAGGTCATTGCCGGCGAACAGTCCAGCGGCACCTTCCTCGCGCTGCCCGGGGAGACGGACGAACTGAAGGAGCGCTCGCGCGCGCGTGTCGTCGGCATCGAGCCGCTCGCGCCGGCGCTGCAGCCGACGCTGCCCAGCGCGTACGTCGACCGCCACCCGCACGGGGGTGTGTTCCATCGTGCGGAGATCGAGATCGCGTTCCCGGTCGCCAACATCGGCGCCAACCTGTCGAGCCTGTTGGCCACGGTGGCCGGCAACCTGTTCGAGTTGGGGGAAGTCACCGGTCTGCGCCTGATCGACCTGGACCTCTCGGCCGAGTACGCCGCGCAGTTCGCCGGTCCGGCGTTTGGCGTACCCGGCACGCGGCGGCTGGCCGGCGTCGACGGTCGGCCATTGATCGGCACCATCATCAAGCCGAGCATCGGCCTCATGCCGGCCCAGACGGCCGCGCTGGTCGACAGCCTCTGCGCTGCCGGCATCGACTTCATCAAGGACGATGAGCTGACGGCCGATCCGCCGTATGCGCCGTTCGACGAGCGCTTGCGGGCCGTCATGCCGGTGCTGAAGCGCCATGCCGACCGCCTGGGCCGGATGCCGATGTACGCGATCAACATCTCGGGCTCGATTGACGAGATGCTGCGCCGCCACGACGCCGTGCTCGCCGCGGGCGGCAGCTGCGTGATGGTCAGCGTCAACTGGGTCGGCTTCGCGGCCGTGGAGCACCTGCGCCGCCACGCGCAACTGCCGATCCACGGCCACCGCAACGGCTGGGGCGCGTTCACCCGCCATTCGGGCCTGGGCTTCTCGTTCCAGGCGTACCAGAAGCTGTGGCGCCTGGCCGGCGTGGACCACCTGCACGTCAACGGCATTCGCAGCAAGTTCTGGGAACCCGACGAGTCGGTCGTGGCCTCGGCCCGGGCCTGCCTGTCGCCCTGGGCGGGGCACCAGCCGCTGGTGCCGGTGTTCTCGTCGGGGCAGTGGGCTGGCCTGGCGCCCGACCTGTATGGCGCTCTGCGCAGCATCGACCTGATGCACCTGGCTGGTGGCGGAATCATCGGCCACCCCGACGGCATCGCCGCCGGCATGGCCAGCATGCGCGATGGCTGGGAAGCGGCGGTCGCCGGCATCGACCTTGCCACGTACGCCGAGTCGCACCCAGCGTTGAAGCGGGCCATGGTGCACTTCTCCGGACGGTGATTCATGAGCGCGAAGGACACGCCTCAAGGCTTGCGGCTCGCTTTCTACGGCGACGACTTCACCGGCTCCACCGATGCGCTGGAGGTCTTGGCGTTCGGCGGGCTGCGCTGTGCGCTCTTCCTGTCGGTGCCGACGCCAGAGCAGATGGCGGCGCTCGGCGGCTTCGACGCCATCGGCGTGGCCGGTGCCAGCCGCGCGATGTCGCCCGAGGAGATGGATTCGGACCTGCCCGCCGTGCTGCGCGGACTCGCCGATGTCGCGCCGCAGATCGTTCACTACAAGGTGTGCTCCACCTTCGACAGTGCGCCGACGGTGGGCAACATCGGGCGCGTCATCGCGCTGTCGCGGCCGGCCTTCCCGCAGCCCCTGGTGCCGATCGTGGCCGGCACGCCGGCGCTCGGCCGGTACTGCCTGTTCGGCCACCTGTTCGCGCGCTCGGGCACCGACGGCGAGGTCTACCGCATCGACCGCCACCCGATCATGAGCGTGCACCCGGTCACGCCGATGCAGGAGTCCGACGTGGCTCGCCACCTGCAGAAGCAGGCGCCCCTGACCATCGGCAACGTGCCCCTGACCTGGCTGGAGACCGCGCCGCCGGCGGAACTGGCCGCGCGCGTGGCCGCCATGGCGCCGGCCCGCCAGGCCGTGGTGTTCGACGGGCTGACCCCCGCCCACCTGACCACGACGGGCGACTGTCTGCAGCGCATGGCGTCCGCACAAGGCATGCCGCTGTTCGTTGTCGGCTCGTCGGGCGTCGAGTACGCGCTGACGCAGTTCTGGCAGCGTGAAGGCGCCGCGCCGGCAGCGAATCCCTACAACGACTTCGAGGCGGTCGATCAGGTGCTGGTCGTGTCCGGAAGCGCATCGACGCTGAGTGCGATGCAGATCCAGGCGGCGGTGGACGCCGGCTTCCACGAGGTTGCAATCGACGTCGAAGCCTTGACGATGGGCCCGGAAACGGGCGCTGCGGGCGGGCGGCTGGTGGCCGAGGTCGTCGGCGCGCTGGCCAGCGGTGCCAGCGTGGTGATGCACACCGCACGCGGCACCGACGACCCCCGGGTCGCCCGCCTGATCCAGGCCCTGCGAGGCCGCGGCTGCAGCCCGGAACAGGCCCGGCATCAAAGCGGGCGGCTCGTCAGCGAGAGCCTCGGCAGCGTGGTCGATGCCATCGTGCGCCGGCATCGCCTGCGCCGCCTCGTGCTTTCGGGCGGCGATACCTCCAGCCGCATCACGCAGGCCCTGGGCCCGGACGCTCTGGAGATCCGCGCCCGCTTGGCGCCCGGCGCGCCGCTGTGTGCCGTGCTCTCTTCGGCGCCCCATCTGCGCGGCCTCGAGCTCGCCTTGAAAGGCGGGCAGATGGGCGGGGCCGACTACTTCGTCCGCGCGCTGCGCGGCAGCGGACGGCTCACCTGACGGGCTGACCGTCCCCGGAACTTCAAAGGAGACCTTCTCTTGCAAGCCACGAACTCACCACAGCGCGTCGCGGTGGTCACCGGCGGCGCGATGGGCATCGGCGCCGAAGTCTGCCGGCGCCTGGGCGCGGCGGGATTCGTCGTCGTCGTCGCCGATCGCGACCAGTCCGCGGCCGAGGCCACCGCGGCTCAACTGCGGGCCGATGGTGCGGCGGCCGAGGCGCAGGCCATCGACGTCGGCGACACCGCGTCGATCGACAGCGCCTTCAGCGACATCGAGCGGCGCCACGGCCGCTGCGACGTCCTGGTCAATTCGGCCGGCATCGCCAAGGTCTATCCCTTCCTCGAGTTTCCAGCCGACAACTTCGTGGCGACGATGGCCGTCAACGTCACCGGCACCTTCCTGTGCAGCCAGCGGGCCGCGCGCCTGATGGTGCGCAACCAGTGGGGCCGGATCGTCAACATCGCCTCCGTGGCGGGCATGCGCGCCGTCGGTTCCGGACGCACGGCCTATGGCACCTCGAAGGGCGCCGTGATCGCCTTGACTCGTCAGATGGCGGTCGAGCTGGCCGAGCAGGGCGTGACCTCGAATGCCGTCGCGCCCGGGCCGGTGGACACGCCGATGACACGCGCGCTGCACACCGAGAAGTTCCGTCGTGAATACGAGAACGCGATCCCGATGAACCGCTACGGCACCGTCGGCGAGATCGCGGCGGCGGTGATGTACCTGGTATCCGAAGACGCCGGATTCGTCACCGGCGTCACCCTGGCGGTCGATGGCGGCTTCCTGGCCTCTGGCGCCCGGGGCATCTGACTCTTCATTCCTTCATTCATCCCGATAGGAGACACATGAACAAGCGCAACTTCATTGCGGGCGCCGCGCTCGCACTCGCCACGACCGCCGCCGCCCTGGCCACCGCCCCGGCGATGGCGCAGGAAGTGAAGGCCAGGATGGGACACGTCTTCGCGGCGAACAGCTCGATGGACCAGGCGGCGCAGGAGTTCGCCAAGCTGGTGGGCGAGCGCACCAAGGGCAGGATCGGCATCACCGTCTTCCCGGCCAACCAGCTCGGCGGCGAGATGGCGCAGGCCCGCGAACTGTCGCGCGGCTCGCTCGAACTGGCGCTGCTCAACCCCGGCTCGCTGGCCGGACTGAACCCGCTGCTCGACATCCATTACCTGCCTTACATCGCCGCCGACTTCAAGCAGGTCGATGCCATCTTCTACAACCCCAAGGGCGTGCTGCAGACGACGCTGCGCGAGACGCTGAACAAGCAGGGCATCGAGACGCTGGGCTTCTTCGAGCTCGAGTTCCGTGCGGTGACCAATTCCAGCCGCCCGGTCGAGAAGCCGTCCGACATGAAAGGCCTGAAGCTCCGGGTTCCCGGGTCGGCCGCGATCAAGGGATTCTTCGAGGAAGCCGGCACGCAGGTCGTCGTAATGCCGTTCCCGGAACTGTTCACCGCGCTGCAGCAGAAGACCGTCGACGGGCAGGACAACGGCGCCAGCATCACCTACGAATCGCGCCTGTTCGAGACGCAGAAATACATGACGCTGACCAACCACGTCTACGCGATGGGCACGGTGGCGTCGAGCTCGAAGTTCTGGGCCAAGCTGTCCGACGCCGAGAAAAAGATCCTGACCGACACCGCGGCCGAGGTGACCAGGAAGCAGATCCAGAAGAGCCGCCAGCTGAACGCGGACTTCCTGCAGAAGATCGAGGCCGGCGGCATCAAGCTGACCCGCCCCTCGGCCCAGGCCATGGCCGAGTTCGAGAAGGTGGGCCAGGGCGTGTGGGACAAGCTGTCCGCCACCTACGGCGCCGATCGCGTCGCCGCGCTGCGCCAAGAGGCCGCGGCCGCGCGCAAGTAAGCGACGGAGGCGCCCATGTCAGCCAGCGCACGCGCCAGCAGTCTGCTCTTCTCGCTTGAACGTCATGCGTTCCGGGTCGAGAAGTGGATCTGCATCGTCTCGCTCGTCGCCATGCTCGCGGGCATCTCCATCAGCGTCGCGGTGCGGTACTTCAACCTCCACCTGCCGGACACCGGAGAAATCGCCATCTACGCGATGGCGCCCCTGACCTTCGTCGGCGCGGCGATGTGTACCTGCACCGGGACCCACATCGCCGTGGACATCATCCAGCAGGTCAAGAGCCCGTGGGTGCGCCGGACCGGCCGGCTGGCCACTGCGCTGGCCATGATCGTCTTCGGCGCCGTGTACTTCCACACCGCGTTGGCGTTCTTCCAGTCGGCGCTCAGTTCGGGCGAACGGGGGCTCGATCTGGGCACGCCGGTGGCGATTCCGACCTTCTTCTTTCCCCTTGGCATGGCGCTGGTGGTGCTGCACTCCGTCGCCGAGCTGATTCGTGCCGCGACCAATCAACCGGCGATCGGCGAGGAGCACCTGTGATCATCGGTCCTGCCCTCATCCTCATCCTCCTGCTGGGCGTGCCGGTGGGCGTGGCATTCACCCTGCTGGTGATGGCCAACGCCGGACGCTGGAACATCGACTGGTCGGTGCTGCCCTCGATCACCTACGACACGGTCACCGTCTTTCCGCTGCTGGCGATCCCGCTGTTCCTGCTGGGCGGACAGCTGATGAGCCGAGGCGGCCTGATCCGACAGCTCACCTCGGTGTGCGATGTGCTGATCGGGCGTTTGCAGGCCCATCTGGGCCATGTCATGGTCCTGGCCAGCGCCTTGATGGGCGCCATCACCGGCTCGTCGGTGGCGACCGTGGCGGCGATGGGCAGCACCGTGGGCAAGGAGATGATCGACCGCGGCTATTCGCCCGGCTACACGGCCGCGCTGAATGCGTCGGCCGGGCTGCTTGGCGTGCTCATCCCGCCGTCGATCCCGCTGATCCTGTACGGCTCGATCGTCGGTGTCTCGATCACGCAGCTTTTCCTGGCATCGCTCGGGCCGGGCATCGTGATGATGCTGGCCTTCATGATCGTGCATGCCTCGCTCGCCCGGCGCGTGCTGCCCGGCGGCCGCGAGAAGCCGGCGGCCGCCGCCGGTGCCGCCACGCCGGCCGCCAGCGTCGTGGCGGCACCGCGCACGGGCATCTTCGTCCGGGCCTTGCCTGCGCTGATGCTGCCCGTGCTGGTGCTGGGTGGCATCTATTCAGGCATCTTCACGCCCACTGAAGCGGCGGCCGTTGCAGCGCTCTATGCCCTGCTGATCACGCTGGCAGGCCGGACCGTCGGATTCCGCGATCTGGACAGGATCTTCCTGAGCGCCGCCCTGTCCGCAGCGGCGATCCTGGTCATCATCGGCTTCACCAGCATCTTCAACCGCGCGATGGTGCTGGAGCAGGTTCCACAGTCGATTGCCGCCTGGGCGGTCACCGTGACGGACAGTCCGATCGTGTTCCTGCTGGTGGTCAACCTCATCCTGCTGGTCGTCGGCATGTTCATGGAGACGAACGCAGCCACCCTGCTGATGGGCCCCCTGCTGGCACCGACCGCGGCGAAGTACGGCATCGATCCGATCCACTTCGCGATCATCCTCGTGACCAACATCGAGCTCGGGCTGCTCACGCCGCCGCTGGCCGCGAACCTCTACGTCGCAGCGCGGACGAACCGGGTGCCGATCATCGAACTGCTGCGCAACCTCGGGTGGTTCCTGCTGGCGAGTCTCGTCGTGATGGCCTTGATCACCTACGTGCCGCAGCTGGCGCTGTGGTACCGACTGTTCTGACCGTTGCCCGCCCGTCTCGCTCTTGGGGCGCCCGGCGGGCTCAGCCGCCGGATCGGCGCCGCCACTGCCCCGGCGTCGACCCGAGCTGCCGGCGCATGGCGGTGCACAGGTGGGACTGGCTCGAGAAGCCCGTGGTCGCGGCGATCTGCGCGAGCGGCAGCGCCGTCTCATCCAGCAGGTGGCGCGCGGCCGCGATGCGCTGGTCCATCACGAAGCGGTGCGGCGTGACGCCGAAGCTGTTCTTGAACAGCCGCAGGAAGTGGAAGCGGCTGACGCCCGCCGCCGTCGCGAGCTCGTCCAGGCCCAGGGGATCGGCCAGCCGCTCGTGGATCAGCGCCAGCACGCGGGTCTTCTGCGCATCGCTCAACCCGCCGCGTTCGCGCGGGCTGGGCGCAGCGCCTTCGGCGTGGTGCGCGAACACGTACGAGGCCAGCGCGAGGCTCAGCGAGGTGGCGTAGAGCGCGCCGTGCGGACTGCCGGCACGGACTTCGTCGGCCATCAGGCGCATCAGGGTCGCCAGGTTCCGGTCGGAGAGCGTCAGGTCCTGCCGCAGCACGCGCCGGGACGGCAGCATCGCGTCGAGGTCGCCGGCGCGGGCCAGGTCGGCCAGGTCGAGCTCGACCATCATGCGCTGGGCCCCGGCTTCGCAATCCCAGCGGGTCCAGTCGACCTCGAACTTCGGCGCGAACACGCCCACCGAGTCGCGCCCCGGGCTGAAGTCGCAATCCTGTCCCCGGCTGAGGATGCGGGCGCGGGTGCGGCCGCGCAGGATCATGCCGAGCGCGGCATGCTCGCCGACCTGACCTCGCAACTCGGTGGTCTGCGCCTCGAAGATTCCGATGCGGAAGCCCGCCCATGCGCGCGTCTGCGGCTCGCGCAGCAGCGAGGGTTCGTAGCCCGCCGCCGGGTCGCGTTGAAACGACAGGCGCTGGCGCTCGTCGTGTGTGGCGGCGGGGCTCGTGGCCAGGGCAGGCATGGGCGCGATGGTAGCGGCGCACCCGCCACGCGCGGCCACCCGGCCGCGGGTTCTCCCTGCGCAAGGTCGTGCAATCCGTGCAATGCGGTGGAAGACGCGGCGCGAGCGGCTGCCTATCGTCCCCCTCGGATCATCCAGGCCGCCGCGGGTGCTGCGGCCGATCACGACAACATCGAGGACTTTCGACATGGGACACATCGCGAGGGGGCCAGCGCGCCCCGCGGGTTGGGGACGCGCGCTGCTCGCCATCGCGGCGACGCAGGCGCTGGTGGCGTGCGGAGGCGATGGCGGTGGCGACACGCCTGCGCCAACTCCGACGCCGACAGCGCAGGCCGCGTGCGCGGCGCTCAAAGGTCTCGCCATTCCGGCCAGCGCGATCGGCAAGCCCAACTCCGGCGCCGTCGTGCAGGCCGCGAGCTTTGTCGCCGCCGATGCGCAAGGCAACGTCAACGGCGAGCACTGCGCCGTCACCGGCATGATCTTCCCGGCCAGCGCCGGCGCGCCGACGATGGAGTTCCAGGTCAACCTGCCGACCTCGTGGAACGACAAGGCGCTGCAGATGGGCGGCGGCGGCTACGACGGCACGCTCGTGACCGGGCTCGGTGCGTTCACGCTGCAGCCCAAGGGCGCTGCGAACCCGTTGAAGCGCGGCTACGTCACGCTGGGGGGCGACGGCGGCCACAAGGGGGCCGTGTTCGACGGCACCTTCGCGCTCAACGACGAGGCGCTGCTGAACTACGGCCAGCAGTCGGTGAAGAAGGTGCACGACGTCGCGATGGCGATCATCGAGCAGCGCTACGGCCGCAAGCCCAAGCGCTTCTACTTCATCGGCGGCTCGCAGGGCGGCCACGAGGCGCTGGACGCGGCCGCGCGCTACGCCGCCGACTACGACGGCGCCATCGCCAACTACCCGGCCTACAACCTGTCGCTGCTGCAGCAGTCGTCGCTGTATGTGGGCAAGGCGCTGTACGAGAACGGCGGGGCGGGCTGGCTCAACGATGCCAAGCGCCGGCTGGTCGTCAACGCCACCTACGCCGCCTGCGACGGGCTGGACGGCCTGGCCGACGGCATCGTCGGCAACATCGCGGCCTGCCGCAGCAGCTTCAACATCGACACCGTGCGCACGACGCTGCGCTGCCCCGGCGGCGCAGACAGCGGCGATGGCTGCCTGTCCGATGCGCAGATCGCCGCCGTGGGCAAGATCGCATCGCCGTTCGACCTCGGCTTTCCGATCGGCGGGCAGCAGGTGTTCGCGCACTGGCCGCTGCTCGAAGGCGGCGAGTTCCTGTTCTTCGGCAGCGCCAGTGCATTCGGATTCGCCCCCGTGCCGACACTCACGGCCGCGCCGCCGGTGGATGCGCTGCTCTACACGATCGGCGCCGCGCATGCGCGCTACTTCGTCGCCAAGAACCCGTTGCTGGATCCGCTGAGCTTCGAGCCCGCGGCGCACAAGGCGCGGCTGCAGGCGCTGGGCGAGATCACCGAGGTCACCTCGCAGAGCCTCGAGGCCTTCCGTGCCAAGGGCGGCAAGCTGATCCTGACGCACGGCACCACCGACGGCCTGATCCCGCCGCAGAACACGGTGGACTACTACCAGCGCCAGGTGCAGCAGTTCGGCCAGCAGGCGCTGGACGGCTTCGTGCGCTTCTACATGATCCCCGGCTTCGACCACGGCGCGGGCCGCTACAACCTCGGCTACGACGGGTTGGCCGTGCTCGACGACTGGGTCGAGAAGGGCCAGGCGCCGGACGTGATCCCGTCGATCGACAACAACGGGGCCGATCCGGCCACCGCGCCCACACGGCCGATGTGCCGCTGGCCTGCGTTCCCGCGCTTCACCGGCGCGCCGGGCACCGAGAACAGCGCGGCCAGCTTCACCTGCACGCGTCCATAGCACGCTAGACGAGCGGCCTGGCGCGTGGCACCGCGCCGGCCGCGCTTGATCCGGCACGTCCCAAGGCCGGACGGTTCCCCGTCATCAGCAATCTCCGCTGCTCGACGTCTTCGGTCGTCGGCCAGCGCGGGTGCGTGCGCTGGTGCGACTCATTCAACTCCCCGCCAGGACCACGATCCCATGAAAGCATCCCGTCGTCTTCTATCCACGCTCGCCGCCGGCATGGCCCTGGCGTTCGGCGCCTCCGCGCAGGCGCAGGAGATCACGCTGAAGGTCCACCACTTCTGGAATGCGCAGGCGATGGCTTCGGCG
>Ga0196963_10002315_pt1 | contig 11547 bp, 12 predicted proteins | sample S1_5metaG_FD_148600 | JGI IMG/M metagenome (GOLD analysis project Ga0196963, IMG submission 148600) | Soil microbial communities from Anza Borrego desert, Southern California, United States - S1_5 | ecosystem: Environmental > Terrestrial > Soil > Desert | place: USA: California | collected... | reverse complement strand
GCTTCAACCCCGAGACGGCGGCGTCGGCCGATCGCAGAACTTCCCAAGTGTTCTCGCCCAGCACTTCGGCTGCTCGGTGCAGCTGATCGACGGAAAGGGCCGTCTCGCCGCGCTCGATGCGCGACCAGCTTGCTTGGCTAAGTCCCATCGCGTCCGCGACTTTTGCCTGGTCCATGCCCTTGCGTTTGCGGGCAGCGGCCAGGAGGCAGCCGACGATCGCAGGGTAGGTCGTGGCGGGCTTCATATGCACTACACGTATAATTCCTATTGACGGATTTAAGCAGCAAGCGCATACAAGCTCAAGCTTAACCGTGAGGAGTCGCCATGTTTCCTGTGGATAGCCGAGTCGGCGGGGTAGTCGGTGTCGAGACCTGGTACGGGATCACGCATTTCGGCATCTGGACCGGATCCATCCGTGACGGCGAGCCCACTGTGGTGACCTCCGGGCCGCTGACCGGGATCGTCGAACAGAAGCTTTCCGAATTCTCAGAGGGTCAGGAGGTGACGTGGCGCGGCTTCCCTAGCCAGCGTTCTGGTGCCGAGGTCGTCGAGAGTGCCCGATCCGAGATCGGGGGCCTCTGGCTCCCTTGGGACAACTGTGAGCACCTCGTTCGCCGGGTCCATGGCGTTCCCGAGGAAAGCCCGCAGCTGCAGGCGGCGCTTCAGGGCGCTGCCGCGGCCTGCGTCGTGGTTGCTGCCGTCGCTGCGGTGAAGAAGGCCTAGTGGCTGCCTAAGCCCATGATGGACGGGCCATTATCATGCAAAACGGCAAAACCGAGGTTTTGCATGATAATGGCCGTCGATTCATGAAGTTGGCCTTCTCAGAGAACTCGGCCGCGCCTCTCGCCGTTGCAGCGCCAAGAAGCTTCGAGCGTCAGCTTCTGCTGGTCAGTGTCAGCTTGTGGTGATCCGTGCCAGCTTCGGCTGATTTTTCCATCCGATCAGCGAGGGCATCGAGGCCGAATGATGTGGATTGCGAAAGGGGCGCTGTTTCGACAGGCCGCCTTGGGCGAGCAAGCCGGCGATCGAATGGATCATGCTGACTTCCAGGGCTTCGTGCGGTGTCAACGCGGGCAAGATGCCGGGCAGGCGCTGAGCGAGCATCGACTTGCCGGACCCGGGGGGGCCGACCATCAGCATGTGATGGGCGCCGGCTGCAGCGATTTCCAGCGCGCGCTTGGCCGTCTCCTGGCCCTTGATGTCGCGCAGATCCGGCACGCTGCTTTCGGCGGCCGCGAGTCGGGCGGTGGGCGGTGACAGGACCTGGCTGCCCTTGAGATGATTAATCAGTGCCAGCAGTGACTCGGGCGCCAGCACGTCGCCCGCGGCCCAGGCCGCTTCGCCGCCGCAGCCGGCCGGGCAGATCAGCCCACGCTCGCGCGCGGTTGCTCCCAGCGCCGCCGGCAACGCGCCGGCGACGGCGGTCAGCTTGCCGTCAAGCGCCAGCTCGCCAAGCACGACGTAGCGCGCCATCGTCTCGCCTTCGATCACGCCCATGGCCACGAGCAGGCCGAGGGCGATCGGCAGGTCGTAGTGGCTGCCCTCTTTCATCAAGTCGGCAGGCGAGAGGTTGATGGTGATGCGCTTGGGCGGCAGCGCCAGGCCGAGTGCGGTCAGAGCGGCGCGCACCCGCTCGCGGGCCTCGGCGACCGTCTTGTCCGGCAGGCCGACGATGGTGAAGCTCGGCAAACCGCCGCCGATATGGACCTGTACATCGACGTCGACGACGTCGATCCCCTGAAATGCGACGGTGTTGATGCGCGCGACCATGCGCCGACTCCCCCTCCCGATCTACGCTAGCCGCTCGCGGTTGTGGCGTCGAGTGGAGCGCGGCGTCTGCTAGAGTGTCGGCGCCATGACCTACGGGGGAACGACGACCGGCGAGCGCACCGCATTGCTTGTGGCCGTGCTGCTGGTGGCGATCAATCATCGGCCCGGCGTGGCGTCGATTGCGCCGGTGCTGGAAAACATCCGCGCCGATCTCGGCCTCGGTCACGCGGCGGCCGGGTTCCTCACCACCTTGCCGGTCCTGTGCATGGGGTTGTTTCCGGTCGCGGCGGCGCGGCTGGCCGAACGCCTTGGTCTCGAGCGCACGCTGTTCGCGGGGCTGGCGCTGCTGGCGCTGGCGACGGCCGCGCGCCTCGCCGGCATGGAGGCCGCGGTGCTGTTCGCTTCGGCGCTGCTCATCGGCGTCGCCGTGGCCGCCAACCAGACCCTCGTCCCGGCATTCATCAAACTTCGTTTCGACCGGCCGCTGCTGGTCATGGGAGTCTACGCGACGACGATCACCGTGGGCGCGGGCGTGCCGGCGGGTCTGACGGTTCCGCTGATGCGGCTGGTCGAGGGCTGGCCGGCCGCTCTCGCCGTCTGGGCGGTGCCGGCGGCGCTCGCGGCCATCATCTGGTGGTGGGTCGTCGGCCTGCCGCGTTCAGCAGCACCCGCGTCGGCGGCGGGCGGCACGCCATGGCGCACGGGGCGCGGCTGGCTGATCGCCTTCATCTCGAGCGGCGCCTTCGGCACGTTTTTCTCCGTGCTGGCCTGGACCGCCCCGCTCTATGCCGAACAGGGCTGGAGCGCCGAGAGCGCCGGTGTTCTGCTCACCGTGGTGATTGCCTGCCAGATCACCGGCAATCTGCTCTTCGCCGTCATCGCCCACCGGGCGCGCGACCGCCGCGTCTGGATGGTGCTGGCCCTGCTGATCCTGATGGCGGGGGTGTCCGGCATGGCGCTGGCGCCCCTGGCCGCGCCGTGGCTCTGGGTCGCACTGGCCGGGCTGGGCGGCGGCGGGTTTTTTCCGCTGGCGATGAACCTGCCGCTCGACAACGCTGACAACCCGACCGACGTCGCGCGGCTTACCGCCATGGCGCAAAGTGCAGGCTACCTTCTCGCGGCGCCGCTGCCGGCGTTCCTCGGCTGGCTGCGCGCCCTGAGCGGCGGGTTCGCGGTGCCCTACCTCTTCTTGGTCGGATTCGGCGCGGCGCTGATCGTGGGGGTCGTGCTGCTGCGTCCTCCGGCCAGCCCGTCGAGATTGGCATAAACCCGCACCAGCAGGTTCTTGAGCGCGGCCTCCTCCGCGGGCTGGAATCCCTTCAGGGTGATACGCTCGTAACGCCGGGCAAGCGGGACGATGGCGCCAGTCGTGCGCCGTCCTTTGGCGGTCAGGGAGACGACGATCTCCCGGCGGTCGCCCGCGGCGCGGCCGCGATTCAGGACGCCGGCACGGACCATGCGGCCGATCAGCCGCGACAAGGTCGAGATATCGATCGAGGTCAGAGCGGCGAGATCGGACAGGCGCTGGCCATCCGTGGCAGCGAGGGCCGCCAGCACGCGCCATTCCTGGATGCCAACCCCGTGACGGCGGATCTCGCGGTCGAACTCGATCGCCAGCCGCGCGCCCGCACGGTTGATGAGGTAGGGGAGATAGTGCCCGAGATCGAACATCGGCATCAGGCGAAAGCCGGCATGATCTCGGCGGCGAACCGGTCCATCTGCTCCAGCACCATCGCGTTGGGCTTGAGACCATAGTTGAAATAGAGGATCACCTCGGCGATGCCGGCCTTTTCCACCTGCTTGAGCTCGTCGATGATCTTCTGCGGGCTGCCGGTCAGGATCGATTTCGAGGTCAGGCTCTCGGCCTTCATGCCCTTGAGGATGTCGACGATCTCCAGGAAGTATTTGAGCGTCGGCGGCACGGTCTTGGCATCGGACGGGAAGGCGGCGATCAGCGCGTCCTTGAAGTAGCGGATCAGCGCCTCGCGGCCATAATCCTCCTCCGGCTTGGTATCGGCGATATGGACGAAATAGCTGCACATCGCGCGGCGCGGCGGCTTGCCGAAGCGTGCGCATTCCTGGCGGAAGGCCTCCACGCCCTGGGCCAGGCTGCCGTAGACCATGGCGGCGGCGAAGGGCGCGAAAATGATGTTCCAGTCGTTGCGTGCTGCCAGCTCCATCGACAGGCGTGAGAAGCAGGCGACATAAGGGCGCAAGGGGTCCTGCGCCGGCTTGGGGCGTACCTCGATGTCGTCGAACCGATAGAACTTGCCCTTGTGCGACCACTTGCCCGTCTCGGTCCACGCGCGCCACAGGATTTCCAGTCCTTCGGCAAAGAGCTCGGCCGAGTTCTGGAAATCGGCGCCGAACGGCGCGTATTCGAGCCGGTCGTAGCCGCGCCCCGCGGCGAAATCGACCCGGCCGCCCGACAGCAGGTCGAGCGTCGCCCATTCCTCGGCGACATGGAGCGGGTGATGGACCGGCAGCAGCACCACGGCGGGCGCCAGGCGGATGCGCGTGGTGGCGCCGGCGAGCTTGGCGAGCAGGATGTTGGGACAGGCGTTGACGCCGAGCAGATTGAAATGGTGCTCGCCGATCCAGGCCGAGTTGAGGCCGATGGCCTCGGCGTGCAGGGCCTGGTTGTAGATTTCCTGGACGAACTGCTCGGGCGTGCGGCTGTTGTTCGGGTAGCGGTTGTCGCTCAGCGTGAAATAACCGAATTTCATGGGGCCTTCCCTATTATTTGCATTTGCAAGTAATTGGCCCGGAGTATGGGGCGGTGGGCGGTCAAGCGCAAGGCCGCCGAGCGGCAACGCGGGGCGGGATTCACAGCCCCGGCCCTCGCCCGTATAGTTCCCGCTGACGCGCCGAGTCGCGGAACAGCTGCGACTCACTTGATGCCTTCTTCACGCCCCCGTCTCGTAGTGGCCGGCGCGCTTCTGCTCGCGTCGTTGGCGGCCTGCGCGCCGCGCATCGCGGCACCGCCGAGTCCAACCCCGGTCCCGATGTCCCGGCCGGGCGAGGCGCTGCAATGCCTGGACGAGCTTGGCCGTCGCGGCTCGGTGTTCGAGATCGTCGCCGACCGCGCCGCAGCCAATGGCTGCCGGCTGAGCAATGGCGTGAACCTGAGCCGTTCCTCGGTGGCGCTCGACAAGGCGGCCATTCTGGCCTGCCCTCTGGCCCTGGCGCTGCATGATTTCGAGACGCGGGTGGTGCAGCCCGCGGCGCGCAAGCATTTCAGCCGCAACCTCGTCCGCATCAACCATTTCGGCGCCTACGATTGCCGCAACATCCGCGGCACCCGGCGCCTGTCGGAGCACGCAAAGGGACTGGCCCTCGACATCGGCGGCTTCGAGCTCGAGGGCAATATCCGGATCAGCATCAAGGAGCATTGGCGCAATGCCGGGCCGCGCTCACGCTTCCTGCAGGACGTGGCCAAAGGGGCCTGTGCCGTGTTCAGCGTCGTGTTGACGCCGCGCAGCGACAGCGAACACCACGACCATTTCCACGTCGATATCGGGCCCCGGCCGCATTGCGGCGCGTGAGCCGGTCCTAGGCGGCGTAGCCGCGCTTGGCAGCCATCAGCTCTTCGAGGGCGCGCGCGAGATCGCGCTCGCGGAACGGCTTGGACAGCAGCGGCAGATTCAGCTCCGACTTGCCGGTGAGCTCGCCATGGCCCGAGGCCAGCAGAATCGGCAGATTGGGCCAGCGCTCGCGCAATCGACGGGCGAGCTGCAGGCCGCTCATCCCCGGCATGACATGGTCGGTGATGACCAGGGCGATCGCCGGGTCCTGTTCCAGCGCTTCGATGGCGCGGACGCCGGAGGGTACGTGAACGGCCTTGTGGCCGAGATCCTCGAGCATCGCAACCACGGCCTCGCCGACCAACGCATCGTCGTCGACGACCAGAATTCGGAGGGCGTGGATGGCTTTGGGCGGGGGAACGGACGGCACCGGGTGGATTTCACTGCGGTAGCCGGCGGACGGCAGCCAGATCTCGGCCACCGTGCCGGCGTTCAGGCGGCTGCGCAGCCGGAAGATGCCCCCAGATTGCAGGGCGAAGCCGTGGACCATCGACAGGCCCAGCCCAGTTCCCCGGCCCAGGCCCTTGGTGGTGAAGAACGGCTCGGTGGCGCGCGCCAAGGTCGCTTCGTCCATGCCAATACCGGTGTCGGCGACGGTAAGGCAGACGTACTGGCCCCGGGCGAGGCCGTCGGCCTCCGGGCCGGCGACCGTGGCATCGCGGGCGGCGATGGTGATCCGCCCGCCCGGCAGCGTGGCATCGCGCGCGTTGATGATGATGTTGAGCAGCGCCATCTCGAGCTGGTTCTTGTCGACCCGCACGGCCGCCAACGGGCTGGCAATATCGATCGTCGTTTCGACTTCCGGGCCCAGAGAGCCGCGGATCAGATCGTCCATGCCTTCGATCAAAGGCCCTATTTCCAGCACGCGCGGGGACAGGTCCTGTCGTCGCGCGAAGGCCAGTAGGCGCTGGGTCAGCGCCGCGCCGCGGCGTGCACCCTTCATCGCGCCGTCGATCAACCGGTTTGCCCGCTCGTCGCCGCCCAGTCGCCGCTGCAGCAGCTCGAGATTGCCCTGGATCACCGCCAGGAGGTTGTTGAAATCGTGCGAGATGCCGCCGGTGATCTGACCGATCGCCTCCTGTTTCTGGGCCTGCAGGACCATCGCTTCGAGCTCGGCCCGCCGTTCGGTCTCCTGCAACAGGTCGGCCGATGTCTCGCGCCACAGGGCCACTGCCCTCGCCTCGTTGCGGGTGCGGCGCAGGGCGAGCCAGGAGATAAGGAACAGCGCGGCGCCGACGATGCCGCAGATCGAACCCCACCAGAGAAGATCCTGTCGCCAGGTCGCGAGGATCGTCTGGCGGTCGACGCCGTAGAGCACGGCAAGCGGAAAGCCTTTCAGCTTCTTGGCACTGTAGACGCGCTCGATGCCGTCGGCCGGCGACGCGGCGGTGAACACAAACGCATCGCGGTCCCGCATGCCCTGCATAGCCGGAGAGTTGGGCGGGAACTGGACGTCGCTATCGACCCGTGGATAGCGGACAACCGCCGCGCCATCGTCGCGTAGCAGAACGACCGAGTACCGGTCGCCCGCTATTCCCGCCGTCCCGTAAAAGGATAGGAAGTAGTCGACGAAGCCTGAAATGCCGATAACGCCGTCAAAACTCCCGTCGGGCGTCGAGCGACGGATGCTGACGTTGAAGATCGGCTCCTGACTGATCCTGCCAATGTAATTGCGGCTGACATAGATGCCGCGATCGGCCTGTTTGTGCGCGTGGAAATAGTCGCGGTCGGCAAAGTTGATGTTGGTCGGTGGGAAAATACGCGTCGTCAGGGGGTTGTTGCCCGCACTGTCGGTAACGAAGATAGAGCCGACGTGCTCGGTCAGCTGCTGCAGATCCTTCACCCTCTGCCAGAGGTCACGCGACGTGCGCATCGTTTCCCAATCGACGCCTTTGAGATACTGGTCCGTCATGCGCAGCACCAGCGTCAGCGACTCGAGCGTCTTCAGTGCGTGCTCTTCCAGCATGTAGCTGATGAAGCGGGCGCGCTCGCCGGCATGGCGAAAGGCGTCGTTGTAGCTTTTCCACGCCGCGCCGGCGAAGACCGCGGCCGGTACAAGCACCGCGGCCACCAACAGGGCCTTGATCGGAGCGGTGGGCGCCCAGGTTCGGGGGGCAAACGGCATCGAGGGAAACGGCTCCGCTGGTCGTCCGAGCTCACCAGCCAAACGGTCGCGCGGCGACCGCCGTTCCCCCTGCAGCTCGCGCTCTCTATAGCCTATATAAGCCGCCCGTAAACAGGATCAACGCGACGGCAACAGCGCTTTATCGCGCAATCCGTTTGCGCTCGATGGCGTCCCAGATCATCGCGGATACGTTGATACCGTCGAAACGGTCGATCTGCTGGATGCCCGTCGGCGAGGTGACGTTGATCTCGGTGAGATAATCGCCGATCACATCGATACCCACAAAGATGAGACCGCGGCGCGCCAGTTCGGGTCCGATGGCCTCGCAGATCGCCTGCTCGCGTTTGGTCAGGGCCGACTTTACGGCGACACCGCCGACATGGAGGTTCGCCCGCGCTTCGCCCGCGGCGGGAACGCGCGTGATGCTGCCGACGGCCTTGCCGTCGACCAGGATGATGCGCTTATCGCCCTGGCGGACCTCCGGCAGGTAGCGTTGCACGATGACCGGCTCGCGGCTCATGCTGGTGAACATCTCCAGCAACGAACCGAGATTCTCGTCGTCGGGCCGGATGTGGAAGACGCCGGCACCCCCGTTGCCGAAAAGCGGCTTGACGATGATGTCCTTGTGCTCGGCGCGGAAGGCGTCGATCTCGGCCCGGTCGGAGGCGATCAGGGTGGGTGGCATCAAGTCGGGGAAATGCGTGACGAACAGCTTCTCCGGCGCGTTGCGCACCTCGGCCGGATCGTTGACCACCAGCGTCTTCGGATGAATGTGCTCCAGCACATGGGTGGCCGTGATGTAGGCCATGTCGAAGGGTGGATCCTGGCGCATCAGCACGACATCCATCGTCCGAAGATCGATGGTCTCGACGGCTTCCAGGGTGGCGTGGTTGCCCTTCTCGCGGCGCACGCTTAGACGGCGCGCCTTGGCGCGGACCTTGTCGTGGGCAAAACTCAGGTCGCGCACCAGGTAATGCCACAGCCGATGGCCGCGCGCCTGCGCCTCCAGCGCCATGGCGAAGGTCGAGTCGACATCGATGTCGATGCCGTCGATCGGGTCCATCTGAATCGCGACAGCCAAAGCCATGAGAACGTACCGGTCTAGTTGAGCGTACCGCGCAGCGCGGCGATCTCGGCGGCGATACGGTGCCGCGAAGCGGGCGCTTCCGCAAGACCGTGGGCGCGCTCCAGGCAGCGCAGGGCCATCCGCAGATTGTCGTGCTTGCGATGAACCACCCCGGCCTCGTGCCACAGCGCGGCGTCGTCCGGCGCGATCATCAGCATGCGCTCGATCACGGGCAAGGCCCGGGCCGGCTCTTCGCTGTTGAGCAGGCGGATCTTCACGTTATTCTGCAGGCGTAGAAGCACGGCGCGGTTGCCCAGGGCCGCGTGATGCTGGGGCTCCAGCTCGGCATTCTCTCCCGCAAAGGATTTCAGCAACGCCCGCAGATCGGCGGTGTCGAGCGCCTGTCCGCCGTTGAACGGATCGAGAATGAGGCTCCCGCCGCGGCCGTCGAGGCGGATGAGAAAATGCCCGGGAAAGTTCAGCCCGGTCATTGCCCAACCCTGTGCCCGGCCGGCATGCAGCCAGAGGATCGCCAGCGCGACCGGCAGGCCGCGGCGGCGATCGATCACCTGGGAGAGATCGGCGTTGCGCAGATCGTCGTAGGTCTCACGGTCGCCGGCATAGCCGTGCCGGATGGCGAGCACGGCGCGCAGGGCGTCGGCGCGTGAGCCGACGCTGTCACCGGCCTGCTCGGCCCGCACGTCTTCGGCGAGGACACGCAGATGATCGGCGTAGCCCGGCGCTCCCGCCTCCGGGCGGTCGAAGACGGCAAAGGCCAAGGCTGTGGCGGCAAGGTCGATGCTGTCGTCGGGCGCCGAACCGGCGGCGCGCAGCGCCGCTTCGGCGTCATCGCGGGTCACGATCGCATCAGGCCGGCGGCGGATCGCGGAAGCGGCGCGGATCGTCCTTCATCAGGATATGCGTCACCACGCGCTTCACGTTGCTGATGTTGCGCGCGATGTTGAGCACGCGATCGAGCTCCGCCGGAGTCTGGGCAACGCCGAGCAGATAGACCGATCCATTGATCACCTCGACCGAGTAGTTGACCGAGTTGATCTCCTTGGCGAAGAGCAGGCGGCCCTTGAGCTCGGTCGTGATCGCGGTGTCGCGCGCGAAATCGACCACACCGGTGCCTTCGGGGAGGACCTCGATCTCGTTGATGACCTCGCGCACGCCCTTGGCCTTCCAGGCGAGCTGGATGGCGTCGGCGCGGATCTGCGGATCCTTGACGACGCCGGAGACGAGGGCGCGGCCTTCGTAGACCTGAAGGCTGAGATCGATGAACAGCCGGTGGTCCTGGTTGAGCCAGTGGTGATTGATCTCGGCGCGGATCGCGGTGTCGGTGGCGGCGCCCTTGACGCCGCGCTCCTGCATGGCGGTCGTGCCGACGGCGGCACCGGCGCCGACCGCGGCCTCGACGCAGCCGGTGAGAGCGAGGCCGGCGAGCAACAGCAGCCCCAGCCCGCCCAAGCGATGAAAACGATGTCTGTCCATGGATGGCTCCCGACGTGGTTCGGCACGAACCCCCGACCCCGGGGTTATCTAGTCCACGAAGCCGAGTCGCGCCAAGCGTCCGCTACATGGCGGGGCCAGCGCCCGGGTATGACCAGGACAGCGTCGAAACGCAGATTGCACGCCGCCAGCCGCGGGTGACGGGCGAGGAAGGCCGAGGCGGCGTTGCGGATGCGCTGCTGCTGGTACGCCCGGATCGCTTCGGCGGCATCGGTCAGCGTTGCGCGCGCCTTCACTTCGACGAAAACCAGAGTGCGACCGCGGCGGACAACAAGATCGATCTCGCCCGCCGGGCAGCGATAATTGCGTGCCACCACGCGGTAGCCGGCCAGGAGAAGGCGCCAAGCGGCCAAGCGCTCGGCCCAGCGGCCGCCGCGTTCCGCCGCCAGGCGGGCGGGAGCGGGGGTTCGCGTCATGCCTTGCTGCCCAGGGCGAGCGCCCGGGCATAGACGTCGCGGCGCTTGCGCCCGGTCGTGGCGGCGACGGCGGCGACCGCGTCGCGCAGACTCATGGTCTGCAGCGCCTCAGCCAGGCGGGCGTCGATGTCCTCGGCGGCGGACGGGGCTTGGGCGCCGGGCGGACCGACGACCACCACGATCTCGCCTTTGGGCGTTTCGGCCTCCGCATACGCCGCGGCGAGCGTCGCCAGCGTGCCGCGCCTGACTTCCTCGAACAGCTTCGTGAGCTCGCGGGCCACGGCGGCGTCGCGCTCGCCCAGAGTCTCCGCCATGGCCTTGAGGCTGGCGGCCAAGCGCGGGCCGGTTTCGAAGAAGATCAGGGTCGCCGGCACCGCGGCGAGGTCGGCCAGCGCGCGCCGCCGGGGCCCGTCTTTCACCGGCAGAAAGCCCGAGAACAGGAACCGGTCCGAGGGCAGGCCCGACAGGGCCAGGGCGGTCAGCGCGGCCGAGGGGCCGGGGAGGGCGGTGACCGCCACGCCGGCCTGCTGGGCCGCCTGGACGAGTTTCAGCCCGGGGTCGGCCACCAGCGGCATGCCGGCGTCGGAGATCAATGCCACGCTCCTGCCGTCTTTCACTGCTTGAATCAGGCGGTCGCGATCGGAATCGTCGGCGTGATCGTCGTACCGAACGAGACGCGGAGCCGGAAGTGCGAGTGCCGAGCACAGCCGTCTCGCCACCCGCGTGTCCTCGGCGGCGATGATGTCGACCTGGGCGAGCAGGGCAACCGCTCGGCGCGTGATGTCGCCAAGATTGCCGATCGGCGTCGCGACGATATAGAGGCCCGCCCGCGGTTTTTCGGCTGGCGCATGAGTGGTCCCGGAACTGGGGGTTTCTCCGGATTTACTTGTTCCGGGGCTCTGGCTAGGTTGGCCGCGAATGGGGTCGCGTATGACAGTCACCGGAATTCGTCCTTGAGGAGCGTAATGCGCCGCAGCCTGCACGTGCTGACGATGGCTGTTCTGGGCCTGGCGCTTGCCGCCTGCCAGGACATGTCGCCGCGCGACTATTACATCTTCGGCCAGTCCTCGACCA
>Ga0196963_10002314_pt1 | contig 11550 bp, 7 predicted proteins | sample S1_5metaG_FD_148600 | JGI IMG/M metagenome (GOLD analysis project Ga0196963, IMG submission 148600) | Soil microbial communities from Anza Borrego desert, Southern California, United States - S1_5 | ecosystem: Environmental > Terrestrial > Soil > Desert | place: USA: California | collected... | reverse complement strand
GCCGTAGTCCTGGACGTGCCCGTCGCGGTCGCACTCCTGCCAGTCGCGGAAGCCCTGCGTGGCTCCCGCGCCGCAGGTGACGACGAAGGTCGACGGCCCGTCGCGCAGGATGCGGAACCACGCGAGGCCGACGGTCTCCTGGCGCGGCGCCGGATCGCCCGCCCACCACCGCGCGCGGTCGTCGATCGCGGGCTCGGGATCGGGGCGGCGCAGCAGCGGCCGGCCGAAATCGGGATCGAGCTCATCGACGACCATGGCGTTCGGCGCGACGTCGGGCGCGAGCGCGAACGGCGGCCGGCGCTGGACGTGCATCGGCGCGCGCACCACGCCGCCGATCGCCGGCCACGCCGGGCGATCCATGGTGCCGTCGCCGTCGCCGTCGACGACCAGGGCCGTCGAGAACAACGCCTCGCCGTTCGTGCCGCGCGGTCCGTCCCGACCATCGCGCACGTCGATCCAGCCGTACGCCTCGCGGTGGATGTCGGCATCGGTCGCCGGAGGCGTGGTCCAGTCGTAGCCGAGGCGCCCGGCCTCCTGCACGTAGTTGCACGCCGCCGTCAGCATCAGCCGCGCCTGGGTGTCGCGCAGCTGCTCGACCACGTCGAGCGCATCGCTGCGGTTGCGCACCAGGAAGGCGAAGGCCAGCGATGCCAGGATCGAGCAGATGCCCGCGACCAGCAGGAGCACCGCCCCGAGGCGCGCCTGCCGGCGCTCAGTGCGTGTCGAGCGTCGCATCGTTGGCGGTCCCGTCGTTGTCCCAGCGCGCCCAGCCGCTGGTCGGCCGGCGCTGCTGGCGCGCGCCGCGCAGGGTGGTGCTGAAGCCGGTGAAGTTGAGCTCGGCGGCGACGCCGGTGAGCGGGCTGGTCCAGCGCACGCGCGCGATCTGGGTGAAGCGCGCGAAGCGCACGAAGCGCTGGATGGAGACGTCGATCCGCGGCCAGTGCCTCGGCGCGAGCGGCAGCAGCGGACGGCGGGTCTCGGTGTCGCGGATCAGGCGCTGGTACTCGACGCCGTTCGGATCCCAGGTCAGCCCGTACCCCGTGACGTAGTAGCTGCGCGAGACGCCCTGCATGCGCGCGGCCGCGATGTCGGCGTTCGGCGCGGCGAAGCTGGCCAGGAAGGTCAGCAGGTAGAGCCCGCGCGGGTAGCCGGAATGCCCGTCGTTGCTCGCGAACTTGCCGATGCCCGGCTTGACCAGCTCGAGCGGCAGGCCGCCGAGCGCCGTGCCGCCGCTCTGCCAGTCCGGCGATGGATTGTGGGACGTGTAGTACACGTACAGCGAGTTCGCCGGCATGTACTCGCAGTAGCCGTAATAGCCGAGCGCATCGAGCAGCGTGCGCATCTGGTTGAAGAGCCAGCCATGGCGCACCGCCGGGGTGGCGTAGCCGTTGGCGCCGGCGCCGAAGTCGAGCGGCGCCAGGACCGGCGCGGGCTCGGCGTTCGCGAACGCGCCGTAGCGCCCGTAGCGCACGTCCGAGATGTCCTGCTCGGCGGGGTTGCCGTAGTACCAGCCGCGCGGGTCGTGCATCGCCCAGGGATCGGTCGGGTCCCAGCCGCGCTCGTCCTCGGGACCGGGCACCGGCGGCGCGCGCGGCGGCGCGACGGCGGCGAGCGGCGTGAACGCCAAGCCCTGCCCGGCGGTGACGGCCCGCAGCGGCTGCGCTGTCGGCGCGTCCGGATCGTCGAGCATGGACCAGAAGTCGAGCTCGGCGTGCGCGCGCCCCATGCCGGCGCGGATCAGCGCGTTCTCGTCGCTCAGGCGGCGCGCCAGCGCGGTCGACTGCGCCGCCACGCGCAGCGCCATCGACGCCGCGAGCACGATCGCCGACGACAGGCCGACCGCGATGAGCGCCTCGAGCAGGGTGAACGCGCGGCGGTCAGCGCAGGACATTCGGCGCCCGCGGATCGTAGATGTTGAAGCGCGCGATGAGGCGCGCGCGCATGCGCGCCGAGGCCGGCACCGGGCCGCGGTCCAGGCGTTTGTTGAAGTTGCGGTCGGCGCCGTGGCGCCCGAGGAAGATGCGCCGGGCATCGAGCGTCGGACCGCGGTCGGGCGGCGCGATGATCGCGTTCTTGATCAGGTCGTCGGCCACCGAGGCGCCGGTGGCGTAGCCGCCGACATCGCGGACGAAGGTCAGGTTCTTCTCCGGGTTCCGGTAGGTGTGCAGGCCGAAGTCCCACCACGCGAGCCCCTCCATGCGCCATGCGAAGGGCGCGCCCGGCTTGGGCGCGAAGAGGTTGTAGCGGCCCGCGTCGATCGCTCCGCTGGGCACCAGCTCGAAGTCCTCGTACGCCTGCCAGTCGACCGCCCAGAACACCAGCTGGCGGCAGCGCTCGGCCGGCGCGAACGGCTTGGCCAGGGTGAAGTTCGCGCTGTCGCCCCAGATCGAGTCGGCGTCGGCCGCGTAGTCGGGATCGCCGGGCGTCTGCGATGGGATCGGCGCGACCGGGAAGCTGAAGCTGCGGCCGAGATTGCGCACCGGCTGCGCCGCGATCGCGCGCCATTGCCGCGCCGACACGCCGGTGTCGCCGATGACGCCGCTCAGCAGCGGCCGCGCCGCGTCGGGGAACAGGTCGTACTCGAGCAGCGGGAAGTCCATCTGCTGGGCGCGCTGCAGCGGACGCGGCGCGCCCCAGTCGTACGGCCGCGCGGCGGCGAAACGCATGCCCAGGGCGAGGCTGCTGTCGTGGTACCAGCCGATCAGATCGTGCGTGATGGTCATCGGCGGCGACGGCGTCCCGCCGATGGTCAGGCTCGGCACGACGACGCCGGCGCCGGTGAGCTGCGACGAATCCCACAACGCGGTCATGCACAGCGCGGCGTGCGCGAGGAAGCGCATGGCGTTGACCTGGTCATGCGCCGCCACCGGATAGGTCGACAGATCGTCGAGCGGCGCCGCGGTGCTCCCCGGCGACCAGAACGCGGGCGGCAGGCCCTTGGCGCGGCAGTACCACAGCGTCGTCGCCACGTAGCGCAGCAGGCTGGCCTGCGCCGGCGGCGCGTCGTACGCGTACGGCTTGAAGCCGCATGCCTCTCCGTCGTCGGCGACGCCGTCGAACACCGGTTCCATGTCCTCGTCGTTGGTGCTCTCCCAGCAGATGCCGTGGCGGCCGAAGACGTACGTCTGGGTCGTGGCCGGGATCGTGCCGTCGTGATGGTGCTCGCCGTGCAGCGGCGGCGATGGCCACGGCACGTAGTACGGCCAGGCCTTCCACGGGAAGATGTGCATCGCGTTGCTCTGCGCGTGGCCGATGACGCCGACGATCAGGCGCTGGGTCTCGTTGGCGACGACGTCGCCCAGGCCGATCTCGAGCACGCCGGTGGTCGCCATCGGCTGCGGGTAGTAGATCTGCCCGCCGTCGTCGAGCAGGCGCGCGATCTCGCCGGCGTCGGAATCGAGGCGGCGCGCGATCGCCTCCGGCAGCGGCATGAGTCCGGTCTGCGGATTCGCCAGGCGCGTCTCGAGATCGTGCGCCATCGCGCGGCGGCCGGCGGTGGTCTCCCACGGCTGCGGCGCCTCGGCGTCGATGACGGTGTTGTGGTTGTGGATGGTGTTGAACGCGTCGACCATCTCCTCGGCCTTCGCCGCGGCGAGCAGGCGGAAGCGCGCGGCCTGCTGTGCCTGCACGCCGGCGGGGAAGGCGAGCAGCACGCCGGTCACGCAGAACGCCAGCATGGCGAGCGAGATGGCGACCTCGAACAGCGTCGATCCCTGGCGCGTGATGTCCGTGTGCAGAATGCGCATCGCGCTCAGCAGACACTCCGCTCCGGAGGATCTGGACACGCTATCGCGCGGTAAAAACCGCGATGAGAGGCCTGGTCTGCAATATGTGAATCCCAGGCATGGGCGCTGCGGCGCCGCCCGGGCGCGACGCCGTCTCATCCGTGCGCTCCGTCGGCCCGGGTGCGAGCCGCAGGCCGGCGGCGATGCGTCGACGATCGTCGACGCCGCTTCCGAGCCGACGGCGCGCGCACGCGCGGCATCGTTGCAATGGCCGAGTCGCCGGCCCAATCGGCTTGCCACGGTCCGGCGCCGCCGGAACCCTTGCCGGGTGGACGCCGACCTGCCGCTGATCGCCGACGTCGCGCTCGATGTGCCGGGCCGCGATGCGTACAGCTACCTCGTGCCGGACGAGATGGCGGCGGTGATCGGCGTCGGCGACTGCGTGCGCGTGCCGTTCGGCCCGCGCACCGAGCGCGGATTCGTCGTCGCCGTCGCGCGCCGCGCGGCGCCCGACGGCGTGCGCCTGCGGCCGATCGCCAACCGCCGCCAGGACGTGCGCCTGCCGCCGCACCTGATGCGCCTGATCGCCTGGGGCGCTCGCTACTACCGCTGCTCGCTCGGCGAGTTCCTCGCCGGGGCGGTGCCGAGCCCGGTGCGCGAAGGCGTCGCGGCCGAGATCACGCGCTACGTCGCGCCGGTCGCCGGCTTCGCGGGCAAGCTGACCAAGCGCCAGCAGGAGGTCCTGGCCAGGCTGCCGGCCGTGGCGACCACGGTGGCCGACGCGCTGGTCGCCACCGGCACCACCGCGCCGACCCTGGCCAAGCTCGCCGAGGCCGGGGCGGTGGTGTTCACCAGCGAAGGCGGCGTGCGCGAGCTGCGCCTCGAGTCCAAGGACGAGCGCTATCCGTTGACCGACGAGCAGATCGTCGCCGTCGACCAGGTCGGCGCGGCGCTGACCGCCAAGGAGCACCGCGTCTTCCTGCTCCACGGCGTCACCGGCTCCGGCAAGACGCTGGTCTACCTCGACCTCGCCGAACGCGTCGTCGCCGCGGGCCGGCAGGTGCTGCTGCTGCTGCCGGAGATCGCGCTGACCCCGCAGCTCGCCGCGCGCGTGCGCCGGCGCTTCGACCGCGTCGCGGTGTGGCACAGCGGCTTCACCGACGGCGAGCGCGCCGAGCAGTGGCGCGCGGTCGCCGCCGGGAGGATCGACCTGGTGGTCGGCACGCGCTCGGCGCTGTTCGCGCCGCTGCCGGCGCCGGGCATCATCATCGTCGACGAGGAGCACGAGCAGTCCTACAAGCAGGAGAGCGTGCCGCGCTACCACGCGCGCGACTTGGCGGTGGTCTACGCCGGCCAGCTCGGCGTGCCGGCGGTGCTCGGCAGCGCGACGCCGTCGCTCGAGAGCGTGCACAACGTGCGCGCCGGCAAGTACCACGCGCTGCGCCTGAAGAACCGTCCGCTCGGCGGGCAGCTGCCGTTGGCGACGGTGATCGACATGCGCGCGGAATGCCACGCGCAGAAGCAGGCGGCGACGGTCAGCCGCGAGCTGATCACCCGCCTGGGCGCGTGCCGCGCCGCCGACGAGCAGGCGATCGTGCTGCTCAACCGCCGCGGCTGGAGCCCGGTGGTCAGCTGCAAGGACTGCGGGCAGACGCTGATGTGCTCGCAGTGCGACATCAGCCTCACCTTCCACAAATCGGCCTACGAGGTGCGCTGCCACTACTGCGGCTTCCGCGGGCCGCTGCCCAAGGCGTGCCCGGCGTGCCAGCTGCCGGCGCTGGGCACCTTCGGCATCGGCACCGAGCAGCTCGCCGCGGCGCTCACCGCGGCGGTGCCGGGGCTGCGCGTGCTGCGCGTCGACGCCGACACGGTGTCCGAGCGCCAGGGACACGCCAAGCTGTTCCAGGCCTTCGCCTCCGGCGCGGCCGACTGCCTGGTCGGCACGCAGATGGTCGCCAAGGGCCTCGACTTCCCGCGCGTGACGCTGGTCGGCATCGTCGCGGCCGACCGCGGGCTGTCGGTCCCCGAGTTCCGCGCCGCCGAGCGCACCTTCCAGCTGATCGCCCAGGTCTCCGGTCGCGCCGGCCGCGGCGAACGCGCGGGGACGGTCGTGCTGCAGGCGTACGACACCCAGGCGCCGGCGATCCGCTGCGCGCTCGACCGCCAGTGGCGCGAGTTCTACGACGCCGAGCTGAACCTGCGCCGCGAGTACGGGTATCCTCCCTATTCCGGGCTGGTGCGCTTCCTGTGGTCGGGCCCGGATCTGGCGAAGGTGCAGCTCGTGGCGGGCGCGCACGGCGAACGCCTGCGCCAGGTCGGCGGCTCCGACTTCGTGCTGCTCGGGCCGAATCCCGCCGGGCTGGCGCTGCTCAAGGGCCAGCACCGCTGGCACGCGCTGGTCAAGGGCGGCAGCCGCGGCGCGATCCAGGCCTTCCTCGATCGGCTCGACGCCGCCGGCGGCGTGAAGAACGAACGCGGCGTGCGCGTGGCGATCGACGTGGATCCGTACGCCACGAGCTGAGCACGCGGTGCGCAGCTCGCGGCTCGCCGCGGGCTTACGCCTGCGCCGCCGCGCCGATGTGCACGACCGTGCCGCTGCGCGCCGATTCGATGATCGCGTCGGCGACGGTCATCACCGCGACGCCCCAGTCGACGTCGCACGCCGCCGCCGCGCGTCCGTCGATCGCGTCGAGGAAGTTGCCGCGCAGGTCGAAGCCCGGCGGCAGCGGCACCGTCTCGCGATTCGCCGAGCCGCGCGCGAGGTAGAGCTCGTTGCCCCATTCGTTGGTCGACATCGCCGCGTCGGCGCCCTGCAGGAAGCGGTAGAACATCGGCATCGAGGAGCGCCAGCTGCCGTCGTGCGTGCTGGTCGAGCCGTCGGCGTGGCCGAGCACGGTCCAGATGTCGTCGTTGGCGCCGCGCCGGCGGTCGACCGCGGCGGTGCGGGCGTAGACGGTGCGCACGTCGCCGAGCAGGAACATCAGCCAGTCGATCTCGTGGATGTTGATCTCGCAGAGCAGACCGCCCGATTTCGCCGGATCGGCGCGCCAGCCGGCCATCGCCGCCGGATCCATGCGCATCAGGCGGCGCGACGCCGCGCACACCGGCGCGCCGAGATCGCCGGCGGCGAGGCGGCGCTTCATCTCCTGGATCGTCGGATCGAGGCGCACCGAGAAGCCGACCTGCGAGCGCACGCCTGCGCCGCGCACGGCGGCGGCCACCGCGCGCGCGTCGGCCGCGCTCAGCCCGAGCGGCTTCTCGCAGTAGACGTGCCTGCCCGCCTCGGCGCAGCGGATCGCCTGCTCGCGGTGCAGGAAGTTCGGCGACGCGACGACCACCGCGTCGACGTCGCCGAGCATCGCCTGGTAGTCCGCGACCGGTCGCGCGCCGACCTGCCGGGCCAGCGCCTCGGCGCGCGCGGCGTCCGGATCGGCGATCGCGACGACCCGGGCGCGGCCCGAGGCGGCGTGGTAGGTGGCGTGGCCGGCGGCGTTGGGACCGGCGCCGATGATGCCGATGCGGATCACGGGGAGCTCCTGCGGCCTGGCCGCACACGTGTGATTGCCGCGACGATAGCCTGGCGATCCGCCGGGCCAGGGCCCTCGCGACGCGGGCCGGGCGGGCGGTTGTCAGCGCCCGGCGGCGGTTAGGGTCGCGCCGCATGACCACCATGGACGCCTTCAACGACCTCGTGCGCCGCGCCGAGGCCCAGCCCGGGTACCGCCGGCCGGCCGCGTTCGCCGTCGGGCTCGCGACCTACGCGATCACCGACCACGACAAGCCGTGGCTCAGGCCGTCGTCGGCGAAGCTCCTCGACGCGTGGTATCCGGTGGTCAACCACGGCGAGAACTTCGGCTCGGCGGCGGTCCTCGCCGCGATCGGCGGCTGGAACGGCGCCAACGGCTCGGTGATCCTGTCGCGCGAACAGGTGCTGAAGGTCCTCGAGGTCTTCACGCCGTTCCGCAACGACGGCAAGGACCACGCCAACATCCGCGTGCTCGAGGACCTGCACGCCGCCCTGCTGCGCGCCGAGCAGCAGCCGGACGCGCAGGTGGTCCCGCGCGGGGTGGTGGTCGCCTTCGTCGCCGACCTCGCGCAGAAGCCGAGCGACGCCGCCGAGGTCTACCTGCGCCTGCACCTGCTGTCGCAGCGCAAGGTCCAGCCGCACGGCCAGAACCTCGACGGCGTCTTCGGCCTGCTCAACAACGCCTGCTGGACCAATCTCGGCCCGTTCGAGCCGGAGGGCTTCGAACGCGTCCGCCTGCGCCTGCGCGCGCGCGGCGTCGAGGTGCGCGTGCGCGCGGTCGACAAGTTCCCGCGCATGACCGACTACGTCGTGCCGTCGGGCGTGCGCATCGCCGACGCCGACCGCGTGCGCCTGGGCGCGCACCTCGCCGAGGGCACGGTGGTGATGCACGAGGGCTTCTGCAACTTCAACGCCGGCACGCTCGGCAAGTCGATGGTCGAGGGCCGGATCAGCGCCGGCGTGGTGGTCGACGACGGATCGGACATCGGCGGCGGCGCGTCGATCATGGGCACGCTCTCGGGCGGCGGCAAAGAGGTGATCCGCGTCGGGCGGAAGTGCCTGCTCGGGGCCAACGCCGGCCTCGGCATCTCGCTCGGCGACAACTGCACGGTCGAAGCCGGGCTCTACCTGACCGGCGGCAGCAAGGTGCGCCTGCCCGACGGCGCCATCGTCAAGGCGGCCCAGCTCTCGGGGAAATCCGACCTGCAGTTCCGGCGCAACAGCCAGAGCGGCGCCATCGAGGCGATCAGCAAGGGCCAGAGCGGCTGGCAGGGATTGAACGCGGCGCTGCACGCGCCGTGATCCCGCCCGCCCGGGACATGCTCGGCGCGCGGCCGCGTCTGGCGGGGCCGGCGCCGACGCCCATGGTCGCCTGATGGAGCGACGCGACCGTCTGGTCGGACTGCTGCTGGGACAGGCGCTGGGCGATGCGCTCGGCCTGCCGCTGGAGGGCCTGTCGCGCGAGCGCGTGGCCCGCCGCCGCGCCGGCGGGCGCGTGCCGGGCATGCTGTTCGGCCGGCTGCTGGTCAGCGACGACACCGAGCACGCGCTGCTCACCGCCCAGGCGCTCCGGCGCCGCCCGGACTTCGCGACGCCGTTCGTCGCCGCCCTCGCCTGGCGCCTGCGCTGGTGGTTCATCAGTCTGCCGCCCGGCGTCGGCATGGCGACCGCGCGCGCCTCCCTGCGCCTGTGGCTGGGCGTGCCGCCCGATGCGAGCGGCGTGGATTCGGCGGGCAACGGGCCGTGCATGCGCGCGCCGGTGATCGGGCTGCGTTTCGCCTACGACGAGAACCGGCGCATGACGTTCGTCCAGGCCTCGACGCGGCTGACCCACACCGACGAGCGCGCGCTGGTCGCTGCGCGCGCGCTGGCCGAGGCGGCGGCGTGGATCGGCCGGGTCGATCGCGACCTGGCGAGCCTGGCCGAGCGGCTGCGCACCTGCTCCGACGCGCGCGATGTCGAGTGGCGCGCGCGCATCGACCACCTCTTCGCCGCCTACGCGCGCGCCGAGAGCGTCGACTCGGTGGCGACCAGGCTCGGGCTGGGCGACGCGGTGAGCGGCTTCGCCTACGACACCGCGCCGATGGCGATCTACGCCTGGCTGCGCCATCGCCAGGATCCGGTCGCCGCGATCGAGGCGGCGATCGCCTGCGGCGGCGACACCGACACCGTCGCCGCGCTCACCGGCGCCCTGGTCGGCGCCGACGTCGGCACCCGGGCGCTGCCGCGCGAGTGGCTGGGCCGCCTCGCCGACTGGCCGCTCAGCGAGAAGGTCCTGCGCCGCGTCGGCGAGGCGCTGGCGCGCGATGAGGACGTGCCCAGGCGCGCCGTATGGTGGTGGTGGCCGCTGATGCCGGTGCGCAACCTGCTGATGCTGCTGATCGTGCTGGCGCACGGCGTCCGCCGCTGGCTGCGCTGAGCCCGCGGCGCGCTCAGCGCCGCGAGCGCAGCGCCGGCGCCGGCAGGCGCTCCAGGACCGTCGCCACCAGCGCCCATGGCGGCGCGGCGAGGTAGGTGGTGTCGTACGGGTCGAGGCCGCGCACGCCGCGCTCGGCGATGAACGCCGCGTAGCGCCTGCCGAGCTCGTCGAGATCGATGGCGGCTCCGCCGGCGAGCCGGCAGCACCACGCGGCCGCGAGGTAGGCGCCGCGCGCCAGGCCCTCGTCGAGGTCCCAGCCGCAGCGCCGCAGATCGACCGCGACGCCGTCGGCGGTCGGACGCAGCGGGTCGCGCGCGTCGACGCGCAGGAAGTGGCGCGGGCCGAGCAGGCGGTCGCCGTCGTCGACGATGACGCGCCGCGGGATCGCCAGCGGCAGGCGCGCGACCTTCGGCGCGAATCGTCGCGCGCGCGCGGTGCGGTCGCGCACGCGGAAGCGGTCGAGCAGCAGCACGCGGCGCGCCGGCGCCAGCGCCGCGGTGCCGGCGCCGGCGACGATCACCACCGACACGCCCGCGTCGGCGAGCGCCGGCAGGCACTCGACCAGCGTCGCGCCGCCGCGCGCGGACGGCCCCAGCAGGCGCCGCATCGCCGGATCGAGCGCGAGGAAGTTCGACGCGGCGCTGTCCTCGTCGACCAGCAGCAGCCTGCTGCCCGCCGCGACGCCCTGCAGCAGGCTGGCCGCCATGCTCGTTGCGCCGGACGCGCGCTCGGTGGTGAAGTCGCGCGCGTCGCCTCCGGGCAGCCCGGCGAAGAAGCCCGACAGGTCCTGGCGCTTGATGCGCCGGCCGTCCTCGGCCTGCAGGGTCAGCGCGCCGGCGTCGGCGACCACCAGCTCGCGGCCGTCGCCGGGCGGATGGTCGTAGCGGCCGGCGGCGATCGCCTGCATCAGCGTGCTCTTGCCGTGGTAGGCGGCGCCGGCCAACGCGGTGATGCCGACGCCGATCCCGAGACCACGCACGCGGCCGAAGGCGCCGAGATCGATGACGGTGGCGAGATCCGCCGGCGCGCGCAGCGGCCGGCATCCGGGCGCCGGCCGCTCGCCGCGCCGGGCGATGCGCGCGCCGTCGCCGAGGAAGGCGACGAGGCCGTGCGCGGGCAGCGCGGCGCGCAGCGCGCGCTGCAGCGCGACCGCGCGCGCGTGCGCGCGCCAGCCGCTGCGCGTCAGGGCGAGGACCCGCTCGATGCGGCGCACGAAGCGCGCGAAGCCCTGGCCGTCGATGCCCATGCCCTGCATCGGCAGGCGCAGGCGCAGGCGCAGGCACGCCACCGGCGGCGTCCCGGCGTCGAGCCAGCACGCGTTGCTCGCCAGCACCGCCTCGTTCGGCGCCAGCGTCGCGCACCGCACCGGCGAACCGGGCACGAGCAGGGCATCGGCGCGGCGCAGCAGCCAGTCGGCGCAGGCGTCGGCCACCGCCGTGCCCGGGGCGGCAGGGGGGAAGCGGCGGTCGTCGATCACCAGGGTGGCGTTGGCGTCGAGCTGCTCGCCGCCGTCGACCGGCTCGACCGCGAGCACCGCTGCGCCGAGCCGCCAGCAGGCGAGGACCTCGCGCCAGGCGCCGAGGCCCCAGCCGTCGATCCGCGCCAGCGCCGCCATCAGGTCGCGACGCGGGCGCGCCTGGGCCAGCGCCGCCTGCGGCGCGATCGGGACCGGCCAGGGCGAGGGCATGGCGCCGACGCTCGCCGCGCTGGCCACCGACTCAAGCCGTCGCGTCCGCTTGCGCGCCGCGCGCTCTCGTGGCATCTTCTGTGCCGGCAGATGCTTCGATGAATGTCGACTATTACCTGGTCTCGGCGGCGCGGCGCACGCATCGGCTCAAGCCCGGACGCACCTACGTCTTCGGGCGCGAGGCCGGGGTCGA
>Ga0196963_10002313_pt1 | contig 11553 bp, 5 predicted proteins | sample S1_5metaG_FD_148600 | JGI IMG/M metagenome (GOLD analysis project Ga0196963, IMG submission 148600) | Soil microbial communities from Anza Borrego desert, Southern California, United States - S1_5 | ecosystem: Environmental > Terrestrial > Soil > Desert | place: USA: California | collected... | reverse complement strand
TCGCTGTCTCTCAAGTAAATGGCAGCGCTGATTTCAGAGAAAATAACCAACGCATCAATTTTGATCTCGCAGGTGCCCCAGTTAATGGCGGTGTTTTAAGAATTCGGGGAGAAAATCGTCCTGCAACTGAACAGACAAATTTAGTGATTGCAGGTCAGACCCTACTAGCCGTTGATGTTAGCCGCTTACTCAAGTTGAAAGCCGTCGATCTAGAAGCGGGGCGTTTGGATGGCAACGTCGAAGTGCAACTGCGACCTGAACAATCGCCTCTATTGACTGGAACGGCTGTGTTTCAAGAGGCAACTGTACAAGTTGGCGAAATCACCCAACGGTTTACTCGCACCACGGGTCAGGTAGGGTTTAAAGGCACTGAAATTCAGCTGCAAAATATCAGCACCATTTATGGACAGATTCCGGGTCTAGTCAATGGGGTGATAGATACGCAGTTAGGCTACAACATTTCCGCCCGCACCGTACCCGTTGGTCTGGCAAACATCCTCAATACCTTCGAGTTAAAGTCGCCTGTAACCGCCGCCGCCGAAGCGCAAGCAGATATTAAAGTCACGGGGCGTCCAGAGAAGCCGATTCTGTCTGGGACGGTGGTGACGACGAAGCGATCGCAGATTGACCGGGTTGAGTTTCGTTCTATCCAGACCAGCTTTCAGTTAGTAGGGCAGACGCTGGCTTTTAATGGCATTCAAGCCATTCCCACCGTGGGCGGTCAGGTGACGGGGAATGGTCGCATTAAGTTAGGGGATAAAGGCGGCGCTGTATTTGATTTCCAAGGGGAGAATCTGCCGGGAGATACCCTGGCGCTGCTGTATGGCAACAAGCCACCGATTCGTATTGGCAGAGTTTCCGGGAAGGGACAGCTTTTTGGTCCGACCGGAAATCTCCAGACGGTTGTGCAAGTATCTGCCCCAACTGCTACTTATCCCACCACTGGCGAAGTCATCATCATGCCTGGGGGGAACCTTGTATTTCGCAATACCACGATTCAGGTGGCGGGGGGTACCGTTCAAGGCGCGGGACAGATTGTTGATGGTCGCTGGCAAGCATCTATTCAAGCCTTAGGTGTCCCCGGTCAAGGATTGGAACCGCTGCTGAAGCGGGAGGTGCCGCCGCAATTACAGGGACGATTATCCGGCAGATTTGACTTATCGGGAACGGTAGAGAATGTATCGGCGGAAACGATTCAGGGCAGTGGTTCAGGGCGCTTGACGTTAGCAGGGGGGACGGTAACGGCAAGTAATGTGCAGCTAGGCAGTGGTAGATGGCAGGGAAATTTTGCCGCAGCCGGGGTGCAACTGAAACAGTTATCCCCGCAAGTTCCCTCACAGTTTCAAGGATTGCTGAATGGCAACTTCAATCTCGCGGGTAGCTTAACGAATTTTCAATTAGAAACGATTAAGGGCAGCGGTTCCGGAAATTTAAACGTTGCAGGTGGGGCAATCGCTGCCTCGAATTTGCAACTGAACAACGGCAACTGGCAAGGAAATTTTAGGGCGAATCAAATACCTCTCCAACGCCTGTCGCCCCAAATTCCGCCCGCGTTGCAGGGACGTTTCAATGGCAACTTCTCTTTAGCCGGAAACTTGGCAGAGTTTAGACCGGAAACCATTCGCGGTCAGGGTTCAGGTAGCCTGAATGTGGCAGGGGGAACGCTAACTGCCTCGAATGTGCAATTGGGGGGCGGGAATTGGCAAGGGAATTTTACATCGGCGGGAGTCCCTCTCGGCAGTCTGTCGCCCCAGACTCCCCCATCATTAGCCCAAGGGCGTCTAAATGGACGGTTTTCGTTAGCGGGAAATTTAAATAACTTTCAACTCGAAAGCTTACGCGGATCAGGTTCTGGACGATTGCAAGTGGCAGATGGGGCGATCGCAGCGGATAATTTGCAATTGGGCGGGGGGAATTGGCAAGGCACATTTGCAGCCGTTCAACTGCCTTTGGGTAGAGTTGCGCCGCAAATCCCGCCTCAGTTTCAGGGACGCCTCACGGGGACGTTTAATCTGGCAGGTAATCTCAACAATCTAAAACCGGAAGCGATTAGTGGGACGGGTTCTGGACGCTTGCAAGTGGCAGGGGGCGCGATCGCGGCAGATAATTTACGGTTAGGCGGGGGGAATTGGCAGGGAACGTTTGCAGCAGCGCAACTTCCCATTGGCCAACTGTCTTCGGATATTCCGCCACCATTTCAGGGACGCCTCACGGGGACGTTTAACCTGGCAGGAAATCTCAACAATCTGAAACCGGAAGCAATTACGGGAACCGGAACGGGACGGCTGCAAGTGGCAGAGGGAGCGATCGCTGCCGATAATTTACAACTCAGGGGTGGGAATTGGCAAGGCACGTTTGCCGCCGCCAATCTGCCTTTAAAACGCTTCTTACCTCAACTTCCCCCGCCGTTTCAAGGACGGTTTACGGGGCAATTCAATCTTGGGGGGAATTTAACGGCGTTTAAACCGGAAACTTTAACGGGCAGCGGCAATGGCAGTTTAACTGTGGGCGAGGGCACTGTCACCGCCACCAATGTGCAACTTGGTGCAGGGCGTTGGCAGGGGAATTTTACTGCCACGGATGTCGCTTTGCAGCCGCTGACTCAGTTAACCGCGCTCAACCGCTTGAATCGCCCCCAGGCTACCCCATTTTTACAAGGGCGAGTCAGTGGGAATGTCGCGGCATCTGGAAGCTTGACCGCGTTTAACCCTAATGGGCTTCAGGTAGCTGGAAATCTGCGGTTACAAAACTTAGTGGCAGATGGACTGGACTTTGATCCTGTTCTCAACGGAACGGTAAATGTTGCGCCAGGACAAGGGATTAATTTGCAGCTGGCGGGGACTCAAGATCGGATTGAAGTGGCGCTATCTCCGACTTATCAACCCGTTTCCTTCTTGATCCAACGGGATGAGGCGATCGCCAGAGGTCGCGCTGAGGGCGATCACCTTTTAGTCAGCAGCGAAAAATTTCCCCTCAGCATCCTAAAGACAATTGCCGCAGTACCGCCAAGTGTGGCGCAAACGCCCATTTCGGGATTGCTGTCTGGCAACTTTGATATTAACTTAGCCACTCAAAGTGTGGTGGCTGCCGGAGTGGAGATTGATAGACCCATTATCGGCAGTCTCAGGGGTGACAAGTTAATTGGTAGCTTCCAATATGCCAATGGGGTGGCAACCCTCACCAGTGCTGAGTTTCAGCAGGGAGAAAGCCGATATTTCCTCTCAGGTAACCTAACTCAGACACGGAATGGTCCCCAATTCCAAGCGAAGTTGAGAGTTCCTCAAGGCAAAATCCAGAACGTACTCACGGCGCTGCAAATCTTTGAAATTCAAGACTTTACGCGTGGCTTTACCGCCCCAGCTTATGGTAATGCAGCGGATTTGGCTCCTGTAATTACAGGCGTACCAGAAGCTCCCCTACTGACTCAGCTACGTCGCTTATCAGAAATTGAAGCCTTCCTAGCGCAACAAGCCGCGCGGCGAGAAGCGTCACCAATTCCAGAATTACGAGATTTAGCTGGGAACTTTAGTGGCGAAATCAATGTAGCGGGTTCTTTGCAACAGGGAGTGAATGCCAGCTTTGACTTAGTGGGGGCTGATTGGAAGTGGGGCGATCGCTATCAAGCAAATCAGGTAGTTGCCAGGGGTAGTTTTGAAAATGGTGTGATTACTTTACTGCCTTTGCAAATCGTCTCAGGCGAAACTTTACTGGCTTACTCCGGCACCTTAAGCGGAGACCAGCAATCGGGTCAAGTGCGTGTGCGAAATTTACCCGTAGAAAATCTGCAAGACTTTGCTGACCTGCCTGTGGACATTACAGGCAATCTTAATGCAACGGCTACCATAGCAGGCAGTCTGCAAAATCCTCAAGCAAGAGGTGAACTCACGCTTTCTGGAGGGACTTTAAATCAAACAGCTATCCAAGCGGCTCAAAGTAGCTTTAACTATAGCGATGCCCGCTTAGCTTTTTACAGCACCGCCTTGATTTCTGGAAATGAGCCAACCCAAATTACGGGTAGCATCCCCTATCAACTGCCGTTTGCCACCGTACCTCCTGCTAGTAACAATTTAAGTGTGGATGTTAACGTGCAAAATGAAGGGTTAGCGTTGCTAAATCTGCTAACTCGTCAACAAGTTGCTTGGGTCAATGGTCAAGGCAGAGTGGATCTTTCTGTCCGAGGAACGGTTGACCAAGCCGCTGGGAAAATTAATCAGTTGGTGGCTGAAGGGGTAGCAGTTGTCCAGAATGCCACGATTCAAGCGCAAGCGCTACCCGAACCGCTGACGGATGTTACAGGCAGAGTTTTATTTAACTTTGACCGTATCCAGGTAGAAAGCTTGCAGGGTAAGTTCAGTGATGGTCAAGTCGTTGCGGCGGGAGTAATTCCGATTTATCAGCCACTTGCGACTGACAACCCGCTGACTGTTACCCTCAATCAGCTAGGACTGAATCTTAAGGGACGTTACACGGGTGGGATTGATGGGACTGTAGTGCTAACAGGAACCGCCTTAAGTCCAAGAATTGGGGGAGAAGTCCAACTCGTTAATGGTCAAGTACTGCTGGAAGATACAGCGGAGGGCGCTACTTCAGTTGTCGCAGGGGGTGGTTCTAACTCAGAGGCTGGAGGCGGTTCTGCAACTGAATTTAATAATCTCCAAATTAGTTTAGGTAAGGGTGTTCAAATTACGCGTCCCCCAGTTTTGAACTTTCTCGCTACGGGGAATCTGACGCTGAATGGTTCCCTAGATGATATTCGCCCCCAAGGAACTGTAGAACTCACGCGCGGTCAAGTGAATCTATTTACGACTCAGTTTCGCTTGGCACGCGGCTACCCGCAGACTGCTCAATTTATCCCTAGTCAAGGACTGGTTCCTAACCTAGATGTCCGGTTGATTGCGTTAACTCCGGAAGCGACTCGCAGGCGGCTGCCTAATGATCCGTTGTCTTCTGAAATTAGTGATGTTCCGGCAACGAACTTGGGTGCGGTACAAACGGTACGTATCCAAGCAAGAATCACGGGACCTGCCAATCAATTTGCTGAAAACTTAGAATTAACGAGTAATCCTGCCCGCAGTGAAGCAGAAATTGTTGCCCTTTTAGGGGGTAGCTTTGTGGATACCTTAGGTCGGGGAGACACCACTCTAGGACTAGCTAACCTTGCTGGATCAGCCCTTCTGGGTAATGTTCAGAATGTGATTGGTACTGCTTTAGGATTAAGTGAGTTTCGCTTATATCCGACGATTTCTACTGACGAGAAGCGACGGTCTTCAACGTTGGGTTTAGGTGCTGAAGCTGGGATTGATATTACCCCTAAATTCTCAACCTCTATCTCTAAGGTTTTGACCGGAACTGAACCCCCCCAGATCAACCTGCGCTATCGGGTGAATGATAAGGTACTATTGCGCGGTGCTTCTGATTTCTCTGGGGATAATCGGGCAGTTGTGGAGTATGAAAACAGGTTTTAGGATCAGGGATAATCCTGCTCCCTAAGCCTACTAAATAAAGCGGCAACTTTGTACCTAATGCCTGTACAAAAGAGGCGATCACTGAGTTTTTTTGCAGTTAAATTTTTTGCTGCTTGTAAACTCAGTTTGTCAACTTCGTAGTTGCCTGTCTCAATATTGCTGATAACCATCTTACCGATGTTATTTTCAAGTTCCACCTGCTGCTGGCTGGAACTCATTGGTTCAGGACTTACGCAGTGAGAAAAGTTAAAAACTCAAGAATTGCTGATTTTATCAGGGTTTTGCCCAGTTCCCTCAGCCTTGATGCTTTTGTCAAAATGCGTAAGTCCTATGGTTATTGAGTAGCAGCAAACCATTGGGTAATTCCTTCAGCGATCGCGCCTGCCATTTTCTGTTGTTCCTGAGGATTTGTCACCCATTCAAATTCTGTCGGATTACTCATAAATCCTAGTTCTAATAGCACAGAGGGCGCTGTGGAGGGACGGGCAAGCGCTAAGTTATCCCAAAACACCCCATAGGAAGGACGACCGCCTTTCTCCACAATGTAGTTATGCAAGAAAGCAGCGATACTGTGGGCTTGGGGATGATACCAGAACGTACCAAATCCTTGCGTATTCAACACATCTCCATCATCAGGTAAAGAGTTGTAGTGAATGGAGAGGGCGATCGCAGGTTGTACTTGGTCAATCATTGCCACGCGATCGGGTAAAGACACTGCTTTATCTTCCTGTCGCGTCAAATAAACAGTAGCGCCGCGAGCGATTAACTGATTCGCTATCAGTTTTGACATATATAAGGTGGCTTCTTTTTCTGGATAACCCGTTGGTCCCGGTGCGCCAGAATCTTCACCGCCATGTCCTGGATCTAATAAAATTTTGATGCCAGATAAAGGCTTCCCAAATAACTTTGTGCGATTGGGCGGATGACGTAAGGTTAAAACTAAACTGGTGCCTTCATATCTCAACTTATAGCCCCATTGCTGTTGAGATTTGAGGTTAAAAGTATATTGCACCATCCCCGGCGCGACCTGTTGCCAATCTAAGCGGGAGATCACGGGATTAGGATTAAAGCGAATGATATCCGTTTGGGCGGTGGTGTTGTAGAGGGTCAAGACTAAGGTGCGATCGCCCTGCTGCACCGTCATGGGAACTGGCATTTGTAAGGGGAAGATCACCTCAGTGGCACCGGGAACCTGACGGGCACTGACACTGCGGATCATTGATAAAGGCGGTACCCCTCCTTTGCTAATGCGAACTTCTTTACTGTTAATCCAGCCACCGTAGTCTAAACGTACCCATTCTCCTTCTCGACCTGTAACGGATGCCCGTGTTCCTTTGGGCAGCGGGGTTAGGCGAGAATAATCTGTACTCGGACCTGTTCTAGCTACCCCAGCATCAACGGTGACTTCAGCAATTTCTAAATCGGCGGGTGAAAGAATCTGCACCTTAGCAGGTCCCTGCTGGCTGATGGTTTGGTTCTGCCTGGTGAGTTGGAACAGAGGTAATCCCAAGTCTGCGGCGGCGGCAGCGGCGGCACAGCCCACGTATTGTCCTGTCCCCATAACCGCTTGCGGCTGATTTGTGTCTGTCAGGGCGGCTGAGTTGGGCGGTAAATCGACGACCTGTTCTTGCTGCATTAAAGGAATGCTTTGCCCTGCTAGCTGCACAGAAACATTGGCATTAGTGGGAGCGATCGCCCCAAAACAAATCAATTCCTGCGGTAATCTAGCAATGTCTGTTGCCGGAGTTAGAGAATCTTTGCCAAACTCCAACGCCGATGGGCGAGGCGATCGGGTCAAGCTACGGGTCACTTGCAGCTTCACTTCCTGATTCTGATAACGCACGATAAATTGATTTGCTCCCGGCTGCAAAGGAAAAACTGGCGCAAAATGTCCTTCTTTACTGCGGGCGATCGCCTTGCCATTCACTAACACTTGTCCTTTGGGTGGCGCTGAACCCATCAAGAAAATGCGATCGGTATTAGTCTGGTGTTTAGCTGGAGGATAGGCAATATGAAGAGACTGATTCGCCCACACGGGAGATGCCATTACAGAACCTAAAACCGCTAATCCCAGGATATTTCTCATGTGCATCTAGACCAATTCCCTTAACTTGAAACTTAGACTCGGTAAAACTGTAGTTAATCTTGCAAAATTTGAGTGGGGAGTCCATCAATACTCTTCTGATTCTTCACCTGCCAATATTCTGCAATTCCTTGTTCACCCTTTTTGGCTGCCCAATCCCGAAGCGTGGGTCTTTCTTGATTCAATTCATAGATAGGAACCCCATAACCACAAGAAGTTTGCACCGAATTAATCTTCAGCACAATAATTTGACGTTCTCCTGGTATGGGCTTAAACAGAGAATGATACTGATCCCATTCTTGATGTCTGGGAAGAATAACTTGCCCTTGACCGTAAAGACGCAGAATCAAAGGTTTCTCCGAAAAGCTACAAAACATAATCGTCATGCGCCCATTTTGATTTAAGTGCGCTGCTGTTTCGTTCCCACTCCCCGTTAAATCGAGATAAGCAACCGTCTGATTATCAATACAGCAAAAGGTATCCATTCCTTTAGGGGAAAGATTAATTCGACCTTGTTCTGGAGCAGTCGCTGTAAAAAAGATGTTTTGTTCTGCAATAAATTTCCGTAAATTGTCATCCAGTTCAGGATAAAACTTAGCCATCAGTGAAAAAGCCTTTTAAAATAAAACTAATGAGTTTCTAATGACGGAAAATTTTCCTTTTATTTTAGAGATTAACTGCTCACCATCCTGAAGGTTTGAAAGTTTATCTAATGAGGGGTTTTAGTCTCTTTGTTCTTATCTATCGGGAATGCTATGCTGTCATCTGGGTTCTGCCCAGTTAACGGCTGGCTAAACACAGAGGAATGCTGATAGCTAAGACTGTGGCACAATGAACGGGGTGGGTTACAAAAAAGTTCTACTTCTAAGCATTCTATGACTAAGTTTGTATTTGTTACGGGTGGCGTAGTTTCCAGTATTGGGAAGGGAATTGTCGCAGCGAGTTTGGGACGCCTGCTGAAATCCCGCGACTATTCCGTCTCAATCCTCAAACTCGACCCATATATTAACGTTGATCCGGGTACGATGAGTCCTTTTCAGCACGGAGAAGTGTTCGTGACTGAAGATGGGGCAGAAACTGATTTGGATTTAGGGCATTACGAACGCTTCACTGATACCTCCATGTCACGTCTCAATAGCGTTACGACTGGGTCAATTTACCAAGCCGTACTGAATAAAGAACGCCGAGGAGACTACAAGGGGGGAACAGTACAGGTGATTCCCCACATTACGAATGAGATTAAGGAACGGATTAAGCGAGTCGCGAAAAATACTAATCCCGATGTAGTGATTACGGAGATTGGTGGAACGGTTGGGGATATAGAATCTCTGCCGTTTCTGGAAGCGATTCGTCAATTCCGTAAGGATGTAGGGCGGAATAATGTGCTGTATATGCACGTAACACTGATGCCGTGGATTCCCTCGGCGGGTGAGATGAAAACAAAGCCAACGCAACACTCGGTAAAGGAGTTGCGGTCAATTGGCATTCAACCGGATATTTTAGTCTGTCGCTGCGATCGCCCCTTACATCCAGGTCTGAAAGATAAAATTTCCGAGTTCTGCGATGTTCCCGTTGAGTGCGTCATCACCGCCCAAGATGCGAACACGATTTACGAAGTGCCCCTGAAGATGGAACAAGAAGGGCTAGCACAGCAAGCCCTAGAGTTATTGCACCTAGAACAGCGTCAACCCGACCTCACTCAATGGCAAACTTTAGTACAACGCCTTTATCATCCAACTCACCGGATCGAGATTGCGATCGTTGGTAAATATGTAAGGTTAAGTGATGCCTATCTTTCTGTGGTAGAAGCTTTACGCCATGCTGCTATAGCAATGGGAAGTGAACTCAATCTTCGTTGGGTAAACTCAGAAGACATAGAGTGTTACGGTGCTGAACGCTATCTCGCTAGTGCTAGTGGTGTGATTGTACCGGGTGGTTTTGGGGTTCGGGGTGTTGATGGGAAGATTGCCGCGATTGAATACGCCCGCCAGCAGCAGATTCCCTTCTTAGGGTTATGCCTCGGGATGCAGTGTTCAGTTATTGAATGGGCGCGAAATATTGCAGGTTTAGAAGACGCTAACAGTGCCGAGTTTGTCCCCAATACGATGAATCCAGTCATCAACCTGTTACCGGAACAGCAAGATGTCGTGGATTTAGGGGGCACGATGCGCCTAGGTTTATATCCCTGTCGCCTCACACCCAATTCTTTAGCCTTCAAGCTGTATCAAGAGGAAGTCATTTACGAACGGCATCGACACCGTTATGAGTTTAATAATGCCTATCGCAACCTATTTTTGGAAACAGGTTATCTAGTCAGTGGTACCTCTCCAGATGGGCGTCTTGTAGAAATTATCGAACTCCCCAATCATCCCTTCTTCATTGCGACTCAGTTCCACCCTGAATTTCAATCTCGACCGAGTACTCCTCATCCTTTATTCCAGGGATTTATCCAGGCAGCATTAGCCAAGCTTGACCTCAATGCTAGCGAAGGCTTGGCTGAACTCGCGTCTCCAGAGGAAAGTGGTGTTTCCCATGCTGGCGCAGTTTCTGGACTGTACTCCGCAGCAGAGGTATCTTAGCTCCAGAGTTAGGAGCTTGTCATTACCCATTTTTTCTAGCAGCCACTGACCAGGTTTCAATCTGACAGCAGAAATTTAAGGTGTACAAGTAAAGATGGGGAATGACAAGGAGTTAGGGGTTAAGGCATGGAGTATCAATTTCATTCCTTAACCACCATCTCCCACATGAGGAGGGGTTGTGGCGTATTGGATCAAAATTAATTATGAGCGCAATGACTATGTAGTTGATCTTGACCGCATCAGTGCCTTTGCTTGCGCCCCGAACGGTAGGATAACCTTTTGGTTGCCTAACAGTGCTATTCCGATTATCGTCAATCAGCAAAGTAACTCAGATGACTATCATAAAGTTCTGAACTACGTTCAACAGTTATCGGCTCAATCACTGAAAGCTGATTGGTTCAGAGTTATTTATGATCGCAGTGAATATGTCGTTGATCTCAATCGCATTAGTAGCTTTTGCTGTAGTTCTGGCAGACTCAAGTTTTGGTTGCCTGACAGTAGTATTCCCATTATCCTGAACAAGCAAAGTGATCCAGATACTTATCAAAAGCTGCTTGATTATATTGATGGGAAAACTGGACACTCGTTTACTTGCTAGTTGTGAAGCGAGAGATTAAAAATAGTTGAGGAAATGCAGCGGCTCACTGAACTCAGCTAAGAATATTTCATCAACTTTGACAATATCTACTGGACTCTAGCTTGCCAAGCTAATTTCGCCGCACCAACCATCCCTGCTTGGTTCCCTAACTCTGCCAGTAACAACTGTAGCCCCTCACGGGAACTCGGAAGCACCCGCCGCTCGATTTCTGCTAGTGCGGCTGGAAAGAAAAATTCTGCACTAGCACTGACACCCCCACCTATGACAATGGCTTCTGGGGTGAGGATATAGATCAGGCTTGCTAAACCAATACCCAAATGGCGTCCATAGCATTCCCAAAATTGCAAAGCTTCTGGGTCTCCTGCTTTTGCGCGATGACCGAGTTCAGCGGGTTCTAATCCTGTCTGGCGGCGAATGGCTTGTACTGAGACATATTGTTCCAATGAGCCTTGATTACCGCTATTACAGGGTGGTCCATCGGGATTTAAGCTAATTAATCCCAATTCGCCAGCAGCCCCTTGATGTCCGGTAAATAGCTTGCCATCCAAGATAATGGCACCCCCGACCCCTGTCCCTAAGGTCAGCATGATCAGATTATGAAACCGCTTACCAGCGCCTAACCAGGCTTCTCCTAAACCAGCACAGTTGGCATCATTAGCGAGAATAGTCGGTAAACCTGTCTTTTCCTCTAGCCAATCTGCTAGGGGGACATCTTGCCAACCAGCTAAATTAATCGCGACTCTGGCAATTCTTCCCGATGCATCAACTGGACCAGGAGTACCGACAGCGAGAGCGATCGCCTCCTGGTTAGGATCAATTTGGGCGATC
>Ga0196963_10002312_pt1 | contig 11553 bp, 5 predicted proteins | sample S1_5metaG_FD_148600 | JGI IMG/M metagenome (GOLD analysis project Ga0196963, IMG submission 148600) | Soil microbial communities from Anza Borrego desert, Southern California, United States - S1_5 | ecosystem: Environmental > Terrestrial > Soil > Desert | place: USA: California | collected... | reverse complement strand
AAGCGCACTCACCGGACAGATGCCGGCGCTTGGACTGACACGAATACTGAGAGATTTTTCTTAGGACTACTTGTAGACCAACTCGACGACGGTGTTAGTTCTGGCGGGCTTCTAACGCATCCGAGTATGGCGGGAGGGATGCGCGGGTGAAGCTTCAGATTAAGAAGGCGTCAACCGATGTTACGGTGTACGTCTTCATTCAAGATTCTAGCTCAACAACCGGCGCCGGCCTTACGGGGCTTGCGTTCAACTCGGCTAATCTTGTCTGCTACTACGTTCGGCCTCTTGGGAATGCAACTCAGCTTACGCTCGCTACACAGACCGTAACAGGCGCACATAGCGACGGCGGATTCGTTGAGGTGTCATCCGCGAACATGCCAGGTGTCTATCGGCTTGACTTGAGTGATGCGATTCTCGCAACGGGCGTCAACTCCGTTGCCGTGATGCTAAAGGGGGCCGCGAACATGGCGCCCGTCGTCATGGAAATCGAGCTCGTCGCCTATGACCCTCAAGATGCGAATTCGCTGGGGCTTTCCGTGATTCCGACCGTCACGAACGTTACCAACGGCGTCACGGTTTCCACGAATAACGACAAGACCGGTTATCGCTTGTCATCCACTGGCGTCGATGACGTGCTTGATGAAGTGGTGGAAGGCGCGTACACGGTTCGCCACTACTTGCGGCTCGTGGCGGCGGCATTGGCAGGGAAGCTCTCAGGCGCGGCCACGGCAACGATTACGATTCGTGATATAGGCGACTCGAAAAACCGCATCACGGCGACAGTCGATTCCGATGGCAATAGAACCGCTGTCACCTTGGATGCGACCTAATGTTCGCTGGTCGATACTTCGCCGCTCGATATTTTGCACGGCGATATTTCCCGAGGGAAGCAAGTGCGGCGGTTCAGGGGATTGGTTGGATAAGGCGTAGAAGGAGATAAAACGATATGGCTTCCTCGACAGAAATTTGCAATCTCGCTCTCTCACACATTGGCGTCGGAAAGGAAATCGCGAACCTCGAGACTGAGAAATCAGAAGAGGCGGCGGCCTGTCGGCGCTTCTACGACACGGCTCGAGACGAGGTGTTGCGGGATTTCACGTGGCCTTTTGCGACAGTCATGGCGACGCTCGGGCTCATCGAAGAAGACCCCAACGACGAGTGGTCGTACTCATACCGTTACCCGTCTGATTGCCTCATGTTCCGCCGCATCCTGAGCGGCCAGCGCACCGACACGCGAGACACGCGCGTTCCTTACAAGATCGCTCAGGATAGTTCGGGAACACTGATTTTTACTGACCAAGAAAACGCCGAGTGTGAATACACCATCCGCGAAGACGATCCGCTTCGGTATCCACCGGACTTTGTTCTAGCGTTCTCGTTTCTCCTTGCCTCGTACATTGCGCCACGGCTTACGGGTGGTGACCCGTTCAAGCTCGGCCAGAGAGCTCTACAGCTTTACGCGCTCCAAATCAGTAAGGCGCAAGCGAACGCCAAGAACGAAGAGCAGCCCGACATCGAGCCGGATTCTGAATTTACGAGAGCGAGAGGGTAATAAGTGTCGAGTCTGATTCAACGAAGCTTCGCGGGTGGCGAGATAGCACCCGCGCTTTATGCCCGCGCCGATATCGTCAAATACACGACGGGCTTAAGGACATGCCGCAACTTCTTCATCATGAAGCATGGCGGCGCGTCAAACCGCCCTGGCACCGGCTTCGTCGGAGAGGTGAAGGACTCGACAAAGACAATAAAGCTCGTGCCGTTCGTCTTCAACGCCGATCAAACCTATGTCCTTGAATTCGGCAACCTCTATATGCGCGTTCACCGGAACGGCGCACAAGTCACGCTTTCATCGCAGAACATCACCGCCGTCACGAACGCGAATCCTGCCGTCGTAACCTACGCCGGGGCAGACACTTACGGAAACGGCGATGAAGTCTATATCTCGGGCGTCGTGGGCGCGATGGCGAATTATATCAACGGACGCAACTTCAAGGTCGCTGGCCTAAACGCCGGCGCCAACACCTTCCAGCTTAACTATCTCGACGGCACCGCGGTCAACTCGACTGGATGGGGCGCGTATTCGTCGGGTGGCACCATCGCCGAGGTTTACGAGATTACGACGCCATACGTTGAAGCTGATTTGCCAGAGCTCAACTATGACCAATCGGCCGACGTTATCACCCTGACGCATCCCAACTATGCGCCTCGCGAACTCTCGCGCACGGGTCACACCAGTTGGACGCTTTCAACGATCACGTTTGAGCCGTCCACGGCCAGACCTACGGGATGCACCGGAACGGCCGGTGCGGCCGGGTCTAACACGTACCGATACAAGATTACAGCGATCAACGCCGAGTCGTTTGAAGAGTCGCTTTCTGGACTTAACACGACGACGAGGAATATCACGAACATCACGCAAGCAAACCCCGCAGTCGTGACTAGCAACGGCCACGGATTTGCCAACGGTGACATCGTGTACATCGCGAGCGTCGCTGGCATGACCCAAGTAAACGGCCTTGAATTCGAAGTCGCAAACCAGACGGCAAATACCTTTGAGCTTCGTGGTATCGACTCCACGGGATACACCGCATATTCGTCGGGCGGTACAGCAAACCGCGTGTCGATTGTGATTGCCTCCGCAGCTGCACCGACATCATCGGCTCCGAATGCGCTCTCATGGTCTCTCGTAAGCGGAGCCGTCGAGTATAACGTCTATAAGGAACTTAACGGCGTGTACGGATTTATCGGTGTGGCCGGGAGCTCGTCATTCAACGATACTGGCATCGAAGCTGACACGACGGATACGCCACCCGCTATCAGAAATCCGTTCAACGCAACGAGCAACTATCCGTCTACATCGACGTATTACCAGCAACGCCATTTGTTCGGCAACACCGACAACGACCCGGAAAAGGTGTGGGCGTCGCGCTCTGCGAACTTTAAAAATATGACGGTTAGCTCGCCGCTCCAAGACGATGACGCGGTGACATTCAACCTCGCCGGGCGCCAGGTCAACGAAGTGCGTCACATGATCGATTTGACCGAACTCATCGTCTTAACGTCTGGCGCTGAGTGGATTATCAAAGGCGACGAGGCCGGGATTCTAAAGCCTGGGGAAATCAACCCGAAGGCGGTTTCCTACAACGGATCGTCCACGCTTCCGCCTCTCATCGTCAACAATAGCGCGCTCTATGTTCAGGCGCGCGGCTCGATAATCCGTGACCTACTGAATGATGCCATAGAGGGTTACAAGGGCGACGACCTCACCATTTTCTCGGCGCATCTGTTTGAAGGCTACACGCTTTCGAATTGGGCCTACCAGCAAAACCCGCATTCAATCGTGTGGGTCACTCGTAGCGATGGAAAGCTCATCGGACTTACATACGTTCGCTCGCATCAATTATTGGCTTGGCATCGTCATGACTTCGACGGAACCGTTGAGAACGTGTGCGTCGTTCCTGAAGGCACGGAGGACTCGCTTTATCTTTGCATCAAGCGAACGGTGAACTCAAAGACGGTTCGCTACATCGAGCGCATGAAGACGCGCCGTGTAGATGAAAACGCTATTGAAGACTCCGTATTCGCCGATTGCTCACTGAGCTATGACGGGTGGCACACCGGGTCAACGACGATGACTCTCTCTGGCGGCACGGATTGGACGTACACAGAAGAACTCACGCTCACGGCGAGCGCCGGTTTCTTCGTCTCGGGCGATGTTGGAAACGCCATCTTTCTTGTCGGGTCAGACGGCACGGAGATTCGCTTCACGATTTCATCGTTTACGAACACGACCGTCGTTAAGGGTCGCGCTCACATGACCGTGCCGGCCGGGATGCGAAGTGTTGCTATTTCAACCTGGGCGAAGGCGGTCGATGAAGTCACCGGCATGTGGCACCTCGAGGGCAAAGACGTAAGCGTGTTCGGTGACGGGTTCGTTGTGGCAAGCCCGAACAATGAGGCATACACGGTTCGCACGGTGACAAACGGCGTCGTGACGCTCGATAAACCTTATGCAGTTATCCATGCCGGGCTTCCGTACATCTCTGATATTGAGACGCTTGACATCGACGCACCACAAGGAGAGACGGTTTCGGACAAGAAGAAGATCATTAACCGCGTAACGCTTCACGTTGAGAAATCGCGTGGCATTTGGGTCGGTCCCAAGCCGCCGACCGACGATGACGACGACCCGCTTGAGGGTCTTCGTGAAGCGAAGGTTCGTAGCAATGAGGGCTATGACGAGCCCGTGAACCTGACGACGGATAAAGTCGAAGTGAACATTCGGAGCGAGTGGAATTCAAACGGACGAATTTTTGTGAGGCAAGTTGACCCGGTGCCGCTGTCGATTCTAGCAGCGGTTCCGGCCGGCCTCGTGCCTTTTAGGGGGTGACGATATGGGTGCAAGTGGCGCATTGATGGCGGCTTCGGTTGCAACGTCGGCGATATCGACGGCGACAACCGCATACACGCAATCAGAAGCTTTAAAGATGCAAGGCGACTATCAAAAGTCGGTGATGGAGCAAAACCGAAAGCTCGCCGAGTTCCAAGCCGAGGATGCAGTTCGTCGCGGCGACAAGGAATCCAAGGAGCTCAAGAAAAAGGTAAAGGTGCTTATCGGCTCACAGCGCGCGGCGATGGCGGCTCAGGGTATCGACATCGAGTCTGGTTCGGCTCTTGACGTTCAAGCTGACACCGCGGCCTTCGGCGCTAGTGATGCTCTCACGATCCGAAATAACGCCTGGCGTGAGGCATGGGGTTATCGGGTCCAAGGGGCCGATTACTCGTCAAAGGGGGCGTGGGCGCAGCTCGAGGCCAAAAACGCAGCACGGAACACGCTGCTTACTGGCGGCATGACGGTCGCGAAGGATGCCACGGGAAGCCTCTACAGCTATAAGTCGCAAAAAGACCTCTATAACATTTACAAGACGACTCCGAAGACAACAGCGAAAGACTAACCGATGCCACAAGTCCCGAGATATAGCGGAACGCAAGTTCGCGAAGAGTCTGTACCTGGCGTTCGCATTGAACCCACGGCTTCAACAGAAGCGTTCGGCGGCGGCCAATCTCTTGAGCGCTTAAACACGGCGACGCGCGGACTCAACGATGAAGTCGTTAAGCTCGTCGCACGTGAGAAGGAAGCCGCCGATGATGCCGCAAGTCAGGAAGCATACGGGCGTCTCGTAACGCTTAAGAACGAACTTATCTACAACCCTGAGACCGGCGCGCTTACTCGAAAAGGCAAGAACGCATTCGGCGTTTCGGACGAGTACGGACAGAAGTATCAAAAGCTCGCGGGTGAGATTGAAAGCTCGCTCACGAATGGAAATCAAAAGGCCCTGTTCCGAAGGATGGCCGAGAAAGAAGCTCTTGAGCTCAACGGAACGCTTGAGAGACACACGTTCGTTGAAAGTCAGGCATTCCAAGAGAACACCTACAAATCGCTTGTCTCGACGTTGCAAGACGACGCTATCAAGAACATGGACGTTCCCGGGAAAATCGACGGGAATATGAACCTCATAACGGGCGCAACGATGGACTTCGCCCGTAAGCGCGGGATGGACGCCACGCAAACGAAGGCGCTCGTGACCGACACCGTAAGCAAGACGCACTCGGCGGTCATCAACCGTCTTCTGACGAACGGGCGCGACATCGAGGCGAAGACATATTTCGACGCGAACAAGGATGCCATTGTCGGCACCGATATCACGGCGGTCGAAAAGGTGCTTGAGGAAGGCACTCTTCGCGGGGAGTCTCAGCGCCAGGCCGACAACATCGTATCGACCTATGCCACACGAACCGAGGCTTTGGAAGCCGCGAAAGGAATCAAGGAACCGAAGCTTCGCGATGAAGTCGAGCGCCGGGTGAATGACCACTTCCAACAGCAAAAGCTCGCGCTCGCAGAGGCGAAGGAAAGCCGCTTCAAGCAAGCCGCCGACATCCTCGAGCAGACCGGAACGCGCGACCGAATCCCGCCCGACTTGTGGGCCTCGCTTGACATTGAAGAGAGGAACGCCATAGACCGGCGCGATAAGCAACTGAAGACGAAAACGAAGGTTGAAACCGAGTGGACAACCTATTACGAGCTTAAGAGCATGGCGTCTTCGCCAGCGACGAAGGACGAGTTTCTAAAGAAAAACCTTCTGACATTTCGTCATGTCCTGGCCGATGCTGAGTTCAAGGAAATTGTCGGGCTTCAGTCATCGCTCCGCAGCAACGACGACAAGGCGGAAAAGGAGCTCGATGGCTACAGAACAAAGAAGCAAATCGTAGATGAAACCCTCATTGCGGCCGGCTTCGATATCTCTCCGAAAGCCAATAAGTCAAACGCCGAGAAGACCGCGCAATTCCGCCGAATGGTCGATGAAAACGTGATGACGCTACAAGCTCAGACCGGCAAGAAGGCCACAAACGCCGACGTTCAACAGATTGTCGATAACCTCATGGTGAAGGGCGTGACGGTCCGCGGGTGGATTTGGGATACGACCAAGCGCGCGTTTGAGTTGAAGCCCGGCGAGTCGATGGCGATTGAGAGAGCCGATATCCCGCGCACTGAACTTAACAAGATCGAAGACGCGCTCAAGCGGCGGAATATCGCTGTCACCGACGAGCGGATAATCGAGCTCTACAACCGCAAGCTCCAAGGGTTGGTAAATCGTGGCCGGTAACGAATACGATCACCTCGTTACGACTGGCAAAGTCCCTGCCGGGAATGAATACGACGACCTTCTAAACATCGAGCGCGATGCCCAAAAGGCAGGGCTTCAGCAATCTTTATTTGCCGCGTCGAAGGCCGACCCCGCAAAGCACGTGAAGGTGTTAGACCTCTCACAGCGCACGAAGCTCCCTGCCGAAGTTGTCGAGCGAAATTTCGATGAGGTGTCTAAGAAGGCGGCCCAGGTCGAGCCCGAGTACGATACGCTCATCGACAAGACGCCGGGGTTGGCGAAGTGGCTACAGAGCCCGGACAACGCTACTGTCGGGCGTGACGACATTGAGACGCTTGGGAAGATCGAGCGCGGCACGTCCATCGTCTACAAGAACCGCCCGTCGCCGTCGATAACGTCGTTCCCCTCAGAGATAGGCCGCTCGGCCACGACCGGATGGAATGACCTCAATGCCTCGGCTTGGCACCTTGGCGCGGTCTATGGCCTGACATCCACGCGCGACGCCGCTGAGGCGGTCGCAGAAGCCAACCGCAAAGCGCAAGGGCTTCGCGGAAAGATGCCTGACTACGCCACCGAATTTATGCGGGTCATGGACGAGGAAGGCAAGGATGTTGACCGCGCTTTCAGACGGTTCACAAGTTCGTTCGACACTTATAAAAAGGGTTTCGTAACCAAGGCTCTTACCGACTTCGCGGCCGGTGGCGGCCAGACAATCGGCGAAACGCTCGACATGATCCGCGCCGCCGTCGTTCGGCCTCGAGGCTTGAGCTACACGACGGTTCAAAGCCTCGCTCATTCCCTACCGTCCCTTGTGACAGGTGCGGCCGGTGCGAAGGTCGGAGCCGTTGCGGGAGGCGCGGCGGGAAGCGTCGTTCCTGGCGTCGGTACGGCAATCGGGGCAGGGGCGGGAGCCGTTGGCGGTTTCGCGGCGGGTTCGTTCGTTGGCGCCGTTCCTGTTGAAGTCGGCGCATGGATTAACGAGTCTCTTCAGAAGCGCGGCTTCGACATCACGAGCGCCGACGACATCGTTCGTGCGTATTCCGACCCGAAGCTCATGGCCGAAGTTAAGTCCGAGGCCGAGCGCAAGGGCCTCACGACCGCCGCCGTGGACGCGGTGTTTAACGCCTTCGCTGGCCGTTTTGCGGCAGGGGCGAAGCCTGGCAAGGCGGTATCCAAGGCCGTGCGCGGCACGGGTGACGTAGCCGTTCAGATGACCGGTGAGACGGTCAGTGAAGCCGGTGGACAGCTTGCCGCCGCCAAAGGCGACCTTTCAAAAGTCAACGTTGGTGAAGCGGTCCTTGAAGGAATCTCAAGCCTCGGTCACTCTGTTGGCGAGACCGCCATCGGAACCGCGATTCGCGCGACTCTCCCCGCAGACCCGACGCAAGCGGCCGAGGTGGTCGCTCAAAAGACCGATCAAGCGATGCTCGCTCAACATGACGCCCAAGCTCTCGCCGAAGTCGGCCAGGCCGTCGCCGAGCTCAAGAACGTCAAGAACGTTCCCGGTGCTCTAAAGAACTTGATCGAAGTCGCAACCGAGGGTCAGGAAGCAACGTCGGTGTATTTCCAAGCCTCCGATTGGGATGACTTCTGGATTAAGCAAGGCCGTACCCCCGCTAGAGTCGCCGAGCAGATTCTAGGCGATGGCGGTAAGGCGTACTACGAGGCGAAGTCGTCCGGCACACAACTTGAGATTCCGCTTGCCGACTATATTGAGAAAGTCGCACCAACGGAGCACTTTCAGCAACTACTACCGATAGCTCGCACGAAAGCCGACGGCATGACCTTGAAGGAAGCGCAATCCTTCCTCCAAGAGCTCCCCGGCGTCATGGAGACAATCGCTAAAGAAGCGACAGGCGCTCCCGCCGAAGCTCAGAAGGTGGACTCTGCGACCAAGGTTGGAACAGCGATTACCGAACAGCTTAAATCCGCGGGATTCGACCCGGCGACGGCCGAGACCTACGCTCAGATTTTCGAGTCGCGGTATCGCGCTCGAGGCTCACGTCTCGGCGTTGATCCGATGGAACTCTTCGAAAAGCTCGGTCTAAAGATCGAGAGACCCGACATCGCCACACCGGTTGAAGGTCAGGTGATGGAGCAAGGGGCGATTGATACCCCGGAATTCAAGGCATGGTTCGGCGATTCAAAGGTTGTGGATGAGAGCGGGAAGCCGCTTGTGGTGTATCACGGGACGACGGAAAACTTCACCGAATTTAAACCGACACCCGGCGTTCGCACGGGATTTCTAGGCTCAACGAAAGAAGCTACATCACCAGCGTTTTTCTTCACCGCGAGCAAGGAGGTTGCTAACTTCTTCGCAAGCAACCGGGCCGACTACAAATTCAATCGACCTTGGCTTGGTAAAACAATGGATGTATTCCTAAGCATTAAAAACCCGATTGACCTTACAAAAAAGAATGACTCGACAATCAATAAACTCAAGAAGGCCGGCATCGACGTTTACAGGAAGTTCGGAACTCGTTCCGTTGATTACGTTAAGAATGAATTCGCCTCAAACTTAGACGCCTCAGCGACAGACTTTTGGCAGCTTCTTGATGACCCTGAGAACGTTGAGAAGTTAAAGGCCGCCGGGTACGACGGCGCCGTTCTTGTGGAAGGCAAGCGCGGCCTTGTCGGCGAAGACAAGCGCAAAAGCATGGGAAAATCGTATGCGGTGTTTTCGCCCACCCAGATCAAATCAGCATCAAAAAATCGCGGCACCTTCGACCAGAACGACCCGAACATTCTTCATCAACCCGCCTACCACGGCTCGGCAGAAGAAGTCCTATCAAGCTTCAAACAAGCCGACTCTTTAAAAGAGCTTCAAGCGCGCGTACCGGAAGCGAAGACGATATTCGACTCTCCCGAGGTGTTGGCCGCTCGCCATGCAACGGAAGGCGAAGAAACCGTTAATATCAACACGCCTGAGCGTGAACGTCTTCGTGAAGATATCGCCGACAGGATTTACAACAAGAACATTGAAAACAGACAGCGCGACCGGAAGGTGTTCATCGTTCTAGGCGGACCAGCTTCCGGGAAAGGGCAAATTGCGAAGACGCTGGCCGCAAAGTTTGGGGCGGTGGATATCGATAACGATGTCGCAAAAACAATGCTCCCCGAATACGGACCGCGCGGCGAAGGCGCGGCGCTCGTGCATAAAGAGTCTTCTGATATAGCCGAAGGACTCGTTTTAGCGAGAGCATTAGAGCAAGGCGACAACATCGTTTTAGTCAAGGTGGGTAAGAACGAGAAGACCATGCGAACCGCGATAGAGCGGTTCAAGATGGCCGGGTATGAAGTAAGCCTAGCGCTTGTCACTTTGGACCCGGAAAAGGCGGCGCCACGCGCATTAAAGCGGCATTTTATAGACCGCGCGCAAGGCTTCGTAGACCCGGATTACATCATTAACGATGTAGGCTTGAAGCCTGTTGCGATTTATGCTACACTTAAATCGGAGGTAGACAGCTATGCCACGTTCGACAACGATGTCCCGTTTGGAGAAGTCCCAAAGCTCATCGAGCAAAAAGGCGACTTCATCACCGCGCAAGATGTCAGTAGAAGCCGAGAACGAAGCTTACAGCGACAAAGTGCTACTACGGACACTCGAGAAGGCGGCGAAGCGTCACCAACAGAACACCAAGGGGTAAGTCTCCCGCAAGACGCCCGCGGCCGAATCCGCTTCGGAGCGAATCGGCAGTTTAATATCGATCTCTTCAAGAACGCCGACCTTTCTACCTTCCTTCACGAATCCGGTCACCTATTCCTCGAGGAAGTCCGTGATGACGTGGCTTACCTCAAGGGCCTAGACCCGGCGACTCTCACATCCCAACAAACCAAAGCTCTTGAAGACGCTGACGCCATCCTCCGTTGGCTCGGCGTCGATTCCTGGCAGAACCTAAAGCCCGAGCATCACGAGAAGTTTGCTCGTGGATTTGAAGCCTATCTCATGGAAGGCAAGGCGCCGACATCAACCCTTCGCCGCGCCTTTGCCATCTTCCGCGCCTGGTTGACCGCAATCTATCGCCAGCTTCGAAGCCTGAACGTTGAGCTCACCAACGAAGTGCGCGGTGTGTTCGACCGACTCCTTGCATCCGAGGACGAAATCGCGGCGGCTCAGAATGAACAGAATATGGCGCCGCTATTCTCGGACCCTATGGCCGTCGGCATGAGCGAGAAGGAAGCGGCCGATTACGTCGTTGCAATCTACGATGCGCGCCGCGCGGCCGAAGAAAGTCTCTCGGCAAAGCTTATGGAGGACATCAAGCGCGCTCAAAACAAGTGGTGGAAAGAGCAGCGCGAGAAGCTACGCGCCGAAATCTCAGAGGAAGTCTACAAGCGGCCTGAGTATATCGCGCTCTCCGTCCTACAGAAAGGCGAGTTTCCGAACGGCACAGACTTCGGCGGGAAGGTAAAGCTTGACCGTAAAGCCATCGTAGACCTCTACGGCAAGGCTCGAGCGGACCTTCTGAAGCGACCGGGTGAGCCGCACGTGACGGGGAAGGACGGCGTAACACCGGACTTTGCCGCCGAGCTATTCGGCTTCTCGTCTGGCGACGAATTCTTGACGGCGATTACCTATGCCCCGCCGCGTGAGAAGCTTATCGACCAGCTAACCGATGCTCGGATGAAGGAACTCCACGGCGACCTTCTAACGGATGTAAAGCTCCCCGCCGAAGCGATGAAGGCGGTTCACAACGAGAAGCGCGCCTATCTCCTTCGCAAAGAGCTTGAGATTCTTGCCTCTGAAAATCTTGGGAAGCTGAAGGGGCTTATCCGAAAGACCACTCGGCGCATTCCGCCCATTGCCGCCGTTCGCGACCAGGCCGAGAAGATCATCGCCGACAAGCGGGTGCGGGATATTAACCCGTTCCTATATCAGCGCGCCGAA
>Ga0196963_10002311_pt1 | contig 11555 bp, 8 predicted proteins | sample S1_5metaG_FD_148600 | JGI IMG/M metagenome (GOLD analysis project Ga0196963, IMG submission 148600) | Soil microbial communities from Anza Borrego desert, Southern California, United States - S1_5 | ecosystem: Environmental > Terrestrial > Soil > Desert | place: USA: California | collected... | reverse complement strand
GTTCAACGCCCTGCACGGAGCCTGGGGCGAGGACGGCTGCGTCCAGGGCGTGCTGGAGACGCTGGACCTGCCCTACACCCACTCGGGCGTGCTGGCCTCGGCGCTGGCGATGGACAAGGCCAAGTCCAAGTCGGTCATGGCGGCGGCCGGGGTGCTGGTGCCGGGCGGGGGCCTCTACAACCGCTTCGAGGTCGCCCGCGACCACGTGATGGCGCCGCCCTATGTGGTGAAGCCCAACGCCGAGGGCTCGTCGGTGGGCGTGTTCATCGTGCGCGAGGGCGCCAACGCCCCGCCGCGCGAGCTGGCCCGCGAGAGCTGGACCTTCGGCGACGAGGTCATGGTCGAGCCCTACGTGGCCGGCAAGGAGCTGGCCGTGGCCGTGCTCCACGGCCCCGACGGACCCAAGGCCCTGGCGGTCACCGAGATCATCGCGGCGACCGGCTTCTACGACTATGAAGCCAAGTACGGCGAAGGCGGCTCGCGCCACGAAATCCCGGCCAAGATCCCCGGCGCCGTGGCCCAGGAGGCCATGCGGCTGGCCGAGCGTGCGCACGCTGCGCTTGGTTGCCGCGGTCTTACCCGGTCCGACTTTCGTTATGACGATATTAAGGACGTCCTCGTTCTTCTGGAGGTCAACACCCAGCCCGGCATGACGCCGACCTCGCTCGCTCCCGAGCAGGCGGCCCACACGGGACTGGGGTTCGATGACTTAGTCCGGTGGATCGTGGAGGACGCTTCATGCCCGCGTTAGTGCGGGGCGGAAGACGGCAGCAAAATCCGAAATCCGCGCCTAGAAAGGCGGCACGAGGCGGCTCCCGCGGCAGGGCGACGCCTGCCGGAAAACTGCAGGCCGTACGCAGCGTCGGCCTTTCCCCGACGACCGTCGGCGGCGCCGTGGGCGGGCTCCTGCTTCTCGCCGGCGCCGTGGTGCTGTTCACCGGCGGCCGGGCCGAGGCGCTCGGCTCCGTCATCGGCCGCGGCATCGACGCGCGCCTGGCCGACGCCGGGCTGAAGCTCGCAAAGGTCCACATCGACGGCGCCTCGCCCGAGGCCGTACCGGCCATCAAGCAGGCCATGGGCCTGTGGAAGGACCAGCCTCTGGCGCTCATGGACCTCGAGGCGCTGAAGACGCGGGTCGAGACCGTCGGCTGGGTGAAGGAGGCGCGGGTGGTCCGTCTGCTGCCCGACACCCTGATCATCGCCGTCACCGAGCGCGAGCGCCTGGCCGTCTGGCAGCTGCACAACAAGGCGGTGGTGATCGACGCCGAAGGGCAGATCATCCCCGAGGCCGACGCCGCCCAGTTCCCGCGCCTGCCGCTGGTGGTGGGCGAGGGCGCCAACACCGCCGCTTCCGAGGTGCTGGCCCAGGTCAGCGCCCGGCCAAGGCTGATGAGCCGGCTGGAAGCGCTGGTGCGCGTCGACGACCGCCGCTGGGACCTGCGGCTCAAGGACGGCAGCCTGATCCAGCTCCCGGCCACGGGCGAGGACTCGGCGCTGATCAAGCTGGACCAGCTCGACCAGCGGGCGCGGGTGCTCGAGCTGGGCTTTGCGCGCATCGACCTGCGCGATCCCGACAACATCGCCGTCAGGCCTCGCGAGGTGCGCACGACCTCCGAGCCGACCGACGGCGGCGCGTAAACGACTTTCAGGGCGAGGGGCTTATGTCGCGGTTGGAAGACCGTAAGGGGGCGAAGGACGGGCTGGGGGGCCTGCGCAGTGGAGGACCCCAGATGGTGGCGGCGCTCGATATCGGCGCGTCCAAGGTCGCGTGCTTCATCATGAAGGCCGACGGCGTGCGCCGGTGCGACAAGACCGTGCGCGTGGCCGGCGTCGGCTACGTCCAGTCCCGAGGCGTGAAGGGCGGGGCCCTCACCGACGTGGAGCAGGCCGCCCAGGCCGTCGCCCAGGCCGTCGAGCGCGCCGAGGCCATGGCCGGCGTGGTGGTCCAGGGCGTGACCGTCACCTCCTCCGTCGGCCAGCTCGCCAGCCACCGCGTCACCGCCCAGGTTTCGATCGGGGCCCGGCCGATCTCCGACGCCGACCTGTCGCGCGCCATCGCAGCGGCGCTCGCCGAAGTGCGGTTCCCCAACCGCCGCCCGATCCACCTGCTGCCGATCGGCTGGTCCGTCGACACCCAGCGCGGCGTGCGCGACCCGCGCGGCATGTACGGCCGCGCGCTCGGCCTCGAGCTCCTGGTCGTGACCATGAACGCCAACGTGTTCCAGACCCTGGGACACTGCCTGGAGCTGGCGCACCTCAGCTTCGAGGGCATGGTCGCCGCGCCCTTCGCCTCGGCGCTCGCCGCGCTCGAGGACGACGAGATGGACCTCGGCTGCATCGCCATCGACATGGGCGCCGGCGCGACCTCTGCCGCGGTGTTCGCCAACGGCTCGCTGGTGCATGTCGACAGCCTGTCGGTCGGCGGCGGCCACGTGACCCACGACATCGCCCGCGGCCTGTCGACCTCGGTCGCCGGCGCCGAGCGGGTGAAGACGCTCTACGGCTCGGCCATCGCCTCGGCCAACGAGGACCGCGAGACGGTGGAAGCCCCGCCGCGCGGCGACGACCCGGGCGCGGGGCCGATCATCGTGCCGCGCTCGATCCTCAAGACCGTGATTGCGCCGCGCGTTGAAGAGACCCTCGAGCTGCTGCGCGAGCGCCTCAAGGCCGCCGGCGCCCCGATCGATCCGGGCGCCCAGGTGGTGCTGACCGGCGGGGCCAGCCAACTGGCCGGCGTGCGCGAACTGGCCGTGCGGGTGTTCGACCGCCCGGTCCGGCTGGGCAAGCCGCGCCGCGCGCCGCACCTCGCCGACGCCGCCTCCGGTCCGGCCTTCTGTTCCGCGGCGGGCGTCCTGCTCCGCGCCGCCTACGGGCCGCGAGAGGCGGTCGCGCCGCGCAAGCTGATGACCACCCGGGTCACCCCGCGCGACGCGCCCAACATCCACGGCGGCAACATCTTCGGCCGTGTTGCGGGCTGGCTCAGCGAGAACCTTTGATCGACCTGTTCCTCAAACCCGGCGGGCGCAGCGGCCGCGGCGCCTTCTGGCTCGGCTGGCTCGCGATCCTCGTGGCCGCCGTGATGTTCGCGGGCATTCCGCTTGCCGGGCCGTGGCTGGTGCTGGCGCTCGGCTATCCCAAGGTCGTCCTCTTCGCCCGTCGCCTGCACGACATGGGCAAGTCCGCGTGGCTGATCCTGATCCCGGCGGGCGTCTCCGCGGCCAGCCTGACCGCGATCATCCTGTTCTCGGGAAAGGCGTTGAACGACTTCGCCATGAGCGACCACGGCGCCAACAAGGCCCTGGCGGACGCCGCAACGACGGGGACGCTGGCCGCCATCGGCATCGGCGTCTTCTGGCTGCTCTTCTCCTTCGCCTTCCTGCTGTGGGTCGGGCTCTCGAAAGGCGATCCGGGCGACAACCGCTTCGGCCCGCCGACTGCCGCCAAGAAGACCGCTTAGCCACCTCTCTTGAGATCAGTAATGGAGCCGATCCGCGTCTGCTCCGCAGCCTTTGCCGCCAAGGCGTTCAGCTTGGCCGCGCCTGCGCGTCCTGCGGCGTTCTGACTCGCCGGCGCGCCAGCTCGACTGCAACGGACAAGAAAATCCACAGAAACGGGCGGCTAGGCTTAACAAACCTGTCGCTGAAATCCCGACTCACGCTAGGCGGTTAACCACACGTTAGGGAAGGTGGTTATCCAATTAACCCTTCTCGGCGGGCCTGTCGCACAACGCGATGCGCCCCAGGGGTCTTGGGTCCAAGAGGTCGGTTTATGGCTATTTCTCTGTCGGCGCCCCGCGCAACGGAACTGAAGCCGCGTATCGTCGTGTTCGGCGTCGGCGGCGCCGGCGGCAACGCGGTCAACAACATGATCGAGAGCGGGCTCGAGGGCGTCGAGTTCGTCGTCGCCAACACCGACGCCCAGCAGCTCCAGTACGCCAAGACCGAAAACCGCATCCAGCTCGGCGTCTCCACGACCCAGGGTCTGGGCGCGGGCGCGCACCCCGAGGTCGGCATGCACGCCGCCGAGGAGAGCGCGGCCGAGATCGAGGAGCGCCTCGAAGGCTCGCACATGGTGTTCATCACCGCCGGCATGGGCGGCGGCACCGGCACCGGCGCGGCTCCGGTCATCGCCAAGTGCGCCCGCGAGAAGAACATCCTGACGGTCGGCGTGGTGACCAAGCCCTTCATGTTCGAAGGCCGCCACCGCATGCGCCTCGCCGACGCCGGCATCGCCGAGCTGCAGCGCTACGTCGACACCCTGATCGTCATTCCGAACCAGAACCTGTTCCGCGTCGCCAACGAGCGCACGACCTTCGCCGAAGCCTTCGGCATGGCCGACCAGGTGCTGCACTCGGGCGTGCGCTCCATCACCGACCTGATGGTGCTGCCGGGCCTGATCAACCTCGACTTCGCCGACGTCCGCACGGTCATGACCGAGATGGGCAAGGCGATGATGGGCACGGGCGAAGCTTCGGGCGAGGACCGCGCCCTGATGGCCGCCCAGAACGCCATCCAGAACCCGCTGCTCGACGAGACCACCCTGAAGGGCGCCAAGGCCGTGCTGGTGAACGTCACCGGCGGCATGGACATGACCCTGCTGGAAGTCGACGAGGCCGCCAACGCGATCTCGTCCGAAGTCGATCCGGAAGCCAACATCATCTTCGGCGCCGCGTTCGATCCGGACCTGCAGGGCAAGATCCGCGTGTCGGTGGTCGCCACCGGCATGGACGGCGCGGCCATCTCCAAGATCGAGCCGAAGGCCGAGCCGCGCCGCACCCTGGCCATGTCGACCCAGACGGTGGCTGCCCCGGTCGTGGCCGAGGAGATCGCCCCGGTCCGCGCGCCGGAGCCCGAGACCCTGCGCCCGGCCGCGTCCATGGCCTCGCCGGTGGTCGAGCCGCGCATGGCCTTCGGCCGCGCCGAGGCCGAGAAGGCTGTCGAGCCGACCGCCCGTGAAGTTCGTGAGCCCGCGATCGAAGCGCCGCTGGCCTCCGCCGCCGGCGACGCGACCCGTCCAATCGCCCGCATCGTCGACCCCCTGGTCGCCGACGAGGAAGCCCAGGGCGACCTCTACCTCGACACCCGCGTGATCGAGCCGGAAGCCCTCGAGGACGACGAACTGGTCCTGGCCCCGCGCCAGCCGGAGCCGACCTACGACGAGCCGAAGAAGAGCGGCTGGCGCTCGCTGTTCGGCGGCGGCCGCCCCCGCTACGAGGAAAAGGCTCCCGCGCCGGCGCCGCAGCAGTTCGGCCGCGCCCGCCCGGAACTGCGCACGACGCAGCAGGTCGAGCCGGAGCCTCAGGTCACCGCGGAGCCCCAGGCCGAAGACGACCTGGAGATCCCGAGCTTCCTGCGGCGTCTCGCCAACTGACGAAACAGCGCCTCGCGTGATCAAAGGCCGGCGGTCCTCCGCCGGCCTTTTTCGTTGGCCAGTGGGCTCACGCGACTTGGTTACAAACCCTGAAACAAAGCGAAACCCGAGTTGGGTTGAGGCCTTGCCGCCTTAACCGTATCGGGATCGGCGGGGTGTCTCGTCCGCGCGTATTCGGCGGACCAAGAAGGTTTCTAGGCTTTGGCTACGACGACGTCGGACATTCACGAGCACACGCTCGCCGGGCCCGCCATCTGTGCGGGCGTGGGCGTGCACTCGGGTCGTCACGTCCGCCTGTCGATCCGCCCCGCCGCGCCCGGCCATGGCATCGTCTTCGTCCGCACCGACGTGAAGGACCGCGACAACCGCGTGCCCGCCACCGGCGACGCGGTGGTGAAGACCCAGCTCGGCACCGTGATCTCGAACGAAGCGGGCGTCACCGTCTCGACCATCGAGCACCTGATGTCGGCCCTGTGCGCGCTCGGCGTGGACAACGTGCTGGTCGAGCTCGACGGTCCCGAGGTCCCGATCATGGACGGCTCGGCCCTGCCGTTCGTCCAGCTGCTCGACCGCGCCGGCTTCCGCCGCCAGGAGAAGGCCCAGCGCTACATCGAGGTGCTGGAGCCGATCGAGGTGGTCGAGGGCGACAAGGTCGCGCGCCTGCTGCCCTGCGACCGCTTCGAGATGTTCTTCGAGATCGAGTTCGCCTCTGCGGCCATCGGTCGCCAGAGCGTCGACCTCGTGGTCGATGAGGCGACCTACCGCACCGAACTGATGAGCGCGCGCACCTTCGGCTTCGTCGAAGAGGTCGAGGCCCTGCGCGCCATGGGCCTCGCCCGCGGCGGCTCGCTCGAGAACGCGGTGGTGCTGGACGGCGATCGCATCCTCAACGAAGAGGGCCTGCGCTACCCGGACGAATTCGTGCGCCACAAGGCGCTGGACGCGATCGGCGACCTCTATGTGCTGGGCGCGCCGCTGCTCGCCCGCTTCGAGGGCGTGAAAGCGGGTCACGGCCTGAACAACGTCCTGGTCCGCGCGCTGCTGGCGCGCCCCGACGCCTGGCGCGTCGTCACCTTCGAGCAGGAGCTGGCCGCCGCCGGCTGAGGCGCGCGCCTCAATTCCGCCGCCCTAATTCGAGCCACTTCGCGCCGTTGGCGCGCCCGGATACGTCGTGTAGAACCGACCGTCGGGGAAGGGCCAAGTTGGGGTCCCCGCGAATCCGAGAGGTCTGACCGTTGCTTCGTAAACTCTCCAGCCGCGGGGCGCTGATCGCCGCCCTCATGGCCGCCACGGCGCTGAGCGCCTGCGCCGGCGCGAAGAAGAAGCCCCAGCTCGCCTACGTCGAGCGTCCGGTGGACCAGCTCTACGCCACGGGCGCCCAGCGCCTGGACCAGCGCCGCTGGCAGGAGGCCGTCGACTACTTCGAGGAGGTCGAGCGCCAGCACCCGTATTCGGAGTGGTCGCGCCGCGCCATCCTGATGAGCGCCTACGCCTACTACGAAGGCAACCAGTACGAGGAAGCCATCGCCGCGGCGGACCGCTTCATCCAGCTCTATCCGGGCAGCCCGTCGGCCGCCTACGCCTACTACCTGCGCGCCATCTGCTACTTCGAGCAGATCATGGACGTGCAGCGCGACCAGGGCGCCACCATGAACGCGCTCGTGGCCCTGCGCGACGTGGCTCGCCGGTACCCGCAGTCGGACTACGCCGCCGACGCGCGCGTGAAGATCGACATGGTCAACGACCAGCTGGCCGGCAAGGAAATGGCCGTGGGCCGCTGGTACCTGCGCCAGAACCAGCCGCTGGCCGCCATCGGCCGCTTCAAGAAGGTCGTGGACGAGTACCAGACCACCTCGCACACGCCCGAGGCGCTCTACCGCCTGGTCGAGGCCTACCTGACCATCGGCGTGGTGGAGGAAGCCAAGCGCAACGCCGCCGTCCTCGGCTTCAACTTCCCCGGCGACCGCTGGTACCAGGACGCCTACCGGCTGATGACCCGCCGCGGAATCGACGTGCCGCGTCCGCGCCCGGCTGCGGCTACGGCCCCGGCCGCCGATGCGTCGGCCGCCGGCGCGACCGAGGAACTGGCCGTGCCGCCGGGCGAAGCCGCTCCGGCCGAGGCCGCCGCCACGGAAGAGGCGCCGAAGAAGAAGTCCTGGTGGCGCCGGGTCATCCCGGGCAAGTGAGCCGGGGCTAGAATCCCTCTAGGCTGCGTCCCATGCTGATCGGCCTGGCCATTCGCGACGTGGTGCTGGCGGAGAGCCTGGACCTCGCGTTCGGGCCCGGCCTGACCGTGCTCACCGGCGAGACCGGCGCGGGCAAGTCCATCATCCTCGATGCGCTCGGCCTGGCGACCGGCGCGCGCGCCGACGCCGGCCTCGTGCGCGCGGGCGCCGAGCGCGCCATCGCCACCGCCGCCTTCGGCCTTCCCCCCAACCATCCGGTCTGGGGTCTGCTCGACGAGAAGGGCATCGCCTACGATCCGGGCGAGGACCTGGTGCTGCGCCGCCAGCTCGGCGCCGACGGGCGCAGCCGGGCCTTCGTCAACGACCAGCCTGCCAGTGTTAGCGTCCTGCGCGAACTCGGCGAGGCGCTCGTGGAGGTGCACGGCCAGCACGAAACCGTCGGGCTGCTCGACCAGCGCACCCACCGTGGCCTGCTCGACGCCTATGGCGGGCTTGGTTCGCGCGTGGCCGAGACGCGCGCCGCCTGGAAGGCCTGGCGCGACGCCCGCGCCGAGGCCGAGCGCCTGCGCGCCGACGCAGCGCGCGCCGCGGCCGAGACGGAGGAGCTGTCCGTCCGGCTGGCCGAACTCGACCGCCTGGACCCCAAGGCAGGGGAGGAGGCCTCGCTGGCCGAGGAGCGCGCCCTGCTGGGCGCCGCTGAGAAGGCCCTGGCCGACATCCAGTCCGCCCGCGAGGGCTTGGGCGGGGACGACCTGAACCACCGCCTGGCCGGCGCCTTCCGCGCGCTGGAGCGGGCGAAGGAGCGCGCGCTGCACGCCGGCGCCGGCGAGGATAACGCGGTGGTGAAGCGCCTCGCCGCCGCCGCCGAGGCGCTAGACCGCGCGCTGGTGGAAGCGACAGAGGCGCTGGCGGCCATCGACTCGGCCGCCGAGGCCTTCGACTTCGAGCCGGGCCGGCTGGACAAGGCCGAGGAGCGCCTGTTCGACCTCCGCGCCATGGCCCGCAAGCTCGGCGTCCAGGTCGACGACCTGCCGGCCGAGCGCGCCCGCATCGCCCAGGCCCTGCGCCTGATCGAGGACACCGAGGGCGTGCTGAAGGAAGCCGACGCCGCCGCCTCCGCCGCCGAGGCCGCCTGGCGCGCCTCCGCCGCCGCCCTGTCGGAGGCGCGCCGCGAGGCCGGACGCCGCCTCGCCGCCGCGGTGACCGGCGAACTCCCGCCCCTGAAGCTGGAGAAGGCGAGCTTCCGGGTGGCCGTCGAGCCGCTCCCGGACGAGCGAGCCGGGCCCGACGGCGCGGATCGGGTCGAGTTCGAGGTGCTGACCAACCCGGGCGCGCCGTGGGGCGGGCTCGCCGACATCGCCTCGGGCGGCGAGCTCGCCCGCTTCGCCCTGGCGCTGAAGGCGTCGCTGGCCGGGTCGACCGAGGCCGCGTTCACGCCGGCGATGATCTTCGATGAGGTCGACCAGGGCGTCGGCGGGGCCGTGGCCGACGCGGTGGGCCTGCGCCTCAAGCGCCTGGCCGGCGAAGGCCAGGTGCTGGTCGTCACCCACAGCCCCCAGGTGGCGGCGCGCGGCGTGGCGCACTGGAAGGTGATGAAGCGCGAGAGCGGCGGCGCCGTCCGCACCCAGGTCCATGCGCTGAGCGCCGCCGAGCGCGAGGAAGAGCTGGCCCGCATGCTCGCCGGCGCCGAGGTTACCGACGCCGCGCGCGCAGCCGCGCGGGCGCTCATGGGGGCGTGAGGGCCCCCGCTAGGACTGCTGCCATTCCGCGGCTTCTCCGCCTCCCGGCGCCGCGCTAAACCGCCCCCATGGCCGCGCTCGAATCCACACCCGTCGAGGACCTCACCCGCGAGGAGGCCGAGGCGGAGCTCGCGCGGCTGGCCGAGGAGATCGCCCGGCACGACGTGGCCTACTACCGCGACGAAACGCCCGAGATCCCGGACGCGGACTACGACCTGCTGAAGCGCCGCAACGAGGCCATCGAGGCCCACTTCCCCGATCTCGTCCGCCCGGACTCGCCGTCGAAGCGGGTAGGCGCCGCCCCCTCGACCCAGTTCGCGCCGGTGCGCCACGGCGTGCCCATGCTGTCGCTCGACAACGCCATGAGCGACGAGGAGGTGGCGGACTTCGTCGGCCGCATCCGCCGGTTCCTGAAGCTCGACGAGACCGACATCGCCTTCACTGCCGAGCCCAAGATCGACGGCCTGTCGGCGAACCTGCGCTACGAGAAGGGCGTGCTGACCGTCGGCGCCACGCGCGGCGACGGGCGCACCGGCGAGGACGTCACCGCCAACCTCAAGACCATCGCCGACATCCCGCACCGGCTGAAAGGCTCGGGCTGGCCGGACCTGATCGAGATCCGCGGGGAGGTCTATGCCCCCAACGACGCCTTCGCCGCCTTCAACGCCGCGGCCGAGGCAGCCGGCCAGCGCACCTACGCCAACCCGCGCAACTTCGCCTCGGGCAGCTTGCGCCAGATCGACCCCTCGCAGACGGCCCAGCGACCGCTGCGCTTCTTCGCTTACGCCTGGGGCGAGACCTCCGCGCCCTTCGCTGAGACCCAGCGCGAGGCGCTGGAGAAGTTCGCCGAGTGGGGCTTCGTCACCAACCCGCGCACCGGCTGCGTCGAGGGGCTGGAGCAGCTCCTCGCCTACTACCGCCAGCTGGAGGAAGACCGCGCCGGGCTCGGCTACGACATCGACGGAGTCGTCTACAAGGTCGACCGGCTGGACTGGCAGACCCGGCTCGGCTTCGTCAGCCGCTCGCCCCGCTGGGCCGTCGCGCACAAGTTCCCGGCGCAGCAGGCCAGGACGGTGCTGGAAGGCATCGACATCCAGGTCGGCCGCACCGGCTCGCTGACGCCGGTCGCCAGGCTGACGCCCGTCACAGTCGGCGGCGTGGTGGTGCGCAACGCCACCCTGCACAACGCCGACGAGATCGCCCGGCTGGACGCCCGCGTCGGCGACACCGTGCTGCTGCAGCGCGCCGGCGACGTGATCCCGCAGATCCTGCAGGTGCTCGACCCCGACCGGCCGGGCCGCGCCGAGCCCTACGAGTTCCCGCACATCTGCCCGTGCCCGCTGAAGACCCCCGTCGTGCGCGAGCAGACCGCTGGCGGGGTGGAGACCGTGGCGCGGCGCTGCACCGGCGAATTCGCCTGCCCGTTCCAGCGCATCGAGCACCTGAAGCACTTCGTCTCCCGCCGCGCTTTCGACATCGAGGGGCTGGGCGAGAAGCAGCTCCAGGCCTTCTACGACGAGGGCTGGGTGAGGGAGCCGGCGGACATCTTCCGCCTCGCTCGCGACCCGGCGAAGCTCGACGCCCTGCGCGGCCGCGGCGGCTACGGCGAGACCTCCATCCGCAACCTCGTGGCCGGCATCGAGGCGCGCAGCACGATCGCGCTCGACCGCTTCATCTATGCCCTCGGCATCCGCCACATCGGCGAGACCACAGCGGTGACCCTCGCGCGCGGCTACGGCTCGGCTGAGGCCTTCCTCGCGGCCGCCGACGCCATCGCCGACAGGGACCAGGCGGCGCGCCAGGAGATGGATGACCTCGACCAGATCGGGGAGGCGGTGATCGACGCAGTCGCCGCCTACTTCGCCGAGGACCACAACCGGCGGATCGTCCAGGAACTGGTCGAGGCGCTCGAGCGCATCGAGGACGCAGAGAAGCCCCGCGCCGACACCGCCGTCGCCGGCAAGACCGTGGTCTTCACCGGCTCGCTGGAGCGCATGACCCGCGACGAGGCCAAGGCCCAGGCCGAGCGGCTGGGGGCCAAGGTCTCCGGCTCGGTGTCCAAGAAGACGGACCTGGTGGTGGCCGGTCCGGGCGCGGGCTCAAAGCTGAAGACCGCGACCGAGCTCGGCATCCAGGTGCTGACCGAGGACGAGTGGCTCGCCCTCGTGGCCGGCGCCTAGCGGTTCACCGCCCGCATCATCGCCTCCGGATAGCGCGTGCCCGCCACCGCATCGGCCGGGAGCACCTCCTCGATGCGCCG
>Ga0196963_10002310_pt1 | contig 11558 bp, 2 predicted proteins | sample S1_5metaG_FD_148600 | JGI IMG/M metagenome (GOLD analysis project Ga0196963, IMG submission 148600) | Soil microbial communities from Anza Borrego desert, Southern California, United States - S1_5 | ecosystem: Environmental > Terrestrial > Soil > Desert | place: USA: California | collected... | reverse complement strand
TCTCGTACTCGGCCGCAATGCGCTCGGCGATGCGCATGTGACCGCGCTTGCCCGCGACGGCGGCCAAGGTCTTTGGATCGGCACCCTGCAGGGCAGCCTGCTGCATTTCGATCTGGTCAGCCATGCGGTGCAGCGTCACGAGCTGGACGGCGGCGAGATCACCGCGTTGTTCGTCGACGGCGACACGCTCTGGGTAGCCGGCGCGGCGGCCGGACCGCAGCGGCTGCAGGTCCGCGATGGTTCGGCACCGAGCAGCGACCCGGCCTTGTCCACGCTGCGCGGCGTCACCGCGATCCGCAAGCTGGCGGACGGCGCCCTGCTGTTCTGCGGCCGTGGCGGCCTGCAGCACTGGCAACCGGGTGCCGAACCGCGCGATTGGCCGCTGTCCGCGCAGACGCGCGTCGGCGATTGCCGCGCGCTCGCCCTGACCGACGCCGGCGACGTGCTGGTCGGCAGCAATCACGGGGTGCTGCAGATCGGGCCCGACGGCCGCCTGCGCCACCACTTCGATCGCACCAACGGCGGATTGCCGGGCGAGGACGTGCGCGCCTTGGCATTGCTCGGCGCGGACGAGCTCTGGGTCGGGCTGATCGACGGTCTGGCCCTGGTCAACCTCGCCGATGCCTCGGTACGGCACTGGACGCATGAAGCCGGCAATCCCGCCAGCTTGAGCGGCAACCGGGTCGCCACGTTGTACGTCGACAGTCGCGGTCTGCTTTGGATCGGCACTTGGGCGGCCGGCCTCTCCCTGCATGATCCCGCGACGCGCGTGCTGAGCGTGATTCGCGAGCGGCCCGGCGAAGTCGGCGGCCTGCCGGCCAGCGCCGTGCGCGCGATCAGCGGCGATGCCGACGGTAGCCTGTGGCTGGGTCTGTCCGAGGGCGGCGGCCTGGTCCGCGCGACCCCGAGCGGCCAGGTGCTGCAGACCTATGGCGCCGACCTGACGGCACCCGATGCGCTGCCCAGCGCCCTGATCCGCTGTGTGCTGCGTCGCACCGATGGCAGCCTCTGGGTTGGTATGAACGGCGGCGGTCTGGCGCGGCAAGGCGCGGATGGCCGCTTCCAGCGCTTCGGCAACCTGCCCGGCGGCGACGGCAGCCTGCCCTCGCGTATCGTCACGACGTTGCACGAAGCGCGCGATGGCACGCTATGGATCGGCACCGAGGATGCCGGCCTGTGGCGCCAATGCCGCGGCTGCGATGGTTTCGCGCGCGTCGACACCCACGGCGCCAAGCCCGATCTGCCACGAGTGGAAGCGCGGGTCATGGATATCGCCGAGGATGCGCGTGGCCGGCTGTGGGTCGGCTACTTCGGCGAAGGCATCCACCTGCTCGATCGCGACGGCCAGCTGCTGCGCCACTTCGGCGCGATGCCGGGGCGCGCGGACAGCCTGCCGGGCGGGGTGATCGCGCATATCGTCCCGGCTGCGGACGGCAGCATCTGGGTGGCAAGCTGGGGCGCCGGCCTGACCCGGCTGCGCGAATCCGCGAGCGGCAGTTGGACGGCACAGGCGTTCGGCCAGGAGTCCGGACTGCGCAGCGATACGCTGGCGGCGGTCCTGATCGACGAGCGCGGTCAGTTATGGATCAGCCACGGCCGCGGTATCGACCGCTTCGACCCGGCCAGCGGTCGCGCTTTCGCGCTCGATCTGTCCGACGGCATCGACCGCGCCGGCTACTATCCGGCCAGTGCCTGGCGCGAAGCCGACGGCACGCTCAACTTCGGCGGCTGGTCCGGCTGGATGCGCTTCCATCCGCGGGCGATCGGCGAGCGCCGCCAGCCGCTGACGCCACGGCTCACCCGCTTCGCGATCGCCAACCGCAGCATCCTGCCCGCTGCGCGCGACCCCAACTCGCCGCTCAAGCAGGACATCGGCCACGTCGCCGCGCTCGAACTGCCTTACGCCGCGCGCATGTTCAGCATCGAGTTCAGCGCGCTCGACTACGCCTCGCCGGGCGCAACACGCTACCGCTTCCGCCTCGAGGGGCTGGATGCGGACTGGATCGAAGCCAGCGCCGCGCAGCGCATCGCCACCTACGCCAATCCGCCGCCCGGGCACTACCGGCTGGCGATCGACGCGGCCACGGCGCTGGGCGAATTCACGCCGGGCGTGCGCCTGCCGGTGGTACTGCAGCCGCCATGGTGGGACTCGCCCCTGGCGCGCGCGGTCTACGGCCTGATCGCCACGGCACTGGTGGCGACGTTCTGGCGCGCGCGGCAACTGCGCCAGGCCGCCAAGCGCGCCGCGTTGGAGGACATCAAGCGTTCGCGCGAGCAGTTGGCCACCGCACTGTGGGGCTCGCGCGACGAACTCTGGGATCTCGACGCCGCGGCCGGAAAGATCGAGTGGCAGAACCCGTTCGACTATCTCGAGCCCGAACTGCACCGCTATCACTCAAACTACGCCGATTTCCTCGCCCACATCCATCCGGATGACGCGCGCGTGCTGCAACATGCCTGGCGCGAGCACATGGAGGGCCGCTCCGCACACCTTGAATGCGCCTACCGCGTGCGCAACCGCCACAGCGGCGAATGGCTATGGCTGCTCTCGCGCGGCCAGGCGGTGAAGCGTGACGGCAATGGCCATGCGCTGCGCGTGGTCGGCACCAACACCAATATCACGCCGCTGAAGGAGGTCGAGGCACGCCTGCGCGAGATCAACGAGACGCTGGAGGAACGCGTCGCCGAGCGCACCCGCGATCTCAGCGCCGCCAACGAGCGATTGAACACGTTGTTGGCCGAGCTGCGCCAGGCGCAGGAATCGCTCATCCAGCAGGAAAAGATGGCGTCGCTCGGCGGCATGGTTGCCGGCGTCGCGCACGAGCTGAACACCCCGCTCGGAATCGCCCTGACTGCATCGTCCACCGTCAGCGAACGGCTGGTCGAACTCTCGCGCAAGCTCGACGAAAATCGCATCACGCGCACCGACCTGAACACGTTCCGCGCGACGCTGGCTGAAGCGATGGAGCTGATCATGAGCAGCCTGCAGCGGGCCAACAAGCTGATATCCAGCTTCAAGCAGGTCGCGGTCGACCAGGCCAGCGAGCAGCGGCGCGACTTCCAGCTCGGCCAGTTCCTGCAGGACCTGCGTGCCGCATTGCACCCGCAGTGCCGCAAGAAAGGTTGCGTGCTCGAGGTCGAATGCGCCGATGTCGTGCTGCTCGAGTCCTATCCCGGTGCACTGTTCCAGATCCTGACCAACCTGATCGGCAACGCGTTGATCCACGCCTTCCCCGACGGCGGCGGGCAGATTCGCGTCGAGGGGCGCGCGATCGGCGACGAGGCGGAGATCCGCTGTCACGACAACGGCGTCGGCATGACGCCCGAGATCGCGGCCAAGGTGTTCGAGCCGTTCTTCACGACGCGCCGCGGCGTCGGCGGCTCCGGCCTCGGCCTGCACATCAGCTACAACCTGGCCACCCAGATCCTGGGCGGCTCGCTGACACTTCGCACCGCGCCCGGGGGCGGTGCGGAGTTCACCTTGCGCATACCGCGCAAGGCCCCGCAGCGCACCGCGGCGCAGGCCGCGCAGGCGCTGCAACCGCAGCAAGGGCAGCGCATGGAGGCAAGCCATCCGACCGCCGCCTGAACCGACCGCCGCCAATAACACGAATGGGGAGTTCGTAATGCAGCGCAGATCAGCAGGCAACACCGATGTGACCGCGTCATCGCGCCACCAGGGCGTCCGACTCAAGCCGCTCGCGCAGGGTGTCGCCTTGACCTTGGCCTGGCTTGCAGCACCGGCCCTGGCGCAGCAGACGACCTCGGCGCTGTCCGGCCTCGTGGTCGACAGCACCGGCAGCCCGGTCACCGGTGCCGATGTCATCATCAGCCACGGCCCCTCGGGCACGATGAGCCGTGCCAGCACCGACGAGAACGGCCGCTACAACGCCCGCGGCCTGCGCGTCGGCGGTCCTTACACGATCCTCGTGCTGAAAGAGGGCTTCCAGTCGAAGTCCTCGGAGAACGTCGTGCTCAAGCTGGCGCAGACCTCGACGGTCAGCGTGTTTCTCGAACCGATGACCCCCGAGCTGGAAGCCGTCGAAGTGGTCGGCGCGGTGCAATCGGACGTGTTCTCGCCCAACCGCATGGGTGCCGGCACCAATCTGAACAACGAGGCGCTGGCCGCGCTGCCGTCGATCAGCCGCTCGATCCAGGACTATGCCCGCCTCGACCCGCGCCTGTCGCAGACCGACAAGCAGTTCGGCGCGATTTCCGCCGCCGGCCAGAACAACCGCTACAACCAGATCACCATCGACGGCGTGACCGTCAACGACACCTTCGGACTGCAGGCGAACAACCTGCCGCTGCTGCGCCAGCCGGTATCGATGGAGGCGATCGAGGAGCTGTCGGTCGCGATCAGCAATTACGACGTGATCCAGCGCGGCTACACCGGCGCCAGCATCAACGCGGTGACCAAGTCCGGCACCAACGACTTCGACGGCAGCGTGTACTACCTCTTCCGCGACGGCGACTGGGGTCGGGAAGTCGACGATCGCGGCGTGCGCTTCAAGCCGTTCGACGAGCAGGAAACCTACGGCGGCACGTTCGGCGGTCCGTTGATCAAGGACAAGCTGTTCTTCTTCACCGCTTACGAGAAATTCAAGCGAACATCGCCGGCGCCGGACATCGGCTCGCTGACCGGCGTCAGCGCCGCCCAGGGTCAGGAGGCGATCGACATCGCCCGGCAGGTCTACAACATCGACGCCGGTACGATGGGCGCTTCGTCGATCGCCAACGAGGTCGAGGAATACCTCGTCAAGTTCGATTGGAACATCAACGACTACCACCGCGCCAACCTGCGCTATACGAAGACCGAGCAGAATCAGATCGACCTCAATCGTCTCGGCGGCAATCGCCTAGCGTTGTCGAGCTCCTGGTTCAACCGGCTGAATTCGTTCGAGAGCTATGTCGGCCAAGTGTTCAGCGATTGGTCCGACAGCTTCGCTACCGAGTTGAAGATCTCGTACCGCGAGTTCGTCGCCGTGCCGCAGATCTTCTCGCGCCTGCCGCAGTTCCAGATCTCCACCGGTGCCGGCCAGATCGCGCTGGGCACCGAGCAGTTCCGCCACGCCAACCTGCTGACCACCGATACCTGGAACGGCTATCTCGCCGGCAACTGGTATATCGGCGATCACGACATCAAGTTCGGCGTCGACTACGAAAACAACAAGATCTACAACCTGTTCCTCGAATCGAGCCTGGGCAACTACGGCTTCGCCAGCCTCGCCGACTTCCGCGCCGGTCGCTACAACAGCTATCTGCTGCGCCTGCCGGCGAACGGCGGTCTGGATTCCGCCGCCGCCGACTGGACACTCAACAACGTCGGCTACTTCCTGCAGGACACCTGGGCATTCAACCCGCAGCTGACGCTGACCTACGGCTTCCGCGTCGACGTACCGGACGTGCCGGAGAAGCCGCTGTACAACCCGTCCGCCGAAGCCGCGTTCGGCCGGCGCAACGACACGACCATCGACGGCAATCTGCTCTGGCAGCCACGCCTGGGCTTCAACTACACGTTCGATGCCGAGCGCCCCACCCAGCTGCGCGGCGGAATCGGCCTGTTCTCCGGCGCCGCGGCCAATGTTTGGTTGTCGAATCCGTTCACCAACAACGGTCGCAGCATCACCGTGTTCGGCTGCGGCGGATCGCTGCCGGCATGTAGCGGCAACCTGCCGCCGGTGTCGGTGGATCCGGACAACCAGCCCCGCCTCGCCGCGGGCGCGACCCCACCCGCCGACGTCGATTTCGTCGATGCGGACGTGAAGCAGCCGGCCGTGTGGAAGGCCAACCTCGCGTTCGAGCATCAACTGCCGTGGTGGGGCCTGGTCGCCTCGGCCGAGCTGATGCTGCTCAGCACGAAGGAGAACCTGCATTACGACCATCTGAACCTGGGCGCGCCGACGCGCGTCGCTCCGGACGGGCGCAATCTGTACTGGAATGCCGCAGGTTATGTGCCGGCGAACTGGAACGCGGTCGGTGCACCGGTCGCCGGACGCGGCGTCAGCGCCCGCGCCAACCGCAACACCGCGTTCCGCGAGGTGCTGCTCGCCCGCTCGACGAACAAGGGCGACGCGCAGGTGCTGACGCTGATGCTGCAGAAGCCGCAGAGCGCGGACAGCCCCTGGTTCTGGCAGGCCGGCTACACCTTCACCGACGCCCACGACGACAACACGCTGGCCGGCGCGATCTCGGTCGAGAACTGGTCCTCGCGCGTGGCCTTCAATCCTAACGAGGAGGTCAGCGCACGCTCCTACAACACGGTGCGCGATCGCTTCACCGGCGTCGTCACCTACAAGCACTTCTTCTTCGACGGCTACAAGACCGAAGTCGGCCTGTTCTACGAAGGCCGCCGCGGCCGGCCGTTCAGCTACGTGTTCCGCAACGATGCCAACGGCGACGGGGTACGCGGCAACGATCTGCTGTACATCCCGCGCGGCCCGGGCGATGTACTGTTCGGCTCCGCGGAAGAGGAAGCGCGCTTCTGGGCCTATGTGAACAGCAACGCCTATCTGAGCGCGCATCTCGGCCAAGTCGCCGGTCGCAACGATGCCTACGGCTCGTGGGTCAACAGTTTCGACCTGCGCATCAGTCAGGAACTGCCCGGGCTGTTCGGCGACAACCGCGCGGAGATCTGGCTCGACGTGCTCAACGTCGGCAACCTGATCAACAAGGAGTGGGGGCATATCGACGAGGTCTTCGTGCCCGGCTTCGGCACGCCGCAGGGCATCGGCGTGGTCGATTACGGCGGCATCGACCCCGCCACCGGCCGCTATGTCTACCGCTTCAGCACACCCGGCAGCGAAGTGCGCCGCGACAACGTCGGCGAGTCGCGCTGGGCCTTGCAGATCGGGTTCCGTTATCGCTTCTGATGCGATCCGCGCCCTCTCCCAGGCACTGCCGGGAGAGGGCTTTGCCCATGGCGCCGCGTTGGCGGACATGCGGAGGCTGGCGTAGCCTTCGTTGTTTCCATCCGCTGGGGAGAGCGGTCATGGGCAAGGCGGGAACGTGGCGCTGGGGGCTCGCCGCAGCGCTGATCGCCTGCGCTGGCATCGCCGCGGCGACGGTGCGTGTGCCGCTGTCCGATGTCACGCAGATGGCCACCGGCCGCCAACACAGTTGCGCGCTGGATAGCGCCGGCAAAGTGTATTGCTGGGGCGCGAACGGGCTCGGTCAGCTCGGCCTGGGCGAAGACGCCACGCCGACGGTGCGGCCCGCGCCGGTGCCGGTGCCGGGCCTGTCCGGAATGCGCGGCCTCGCCAGCGGTTATGGCCATACCTGCGCAATCACCGCCGCCCGCGCGGTGCAGTGCTGGGGGTTGAACGACAGCGGACAGTCGGGCGATACCAGTCTGCGCTATCAAGCGGCCACGCCGGTCGACGTGCAGGGGCTGCCGGGGCCGGTCCGCGCGCTGGCGACCGGCGCGAACCACAGCTGCGCCTTGCTCGAAGATGGTCGAGTGAGTTGTTGGGGCGACAACCGGCTCGGTCAGCTGGGCGACGGCAGTAGCGTCGAAGCACGGGCGACGGCGGGCGAGGTCCAGGGCCTCGGCGCGGCAGTCACCCGCATCGAGGCGGGCGACCAGCACACCTGCGCGCTGCTGGCCGATGGCGGCGTTCGCTGCTGGGGGCATAACCGCTTCGGCCAGTTGGGCGACGACAGCACCAGCAATCGCACGCGGCCGGTGGCCGTGCAGGGCCTGCCCGGCCCGGTACGCGCGCTCGCCGGCGGCACCGACAGCAGCTGTGCCGTCATGCATACCGGCGCGCTGTATTGCTGGGGACCGCAGTACCCGCTCGGAGCCTTCGTCGACGGCTCGCTGCGAGCCCGCCTCTATCCGGGCTTCGAAACCGGTTATGTCGATGTCGAAGCAGGCGCGTATCACTTCTGCGCGCTGGCCGGTAACGGCGCGGTCCGCTGCATCGGCGAAAACGTCTACGGCCAGTTCGGCACCGGCCCGATCGATGGCAGCCTCGGCGTCGATTCGCCGCCCGGTTTGGCCGCGGACGTCGCGCAACTCAGCGCCGGTGGCGACCACACCTGCGCGCGCAGCGCATCGGGCACCGTGCAGTGCTGGGGCGACAATCGCTTCGGACAGCTCGGCATCGATGCGATCAGCGTGCGTCTGGTGCCGACCCAGGTCAGCGGGCTGACCCGCGGCATCCGCGCGGTTGGCGTTGGCAGCTACCACGCCTGCGCGCTGACCGATGCGGGCGCGGTGCATTGCTGGGGCGCGAACAATGCCGGCCAGCTGGGCGATGGCAGCGACCGGCTGCGCTTGACGCCGGTCGCGGTCCCCGCGTTGAGCAGCGGCGTGCGCGCGCTGGCGACCGGCGGCGCCAGCAATTGCGCGATCACCGCGGAGCGGCGCGCGCAATGCTGGGGCGCGAACTTTCAGGGCCAACTCGGCATCGATCTGCCGCTCTCGAGTGCGCCGCCGCGCGACGTGGTCGGGCTGGGCAACGCGGACGTCGTCGCGGTTAGCGTCGGTGATGCACATGCCTGCGCGCTGCTCGACGGCGGCGGGATCAAATGCTGGGGCGATAACAGCCACGGCCAGATCGGTGACGGCAGCCGCGAGACGCGCCTGCGCGCGGTCGATGTCGTCGGGCTCGGCAGCGGCGTGCGCGCGATCTCGGCAGGCTACCGGCACAGCTGCGCGGTGCTGGCCAGTGGTGGATTGAAGTGTTGGGGTCTGAACGATGTCGGCCAGCTCGGCGACGGCAGCAAGATCGACCGCCTGACGCCGACGGACGTGGTCGGCTTGTCCGCTGGCGTGGTCGAGGTCGGCGCAGGCGGCCTGCATACCTGCGCGCGGCTGGATGACGGCGCGGTCAAATGCTGGGGCGGCAGTTTCTTCGGCTTGCTGCTCGGCGATGAATCGCAGCAGGATCGCACCATACCTGGCGACGTACCCGCGCTGCGCGGCGGCGTTGCCGCACTCGCGGTATCGCTGTACCACACTTGCGTCCGCCTGCAGGACGGCGCGATGCGATGTTGGGGCGGCAACGATGGCGCGATAGGCGATAACAGCACGCTCGGCCGGCCGACGCCGGTCGAAGTCGCGGGACTCAACCGCGGCGTCAGCGCCATCGCGGCAGGCTACGGCCTGGGCGGCCATACCTGCGCGGTGGTCGATGGCGCGGCGCAGTGCTGGGGCGAGAACACCTACGCGCAGATCGGCGATGGCACGACACACGGCATTCCCGTGCCGCAGACGGTCGTGCGCAACGAGCTTGATCGTCAGCTCGCCGCGGTCAGTGCCGAGGCCAATGCCGCGAGCCGCCGCGCAATCCTCGACGCGAGCGGCCGTTACGTGCTGTTCGAGTCGGAGGCCGACAATCTGGTCGCCGGCGACAGCAATCGCGCTCGGGACGTGTTCCTGCGCGATCGCGAAACCGGCTTGGTTCAGCGAATCAGCGTGGACAACGCCGGCGCGCAGATCACCGGTGATGCTCAGGCCGCCGGCCTATCGGCCGATGCGCGTCTGGCTTTGTTCGTCGCCCCCGATGCCGCTGTCGGCAGCCTGCTCGGCGAGAGCGCGAAGTCAGCCGCGCTGCGCCGAAAGAACGGCCAACTCGCGATCCTGCTGCGCAACCTCCTGACCGGCACCACGCAGCGCATCGCCAGTGGCGTGCAGGCGCAAGCCGGCCTGAACCCGCAGCTCGCCGGGAATGGCAACGCCGTCGTCTATACGGCAACGACGAGCAACCCGGCGCAAGGCAGCGTCGGTCAGGACAACATCTATGTCGTCACGCTCGCCAACACGGGTGGCGTGGTCCAAGTCGGCAGCCCGCGCTGCCTGACCTGTAAATCAATCAACGCGGATGGCTCCGAAAGCACCATCAACAGCAACGGCCCGAGCGGCGCGGCCGTCGTCTCGGCGAATGGCAAATTCGTCGCGTTCGAGAGCCAAGCCAGCAACCTGCTCGCCGCCACCCCGGCGCCATGCAGCGGCAGCAGCGACGTGCTGCTGCGCAATCTGCTGACCGGCATCAGCCAGCGCGTCAGCACGCCGGGCCAGGGCGGCCAATGCAATGGCGGCGCCAGCACCGCGCCGAGCATCGATGCCAGCGGCAGTGTCGTTGCCTTCGTCAGCAGCCAACCTCTGCTGGCAGGTGACAACAACCGCAGCAACGATGTCTTCGTCTGGACCGCGACCGACGCCGCGCTCAGCCGCATCAGCGTGGCGCCTGGGGGAACCGACGCCAACGGCGACTCGAGCGCGCCGCAAGTCAGCGGCGACGGCAAGACGGTGGCCTTCCTATCCGCGGCCAGTAACCTCGATCTTGGTTTTCCCGACAACAACGACCGTATCGACTTGCATACCGCCAATCTGAGCGGCACGGTGCTGCGCTTGTCGCGCTCGGCCACTGGTGCCGAGGCCAATGCCGACAGCGGTGCGCCATCGATCAGCTACGACGGCTCGCAGCTCGCCTTCGACAGCGCCGCGGCCAGTCTGCTCGGCAGCACCATCGGTCGCCAAGCCGTGTTCACCCGCGCCAACCCGCTCGTCCCAACCAAGCGTTCCGCCACCTGGTGGCTGCCCGCGGAAAGCGGCTGGGGCCTGACCGTGTTCGACCAAGGCAACGTACTCGCGCCGATCTGGTTCACCTACGACGACGACAGCGAGCCGACCTGGTTCCTCGTCGCCGGCGCATTCGCGCAGTCCGACGGCAGCTTCACCGGCGACCTGTTCCGCTTCACCGGCGTGCCCTATGACCGCATCAGCGGCCCCGCCGCCACCAGCGCCAGCCGCATTGGCGACATCCGCCTGCGCTACACCGGTCTGTCCGCGCTGCAGTTCGACTATCGCGTCGGCGATGTCCGTCAGAGCAAGCGGCTGCAGCGCTTCGCCTTCGGTACCCGCGCCTTCGCCTGCACTGCCAGCCCAACGCTGTCGCGCGCCAATACACGCAACTACACCGACCTGTGGACCGGCGCCGGCAACAGCAACGGCTGGGGCCTGTCGCTATTCCATGTCGACAACGCGATCTTCGCCATCTGGTACACCTACGACGCCGACGGCGAAGCCGTGTTCTTCGTCGTCGCCACCAGCCAACAGCCCGACGGCAGCTTCACCGGCGACATCGTCCGCCAACGCGACGGCACCCCGTTCTCACGCATCGACGGCAATGCTCCAAGCAACGGCGCCGACATCGTCGGCAGCGCGCGCCTCCGCTTCCACGACGGTGAACGCGCCGACTTCACCCACACGATCGGCGGCGTCAGCCAAACCCGCGCAATCACCCGACTATTGCTCGGCGACCAGGCGACCGAATGTCGCGCCGAGGATGTCGGCGACAGATGAGGAATGCCCGAAGCTGCCGCCATCGGGGAAATTGCGACTCGAATTTGTCTGCCCACGCCCTCCTGTTCCCGATCATATGAACCGTCCGAGCAAAGCCCGCGTTGCCTACGACTGTGACTAAGTCAAAGCGTCAGCAGCGATAATGAACCGCCCCGGGAATCGTGGAGGCTCCAACTCTTGAGAGAATGGAGCCATGTCGAAGTCGAAGCAGTTTTCCCCAGAGGTGCGTGAGCGAGCCGTCCGGATG
>Ga0196963_10002309_pt1 | contig 11558 bp, 7 predicted proteins | sample S1_5metaG_FD_148600 | JGI IMG/M metagenome (GOLD analysis project Ga0196963, IMG submission 148600) | Soil microbial communities from Anza Borrego desert, Southern California, United States - S1_5 | ecosystem: Environmental > Terrestrial > Soil > Desert | place: USA: California | collected... | reverse complement strand
GCGCCGGCCTTGAGATACTCGCCCTCGCGCGTGATCGCCGAGAGATTTCCCTCGCTCCAGCCATCGACGACCTGAACGTCGTGGCCGCGGCGCTTGAGACTCTGGGCGACGGCGTCGCCGAAGCGGCTCTCGATCTGCACCTTGCCGGGCTCGGCGCCGCGCGGCCAGAACGAGCTTTCGAAATGCGAGGTGTGGAAGGCCGGCGCGTCGATCGCCTGCTGCAGGTTCATGCCGTGATGGACGTGGCGGAGGAACATGACCAACGACCATTGGTCCTGCTGGTCGCCGCCGGGCGTGCCGAAGGCCATGTAGGGCTTGCCGTCGCGAAGCGCCATGGACGGCGTCAGCGTCGTGCGCGGGCGCTTGCCCGGCGCCAGGGCGTTCGGGTGCCTGGGATCGAGCGAAAAGATCTGGCCGCGCGTGCCGAGCGGGAATCCGAGCTCCGGAATCACCGGCGAGCTCGGCAGCCAGCCGCCGGAGGGCGTCGCCGAAACCATGTTGCCGTGACAGTCGACGACATCGAGATGCACGGTGTCGGCCGGCATCGCCGCCTTCCAATGCGGCTCGAGCTCGATGTCGGGCCCGCGCTTGAGCCTGGCGACGTTCGGCTGATAGCCGGGAACCGCACCCGGCGGCGTGTCCGTCGCCGCTCTGTCGGTGATGCGCTGCCGGCGCTCAGCGTTGTAGGCGTCGCTGAGCAGCGCCTCGAGCGGCACCTCGACAAAATCCGGATCGCCGTAATAGGCGTTGCGGTCGGCGAAGGCGAGCTTGGTCGCCTCGATGCACAGATGCACGAACTCGGCGCCGTTCGGATCGAGCTTGGCGAGATCCATCCCCTTGAGCAGGGCGAGCTGCTGCAGGAAGACCGGGCCCTGACTCCAGGGACCGCATTTCGCGACGGTGTAGCGCCCATAATCGTAGCTGACCGGGGCCTCCTCCTTGGCTTGCCAGCGCGCCATGTCGTCGGCGGTGATGAAACCGGCATGGGCGCGGCCCGACGTGTCCTTGACCGGCGTGCGGACGAAGCGCTCTATCGCCTCGGCGACGAAGCCCTGCGACCACGCTTTGCGCGCGGCCTCGATCTGGCGCACGCGGTCGCCGCCGGCGGCCTCGCCTTCCTCGACCAGGCGCCTCCAGGTCCGGGCGAGCGCCGGGTTCGTGAAATAGGTGCCGGCCCTCGGCGGCTGGCCGCCGGGGAGATAGAGCGCCGCCGAGCTCGGCCAGTCGGTGCGGAAGACCTCGGCGACCTTGGCGATACCATCGGCGATACGCGGCGTGATTGGGTAGCCCTTCTCGACGAGCGTGATCGCGGGCTCCAGAATCTCGCGCAGCCGCAGCGTGCCGCGGTCGCGGATCAGCAGCATCCAGGCATCGAAGGGGCCCGGAATCGTCGCCGCGAGGAAGCCGGTGCCCGGAATAAGGTCGAGACCGAGGCTGCGGTAGCGCTCGACGGTCGCCGCCGCCGGCGCCACGCCCTGGCCGGAGATCGCGCGGATACCGTCGGTGCCGGCCTGATGGAACAGGATCGGGACTTCGCCGCCCGGGCCGTTGCGCTGCGGCTCCACCACCTGCTGGACGAAGCCCATGGTCGCCGCGGCGTCGAAGGCGTTGCCGCCGCGCTCTAGCACACCCATGCCGGTAACCGCCGAAAGCCAATGCGTCGAGGCGGTGGCACCGAAGGTGCCGAGCAGCTCTGGGCGGGTGGTGAACATGGAGGTCTCCGGAGGCGCGCCGAGGTTCCGCGGCGCCACGACGGTCATCGAAGGCAGGCGATGAGCGTATTATCCTCATCTCGCGGAGGCAAAAGAATCGCATGCGGCTGATCGACTTCTTCGACCGTGGTGCCGCGCTTTACCCGGAGCGGCCTTGCCTCGTCGGCGGGACCGTCTCCCTATCGTTTCGCGAGACGCAACGGCGCACGCACCGGATCGCCAACCAGCTGATCAAGGGAGGCCTTGCGCCGCAAGCGGGCGCGGCCGTGCTGAGCCCGAACGATGCCGATGCCTTCTCCTGCATTCTCGGCATTCTTCGCGCCGGGGGCGCCTGGATGCCGCTGAATGCGCGGAACGCGGTCGAAGACAACGTCGCCATCCTCGGCGACAACGAATGCCGCTGGCTCTTCTACCATTCGAGCTTCGCTGACGCGGCCGAGGAGATGCGCGCCAAGGTACCGACGCTGCTGGGTCTCGTCTGCGTCGATCGGCCGAACGGTCCCGATCCGGATCTCGCGAGCTGGCTTGCCGAAGCCAGCAGCGATCCGGTCTATGTACCGGCAGGCCCGCATGACATCGCCTCGATCTGGCCGTCGGGCGGTACGACCGGACGCTCCAAGGGCGTCATGCTCACGCACACGAATTTCGCGACGATGATCGCGAACTTCATCACCAGCATGCCGACCGACGAGCCGCCGGTGCATCTGATCGCCGCGCCGATGACTCATGCCGCCGGCTGCATCTCCTTCCCGTTGCTGGCCCAGGGCGCCACCCAGGTTCTGATCCCGAGCGCCGATGCGCTGCTGGTCATGGAGTCGATCCAGCGGCATCGCGTGACCACGCTGTTCCTGCCGCCGACCGTCATCTACATGATGCTCGGCCATCCGCGCGTGCGGGAGTTCGACTATTCCTCGCTCAAGTACTTCGTCTATGCCGCGGCGCCGATGTCGGCGCAGAAGCTCAAGGAGGCGCTCGAGGTCTTCGGGCCCGTGATGGCGCAGACTTTCGGCCAGGCCGAAGCGCCGATGCTCTGCACCTTCCTGTCGCCGAAGGAGCACCTCGTCATCGGCGATCCGAAGCTCGAGAAGCGCCTGATGAGCTGCGGGCGCTCGACCATCTTCGCCCAGGTCGAGATCATGGATGACGAGGGCCGCATCCTGCCGCCGAACGAGAAGGGCGAGATCGTCGTCCGCGGCGCGCTGGTGATGAAGGGTTACTACAAGAACTCGAAGGCGACCGAAGAGGCTTCGCGCTTCGGCTGGCATCACACCGGCGATGTCGGCTTCAAGGATGAGGACGGCTACTTCTATATCGTCGACCGCAAGCGAGACATGATCATCTCGGGCGGCTTCAACCTCTACCCTTCTGAGATCGAGCAGGTGATCTGGTCGCACCCGGCGGTCGAGGATTGTGCGGTGGTCGGCGTGCCCGACGAGAAATGGGGCGAGGCGGTCAAGGCGATCATCCAGATGAAGAGCGGCGGCCGGGCGACGGTCGAGGAGCTCGCCGCCTATTGCCGTGAGCGACTCGGCGGCATGAAGACGCCGAAATCTTTCGAGATCTGGGACCAATTGCCGCGGAGCCCGGTCGGCAAGGTGCTGAAACGCACGATCCGCGACCGTTTCTGGGCTGGGCGCGAGCGAAATGTCTGATGGACAGCAGGCTCGGGCCGGGAGCATAGGTCTTCCCAGCGATTTAAGGGTTTTCTTCTCCTATGGCTGACAATAGCAGCGCCTCGGCCGAGACTTCCGCCGCCCAGCTCACCCCGGCCGCGGGCGCCGACAGCACGACCTTCGCCGTCATTCTCTCGCTCAGCTTCTGCCACCTGCTGAACGACATGATGCAGTCGATGGTGCCGGCGCTCTACCCGATCCTGAAGGAAAACTACGCGCTCGACTTCGCGCAGATCGGGCTGATCACGCTCGCCTTCCAGTGCACCGCCTCGCTGCTGCAGCCGGTGGTCGGCATCTATACCGACAGGAAGCCGATGCCCTACTCGCTCGCCATCGGCATGAGCTCGACCTTCTTGGGCCTCATCCTGATGTCGATGGCGCACAGCTATCCGGTGATCCTGCTCGCTGCGGCGATGATCGGCATCGGCTCGGCAGTGTTCCATCCGGAAGCGTCGCGCGTCGCACGCATGGCCTCAGGCGGCCGCCACGGCCTCGCCCAGTCGCTGTTCCAGGTCGGCGGCAATACGGGGTCCTCGGTCGGGCCGCTGCTGGCCGCCTTTATCATCCTGCCGCGCGGCCAGGACAGCATTGCGTGGTTCTCGGCGGCAGCGCTGCTCGCCATGGTCGTGCTGGTCGGCGTCGGCAACTGGTATGCGCGAAACCGTCACCTGGGCAAGCCGAAGCCGCGTCCGGCGCCCGGCGCCGCCGGATATGTCGTGCTGTCGCGCGGGCGCGTCGCCTTCGCCATCACCATCCTCGTGCTGCTGATGTTCTCGAAGACGGTCTACAGCAACAGCCTCGGCTCCTATTACACCTTCTACCTGATCGAAAAGTTCGGCGTGTCGGTGCAGGAGGCGCAGATCGCGCTCTTCGTGTTCTTAGGATCCATCGTGATCGGTACGCTCTCCGGCGGCTGGGTCGGCGACAAGATCGGCCGAATCCCGGTGATGTGGTTCTCCATCCTCGGCGTGCTGCCCTTCACGCTGGCGCTGCCGCATGTCGGGATGGTGCCGACGCTGCTGCTCTCGGTGATCATCGGCTTCATCATGGCCTCGGCCTTCTCGGCGATCATCGTCTACGCCCAGGACCTGCTGCCGGGACGGGTCGGCATGGTCGCCGGCATCTTCTTCGGGGTGTCCTTCGGCCTCGGCGGCCTCGGCGCCGCCGCGCTCGGCAAGATCGCGGACATGACCAGCATCGAGACCGTCTACCAGGTCTGTGCCTTCCTGCCGCTCTTCGGCCTCCTGATTGCCTTCCTGCCTAAGCTCGACCGCCGGCACGCGTAGGTGAAGCTCACCGACCTCGCCGTCGTCCTCCTGATCAACCTGGTCTGGGGGTTGACCTTCATCGCGGGGAAGGTCGGCCTGAACGAGCTGCCGCCGGTCTGGTTCACTGGGCTGCGTTTCGCCATGCTGCTCGTGGTTCTGGCGCCGCTGCTGCGCTGGGTTCCGACGCAGATGCCGCGCGTGATTGCCGCGTCTCTGTTCTGCGGCGCCCTGCATTTCAGCCTGCAATACACCGCGCTCAAGATGGCCGAGGACGTCTCGACCATCGCCATCGTCTCGCAGCTGACGCTGCCCTTCGCGGTGATCCTGGCGATGGTGATGCTGGGGGAGCGGCTTTCGCGGGTCCGCGCCTTCGGCACCGCCGCGGCCTTCGCCGGCGTCGTCGTGATCGGCTTCGATCCCCGGGTCTTCGGCTACGGAACGGCGGTGGTGCTGTGCGCGCTGGCCTGCCTGTCGATGGCGCTGGCCCAGGTGCTGATGCGTGGATTGAGGAATGTACCGGTCTTCACGCTTCAGGCCTGGGTTGCCTTGATCTCGGCGCCCAGCTTGCTCGGCCTCTCGCTCATCTTCGAGTCAGGCCAAGCCGAGATGACGCGCGCCGCCTCGCTGTTCACCTGGGCCAACCTCGCCTTCACAGCTTTCGGCTCGTCGCTGCTCGGCTTCGGCGGCATGTACTATCTGCTGAAGCGCTACCCGGTGTCGCTGGTGACGCCGATGTTCCTGCTTGCGCCGGTGATCGGCGTGATCGCCGGGGTTATCCTGCTCGGCGACGTCGTCACCGCGCGCATCCTGCTCGGCGCGGCGATCACGCTTGCGGGCGTCCTTGCCGTCGCCTGGACGCCACGCGCGAAGCCGGCTCAGGAATAGTCGATCCTGGGATCGATATAGGCGTAGAGCACATCGACCATCAGGTTGATGGCGACATGCACGACCAGGATGAACAGGATCACGCCCTGGATCAGCGGATAGTCGCGCTGCGTGATCGCCTGGATCAGGAGACGCCCGATCCCCGGATAGGTGAACACCGCCTCGGTGACGACGGTACCGCCGATGAAGGCCGCCATCATCAGGCCGACCACTGTGACGAAGGGCAGCAGCGCGTTCCGGAGCACATGCCGGCCGACGACATCGCGCTCCTTGAGACCCTTGGAGCGCGCAGTCCGCACGTAGTCGGATTTGAGCTCGCTCAGCAGCGAGGCCCGGAGGAAGCGCGCGAAGATGCCGGAGACGTAGACCCCGAGGGTCAGTGCCGGCAGGAAGGTGTTGCGGAAGGCGCCCCAGGGCGACTCGAAGATCGAGACATAAGTCGAGGCCGAGGGCAGCCAGCGCAGCTCGACCGAGAACAGCAGGATCAAGAGGATGCCTAGCCAGAAGGTCGGCACGCCGAGCGCCAGCGCGCTCCAGCCGCTCAAGGAGCGGTCGATCCAGGAACCGGGATAGACGGCGCTGATCACGGCGACGGGGATGCCGAGGACAAGCCCGACCAGGGTCGCGCCGAGGCCGAGCTGCAGCGTCGCCGGCACGCGCAGCATGATCAGGTCGAAGACCGGATCGCGGCTGAAGATCGAGCGGCCGAGATCGCCGACGATCGCGCTCTTGAGCCAGGCCCAGAACTGCACGAGCATCGGCTGGTCAAGGCCGACGCGCTGAATCGCGGCCTGGACCTGTTCCGGCGTGGCGTTCTCGCCGACCAGCGCGCCGATCGGCGTGCCGGGCACGGCATAGATCATCGCCCAGATGCCGGCCGAAGCGATCAGCAGTACGGGAAGCAGCTGCAGGATGCGACGGATGATATATCCGGTCATAGGCGCGCCTTCTCCGCCTCGGCATCCGCCTCTTCGGCAATCTCGTGGCGATCCTCGAGCACCCAGGCCAGCGTGCGGCCGAGCGTATCGAGCGAGAGAATGGTCAAGGTCAGCACGATTCCCGGCAGCACCGCGTAGTAAGGCGCCTCGTAGAGGAACGACTTTCCGGTCCGCAGCATCTCGCCCCAGCTCGGAGTCGGCGGCGGGATGCCGACGCCGAGAAAGGCGAGCGCAGCTTCGAGCAGGATCGCGACCGAAGACAGGATCACCACCTGGACCAGGAGCGGGCTCCAGGAGTTCGGCAGCACGGTACGGAACATGTTGTAGGTCGAGGAGCCGCCCAGCGCCTCCACCGCCATGACGAAGTCGCGCTTGCGCAGCGACAGAACCTGGGCGCGTGTGATGCGCGCGAAGCTCGGGATGCCGGTGATGCCGACCGCGACCAGCGCCGCGAGCTGGCTTCGGCCGAGAACGGCGATCAGCGCCATGGCGAAGAGGATGCCGGGCAGCGACAGCAGCACGTCGACGATGCGCATCAGGACCGCGTCGCGCCAGCCGCCGAAGAAACCGGCGACAAGGCCGATCGGGATGCCGAAGAGGCCGGCGATGATGACCGCGCCGGCGGCAGTCATCAGCGAGGTCCGCGCGCCATAGACCGCGCGCGCCATCAGGTCGCGGCCGAGCTCGTCGGTGCCGAACCAGTGCGCGGCCGAAGGTGGCTCGAGCGTGATGGTGAGGTCCTGGACCACGGGATCGTAGGGAATGATCCAGCGCGCGAAGGTGGCGACGAAGATCACGGCGGCGAGGTAGATCACGCTGATCAAGGCGCCGCGGCGCGAGAGCAGGCGCCGGACGACGTCGAGCGATTGTTGCATGCCGCCGGTCATGACGAGGCGCCGAGCGGACCGGCGTGATGGCAGGCCGTGCGCGTCGGCAGGTCCGGATAAGGCAGGAAGGCCGGTTCCTCGACGCGGCAGCGATCGCTGGCGCGAAAGCACCGCGGATGGAAGTTGCAGCCGGGCGGCGGGTTCGACGGGCTCGGGATGTCGCCTTCGAGCACGATGCGGCGGCGCGTGTGCCGCGCATCGGGATCGGGCACGGGCACGGCCGAGAGCAGCGACTGCGTATACGGATGCACTGGCGTCTCGTAGAGCGTCGTCTTATCGCTCTCCTCGATGATCTTGCCGAGATACATCACGGCGACGCGGTCGGAGATATGGCGGACGACCGAGAGGTCATGCGCGATGAACAGATAGGCGAGGCCGAGCTCCTTCTGAAGATCCTGCAGCAGGTTGATGATCTGCGCCTGGATAGAGACGTCGAGCGCGGCGACCGGTTCGTCGAGGATAAGGAGCCGCGGCTGCAGCGCGAGCGCGCGGGCAATGCCGATGCGCTGCTTCTGGCCGCCGGAGAATTCGCGTGGATACCGCCCAAGGACGGTCCGCGGCAGGCCTACCAGCTCGAACAGCTCTGCGATGCGCTTGGCGCCACCCATCTGTTCATAGACGCCGTGAATGTGCAGCGGCTCGGCGACGATGTCACCGACGGTCTTGATCGGGTTCAGCGACGAGTACGGGTCCTGGAAGATGTACTGCATGTTGCGGCGGGCCTTGCGCAGCTCGCTCGGAGACAGCTGCGTCACTTCCTGGCCGTCAAAACGGACGCTGCCGCCGGTCGCCTTGATCAGCCCCATGATGGCACGGCCGGTGGTGGTCTTGCCGCAGCCGGACTCGCCGACCAGACCGACGGTCTCGCCGGCGTTCACCGTGAGGCTGACGCCATCGACCGCACGCACCCAGCCGACGCGGCGGCGGAGGATGCCGGCCTTGATCGGGAAATGGACCTTGAGCCGATCCACCGCGAGCAACGGCGCGGCGACGGCATCCGCCGCCGCGGCAACCGTTGCCGGTGCGCGCGCCGGCGCCGTGGTGCCGGCGAGCAGGGCGGCGACTTCCTCGGCATAGTGGCAGGCGGAACGATGGCCCGGCTCGACCTCGCGGAGCGGCGGGTCTTCCTTGTGGCAACGCTCGCGGTCGACGCCGATCGGGCAGCGCGGGTGGAAGGTGCAGCCGCTCGGCAGCCGCGCCGGGTTCGGCGGCTGGCCGCGGATCGGCACCAGGCGTTCCTCGGCGGCGTCGATGCGCGGCAGGCTCTGCAGCAATCCGACCGTGTAGGGATGTCGCGGCCGCCTGAAGATCTCCTCGACCGTTCCGGTCTCGACGATGCGGCCGCCATACATGACGGCGACGCGATGCGCCACCTCGGCGATCACGCCGAGGTCATGCGTGATCAGGATGACGGCAGCGCCGGTATCCGCCTGGCGCTTGGCCAGCACCGAGAGCACCTGCGCCTGGACGGTGACGTCGAGGGCCGTCGTCGGCTCATCGGCGATGATCAGCCGAGGCCGGCCGGCCATCGCCATGGCGATGACGGCGCGCTGGCGCATCCCGCCCGAGAATTGGTGCGGGAACTGGACGACACGCCCGGTGGGGTCCGGGATATCGACCTCGCGCAGCAGCTCGATGCCGCGCTCGCGCGCCTGGGCGGCCGCGATCTTGCCGTGCGCGACCTGGCCCTCGGTCACCTGGCGGCCGATGGTGAAGACCGGATTCAAGGTGGTCGTCGGATCCTGGAAGATCATGCCGACATCCTGGCCGCGCATCTGGCGCAGGACCTCGCGGTCGGCCGTCGTCACTTCGACATCGGCAAGCCGGATCGAGCCGTGGACCTTGGCGGTTTCGGGAAGAAGACCGGTCACGGCAAGGGAGGTGACGCTCTTGCCCGAACCGGACTCGCCGACGATGCCGAGAACCTCGTTGGGATAGACGTCGAAATCGACGCCGCGGACCGCCGGCACAGGGCGGCCGCCGCCGACGAAAGTCACCTCGAGATTGCGGACGGACAGAACCGGTTGAGACATCCCCACCCTGACGACTTGCATGCCCCTTAAAACGACGCGGCGGCGACCCGCGGGCCGCCGCCGCGTTCGAGACGACCGGCTTAACGGAACCCGATGGTCCGCGCCACCAGCATGTTGTCGATCTCGCGCGTGATGCCGCCGACATTCTTGGCGGCGACGATGAGACCGATATCGAAGGTGTTGGTCGGGATGCCGAAGGCAGTCTCGACCAGCACCTTGTTCAGGTTGTCATAGGCGGCCTTGACCGGCTCGCCCGTGCCCAGCGTGGTGTCGACGCGCTGCATCGCGGCGACATATTGCGGGAACGGATGCGGGTCGCCCAGGACCGGGTTCTTGGTCGTGCGGTAGATGCTGTTGGTGCCGACGCGGGTCGGGAACTTCTGGATGTTGCCGATGCCGCCGAACAGCGCGTCGAACTTGCCCGTCAGCATGGTGTCGGTGAGTTCCGCACCCTGCTTGACGTCGAGCTGGATGTTCATGCCGACCTTGGCGACCGTGCTCTGCACGATCTGGCTGATCGCCATCGCATCCTGGTCACCGCCATTGACGGTGAGCTTCCAGTTGCTGAGCTCGGAGGCGGGCAGACCCGACTCCTTGAGCAGCGCCGCCGCCTTGTCGAGGTTGAAAGCGTAGGTGGTGTTGTAGGACTTGTCGGCCGCCGGGCTGGCAGGAGCCCAAGGCAGCGCCGTCACCTCGCCGACGCCGGCATAGCCGACGCGCAAGATCGCGGCGCGGTCCATCAGGTAGTTGAAGGCTTGGCGGAACTTGTCGTTCTTGAACGGACCGCGGGTCGCGTTGATGCGGAACACCTGCACCAGCGGGCCGGGACCCTGGATCAGCTGGTAGCCGGCATTGCGCAGGCGCACGGCCGAACGCGCGTTGCCGCCATAGATGATGTCGACGGCGCCGGATTCGAGCGCGGCGCTGGCGGCATCGTTGTCGCTGAACACCGTGAGCACAACCTCGCTGACGATCGGCGGCTTCTGCCAGTACTTGGTATTGGCGGTCATCGTCACGCGCTGGCCGAGCACGCGCTCGGTGAGGGCGAAGGGGCCCGAGCCTGCATCCTTGGTCTCGACCGTATCGATGCCCGAAGGCTCGATGACCGAGAGGAACTGCAGCAGATCGGTGATCTGCCCGACCGGGACCGGGTTGTTGAAGTTGAGCGTGATCGACTGCGGACCGGCGACCGTCCAATCCTTCACGATCGACATCGTCGGATAGACGTTCTTGCCCTTCTGCGGATCGGCCGCCTTCTTCAGCGTGGCCGCGACCGCCTCGGCATTGAGCGGAGCGCCGCTCTTGAAGTTGACGCCCGGGCGCAGAGTGACGGTGACCGAGCGGCTGTCAGGCGCGATCTTCCATTCGGACGCCAGGTTGGGGACCGGCTGACCTTCGGGCGTGTACTCGATCAAGCTGTCATAAAGGTTCTTGATCAGCGGGAAGTTCACGCCGGAGAACTGCATGGGATCGAAATTGTGGATGTCGGCGAGGATGGCGACACGCAGCCGGCCGCCCTTCAGATCCTGCGCCGAAGCGCCGGTCGCGGCGATCGAGAGGGCAGCGCCGGCCAGCAGCAGCGCCCTCGCGAGCCCGAACGGCCGCAATGAACCGAATTTCATGTGACGGGTACCTCCCCTACTCGATGACGACGGTCAAAGCCCGACCCGGCGGCCCTGTTCAGCCGCCGCGAGCATCCGCCAACACTGACAGCGGCGCTTCCGGGCTGTCAAACATTCACGGCAAATTCCTGAAATATCGGTTTCGTCTGGCGGGACATTAACCACGCCAGGTCGCAACCTCCTCCAGCGGATAGACCGGCCGCGGTATGCGCTTCCACGGCAGCCCCGCGACATCCGACTGCCCGGGGCCCGTCGTGTCCACCCGGATCAGCTGCGAGGTGAGCGGGGCGAAGTACTGGAAGTTGGACGCGGTTTTCAGCACGGCCATCTTGTACCCGACCGGCTCGACCCCGAAGGCGCGGTAGACCTCCGGCAGGTTTCCGGCAACGCCGCGAAGCTCGCTGATCATCATGATCACAGGGCCGACCTCGAAGATGACCGTTCGCCCCATGTCGATGCTGGGCCGGCGATGCTCGGTGATCGAGATGCGGCCATCGGCGATGCGCCGTACGGTGCCCGTCACCTCGAGCGGCTTGAAGA
>Ga0196963_10002307_pt1 | contig 11582 bp, 11 predicted proteins | sample S1_5metaG_FD_148600 | JGI IMG/M metagenome (GOLD analysis project Ga0196963, IMG submission 148600) | Soil microbial communities from Anza Borrego desert, Southern California, United States - S1_5 | ecosystem: Environmental > Terrestrial > Soil > Desert | place: USA: California | collected... | reverse complement strand
GAGCTCGCGCCCGGCACGACCGATACCGTGTCCGCCAACCAGCAACTGCGCGAAGGTTGGGAGCGCATTCGCGCCGAATTTCCCAACGTCGATCTCGACTTCAGTGGCGAGCTGGACGATATCAACGAATCGCTGGAGGCGATGGGCGGGCTGTTCCTCCTTGGCATCGGCCTGATCTATTTGATCCTGGCCGCGCAGTTCCGCAGCTATTGGCAGCCGCTGCTGATCCTGTCGTCGGTGCTGCTCGCCTTTATCGGCGTCGTGCTCGGCGTGCTGGTCTCTGGCCAGCCGGTGTCGCTGTACACGATGTACGGCACGGTGGCGCTGACCGGCATCTCGGTGAATGCCGCGATCGTGCTGATCAGTGCGGCGAACGAGCGCCGCGAAGCCGGCATGCGCACGCTGCACGCGACCGTGTACGCCGCGCGCCGCCGCGTCATCGCGATCCTGATGACCACCGGCACGACGATCGCCGGCCTGTTCTCGCTCGCGGTCGGCCTCGGCGGCAAGTCGCTGCTGTGGGGGCCGGTCGCATCGGCGATCGTCTGGGGGCTCGGCTTCTCCTCACTACTGACCTTGTTCGTAATACCGGTGCTGTACCGGATGTTCATGCGCCAGCGGGCGCCGCGAAGGCCGCGAGCCCAGGCCGCCTAACCAGGGCTTACGCCACCGGGTGATTGGCCTGCGTTCATCCGTGCGGATCTAGGGTCGAGGGAGCTTCCGCCGATGTGAGGAGCCGCCATGTGGACTCGAGTACTGCCAGCAGTCACGCTCGTCTTCGCCTGCGCCGCCGCGCCCGTCGCGGCACAGAGCGACCGCTACGACGATCGTTACGACAACCGCTACGACGACCGCTATACCCGCTATGACGATCGCTACGACCGGGACCGCGACCGCGATCGCTACGACTACGCGTACTGCGACAACTGCGGCCGCGTCGAAGCCATACGTGAGGTCGACGAACGCGGGCGTGCGAAAGGCGGCGGTGCGGCGATCGGTGCCATCGCCGGCGGCCTGATCGGCAACCAGATCGGCAGCGGCAGCGGCCGTCGCGCGGCGACCGTCGCCGGCGCGATCGCCGGCGGCGTCGCCGGCAACGAGATGGAACGCCGGCGCCGGGGCGACACCGCGTATGAGCTGCACATCCGCATGGATGACGGCGAGCGCATCGTCGTCGTGCAGCCGGACCTCGAAGGCATCCGCATCGACGACCGCGTGCGAATTGACGAAGGCCGCGTGGAGCGGGTCAGCTGAAACCTGTCGATGCGACGCCGCGCTGCGCGTCAAATGGCGCACAGCGCGGTCGTCCTAATCGGTCGTTCGTCCGTCAGCGCTTGTTCAATGGCGCCCCGTGCGCTGATGGAAAACTGCAGCCATTCGGGATCGCGCGCAGACTTACACCACCGGGGATCCAACCCATAGGCGGGTAGCGGTTCGCCATGCCTCACGCGATGAGTACGCCGGCGCGTGCATCGAGCCCGCTTAAACCCTCGACGCCCCACTCGCATCGAACGTGCTTTCGCATCCACCCGGAGGCCGTTCGAATGCGCGCTGTCTGCTCACTACTCCTCTTCACGTGCTTGTTCCCCGCGTCGCTGTTCGCAGCCGAGCTGCCCGCGCAGGTGATGATCGTCGGCACCTACCACTTCTCGAATCCTGGCCGTGACCTGCACAACGTTGCGGCCGATGACGTGCTTGCGCCCGAGCGGCAGAAGCAGCTCGAGGCGATCAACGCCGCTCTCGCGGCGTTCAAGCCGACACGCGTCGCAGTGGAGTGGGATGCGAAGACGGTCGAGGAGCGCTATCCGAAGTACCTCAATGGCGAGCTCGCGGCCTCGCGCAACGAAGTCGTGCAGCTGGGATTCCGACTTGCGAAGCACATGGGCCTAGAGCACGTCGATGGTATCGACGTCGACGGCGACTTCCCGTACGAAGCGGTCACCGCATGGGCCCGTGCGCATGGCGCAATGGCGAGGCTCGAAGCGGTGAACGCGCTGACGCAGGCCAGCGTCGAACAGATCACAAGGCTCCAGCGCGACGCAGGTATCGCCGCGGCGCTGAAGCACATGAACGCGCCGCGGCAGATCGATGCCGATAATCGCTTTTACGCCGAGCTCATGCACTTCGGCAGCGGTGACGAGCAACCTGGCGCGAAGCTGCTCGCGGCATGGACCGCGCGCAATCTCGAAATCTGTGCGCGGCTCGTGCAGGCCACCAAGCCCGGTGATCGCGTCGTGGTGTTCTACGGTGCCGGACATTCCTTCCTGCTACGGCGCTGCGTACGCGATACGCCAGGGCTCACGCTTGTCGAACCGAATGAATTCCTGCGCTGACCTCCCGCGATGGCCGGCCGCGGCTTCAAGCCGTATTGACCATCAGTGCGTGTCGGGATGCCGACGCCGACCGTCTCGGCCGATCGCAGCGAGACGGCACCGGCCCCGTCGTGGGTCGGCACCACCGTGCCGGCGCTAGACCATCGCGCGCGCGTCGGCACGATCGTGTCGACGCGTCCGCCCTTCACATACCCGCCGGCGGCTGCCAAAGCTCGATCTTGTTGCCTTCCGGGTCGATGACCCAGCCGAACTTGCCGTACTCCGAATCCTCGCTGCGCTCCAGCACCTGACAGCCCTCGCCGCGCAGCGTCCGTAGCAACGCGTCGAGATCGGCGACGCGGTAATTGATCATGAACGGCGCGCTGCTCGGCGCGAAATACTCGCCATTGCCGACCGACCACACTGTCGTGCCGCCGCTCGGCTTGCCGTCGTCGCCGGACCAGGCGAACACCGCGCCGCCCCAGTCCTGCACGTCGATGCCGAGATGCTTCTGATACCAGGCGCGCAGGGCCGCCGGGTCGCGTGCCTTGAAGAAAATGCCGCCGATGCCGGTCACTCGTTTCATCGCTTTCGCCTCCGCGCCTGATAGGTGCCAGCTTAGCCGGCATCTGGCGTCTGTTGCCGGTCGACGACGGCCAGGCCAGGGCAAGCGATGCGTTGTCCGCTGCTCGGCCGCTTTTGCGTGCAGCTTGTCCGACCGGGCGGCCCGTACCCCGCTAAGCTTCGCGGCTGTCAAACACGCCCGGCCCGCTCATGCTGAACTGCTTCGACGTCTGCAAGGTGCTTCTCGCTGCGCTCCTGTTCTTGGCGTGTTCGGCCGCTACGGCGAGGGCTTACACCATCGCCTTCGAACACGGCAACCTGATCTCGATGGAGAGCGATGCTGTGCACGTCGACCAGCGCGTCATCGTGCGCGACGGCGAGATCGCCGCGATCGAGCCGTCTGCGATGGCGCCTTCGCTACCGGTCGATGAGACCATCGACGCGACCGGCCGCTACCTCGTGCCGGGCTTCATCGACACCCATTTTCACTGGCGCAACGATGTCAGGAGCGAGCTGTCGCTGGCGGTCGCGAACGGCATCACGACCGTGCTCAATATGGGCGTGCTGCGCTGCCAGGACCACGCAGGCCTGCGCCGGGCCATTGCCGCCGGCGAGATACTCGCGCCGCGCTACTTCACCACGGGGCCAATGCTCAAGCGGCACGACGTGAAGACATCCGCCGACGCGGCTCCGCTCGTGGGCGAGCACAAAGCGCTGCGGTACGACTTTGTCAAGATTCATGACAATCTGCCGCGCGACGGCTACGAGGCGCTGATAGCGGAAGCAGCCCGGCAAGGCATGGCCGTGATTGGCCATGGACAACATCATCTTCCGCTTCAAGCATCGCTGAGGATGAAGTCGATCTCGCACGCCGAGGAGTTCATGTACATCTTCAGCGCCGCCCAACGCCGGGATCTTGCCTTCCTCGCGCAAGCCGCGAAGCAGATCAAGGCGAGCGGCATGTACGTCGCCCCTACCTTGGGCACCTTCGACATGATCCGCCGCCATGCCGATCCGCAGCTGTTCGCGGCCCTGGCCGCCGAGGATCAGCTCAAGTACTTGCCACGCGGCCATGTCGAATATTGGCAATCTGATCGCGTCAGGTTCCGTTCCAATCCTCACTTCAGCGCGCCCGAATCGCTGGAGCGCCTGCAACGCGAGCTGCAATGGCAGATGGAGTTCACGCGGCTGTTGCACGAGACCGGTGTACCGCTGCTGGCCGGCAGTGACAACGACGGCCTGCATGTGCCCGGCTTCGCGCTGCATCGCGAATTGGAACTGCTGAATCAGGCCGGTCTTGCGCAGCTGGACGTCTTGAAAGCCGCGACGATCAATCCAGCGCGATTTCTCGGTATTGCCGATACCACCGGCAGCATCGCAACGGGCAAGGCGGCCGACCTCGTGCTGCTGGAGGCCAATCCGTTAGCGGACATCCGTAACACGCGGCGAGTCGGGGGCGTCATGCTGGCCGGGCGCTGGCTGGATCGCCAACAGCTCGACGAAGTTCTTGCCGGTGTCGAGCGGACCGACCAGCGCTCCTGCGCATCGGGCACAGATGCCATTCTGTGTGCGACGTCGTGCCTGCTCGGGGCGTCCTTTTGACGACGTCCGCGGGGTAGGGGCATCGCCCGGTCGCGATCGTCGCGCCAACCGGCTGTAAGGTTTTTCGCCGATCTCGGACTAGGACCAATGAGCCGCCTGCATGGCGGTGCCATGACCCTAGCCGAGGATGTCGACGATGCTTCGTCTGTTGCTGTTGTTGCTCTCCGCCCTGGCCTGCGCCAATGCCGTCGCGGCGCCCGCCATCGGCGAGACCTGCCACCTGTCCGGCCATAGCGAGCCACTGCGCTGCGTCACGATCGATGTGCCGCTCGATCCAGCGCGCGCCGATGCGGGCACGCTGCCGTTGCATGTGACGATCGCCGCGGCGGTGCGCGAGGCGGCGGTGGCCGATCCGCTGTTCGTGCTGGCCGGCGGCCCCGGCCAGGCCGGTAGCGACATCGTGTTCTTGCTCGACGTCGCCTTCGCCCGCGTGCGCACCACGCGCGACATCGTGCTGATCGACCAGCGCGGCACCGGCCGCTCCGGGCGCCTGGCCTGCGGCGATGTGGCCGAACTCGATCTGGCCGACGAGGCAACGATCGAAGCGCGCATGCGCGACTGTCTCGCCGCGCTGGACGCGTCGCTGCAGCACTACAGCACGGCGAACGCCGCGCACGATATCGACCGCGTGCGCGCAGCGCTCGGCTACGACGCGATCAACGTCTGGGGCGGCTCGTACGGCACTCGGCTGGCGCAGACCTATGCGCGGCTCTATCCGCAGCGGGTGCGTGCATTGATCCTCGACTCCGTCGCCGCGCCGGAGCAGATCATCGGTCTGCTCGGCAACGATCCGCAGCAAGCGCTCGAGGCATTGTTCCAGCGTTGCGAGCGCGAATCCGCTTGCGCCGCCCGCTATCCGTGGCTGCGTCAGGCGTTTGCCGAACTCGATGCGCGGCTGCGCGAACAGACGATCGAGGCCGCGATCCGTCATCCGCGCAGCGCCGAGCCGCAGCGCCTTAAGGTCAGCCACGCCCGTTTCGTCGAGGCAGTGCGGGTGTCCTTGTATCAGCCTCAGTTCGCCGCGCGCCTGCCGTACCTGCTGGACGAAGCCAGCCGCAACAACTGGCAGCCGTTCGCCTCGCTGCTGGCGACGCAGGCCGACTTCGCCGGCGAGAGCATGGCGATGGGCATGACTCTGGCCGTGCTCTGTGCCGAGGACCTCGCCCATTTGACGACGGCCGAGATCGACGCGGAAGCCAAGGCCTCGTTCCTGGGCGGCCGCTTCCTGGATGGACTCAAGCGCTATTGCCCGCAGTTGCCGGTCACTGCGCGCGCCCGTCCCGACACGACGACGATCGCGGCACCGGCACTGCTGCTGTCCGGCGCGCTCGATCCGGTCACCCCGCCCTCGCGCGCCGATGCCGCGGCGGCGCACATGCCGCTCGCGCAGCACGTCGTCGTCGCCCATGCCGGCCACGGCGTGTCCCACCTCGGCTGCGCGCCGCGACTGCTGCGTCAGTTCCTCGACGCGCCAGAGCAGCGGCTCGACGCCAGCTGCCTGGAACGCCTGAGCCTGCCGCCACTGATGCTCGGCGCCGCCGGCCCGCGACCCTAACCTTACGTTCATCTACAGAGTCCAAACCATGATTCAGGTACACGATCTGCACAAACGCTTCGGCGCCGTGCGCGCGCTCGATGGCGCCAGCTTCCACGCCGCCGACGGCCGCATCACCGCCCTGCTCGGCCCCAACGGCGCCGGCAAGACCACCGCGCTGCGTATCCTGTTCGGCCTGCTGCAGCGTGATGCCGGCACGGTCGACATCGACGGCATCGACCCCGGCACCGCGCCGCTGGCCGCCCGCCGCCGGCTCGGCATCCTCACCGACCAGGTCGGCCTCTACGAACGCCTGACCACGCGCGAGCATCTCGCCTACTTCGGCGAGCTGCACGGCCTGGACCGCCGCGCGATCGCCCAAGCCACCGATGAAGTAGTCGCCCTGCTCGGCATGGACGACATCATCGATCGTAGAGCCAACGGCTTCTCGCAGGGCCAGCGGTTGAAGGTCGCGCTGGCCCGCGCGCTGCTGCACCGCCCGCGCAACCTGCTGCTCGACGAGCCGACGCGCGGCCTCGACATCATGAGCACGCGCGCCCTGCGCCGCGCCTTGTGCGCCCTGCGCGAGCGCGGCTGCTGCATCCTGCTGGCGACGCATGTGATGCAGGAGGTGAACCAGCTCGCCGACGAGGTCATCGTCATCACCCACGGCCGCAGCGTGCTGCAGGCCGCGCCCGCCGTGCTGCGCGAGCAGACCGGCGCCGACGACCTCGAAGACGCCTTCGTGCAACTGATCGGCAATGACGAAGGAATCGCCGCATGAGCAATGAGTCGCATCCCATCCTTCCCGGCCTCGTCTCGATCCTGCGCAAGGAACTGCGCGAAACCCTGCGCGACCGTCGCGCGCTGTGGATGGTCGGTCTGTTCGTCGTGCTCTATCCGCTGCTGATGGGCGCGAGCCTGCACAAGATGATCGAACGCGAGGCCAGGGCGGAACGCGAGCAGAACCGCGTCGCCGTGATCGGCGCGGGCAGCGTGCCGAACCTCGTGCAGCAGTTCGAGGAGGCGGGCATTCGCGTCGATGCGATCGACCCGCTGGACGACGCCGGCATCGCCGCCTTGCTGGCGCGGCGCGAACACACCGCGCTGATCCGCGTACCGGAAGCGTTCGCGCCCCGTTTCGCCGCGCTGCGTCCAGCGCCGCTGGAGTTGTGGCAGGACTCGTCCGTCGCGCAAACCGCAAAGCTGCGCCGCGTCGAGACGGTGCTGCGCGGCTACGGCCAGGACATCGCCCAGGCGCGGCTGCTGGCGCATGGCGTGGCCCGCGGCGTGGCACAGCCGGTGCAGTTGCAGCAGTACGATACGGCCAGCCGCGCGTCGCGCTCGGGCAAGCTGATCGCCGCGATCTTCGGCGTGTTCTTCGTCGCCACGTTCTACTTCTGCATGAACCTCGCCATCGACAGCACCGCCGGCGAACGCGAGCGGCGCTCGCTCGAACTGCTACTGGCGCAGCCGGTGCCGCCGGCGGCGGTGATCGGCGGCAAGTGGTTGGCGGCGGCGTTGCTGTGCGTCGTCGGCCTCGGCCTCGAACTGCTGTTCGGCCATGCACTGCTGACCGCATTGCCGCTGGAGGAGATCGGTCTGTCCTGGCGCCTCGCCCTGCCGACCCTGCTGGGGGTGCTGGCGACGGCGATTCCGCTGTGCCTGTTCGCCGCCGCGTTCGAAATCGCGCTGGCGCTGAACTCGCGCAGCTTCAAGGAGGCGCAGACGGCGGTCGGTTTCGCCCTGCTGCTGCCGCTGCTGCCGATCGTCATCGTGCCGATGCTGGAGCTGGAGACCGCCGCATGGATGTATGCGGTGCCGGTGCTGGCCGAGCAGACCCTGCTGCTGGAGTTGGCGCGCGGGCATGCGGTACCGATCAGTGCCTTCCTCAGCACCGCCGGCGTGTCGCTGCTGGCCGCGGCCGCGGCGCTGGGCGTCGCGATCCGCCGTCTGCGCAGCGAACGTTTCGTGCTCGGCATTTGAGCCGATGGCGGCCTCGGTGCCCACGCTGGAACAGGTGATCGCCGCGCACGGCGCGGCGATCGCCCGCGTCGCCGGCGCCTTCGAACGTAACCCCGCGCGCCGCGACGAACTGGTGCAGGACATCCTGATGGCGATCTGGCAGGCGCTGCCGCGCTTCCGCGGCGAGGCCAGCCTGCAGACCTTCGTACTGCGCATCGCCCATAACCACGCGGTCGATCATGTGGCGCGGGAAACGCGCGACCTCGCTCGCGACGAGCTCAGCCCGGAACTGCCGGACGGCAGCGCCGGTCCGGAACGGCATGCCGGCCTGCGCTCGCAGGCCGAACGCCTGCTCGACGCGGTGCGCCGGCTGCCGCTCGGCCAGCGCGAGCTGGTGACCCTGGCGCTGGAAGGGCTGTCGCACCAGGACATCGCCGACGTGCTCGGCATTTCGGTCAACAACGTCGCGGTCCGCCTCTCGCGCGCCCGCGCCACACTGAAATCGATGTTAGGAGAGAGCGCATGAGCGGTAGCGACGACTGGAGCGAACTCGGCGCGACCTGGCGCGCGCAGCCGGTCGACCTGCCAAGGCTGCGCCGCGAAACGCATTGGAAAACCTGGCGCATGCGCCTGGCCGTGGCGAGCGAGTTGGCCGCGAGCCTGTTCCTGTTCGGGTTCATGGTTTGGGCCTGGGACCGGCCCGATACCACCGACCTGCATCGTTACTGGTTCGCGCTCTGCGCCGTCGCACTGCTGCCGCTGCTCCGGCTGTCGCTGTCGGCGCGTCGCGGCCTGTGGCAAGCGAGCGATGACACCGTCGTCGGCCTGCTCCGCCTACGCATCGCGCGGGCCCGCTCCGGCGAACGGCTCGGCTGGATCACGATCGGCGTCACCGTGGCGATGCTGGTCGCCGCGTCGATATGGGTTGCGCTGTTCGAACACCTGCATCCACCGGCAGACCCCGCGCATGCCGTGCGGCGGCTTTGGAAGCTCGCTGGCCTTCTGCTGTTTTGCTTCGCCTGGATCGGCGGCTCGTACTGGTACATCCGCGCGCGGCGGCGCGAGCGGGCGCGGTGGGAGGCGCTGCTGCGGGAGGTTGGGGACAGTTGAGCTTGACGCCCGTATCGGCAGCGGCCGGCGATGCGGCGCCGGAAGGTTCGGTGGCGGCCTCTCCGGCTGCCGCAGCGCTTGCTTCGTCGATCGCTGCAGCGTGGCTTGGCGTACGCTGCTCGAACGCGAGACTGTCGATTCCCCGTATCGCATGGCAGCCTACGCGCCCTACCTGTGCTTTCCCGATCTGCGAATGAGAACCTGGATTGCCCTGCTGCGCGGCATCAACGTCGGCCGTACCCGCAGCCTACCGATGAAGGAGCTGACCGCGCTGATCCAGCAGCTGGGCGGCACCGACGTGCGTACCTACATCCAGAGCGGCAACGCCGTGTTCCGCCACGAGGATGCGCGCAATCTGGCCGCGGCCCTGAGCGGCGCGATCGAGCGCGTTCATGGCTTCGCGCCCGACATCCAGATGTTCGACGTCGAACATTTGCATGCGGTCGTCGCCGCCAATCCATTTACGGAAGCCGATGTCGCCCCAGCCGCCCTGCACGTGTTCTTTCTGGCGCGGCCAGCGCCTGCGCCCGACCTCGCGGCGCTGGAGCGCCTGCGCCGCGATACCGAGCGTTTCCTGCTCACCGAGCAGGCCTTGTACCTGCACACGCCGGAGGGATTCGGCAAGTCCAAGTTGGCCGAACGCGTGGAAAACGCGCTCGGCGTGCCGGCAACCGCACGCAACTGGCGCACGGTCAGCACGTTGTTGGAGATGGCAGCGGCGGCATGAACCCGCAAAGCCGGGTCAGTGTGCCGTTTTGCGCGTGCCGTCGGCGGAGTGCTCGATAGCGCGCTGAACCATGGGCCCGGCCTTCAATAGACGACAAGCCAAACATCTGGAGCGAGTACGGTGGAAGAGCATGCACTTGGCGCCCGCCTGCCGGCGGCATGGAGGAAGAGGTTGGCAGGCTACAGATGGACACGGCAGACGATAGGCTGCTCGGAAGCTGCGGTGTTTCGCCTCGAAGGCCCGGCAAGCCCAACTCTGTTCGTCAAGACCGAGCTGGCCGGACCCTTGAACGAGCTTCAGGATGAAGCGGCGCGGTTACGGTGGCTGGCCGAGACTGGCCTGCCTTGCGCGCATGTGGTCGACGCGACAAGCGAACATGGGCAGGACTGGTTGCTGCTGAGCGCGGTGCCTGGGGAGAACCTGCTGTGCGCCGCCATCGACCCGCTACGCAAGATCACGATCATGGGCGACGTGCTGCGCCGTTTGCATCGGCTCGACCCGGCGACCTGTCCGTTCGACCACCGAGCCGAGCACCGAATCGAGCGGGCACACGCCAGGATGGCGGCCGGTCTCGTCGATCAGGACGATCTCGATGAGGCGCATCGGGGCCTCGCACCGGCCGAGCTGTTCGCCCGACTTCAGGCACGCCGCCCCGTCGACGAGGACTTGGTCGTCACGCACGGCGATGCCTGTCTCCCTAACATCATGGTCGAGAGCGGCTACTTCACCGGCTTCGTCGATTGCGGCCGTCTGGGCGTGGCTGATCGCTATCAGGATCTGGCGCTGGTCACCCGCGACATCGCCGACGCGTTGGGTGAGGAATGGGTAAATCCGTTCCTCGAGTGCTATGCGGTCGACGATCTCGATATGAACCGCATAGCCTTTTATCGCTTACTCGACGAGTTTTTTTAGAGAAGGCAACTGGAACTCGAGGGTCGGAGTGCCTTTTCAGCGTACCGTCGGCGAGCCGCTCGATAAGACACTCCGATCCCGATTGGCACCGTCTGGCCGCTACATCAGGCTAAACAACTCACGGCGCGGCGTCCTCGAAGCCGCTGCGGAACGGCATCGAACCACCTGACTGGCCGCCACCGGGCGAAGCGAGCTCCACCGCGCCGAGGTCCGGCCCGTTACCGCCAAAGCCATCGTTGATGTTGGGAATCCGCTCGCCGCGGTCGATGGCGGCCGATCCGGCCGCCAGCCCAAGCCATACCGGAGCATAGCGATGCGTCGGATCGGCGGGAAATGCCACGGCATTGGCGAACACCGAATAGCCGACGCGAATCCCGTGCTTTTCGCTGGTCTTGCTGGTCAATTCGCTCACCCCGCTGAAACTCACCGCGCCGATGCGGCCGTTGAAGTCACTCAGCGTGGTGCCGTAGCCGTTGTAGTCGAGCGATGAATTGCTCATGTCCACCGTCGCGGCATCGACCACCCGGCCGCTGCCACTGGTGTAGCCGTTGAACGTTCCACCGGGGCCGCCAAGAAACAGGTTGTTGCGAAACAAGGCGCGACTGATCGGCCGCCCCGAATAGGCATTCAAACCATCCCCATGCTTGACGATCGTGTTGTGCAGAACGACGTCGCCGATGCTGCCGCGGTACAGCTTGAACGGCACGTGCGCGACGTTGTAGGCCTGGTTGCGAATGAAATAGGTCGGCCCACCGAGGCTCGGCTGCGCCGAGAAGGCGATGAAACTGTTGGTGAGGTGGTTGCCGATGATCCGGCAGTTGTGTTCGCAGAAATCCGCCTCGATGCCGTCGTCCGC
>Ga0196963_10002306_pt1 | contig 11583 bp, 11 predicted proteins | sample S1_5metaG_FD_148600 | JGI IMG/M metagenome (GOLD analysis project Ga0196963, IMG submission 148600) | Soil microbial communities from Anza Borrego desert, Southern California, United States - S1_5 | ecosystem: Environmental > Terrestrial > Soil > Desert | place: USA: California | collected... | reverse complement strand
GCGAGCGCGGCGCCACCGGAGGAACGGCCCATCGCCGCGTCCTTCGGCCAGCTGCAGGTGGTCGACGGCGGCGTCTCGGTCGCCAGCTGCGTCAGCGATGCGCGCATCTCCTTTGGCCGGGACGACCTGCGCGTGATGCTGGAAGACGACGAGCGCCGCGCCGTGCATGCGCAGCTGATGCAGCGCTACCCGGCGGCGCAGCGGGTGGGCGTGGAACCCACGCAGCTGGTTCTGTGGCGCCAGGGCAGCGGTGCGTGGGTCTACGTGGCGCTGCTGCAGAACCCCCAGCACAGCGGGCAGTGGTGCTTCACCGCCAGCTTCGTCGCCGGCGGGCTGGAAAGCACGACCGCGCTGCTGCGCAAGTACTTCGCGCTGGGCGAGGCCTGAAGGGCTGTGAACGCCGCTGAAGAGCCTGCGGCTCCGATCGTCCAGCCCTGCCCAGCATTCCCTCTCCCCGGCGCCCTGCCCGCGGGGGCGGCCGCAGGGCAGGAATGTGGCTTGCCGCCAGGCCCGCATGGCCAACGACATCGCCCGCACGCCTGACGGGGCGACATCCCATCCGCCCGGCTCGCCGCCGCAGGGCGCGCCCTGCCGCGACCCCGAGGTCTTTGCCTCCACCGGCCCGGCCCAGGCCCATCCCGGCAGCGTGCCGGCACCGCGGCAGCGCATCGTCATCGTCGGCGGTGGCGCCGGCGGCCTGGAGCTGGCCGCCCGGCTCGGTGCGCTGGGCGCCGCGCAGGCCGGCGTCGAGGTGCTGCTGATCGACAGCGCGCTCACCCACGTCTGGAAGCCGCTGCTGCACGAGATCGCCGCCGGGACCCAGCGCGCCGACGAAGGCGAGGTCGAATTCCTGCAGCTGGCGCGCCGGCACGGGTTTCGGTTCCAGCTGGGCACGCTGCAGGGGCTGGACCGCGCCGCCAAGCAGGTGTGGCTGGCGCCGCTGGCCGACGAGCGCGGCGAGGAGATCGCACCGCGCCGGGCCGTGGCCTACGACGTGGTGGTGTTCGCCGTGGGCAGCGTGGTCAATCCCTTCGGCACGCCGGGCGTTGCCGAGCATGCGGCCACGCTGGACGAGGCCGACGACGCGCACCGCTTCCACCGCCGCCTTCTCGCCGCTTGCGCCCGCGCAGAGCTGAGAGGCGACGCCGGTCACCCGGTCGACGTCGTCATCGTCGGCGGTGGCGCCACCGGGGTTGAACTTGCTGCAGAGTTGACCGACGCCTCGCGCGAGCTGGCCCGCTTCGGCACCCGGTTGTCGGAGATGGTGCACCCGGTGCGGCTGCACGTCGTGGAAGCCGGGCCGCGCCTGGTATCGGCGATGGCCGAGGACATGTCGCGCAAGGTGCTGGACGACCTGCAGGCCCGCGCGGTGCGCGTGCTGCTGAACCAGCGCGTGAAGGCGGTGCACAAGGACCACGTGGAACTGGCCGACGGCACGAACCTGCCGGCCGAGCTGACGGTGTGGGCCGCAGGCATCCAGGGTCCGCCGGTGCTGCAACGCCTGGACGGCCTGGCGCTGAACAATCAGGGCCAGTTGGAAGTGCTGCCGACGCTGCAGACCACGCTGGACCCGCACGTCTTCGCGCTGGGCGACTGCGCCAGCTGCCGGCCCGATCCCGACGGCGCGCCGGTGCCGCCGCGGGCGCAGGCGGCGCGCCAGGAAGCGCATCTGCTGGCCGAGGCGCTGCTGCGTCATTTGCGTGGTAGCGAGCTGCCGCGCTTCAGCTTCCGCGACCAGGGTGCGGTGGTGTCGCTGGGCCGGAACAACGCCGTCGGCCGGATCGCGCAAGGGCTGCTGCGCGAGGGACTGACGCTGGAAGGCCTGACTGCGCGCGCGGCCTATTGGGGCCTGCAGCGACGCCACATGGTCACGCTGCATGGCGTGCTGCGCACCGTGCTGCTGACGCTGGGCGGCTGGCTGGCCGGCCGCTCGCAGCCGCGCGTCAAACTGCATTGACCCCGTGGACCCACCCCAAGGAGATGCCCGATGGCCCTGCCCCATGCCAGCCTGCTCGACGTGGTCAACGTCGCCCCGCTGGGCGAAAAGCTGATAGACACCTTCAGCACCAGCCTCATCAAGACCGACCAGCTGCAGCTGCTGCACCTGGTGCTGCCGGCGCGCCAGGACCTGCCCGAGCACCACGTCGACCAGCAATGCGTGATCCATTGCCTGGAAGGAGATGTGGAGGTAGTGACGGCCGGCGGCTCGAGGCGCCTGGGCGCCAGCGAGCTGGTCGTGCTGCCCGGCAAGCAGAAGCACTCGGTGCGGGCCCGCGCCGATTCGGCGCTGCTGGTGACGCTGCTGCTCGACAAGGGCGATGCCGCGCACGGCGGCGGCGCGGGCAACACGCGCGCCGACACCGGCGCGCAGTGAGTCAGCCGCTTCAGGGGGAGCGCCAGCGGCCCCGGGGAAGGGGCCGTGGAAAACGCCGTGGAAAACGCCGGGGAAGCGGCGGTGGAGACGCGGCGGAGGGCCGCGGGAGAGGCCGTGCAACAGCCGTGCAACAGGCGGTGCAATAGGCTGTGCGCCCTGCAACAGGCCTTGCAGGGGGCCCCGGGCAGGTGGCGCTGCGCCTTCAGTTGGTGCGGGTCGCCGAGCCGACCTGGCGCGTGACCAGTTCCTTCATCACGCCGCCGCCTTCGACCGATCCGACCATGGTGCCTTCACCCCGCGCCATGCGTTCGCAATCGGCGCGTTCGGATTCAGGATGGGCCTGGCAGCGGGCCACGCGGTTCGCGGCGAGCTGGCGCTCGGACACGCCGTTGTCCAGGCGGCCGCGGCGCGCTTCGGCCAGCGCGGCGCCGGCTTCGCGCAGGCAGGTGGCGCGGTCCTGGTGCGAGCGGCCGGACAGGCACTTCTGCCGCTCGTAGCGGTAGGTCGCCTCGGGCGAGCCGGACTGGGCACCGGCAGCCCATGAAGCGGACAGCGGCGCCGCCAGCATCACGGCGGAGCCGGCGGCCAGCAGCAGCAGGCGGGGCGACAAGCGAGGGGTGGTGGACTTCATGGCATCTCCTTGGACGGGAAGCGGCAGCCGCCTCGGTGCTGCGCGCGGTGTGGTGCCACGGCCGGGCACGCGAAGCCCGCAGCGGCATGCAGCGAAGTTAGACAGCGGCCCCGGCCCAGGCCATCGGCGATGCCCGCTATCGCCCGTAGGATCGCCCCTACGTTTCCCACGCAGCCATCCCAGCCCGACCCCCATGCCCCTGCAGATCCGTCCCTTCGCCGACAGCGACTGGCCCACCGTCTGGCCGCTGCTGCAATCAACCTTCGCCAGCGGCGACACCTACGCCTTCGCGCCCGACAGCAGCGAGGCCGAGATCCACCGCGCCTGGATCGAGCTGCCGCAATCCACCTGGGTCGCCTGCGATGGTGACAGCGGCGCCGGCGGCACGCTGCTGGGCACCTACATCCTCAAGCCCAACCAGCCGGGCCTGGGCCAGCACGTGTGCAACTGCGGCTACGTGGTCGCCCCGGCGGCACGCGGCCACGGCGTGGCCACGGCGATGTGCGAGCACTCGCAGCGTGAAGCGCTGGCGCGGGGCTTCCGCGCGATGCAGTTCAACCTGGTGGTGTCGACCAACACCGGCGCCGTGCGGCTGTGGCAATCGCTGGGATTCGACATCGTCGGCACGCTGCCGGGGGCGTTCCAGCACCGCCAGCTGGGCTTCGTCGATGCGCACGTGATGTTCAAGACGCTGGTGGCCGCGCAGTAAAGGCGTGCGGGTAGTCCTGGTCCGACGCCAAGGCTGCCTGTTGTCACCGGCATGCTCGGGCGCTTGCGGCATTCCGCGCCGCAGCGCGGATCCCTACGCTGAGGGTTCCACAGATCCCCCAGGAGCCAAGACATGCAACCCGATTCCAAGCTGAAGACCGACGCCAACCGCGATCCGATCACCGGCGCTGCCGGCTCGCACCCGGTCGGCACCGGCGTGGGCGCGGTCGTGGGCGGCGCCATCGCCGGCGCGGCCACCGGCACGGTGGCCGGCCCGGTGGGCACGGCGATCGGCGCTGCGGTGGGCGCGGTGGCCGGTGGCCTGGCCGGCAAGACGATCGCCGAGCAGATCGACCCCACCGCCGAAGAGGCCTACTGGCGCGACAACTACATCACCCGCCCCTACGCCGAGGACGGCGTGCCCTTCGACAGCTACGCTCCAGCGTACCGCTACGGCGTCGAGTCCTATACGCGTTATCCGGACCGCACCTACGACGACATCGAACCCACGCTGGGCGCCGGCTGGGATTCCGCGCGCGGCACGTCCACGCTCGAGTGGGACCGCGCCAAGCACGCCACGCGCGACGCCTGGCACCGCGTGAGCGACACCATCGAACGCGCCACCCCGGGCGACTCGGACCGCGACGGCAAGTGACGATCCACCAGGTTCAGTTGTCCTGAACCGCCCATACGCGCCGCAGGGCACGGCCGGCGCGCGGCGGGGACAACGGGGCGCGGCTCGCCGGTATGGGGGCCGCGCCTTTCTGGTTCATGCGCGACGGTATGTCGCTACGGCTGCGGTCGATGAAATCGCGGGATTGGCAGCGTCTGCCGGTGGTTGGTCGGGGGGTGCAGCACCTCTATGGCGACGATGTCACTGCTCTCCGTTGCGCCGGCTGCCCTCCCTAGCGGTGCAGATGCCGCGCCATTCGCGTCGGCGCGCACCAGCGCTTCAATGACGTATCCGCCGGGCAGCGCCACACCCGCCTGCGCGATGATGAGTTGCTCGCCGTCACGCAAGTAGAGCAGGCGCTCTCCCGCGGGCGTCAGCAGTTGCGCCACGTAGCGCGCGTTGAATGGCGGCGGCGGCGCGGGTGGGGGCGGTGGCGGCGCTGCCGCCGGCACGGCAGGCACCGGCGGGGGCGCAGGTGCGGGAGGTGGTGCAGGCGGTGCGAACGGATCGCGTTCGGGCGACAAGAAGACCTGCCTCTCGAGGTCGTGGGGAAGGGGGGCAGGCACGCCGGACGCTCTGACCGCGACAGGCCGCGCAGCGGTTTCGTCCGAGGCAAGCCGATCCCCGGCTTCGCGCGTGACTTGCGCGTCGTGGGGCGTCAACAGGGCCGCGGCCGTTAGAACCAGCGTCACGGCAAGCGCCCACCGCAGATTGCGATTCACCGTCAACGCCCCTCTTTCGGACGCATGAAGAGCCGCAGACGCACTGCTGCCGCCACCTCCGGCGGGCCCACTGAACCGCCTGATCCCAGGTCCACGCGCCGAACTTCCAGCGCATCGACTGCCAGGCCGCTCTGCCGTCCGATCACCTCGGTGAGCCAGTTCTTGATGTTCCCGTAGGTACCGCGCGCTTCGATGTTTAACTGCGACTGTCGAAGCAATTCCTGGCTCTCCGGATGGATTCCTCCGGTCGCCGCGGTGATGCGCACGCCGAGCCGCTGCGCATCGCGCAAAGCGTTGTCCAACACCTCGTCATCAATGCGGCTCACAGGCCACTGCGCCGTGAAGTCGGCTTGCGGCTGCACCCGTGTCGCCGCTGGCGCCGATGTGACCGGGCGCGAGCGCAGCACGGCCAAGCGAGCGCGCGTCTCTTCCAGTGCCGACCACGAGGACCAGGCGTGGACACCACTCGCTGCGGCCACGGCGAGCAGCAAGGCGCTTGTCACCCGCACGGTCGTGAACCGAAGCGCAACGGGAATCACCATGCCTCCACTCGTTCGAGCACCACGGCCCACGCCGGTCGCCAGGCCGATGGCGCCGACGTCATCGCATCGGTGGCGCCACCCACCTGCATCGTGCGCCACACCGGCGATTCCAGCCCGGCATTGAGGCATTGCAACCACGGCGCAAGCGCCAGCTCGCCCTGCAACTCCACCTGTGCCACCACGCGTCCGGCTTTCGCATCGACCCGCAAATCGCGCATGCGCGCCTGCTCGGGCTGGCAGCGCTCAATCTCCCGCAGCCACCCATCAATCGGCCGCTGCATGAGCTTGGCCGCTTCACGGGCCATGGGCGCATAGACAGGCTCGGCTGGCAAGCCGACAGGCGCGACCGGGCGAGACGATGCCAAGGCGCGCTCCAGTTCCTGCTTCGCCTGGCGCTGCATGTTCCACAGAAGCGCTGCGCTCGACATTGCCGCCGCAGCGCACACCGCCGACAGCGCAAGCACCACGCGCCATCGCCAGCCGACACGCGGCGGCGGAAGCAGCTCGAAATCCGGATCAGAGCGCATCGCTCCACCGCACCCATGGGGCGAAGGCGAATGCCGCATCGGCCGCAGCCGGACCATCCCCCGCCGTCCAATCGAGTTGGGCAAAGACATGCCCGGCCGGTCGCTGCATCGATCGCCGCTTCAACAGCCGGCGGGCAGCCTCGATATCGGCCACCGGCCCGATGGTCTCCGCTGACGGAAGCTGCCCAACGGCGTTCCAGTCGCAGAACACCAATGCAGCGCCGTCATAGGCACACAGGCCCCGGTCGCGCCCATCGAGCTGCTGCAATGCCCAGGACCACCAAGGGCGAACCGATTGCACAGGCAACTGCCGCTGGATCTGCTCCAGCAGGCCATCGGGGCAGGCAGCGACGCGCCAGAACGCGGACGCGCGATCGCACTCTGCCAGCCGCGGCGTCCATCCCGCGGGAACCCGCGCCTGGGACTGCAACCATGCGGCAGCCGCGGCCTGCGCCTCCTCAAGCCGCTTCACACCGGCGATCGCGGGCATGCAGGTCAGTGTGCACAGGTCACTGGCCAACCAAAGCCGAACCGGCTTCTTGCCCGGCTGATCCTTGTGGCTGGACGCCAATACGCCGAGACCTTCCTGCGCGGAGCCGATCGTCGTGACCACGACATCGCCATCGGGAAGAGATCGCGCTACCCGACCCGCCCCAAGCCAGGCCTGGACGGGCGGCTCAGACCTGGCCCACCACACGGAACAACTCCTCCAGGCTGGTTTCGCGATCACGGACCTTGTCGATGGCCAGATCGACCAGTGGACGGCGATCCGCATTGAACACCGTGCGCTTCATTTCCGTGACGTCAGCGTTGTTCATCACCCGATCACGAAAGTGATCCTGCACCTGGTGCACTTCCGCGATCACGAACCGGCCGCGGTAACCCGTGCGGTGGCAATGATCACAACCGACCGGCGAAGGAAGCACCGCGATGTCATTCACGCCCTTGCCTGCCAGCCACTCCATCTCGTCACCGGTGGGCGGCCGTTCAGCCATGCAGGCGCGGCACAGCCGCCGCATCAAGCGCTGAACCACCAGGCCATTCAGCGAGGACACGAAGCCGAACATGTCGATGCCGAAGTGCCGAAAGCGGCCGATGACATCGAACAGTGAATTTGCGTGAACCGTGGTGAAGACCAAATGGCCGGTCAATGCCGCCTGCACCGCGATTTCGGCCGTTTCTGCATCGCGGATCTCGCCGACCAGAATTCGATCGGGATCGTGCCGGAGGATGGAGCGCAGGCCCCGTGCAAACGTCAGGCCCTTGCGTTCATTCACGGGGATTTGCAGCACACCCTGCAATTCGTACTCCACCGGATCTTCGATCGTGATGATCTTTTCCTGGCCCGTGTAGATCTCCGACATCGCGGCATACACCGTGGTGGTCTTGCCGCTGCCCGTGGGGCCGGTGACCAACACCATGCCGTTCGGCAGCGTCGACAACAGGCGGATCCGTTTCGCATCGCCCGCGCTGAATCCCAGCGCACCGAGGGTGACGTGGTCCGATGCCGCCCGCAGGTGGCTCTTGTCCAGCAAGCGAAGCACGGCGTCTTCGCCGAACACGCTGGGCATGATGGATACGCGAAGGTCAAGGCCCGCACCGTCGGCGACGTGCCTGAATCGCCCATCCTGCGGCAAGCGCCGCTCGGTGATGTCCAGTTGCGCCAGGACCTTGATGCGCGAGATCACTTCTTCGGCACGCTGGCGACCCTCCAGGCGATTCAACGGCGTCATCACGCCATCCAGGCGCAGCTTGGCAGTCACTCCGGCGCGATCGCACTCGAAATGAATGTCGCTCGCTCCTTCCTTCATGGCTTCGGCAATCACGCGATCGACGAACGACACGACGTCGGAACGCTCCTCACCCGCAGCTTCAGAGCGTGAAGTCGGCGTATCGCGCGGCTGGGGAGCCGCATGCCGTCCAGCGCGGCGCGAGAGGAACGCCGTCGATGCCGCCATGGGCTCGGCGTACCCACCCATGACCCGCGCAATGCGACTCACCTCGTCCTCGTTCCACGGGTCGGCCATCAAGGCGACGTGGCGGCCGTCCGCCAGGCGCGCCTGCAGCGGCGCCAAGGGCTGAGACGAGGCACCGGCAATGGGCTCGACCGTTTGCGGCGGCGAATCATCATCCCGAAGCGCATCGACACCGCTGGCCTCGCACACCGCCTCAGCGACGCCCGCTTCGTCCAGCAGGTCCAGCACCGCTCTGCCGCTGGCGCGTGCCTGCCCGCGCGCAAGCTCCAGCATCTGCATCAGTTCGGCATGTGACCGGGACACCGCGCTCATCGGATGGCCGACGCGATGTCGAAGATCGGCATGTAGAGCAGGACCACCATGCCGCCGACCAGCAATGCCACGCCCAGCAGCAGCACCGGCTCGACGACGCGCGTGGCGCGCTCGACGAAGGTTTCGAACGCCGACGCATGCCGTCGGCTGATCGCCATCAACACGGCCCCGAAGTCACCGCCACGCTCGCTGGCCCGCAACAGGCGCTGGGTGATGTCGTCCGTCAGGCCGCCTGCGGCGAAGGCCTGGGACACCGACACACCGCGCTCCACCGCTTGCTGGGCCTGGCCGATGCGGTCACGCGCGGCGCGCGACGGTGCAATGCCTTGGCACAGCGCCAGCGATTCATGCAGGCTGAAACCACCGCGAAACAGCAAGGCCAGCGCCTCGTACAAGCGTGCCAGCTCGAAGTGCCGGACAGGGCGCGCCAGCACCGGCCACCGCAGCGCCAGCATTCGCCCTGCAGCGGCTGCTCGTCCGCCTGACACCAGCCAGCCGAGCAAGGCCACGAAAGCCGCACCGACCACCGGCACCAGCCACGGCGCCTGGTGCAACGCCCTGCTCAGTTCCAGCAGCACGGCCGTGGCCGTGCCGGCACCCTGCCCCATTTGCCCATACAGGCTCGCGAACCGGGGAATCACCACCCACAGCAGGAACACGGCGATCAGCAAGCCCAGCGCCACCACGATGGCCGGGTACAGCGCAGCGCTCACGATCCGGCGCCGCAGCGTGCCGATGACCTCGTCGTAGTGCAGGTAGGCATCGAGCAGCGGCTCGACGCAATTTCTCTTCCGCTTCGTCCAGTTTGCCGTGCGTGCGTGAAGCACCAGCCTGGACCAGCAGGCGGGACAAGGCCTCGCTGCGTGAGCGCAGCCATAGACGTCGCAGTTCTGGGTCGTCGGGATACTGGCGGACCGCTTGAGCCAGCCTTTGCAACGCTGCTTCGTAGCCCGGAAGCAATCTCACCCCGCGCCTTGTCTTGCACAATGCGCACCGCGCATCCCGCAAGGCCAGAGCACATCGCGGCGCTCAGCAACGCTTGCGCGAACCGCATTTCAAAAGCTGCACAGGGAAAGGCACACACAGGATCAACCTATAGTCGTGCTGACTCGAAACGAGCTCACGAACCGGCTGCTCCACGAACGTCAGCTTGAAGCCATCTCCACTCTCACGAGCGGCAAAACCACATGGCTAGGTGGCAACCACATGGCTAGGTGGCGACATTCAGCCAACTCCCCGTCGAATTCCGCGTGCTATCGCATTCTCCGCCCAACCCCTGAGTGAGCCGTCAATGGTTCCAGAGGTAGCTCGTTCTCAATTTGCATCTCTGCTTGGCCGCGCTTACCTGACGCCCCGAAACACCCATAAGAACACCCTGCTCCGAGCCCACGAGCACTGGAATGGAAATCCACCACCGCCAAGTCAGTCTGATAGGAGTGGAATCATCTCTAGGCTTATACGAACCCCCAGGTCCGATACTTTTGAAAGAACCTCAGATCTCAGCTCTACTCCGCAATGTTCAGCAACTTCCACGGTCAAGTACAGCTCGACCGTCCCGCCGGTGGCGCGAAAGGTGCGCATTCGCTCTGATTTGCACTCCACCCACGCAACTCCTTCCTCTATCAATTCACCAATCTGGTGCTGACTTCTAGCGGGCATTCGATAGACAAGATAAGTCTCAGCGTATACCCCACCCAATTCCAAGCCCGCGCGATTCCTCTTTCGGTCACCAACTTGGTGCGCGACGTCTGGAGCAAGCCCCACGGAGTCAGCGAGGTCGTCGACTGTCTGGAACGGATGACGCAACCGCACCGAAAGATACACCTTCGCTCGCTCTTGACTTGACATGCGTTACAGCCTCCAAGGTCCGCAAGCAAAACCAAGCTTATCTGTCGACTCCGCGTTTACCACCGCCGCCGCCACGCTTACCGCCACCTCGGTCATTGCCACTGTCCTTGTTGTTGCCAGGGAGGAGGTCTCCATAATAGCCCCAATCAAAAGGCTGTCCGCCGACATTTGTCCAGATCTTGCCATCAGGCGATACTCCGACCCAATCTTGTGGCCCGGCATCGATCTCGTCCTTTATATCGTGAATCTTTCCCCGAAGCCTGGGATCCTGATCGACCCCTCTCGTTCCAGTGGGCAATCCTTCTGCGGGTCTTTGGTGCGGTTGTGGCTTCGAGTCCTGGGCTGGATCATTCGAACTAGGCTCAACGTCGCCATTGGGCGTGTCGCCGGGTATGGTTGCAGCAATTATGGCAACCCCCGCAATGCAAAGCCATGGCCCCCCTGCGCACATCAGCCCACCGGCCATGCGCGTCCCCCAAAGTTCAAGGCCAGTCACTCCTCCAACGCGCGCTGCTGTAGCGATGGCAGGTGAAACCACTGCCGTTGTTAAAGCCTGCGAGTCGCCCTTATTTCTTGTGTAAGTTCCCGTAATTCGCGCGCCGCCGCCCGTTTCTACCACCTCGACGTTTGCGAGAACTACATCAGTCGCTGGCCCGTCGGAGATGCCATCGTCTGAACTCCACTCGGATACTCCTCCGCCATCTACCAAGCGCCTCTTGGCGGCCTTAAAACCGGTCGGATCCGTACACGTTAACGGATTATTGGAGCAGTATGAATAACGGTTGTAGTTCTGCATGTCCGTCGGCGCCTGGACGAACTTGTCGGGCTGCAAGAAGAGCCCCACCCTCGGATCGAAGATTCGGCCATTCATGTGTATGAGCCCGATGTCATCCAGATGCTCGTGCTCAGTGAAGCCGCGGTCCGCGCCAGCAGTTGCCGCTGAGTTGGGCGAGAAGTCGACGACGATGGTGCCGAAGGGGTCGTAGCTGCCGTTGGTGTAGCGCCGTTTGCCGAAGGGGTCGTAGGCATAGCGGCCCGTGACCGTGGCTTGGTGGTTCGTCGTCGCGATCAGGCTGCCCAGGTGGTCCTTGTGCCAGAACTGCACCTGGCTGAAGTTCACGCTGGAGATGGTCGGCGGCTCGATCTTGTACTCGTCGACGTAAGGAATCGGGCCGGTGGTGATGAGCACACCGAGCGTCTGCCCGCCGAAGCTCAGGTAGTGCCGGTTATTGGTGGCGCTTGGGTTGTCGTAGGTCGGGCTCGAGGGGGT
>Ga0196963_10002305_pt1 | contig 11586 bp, 28 predicted proteins | sample S1_5metaG_FD_148600 | JGI IMG/M metagenome (GOLD analysis project Ga0196963, IMG submission 148600) | Soil microbial communities from Anza Borrego desert, Southern California, United States - S1_5 | ecosystem: Environmental > Terrestrial > Soil > Desert | place: USA: California | collected... | reverse complement strand
TCCGCACCGCCACACGTCCGACGACGTCGGCGAGAGCGAGAACCCGAGCGGCAGAGAGGCGAGGCTTGCACGCTTGCATGACCCGGAGCACCCACTCGGTCGAGTCCTCCGCCTCCCAGCTTGGGGCAGCTACGTCGTCCGCCCCTTCAGGTCCAGGGCCGATGGGGAAGGCTATCGCCTCACCCTCCGATGTAAACATCGTCGGGACCGCCATCACCGAGATCGGCGGAGCTTGGTCGATGCGCTCGCGTGCGAGCGAGAGACCGCCGACGGCCGTCGCCAAGAACAAGGCGGCGAGGGTCAGCGTCGTATAGACGGGCTTCATGCGTTACTCCTTCTCGGTGCGCTTTAGCTCGGCGAGCAGGGCGTCGGCCTGCTTGACCGCCTGCTGCGCCAGCGGCTCGGCATCGGGGTACTCGTCGAGATTCGCGGTCGATGCGAGCAGACCTTGCATCGCAAGGCCAGCCAGGATCAGTCGTGCTTCTTCGTCATGGGTCTTCATTTCTCGTCCTCCCATCGTGCGGGTCGTTCGAAGTAAAGAGGGTGCTCGTCCCCGGACAGCAAGCGGGGCGTCACATCCGCGCAGAATTCGGTCGAGCAAACGATCAGTCCGCTCTCCTCCTCGAGAGACGAGTCGCCGTACACGAGCCCGCTCTGTTTCCTGCTCGGCACTTCGATCGTGCGCGGCCTGTGCCACTCGTCTCGGGTGGCGCGGGGCCCCAGGAGAAAATCCACCCTCTCCTTCAGCCAACGGCGCAGCCACTCGTCGTGATGCTTCTTCCAAAGCGCCGGACCTATATCGACTGCGTCGCTCATCGGTAGCGCCTCCGGTCGACAGCCCAGCCCCAGCCGGACTCATTCGTGATGTACGCCATCGGGACGTCGCAGCGGGAGCAGTACGACGTTCGCATGTCAGTCTCGACGGCGACGTGCTCGGGGCACGTGAGCGGGGTGTACGGTCGGCTCACGCTCGAGCTTTCCGTCTCTTGCGCCGCGGGCGAATCTCCCCACTCCGCAACAATCTTCCACTCGGCCTCGCCGCTGATTCGATCGCCGGTCGGACGATAGAGGGCGTTCGTGTTCACGAGCGTACCGATCGGGGTGTAAAGATCGACGAGGAACGAATGTGCATGGTGCGGCGGGGACTGGCCTATCACCACGGCCTGGTGTCCATTCGCGCACCGATACGCTTTCCCGTTCTGAAGCCACAACACGCCAGGCGGCGGGGTCCACTCCGCGACGAGCTCGTATGCCGGATCCGACAACCCGCCCTGGGTAGCCGAAGGGGTCGGCTTGCCATTGTCGAGGTACGTCCACGTGCCGTGGAGGTTCAGCCCGGCCTGGCGAACCACGAAGCGGCATTCGTATGCACCCCAGCGCGGGCTATACGCTAACACCTCAACGTACTCGACATCGTGCCGAGAGCACAGGTACCGCTTACCGACTTGGATTGAGAGGGCCGCGACCGGTGCGGACGCAGGCGCAACCCACTCGGCGACGAGGTCTCTGTCGTGGTCGACGCCAGCGCAAAACCGACCGTCGGCGAACCGAGCGACGCCGCTCTCCACCGTCCCATCTGCCCTAACTAGGAAACCTCGAATCGCATGCCGTGCCTGCGGGGGCGACGTGTCGATGTGCGTGATCTCGAAGTATTGCAGATTAGGCGCATTGCGGAACGCGTAGCGCTTGCCGACTCTGAACTGCAAGGCCGTATTCGCAGTGCTCATCACTCGACCTCCCAGCTGGTCCGATCGACGCACCTGGACACTCGAGAACCCGGCACCACCCACTCTCGGAACTCCACCACTTCGTGCGAGAAGGGGCCGGTCTCGATACGAACCGTGCACTTCAGGCTCGCGTAGATAGCCGAGCCAGGCACCGCCTTGCACTCGACGACCGACACCACGACCGCCTCGGTACGCTCGCAGTGTGCGCGGTGGTCGCACTCAGTCACGCCGAAAGCAACGGCGCCCGCGACGATCGCAGTCATGATCAGAAGAAGCCAGTAGTAAACCGGGCGCATATCACCCCCGCTTCGACGACCAATTAGGCTGCACGTCCGAGAGCTTCACCAGGTCGAGCGGCGAATCGTTGTCGCCCATGTCTCGACCGTCTCGGCGCACCGAGTAGCGGGTGCCGGCGTACTTGCCGGTCTCGACCACACAGTGGAACGGCCATGCCGTCGCCTGGCAGTCGGTCTCAAGCTTCTCGACGAGGGCAAGGCCGCCCTCGCGAATCACCCAGCGCTGGCCGAGGGAGACCTCGACTGCGGGCGCTTCTTCGACCGGCGATTCATGGCGAACGTCGAGAGCGAGATTGCCCGTCTTCTCGATCGCCGCCACGAGAAAGTCCACGTCGAAGTGCGGGCCAAGGATCGCCTGCCCCTTGTAGAGGAACGCCTCTCGGGCTTCGTGCTCGAGCGCCGTCGCCGCAGCCTTAAACGCGGTGAGCACGATCTCGGAATCCGTTGCGTACGGAGAGATGTACCACTTGCGCCCCTTGTACTCGCCTTCGTTGGAGCGAAGGCAGGGGAAGGCCCAGTAGATGAGCGATGCCTCGCGACTGAACTCGTTGGCGGCAATCAGAGGCCGCGCTCGAATCTCCCATCCCGGGAGGAAGGCCACCTTTTCGAGTACCGACATGACGTGCTTGGTTCGTTTCACGGAGCACCCCCCATACCCGCGACCAATTCGCCGAACGCACGTCGCGTCTTGCGCACGCGACGCGGCTCGACCCTCGGTTTCTTGGGGCGCAAGCGCCCCTTTATGGTGGTCCCTACTTCCTCAGTTGTCGGAGGGCACAGAGCCAGAATGTCTTGGCCCCAGTTATGCGCTGCCCACTGTGCCCACGACCGAGCTCCCTCCTCCGACCAGCGTTGGGAGGTTCGGAGAGTCGGGCCGCCTCCGGCCGCGCGCACCACTCCGAGGTAGAGCTCGAAACCTAGCTTGTGGATTGGGATCACCAGCCACTCGACGCCGCCGACGACTTCGGCCTTCAAGCGTAGTCCCATTTCGCGGGACAGCCACGCTCTCGCCCGAAAGCATGGCGGCGAAGCTGGATCTTGCTGCCGTCGGGAAGTTGGACCTTGAATGTCCTGCCGCGCAGCTCGGTCACGACGCCGAGCACCTCGCGCTTGTCCTCCCGGCGAGTCGTGCGGACCTTGCGGTCGAAGCGCACCGCCAGAGAGAGGACCTCCGAGAGCCATCGGCGTACGGTCGTGGCGCGCCCGTTCAACTTGACTCGAATCACGGTTCCGACTTGCATCAGTTGAATTCCCCCTCATCGGTTTGCGATCCGATCTCGAGCGCCGCCATGCCGAGCGCAGAGATGGTCGCGAGCGAGACCGCGGCCTCGACCACGGCGAGCACGATGCCGAACCCGGCAAGCACCAGCAGTCCGGCGAGAACACCAGCCGCCATGCAACGAAGAACGTTGGGCGGTTCGCGGAATGAGGTGCTCATTCGCCGGCCGCCTTGGCGACGGCCACGATCGGGCGGGCGATCCAGTAGCGGCCGGTGATCGGCTCGTGCGTGTACGCATCGCCTGCCTTTGCCTCGTCCGCCTCGACCCGTACCCATTCGCCGAGAGTCTTCTCGTTGCCCTCGGGGTTGAGGTACGAAAGCTCGGCGACGAGGCGCCCCTCGTGCTGTGCGACGGTGAGGATCGACTTCTGCTGCCATGCGACACCGAGTCCGAGGGCGACGGCGGCGAGCACTGCCTGCGACAGTTCGTTTCCGAAGCCGAAAGAGGAGACCAGGAGTGACGGCTCATCGACGCCCATGAGCTTGCCGTCCACACCGATGGCGAGGATGCCGAGGCCGGCGAGCGTGGAGAGCGCATCGTCACGAGTGGCGGCGGCAGCTGCGAACTCCGAAGGGCCACCACCGGCGAACGGCGACACGATGAACTGGGGGAAGGTTTCGATCGCGAGCTTGGCTCGCCCGAGCGGCGTGAGGGATGCGAGGGTCTGTGCGTTGTTCGGAATCATGAGGTCTCCCACCACACACGGGCGAAGCATTTCGCCCGGGGCCACTAGCTGTTTGGCGGTGGGAACGTCGCGGTCGGCCGCGGAAACTTTACGGCCCCCGGATTCGCTCGAAATCTCGGGGGCCTGAGTAGGGGAAATTCAGTCGCGGTCAGTCGTACAGGAACGAGTCATCGAGGCTCGGGCCGTTGTCACCAAGAAACACTTCAAGCGCCTTGGCCACGAGGTCAGACTTCCTCGTCAGCAATTCGTGTCGATACCATGTCGTTTCGGCTTTGCGGTATGCGGCAACGAGCTGGCGAATTTCAACAAGCTCTGCGTCAGTCATCGCCCGTCCCCCGATACTTCGAGTCCAGGTCAACCTTCTCGAGCCAGCGCTCGGCGACGCGACGCTCCATGGGGATGAACACGAGCGATGCGCCGATCGACTCGCCGCTCTGGTCAACGCGCCGAAGCAGCGCGCCACCGGGGACGATCGCCGCCCAAGTTGAGTCCGAAGCGAGCCGCTTCCAGGAGAAGGAGTCTCCCTCGCCGTCGCGCATCCACGCATTCACCTCGGCATCGGCGAGGGGGATGAAGACGGACGAGGCGCCGACCGACGGCGCGGCGCGCTCGGCACGGAGCACGGAGAACGTGTGGACTACCACGCCGCCGGGAACCGGAGCCGCATATGTGGCAGGGTCGAGGCGCTTCCATCGGAACTTGGGTGGCAGTACGAGCTTGGACATAGGCCCAAGGGTACAGCCGTGCGTGTCAATCGGCAAGTGCGCCCCCGATTTGTTTCCTAAGCTCCGATTCGAGCGCCTCGTATTCGTCGAGATCGGCGATCCAATCATAGTCCAGGCCGGGCTGGACCATGTTGGACTCGTGGCCGCACGCTTCCATCGCTTCTTCGACGGCGCCGAGGAGAGTGCGAGCCTGCTCCTTGGTCAGCGTGATGGTGATCATCCTTCGTCTCCTTCGAGGCGGCGCACGAGTGCTTCGGCCGCAGCCTCGTCCGTGTCGTAGATTCCGCAGTCGTCGCAACGCTGCACGTCGATCGGGTCGTTCCCGGTCATGATCAGGATGCCATCGTGGCAGCCGCATTCGCCGCACTCGTCTTGATACGCCTCGCGAAGATCCTTAGTGGAGAGCTTCTCGAGTCGCTTCCGAACCAGCTCGTCGGCCGCATCCTTCAGCTCGTCGAGAGTCCAGTCGTCAACCTTAGCGGCGAGCGCGTCGATCATTTCGTCGCGGGTTGGTTGTTTAGCCATCTCCGTCCTCCTCAGGCTCAGGTAGGGATAGCTCGCCGGTGGCGATCGCTTCGTTCAAAGCTCGGAGGATGATAGCTTGCACGTCGGACGCCGTCTGAAACAGACTCGTTCGGTTATGCCGGATCTGAATGTGAAGGCCTCGGGACTTGAAGCCAGGCGACGGAGAGATTCCGAGACACCGAGCGTCGATATCGACCGTGTCCGTGTTCCGGATGAAACAACTCCTGCTCATTCATCCCCCCGGGTATCGAGATGGGCGTATGAAAACCCTTCGTCCTGCGCGTCGATCAGCTCGCGAACCAGAGAGGACGAGAGGCCTTCGACCTCCCGCCACGGTGCCTCGTCGTCGAGGTAGATAATGATGCGATCGTCTCCCGAACGGGGCGCCGAGATGAACAAGGCCTCCGGCTTAAGGAGTTTGATATCGCGCCTCGTGCATTGGAGGTCGGCCAGCACCATCTTGGTCTCAACCATAGCGCACCTCGCCGAAGACGGCGGCCTGCACCAAGGCGTCGGAGCAGTCGGCATCCCAATTGCCCGGGTCCGTGAAGTTGCCGAGGTTGATGTGCAGGCCGTTGAGCTTGCCCTCCTTCATCGCATAGAGCAGTCGCGCCAGACCCGCCCGAAGGTGGTCGCGCGTCACGAAGTACCACGTTGCACCGCGCGCCTGCATCGGCTCGATCAAAGAGCCCAGCTGCTTGGCCTTCTCGACCGTCGGGACTTCAAGGTCGTCGAAGTCGAACTGGCACTTGTCATAGTCCCAGCCGCGGCATCGGAGCGACGACGACGAGTGCTCGGGGTAGTTGGCCATCACGGCGTCGATCAGCTGATCTTCGTTGAAGTCGATTTCGATTTTCACTTGGGACCTCCGAGCAGCGTGTCGTGAATCTCGACGATCGTAGTCAGCACACGACGCAGCCTCGCCACTTCATCGTGGGCGAATTCGGCCACCATCGCTTCGAGTGCCGGGCCCACGGTCGCGAGCGCACTATCCACGAAGGGGCGCCACATCCCATGTTTGCGAGTAGCGATGCAATAGTTCTCGGGACAGGTGCGCAGCGTCGCGGTTGCGTGCTCGTAGAACACCCGCTCGCCCTTGGCGCGGGCGCGCTCAATATCAGACGGTTCCATAGATCAACCCTCCTGCTGCGCAGCAAGGCGTCGTCCTTTGCACGCAGATTCAGCACAGCTCCCCCCCTTAGCTCGCTTCGGATTCACCGCCGTCGCCGACGGAAACGACATCCATCTTCACCGCTTTCTCGCTCGCCGGAATGCCGAGCGCGAGCCGCAGGCCGGGCTCCAGACGACCCCACAATCGACCGTCGGTCAGCGGGCCATATGCCTTACCGCCGAGCAGCACAATGAACGCCCGCTTCCCTTCGGTCGCAGTCGAGGCGGGCGTCGCATGCGCCCCAGCCGCCGCGGGCTTCTTGCTCTCGTTCCCATTCTTCTTTTCGTTCGAATCCATATTCAGTCTCCTCTGGTTGTCACCCGCACCGACGGGTGTCGATTGTCACGCTTGAATCTGACCCGACGTCGGGACGTCGCTCGGCCAGACCAGTTTCCAGTCGTCTCCGATCGAAATGAATCGGCACCGCAGGTCGGCCGGGCCCTCGGAGAAGTCGTCGTGGGCCCTCTGCGCCGTCAGTAGAAACTCGATCAGCCGATCATCTGCGGGTTCAACGTCCCCGGCCTCGATGCGCGAGCGAAGCGCCGGCTTCGGCTTCGAGTCCCATTCGCTAGCGACGTCGTCCGGGATCAGCCACCCGACGGCGCACTTTCGCCCGTCCTCGCCGCGATACGCGCACGCGTTGACAAAACTGTCCTTCCCCCTGGGCTTGAGAGATGGCTTCCACCCTTGCGAGGCGAGACCCCGAACGATGCGCTCGAAGGCCTCCTGAACCGAGAAGTCGAATCGAATGGGCTGCATTACGCACCTCGCTTGAGGTTGATGGTTTCGCTCAATCAGTCCCCCGGTTCGATCAGTCGAGCAGCGGCCCAGCCCGTGTACTCAGAGCGCCCCGCCCATTCACTCGCTGCTTCCGCTGAGTCGAAGGGCCCGTGGAAAGTGAACCCGTCAACGGGGTTTCCCTTGATGACGATGAACATCGCTCAGCCCTCCGCCTTGGGTTCAGGCTCCAGGATCCAAGCCCACACGTGAATCACGCGCTCTGAATCCGAGTCGAATCGAACAGCCGCCCACTCGCGCTTAGAATCAAAATCCAGGTATCGAACGAAAGTCCCGCGCTCGCCGTGAATAGGCCTGTACGTCCCGTAGGGGGAATTAACCAACACTCGCTGTCCTTCCTCGAACATGACTCAACCCTCCTCGTTGCGTGCCCGGTGGGCGTTTGCCGCGACGAGTAGTTCGTCATCGGGCGGAAGCTTGGCGAGAAACTTCGCCTCGCCGTAAGAAAAGTCCTTACCGCGTGCAATCGCCTCGCGAATCGAGCGCCGCCAATTGCGTTCAGCAGTGGCGCGCATTTGCTCGCGCATCCAGTCCGGCAGGTGACTCATGGCTCAGTCTCCGATCGGTGCCGCCAGCGGCAGCACACGGGTTTTGTCCAATTCACCGTGGTACGCCTCTGCGTACGCTCGGGCAGCCGCTTCGGTCGGGAAGGGGCCCCGCAGGTACGGCGCTGGCTCTTGAGCCGGTTGCCCGTATTCGACCCACACTTCGACGACGAACATTATTCACGCCCCCCGTCCGAGCAGGCGGCCAGCGCGCTGGCCCCAGTTGACGCCCCGATCAAACGATTCGTTCATGCCTTGGTCGTCGTCCCAGGTCAGGCCGAAGGTCAGCTCGACCGGCTCGGCGAGGCCGGCGCGCACGCCGAGCAGCCACGCACGGAAATAATACAGGCGCCACATGACTCAAGCCCCCTTGCGTTGGTTCGGCACTGCTGCGAGCAGCCGCGCGGCGAGGCGGTTCGGCCGACCACCGTACTTGGCGGCGGCGAGTGCCTCGAATTCGTAGCGGGCGTGGGCGACGTGCATGGCGATGTCCTCGACCCGCACGAACCCGTCCTCGGTGCCCCGATACGAACAGTCCTCGTCGAAGAGCCGCACGAGGACGGCGTCGACGTTCCGCGCGCCGAAGCGGCGGTCGAGATCCACCGAGGTGTCCCAGCCAAAAAACTCGCACAGCGCCGCAGCGAATTGGCTGCGACAGTTGCGGTAGGTTTCCTCGCGCTCCTCGGACTCGACCTCCGAGTAGACGCCGTCGTCGAGCACGGGATAGTCCGCGACCTTGTTCAGCTGGGCGCGCAACAGCTCCAGCTTGGCGGTGGCGTCGGTGCGGACGTGAATCTGCTCGACCCAGCCGCATGCCCAGTGCCCGATGCTGACCACGCGCACGCCCGCCGCTTCGTCCTCACCCCCGAGGTCCGCGAGACTCGCCTCGAAATTGGCCCGTGCGAGGCAGTCCGAGTCACGCGTCTGGCTGAAGCCGACGACCCAGCCGCTCAGGTCGGCGCCAGCATAGTTGGCGGCCGAGTCCCAAGCGCTAATGCCCAAGCCGGGCTTCCAGCTGCGCTGGGCGATCAGAGATTCGATGGTTGCGAATTCCATGGCGTTGGTCTCCCGACGCCCCGAACGTCGCGGTTCGGGCGCCGAACTTGAGGCGCGTTTGTTTCGCCGAATCCATCCGCCCGGTTCGGGCCGATCGATTTCGCGTCAGTGGTAGCGCGGCGCCGCCCGAAGAGCCTCGTCCCGGGTGCGATACGCCCCGATTCGCAGGCCTCGGACGTACAACTCCCAGAGCACGTGACCGGCTTTCCGCATGGGAATAACGAGAATCATGGCTGGCTCCAAATGAAGCGGGGCGCTTTGCGCCCCTAGGTGTCCCTCTCCTGTCTCTCTCTTCGAGTCAGTGGCGCTCGTCCTCTGCGAGGATCCGAAAGCCGGTCTCGATCGCAGCCTCAAGCGATCGAGCGAGAGTCCGAAGGTCCATGGCGCGTCGAACCATTTCGCTCCGCTTTGGACCGGCCGCAACGTCATAGGCGTCTCGATCCAACTCGCTCGCAACGATGCGAGCGTTCTCGGCGGCAGAAAGCCAAATCTGAATCTGCACCTTGGTAAGCTCGCCGTGCATATCGAATCTCCCCATTTCGCGTTTCGCAACGTCGACCCGACGCGGAATGCATCGGGCTCTTCGGAGAGCCGCGTTCTAGGCTCTTATGGGGATTCCATCGCGCCCCTCTGCCTCGATCGATTCGCGAGAATCGGACCGATGCAACCCGCCGCATTGCGGGCGAAGCTCTCGGAGTCTGTGTCTGGCGGGGCCAGGCCTAGGACCCTTCTCCGCGTGCTCATCGCGGGAGAACGTTGGGGCGCGTATACCGCGCACGGTCGCATGAGTTTACTCGTCCGTTGCGCCGGACGGCGGGCGGTCCCCGCGGGGTTGTTCCACTGAGCGGACCGTGGTCGGTCCGCGCGAATCACAGTGCAGCGTTCTTCAGCGCGCGTGCTTGCTTCGCCTCGGCGCGGGCCCGCAGTCGCTCGGCTCGGCGCGCTCGGCGCCGCGCGTCCTGCTCGACGTCGCTCCGCACCTCGGCGCGGAGTCGCTCGACGGTATGGCGGTCGGTCGATCGGGCCGCGCGCTCCGCCTCGCGTCCGGCGACTTGCGCGCCACGCGTGGCTTGGTCGTCCCGAGCGCTCGCCCGACCGGCGGTCGTCTCGGTGTTCAGCGGCTCGGCGCGGCGAGTCACCTTGGTAGCCGGCGTCGGGACGCGGACGAGGTCGCCGCTCGCCGTCTCGGTGTATCGCGCCATGCCCCGCCCTCCCCGGTTCGCCGGTCGTCGATTCGACCGGACGGGTTTCTCATTGCATCGGTCGTGCCAATCATTAGAGATCGGTGAGTTACACGATCGGCTTGCTGTAAGTCCGCAGAGACTCGTCGGCCAAGGATTGGTCGCTCACTGTGGATCGAGAGGCAGAATCCTCGAGAATTGAGCAACGGTCTCGCCAAGATGTCTGATCCTGACAGGGTGCCCAATGCCTAAACGATTTAAGGATCGAACATCGATATCGGGAGGTTGCGACCCGAGGCGATTCCTTTTCTCAGGAGTCCAGGCGCGCGATCCGTGGGCGCCGGCGCCGGGGGTAGCTCCAGCGGGAGGGACGCCGCCGAATCGAGCGCGGCGTGAGCCGGGACGCCCGGAGACCCACCACTAGGGAGAACGGGAGCTTACGGCTTGTGTGGTACGTCCCCCTCCCAACCCGAGCACGCCCCGGCCGCCCACGTGCGCGGGACCCGGAGCCCCAAGTGGGGGCCAGGGCGGGCGAGGGCTAGGACCCCGGGGCCCTTTAAAACTTGGCGAATTCCAGGAACCCGGCCATAAGTGCGGCTGATAACGACGCGTCGCGCCATAAGCTTGACCAATGGCTCCGCGGATCAAGGTTGGGCTGCCGCCTATGGCGCACCCTCGGTGGCATAGGCCCCACTTATGGGGGCGGTACGCCACCACGCCGCGCTCGAGCAGAAACCCCACGCGATGGAGGCCTACTCTCGCAAATCGGGCCGCGCACGCGGGTTCACGCCGCGGCAAGCACGCGCCGCGCTTACGAACTCGCCGCGCGCCGGATCGCGCCGACGTTGCAACGCGAACGGGGCGCCACGGAGTTACGCCCTAGAAACTCGCCACTCTGTGTAGGTTCCTACCTATGCCCTCCTCCCCTGGCTTCCTGTGCACCCGCCGGCGGCGCTCAACGATGTCCGACTCGATCATCGACACGCTCGAGTACGACACGTCGCCGCAGGGGCTCCTCGCTGCGCGGGATGCGGCGCAGGTCTTGATCACGAACGTCGCGCACGCTGTCGCGTTGTCGCGGCGATTCGACGAGCTCGACCCAATCGTGTTCCTGCTCACAGGCAAGAGCAACCGCGGCGTACCTCGCGGCCACCCAAAGTGGGGTGAGCCTTGGAGTCGAGCGCTCGCGGCGCTCAAGCGAGACGAGTGGATCATTCATGTTGCGGGGAAGAAGGGCGTAGCAAGTCACATTGGGCCGACCGAGAAGTTCGTGCGCGAGTTCGATCGCGTATCGGCGGCGGTGAAGCGAGGCATGTGGGTTCCCCCGATCGATGCATCCGAGCCAGACTGCGACATCGTGGTGCAGAAGGCTTCGCGAAAGCTCGCTGAGAACGATCCGGAGCTCCGCGGCGGGGAGTACAACCCGGATCGGTACGGCGTCGCCGAGATGCGCGCCGCTCTGCTCGAGCTGAATCGATCGAACCGTCGTTTCGAGTGGACGATCGAGTGGCCGGGCTACAGCGATCTGGGCTCTCCAATTCGGCGAACCCCGTACACCGCGATCGATCCGGCGAACATCGACTTCCGCCGAGTCTTC
>Ga0196963_10002304_pt1 | contig 11594 bp, 9 predicted proteins | sample S1_5metaG_FD_148600 | JGI IMG/M metagenome (GOLD analysis project Ga0196963, IMG submission 148600) | Soil microbial communities from Anza Borrego desert, Southern California, United States - S1_5 | ecosystem: Environmental > Terrestrial > Soil > Desert | place: USA: California | collected... | reverse complement strand
ACCGCAACGTGGCGGCGGCATTCGAGGACGTGCAGACCGTGCCGCCGTTTTCGCCGACGAGCGACTTAATCGACGCCGCGGAGTTGATGTAGGTGATCGGGACGACGCGAGCGGCAAGGCCAAGCTGCTGCAGTTCCGCCCAGCAAATCTCGAGTTGATCCGCGGGCGCCATGTCGGCCATCGAGCAGCCGGCGGCGAGGTCCGGAAGAATGATCCGCTGATGCGGCATCGCCAGGATGTCGGCGCTCTCCGCCATGAAGTGCACGCCGCAGAACACGATGTAATCCGCGTTCGGGTGGCGGGCGATCGCGTTGGCGAGCTTGAACGAATCGCCGGTGTAATCCGCGAACTTGATCACTTCGTCACGCTGGTAGTGGTGACCAAGAATAACCAGCCGATCGCCGAGTGCCGCGCGCGCCGCGGCAATCCGCAGCGACATCTCGTCGTCCGATAGCCCGAGATACTGCTCAGGCAATGGCTGGCGTTCGCGAATCGCCTGCTTCTCGACTTCGTTCAGGACCGGAAGGAATGTGCTCATCAGCGTCTACGACCCGTAGCTGGCGCCCAAGGCTTGTGAAACTTTTCTCAATCTCCGGATGTTAAAAAGACCAAACGAAACCCTTGCTATTGCTCAGGTGTCGTTTGGCCTTGGATGCCAGTCTACTGCTTCTACAAGTTTAGATGCCCTTCCGCAGGAGCCGGTACGGCACCTCAGCGGTGCTTGAGCACGGTCCGCGGCATCGGCTGATCAATACCGGGACGCTCCGCGGCCTCGCCAACCATCCACACGCTGGCCAGGACGGCTTTCGCGATCCGCGTGCAACTGCACGAGTCGAGCACTCGCGCTTCGTCGGCCGGCAGGTGGTAACGATTATGGACGCCCGTCGTGAACCCTATCGTCAGGATGCCCCGTTCGAGAAACGGTCCGGCATCGGTGCGCGGATAAAAAAACTCGCTCTCCGGTGTGTCGTACTGCCGATTGAATCGCAGCTTCAGGTACGAATCGTTGACTCGATCGAGCAATACCATCGCTTGCGTGCTGAGCGTACGAGGACCGATCAGGAAGACTTCGTTGCGTTCGGTCACGCCGCTCGCTGCCTCGTCCGCCGAACCAGGCCGCCGGCTCGCGCCGATCATGTCGACGTTGAAATGCGCGACGATGCGATCCAACGGCACCGGCGGGGCGTGCACGAACCGTCGCGTGCCCCATAACCCTTGCTCTTCGCCGCTGTCCCAAACGAACACGACGGTTCGTTTGGGCCGCGGCGCGGCCGCCATCTGCTCGGCGATCGAAATCAGCGCCGCGCTGCCGGAGGCATTGTCGTCCGCGGAGTTGTAGATCCGGTCGCCCGCGACCTCGCGTGAGCCGACCGCGCCGTCGAGGTGCGCGAACACCGTCACCGCTTCGTCCTTCAGTTGCGGATCGCTGCCCTCCAGCAACGCGACGACGTTGTAGGGCCGGTAAATCGTTGGCGCCGACGCTGGGATTCGGAGCGCCACCGCCTTCCGGAGTTGAAAGGACGGCGGGTAATCTGCTTCATCACCGAGCCGGAGCGCAGCAGCCGGCGTCAGCTGCTCTCCTTCGAGCAACGCCACCGTCAACGACGGTGCCAGCAGCATCGACGTGATCTTCGGGGCCGCGTACGCAGACGGCACCGGCGGCTCGAGCTCGCGGCGCACCAGGTTCGCGCCTTTCAGCTCGTCCCAGCGGATCAGATCGGCGGCGCGCGTGATGAACAGGATGCCGGCGGCGCCGCGTTCCGCGGCGGCTTCGAACGGCAATTGCGCGCCGACGCTGATGCGGCCCAACTGCTGGATCTTCACCCCGCGCGGCAACGCGCCGGGTCCGTGCACCAGCACCAGTTTGCCGCGAACGTCGACGCCGGCATAGGGATCGATGCGGGACGACGGCACGACCCATCCGTGCCCGGCGTAGACCACCGGGAGCTCGCCGTTGAGCGGAGTGGCCAGCGAGCGCATCGCAAAGTCGCGCCCGAACGCGAACGGCCGTCGTGACACCTCGATGCTGGCGGCACCCGCGTCGAGGCGCGTTTCGTGCAGCTCGTAGTGTTGCCGGAACGATCCGTTGTCGCCGGCGGGCTTGAGTCCGGCGCGAGACAGACGCGCAATGATGTAGTCGGCGGCCGCGTCGAAGCCTGGCGACGGCGTATTACGGCCGCCGAGTTCGTCGGACGCGAGATAGGCCAGGTCCCAGGCGAGCTGCTCCTGCGAGATCGCGTCGGCAGCGCTACGCACCGCCGCGGGCAACGCCGGCGGCTGCGCGGCCGCGGTCGTCGTGACCATGGTGAGCAGACACGCGAGAACGGTTTCTCGTGAGTACGGCACGGTGGCCTCCAAGCAGGTGGTTACCGCAGAACGGGAACTCTGACGACGTTGTAGAGCGTATCGCGCTCGATCGGCTCCCGGCCGGCATCCCAGATCAATTGCTCGATATCGCCCGTCGACAATGCCGTCGGCGTCGACGATCCCGCCATGTGGTAGATCGTCTCCTCCTGCACGGTACCGTCCAGATCGTCGGCACCGAACCACAGCGCGGTTTGCGCGACGTCGACACCGCAGGAGATCCAGTAGGCCTTGATGTGATCGACGTTGTCGAGCATCAAGCGCGCCACCGCATGCACCTTCAGCGTCTCGCTCGCGGAGGGCGGCGGCAGTTTCCGCATCTGGTTGTTGTCGGGATGAAAGGCCAGCGGGATGAACGCCTGCAGGCCGCCGGTGTCATCCTGCAGCGCGCGGGTCTGCATCAGGTGATCGACGCGCTCCTCGATGGTCTCGATGTGGCCGTACAGCATCGTGACGTTGGTGCGCATCCCGAGACTATGGGCGATGCGATGAATGGCGAGGTAGCGCGCGCCGTCACACTTGTCGTGACAGATCTTCTGCCGCACGCGCGGCGCGAAGATCTCGGCGCCGCCGCCGGGCAGTGAATCGAGGCCCGCGGCTTTCAACTCCTCGAGCACCTGCCGATCGGTCTTGCCGTAATGATCGGCGAAGAACGCGATCTCGACCGCAGTGAAACACTTCAGATGAATACCCGGACGGATGCGTTTCAGGCCGGTCAATAAATCGGTGTAGTAGCTGAACGGCAGTCCGGGATGCAGGCCGTTGACGATGTGCACTTCGGTGACGGGTTGATCGGCTCGCTGCCGCAGCTTGTCGAGAATCTGCTCGACCGACATGGTGTGCGAGCCGGGCATGCCCTCCTTCAGCCGGGCGAACGAGCAGAACAAGCACGACGCTTCGCACACGTTGGTCGCTTCGAGACGCAGGTTGTGATTGAAGTAGGTGCGCGCGCCATGACGGCGCTCGCGCTCACGGTTGGCGATCCAGCCCAGCGCGAACAAATCCGGCGCGTTGAACAGCGTCACGCCATCGTCGAACGACAACCGCTCGCGCGCTTCCACCTTTTCGGCGATCGACGCGATGCCGGCGCTCTTCAGCCGCTGCAACATCAGGCGACCAGTCCCTGGACCTGCGCGCGGATGGTGCGGGTGCGCGGACCATCCATCTCGCCGCACAGCACCCGCTGCCACTGGCCGATCACCAGCTCACCGCCGCTAATCTGCATCGTCACCGAATGCCCCAGCAGCATCGCGCGCAGGTGCGAATCGGCGTTCTGCCGATCGCAATCGGAGTGCGTGGGATCGTTGTGCTTGTAGTAGGTGCCGCGCGCGGCGACGTGCTCGAGAAACGCCATCATGTCGGCGTTGAGCGCGGGCTGCGATTCGTTGATGAACACCGTGCACGTCGTATGCATCGACCACAATGACAGCAGACCTTCTCTGACCCCGGTCCGGCGCACGAACGCCATCACCGTGTCGGTCAAATCGATCAGCTCGATGCGCTCGGAGGTATCGACTTCGATCGACTCGGCGACGACAGCCACGCCGCCGCTGCTGGCCGAGGTGGCCCGGGCGATCGGCGTTTCCCTCACCGTCGCCACCGAACTTCTGGACATCATTCCATTGTAGAACGGCCGCCGAAGCGCCGTCGAACGGACGTGGTAACATCCGGTCAGTTAACCAGACGACCCGGGCAGGAAGGGAAGTTGGGTGCGAAGCCCACGCGGTCCCGCCACTGTAAGCGAGGAGGGTCACTCGAACGAAAAGCCACTGGCGTATGCCGGGAAGGCTCGAGTGATCCGCTGATTCGCGAGTCAGGAAACCTCCTGTTCAGGGCTAGTCGTTTCGAGCGCGTGAGACGCTCGGGAGGCACTGATGACCGCGACCCTGCTCGGTCCGCGCCGGCGGACTTTCCTGCTGATCGTTTTCCACTGTGTACTGTTTGCTTCGATCACCGCGACCGCCGCGACCCTGACCGGCCGCGTCGTCGATCCCGACGGCCGCGTCGTCGCCAACGCCGAAGTGATCGTCAGCGGCGCCACGGCGGTTCCGCTGCGCGTTCGAACCGATCGCGAGGGAAGGTTCGCGCTGCCGGCGCTCGAAGCCGGCCCGTACTCCCTGATTGTCAGCGCCCCCGGCCTGGTGAGCGATGCGGTCGCCGTCGACGTCGGCACGTCAACGGTGAACGTCGAGATCGCGCTGCGGGTCAGCGCGATTGACGAAACACTCGTGGTCTCGGCGTCGCAGATCGACCAGCCGCTGTCGCGCACGCCGGACAGCGTCACCGTGATCGCGGGCCGCGACATCGAGGCCAGACAGCAATTCACGCTTGCGGCGGCGCTGCGATCCGTGCCGGGATTGACGCTGCAACAGAACGGCGGCCCCGGCACGGTGACGTCCCTGTTCACGCGGGGTGGCGAGTCGGACTTCACGCTGGTGCTGGTCGACGGCGTCCGCGCGAATGCGTTCGGCGGCGGCCTCGATCTGTCACAGGTGCCGCTCGAGGATGTCGAACGCATTGAGGTCGTGCGCGGCCCGCAGAGCGCCCTGTACGGGTCTGACGCGATTGGCGGCGTCATTCAGGTGATTACGCGCAGCGGCGGCGCGCCGGCCGCTCGCGCGCTCGCCGAAACCGGCTCCCGCGACATGCGCCGGCTCGCTGCCGCGACGACCGGCGGCGTCAACGGGTTGCGCTGGCAGCTCGGCGGCAACTACTTCGAAGACGCAGGCTTCACCGGAAAGGCGGCCAACGGCCAGACCGTCTCGAATGACGACGCGCAAGAGACTCAGGCGACGGGATCGCTCGGCTGGCGGCACCGGGCAACGGGCGCGGATCTTCAAGGATCGCTGTTGTATGTCGACACCAACCGCGGTTCACCCGGACCCTTCGGATCCGATCCCGCACGCCGCTATGCCGGCGTCAATACCGTCTCGCGCAGCGCTACGCATCGCGTCGGCGGCGGGCTTCGCTGGGTGCAGCCATGGTTTGGCGCCACCAGCCGCGTGCGTCAACGCGTCGAGTTCGACACGGCCGACTACGACCTGGAGTTCAAGAGCGCGAACAGCACCTCCGAAAGCAACACGCGTCGCACGCATGCGCGCGCGCAGACCGACTTTGCCGCGTCCGGCGCGGTAGGACTGACCGGCGGGCTCGAGTGGCTCGGTGAAAGCGGCGGGAGCACGTTCATCGTGTCCGGCGCGGCGGGCGCGCGAACCCCGGTCGAGCGCGGCGTGCTCGGCGTGTTTGGCGAAGCGCGATGGACACCCGTCGATCGGGCAACGGTCACCGCCGGCGTGCGCACCGAACGGATCACCAGGTCGGCGCTCGACGCGGATCCGCTGGCCTTCCAACCGCGGCCGCCACTGCCGGAGGAAACCGTCACGTCCGTGAACCCGAAGCTGGCCGGCGCGCTGCTGATCGCTGGTGACCCGGGGTCGGGGTCGAGCACTCGCGTGCGAGGCGCCTTTGGCACCGGCATCCGCCCTCCGGACGCCTTCGAAATCGCCTTCACCGACAACCCCGGGTTGAAGCCCGAACGCAGCACGAGCGGCGAGGTCGGGCTGAGCCAGGCGTTTGCGGGCGGCGCGCTCCACCTCGAGGGCACGGCGTTCGTGAACAACTACAGCGACCTGATCATCTCCGTGGGCCGCACGTTCGCGGGCGTCAGCCGCTATCGCACCGACAACATCTCGAACGCGCGCGCGCGAGGCGTCGAGGTCAGCGCTGCGTGGAGGCCGGCGGCGGCGTTTGATATTCGCGGTCATTACACGTTTCTCGATACCGAAATTCGTGCGGTCAACGGCTCGACGGCCGCGCAAACTCCCTATCAGGTCGGCGACGCGCTGCTGCGGCGCCCGCGCCATGCCGGCTCGCTCGATAGCTCCTGGATCGCCGGCCGCGCTGCGCTATTCGCTCAGTTGCAGACCCGCGGACGAACGCTGGATGCGGAACCGGCGTTTGGTCCGACCGGTGGCCTCTACATGAATCCGGGACACACGGTCATCAACGTCGGCGGCTCCTGGCGCGTCGTCAAGCACATCGAGCTGTTCGCGCGCGGGTTGAACGTGCTCGATCGACGTTACGAAGAGGTGCTTGGGTTCCCGGCGCCCGGCCGCACGGCCTACATAGGTGCGCGGTTTGTTGTGGGCCGATAACGTTTCGTTCCGGTACGCGCCGCGGGCGCCGCTGGTGGTGGATGGAGTCACCCTCCGTCTGACCGGCGGCGCGTTCACGGGCATTCTCGGGCCGAACGGCTCCGGTAAGACGACGCTGCTCCGGTTGCTGAGCGGCACCCGCCGGCCGTCGTCGGGACGGGTGCTGCTCGGAGAGCGGCGGCTGGATCAGTTGTCGCGGCGGGATGCGGCCCGAGAAATCGCCGTGGTCCCTCAAGAGACCGAGCTGGCCTTCGAGTACACCGCGATGGAGATCGTGTTGATGGGACGGCATCCGCACCTCGGTATGTTCACCGTCGAGGGGCCGGATGACGTGCGGATCGCGCGCGACGCGTTAACGGCGACCGGCACCGGCCATCTGGCGGATCGCCTGTTTCACGAGCTGAGCGGCGGCGAAAAGCAGCGCGTGGTGATTGCCGCGGCACTCGCCCAGTCGGCGAAGCTTCTGCTGTTGGATGAGCCGACAGCCTCGCTCGACCTCGGCTATCAGCTCGAGATTGCCGCGTTGCTGCGCGGGCTCAACCGCGACCAGGGTGTGACCATGGCGATCTCGACGCACGACTTGAACCTGGCGGCGTCGATCTGTACCGAACTGGTGCTGATGCGCACCGGCCGCGTCATCGCGTCAGGACCAACCACTGAGGTGCTCACCGCGACGAACGTCCGGCAGTTGTATGACGTCGAGGCCGACGTGCAGATGCACTCGGCAGCCGGTCACGTGACGGTGGTGCCGGTGCGTCGAATCCAACGGTGAATATTCGCCGCCGCATCGCCACCGTGCTGGTCGCCTTTGCCGTGTTCGCGGTCGTGGTGATCGTGTGGGCGCCGACGGTTGGCACGACCACGATCTCGCTGACGCGGGTCTTCGATCGGTCGATTGCATGGGAGACCAACGTCGACGCGCAGATTTTCTACGTGGCGCGGCTGCCGCGAGTGCTGGCGGGAGCGCTGGTCGGGGCGACGCTCGCCGCGGCCGGCGTGGTGCTCCAGGCATTGCTGCGCAATCCGCTCGCCACGCCGTTTACTCTCGGCGTGTCGGCAGGCGCATCGCTTGGCGCCATTCTCGCGGTGACGATGCGTCTCGAAGCGGGCATTCTTGGCATGACGTCGATTCCGTTGGCGAGTTTTGCCGGCTCGATCGTCGCGACGGCTGTTGTCTACATGCTGGCCGCGTCGCAACGCCGCGGTCTGTCGACCAACGTGCTGCTGCTCGCGGGCGTGACGCTCAACTCGTTCTTCTCCGCGCTGATTCTCTTCGTGCAATACATCGCCGACTTCGCGGAAGCGCTCCGGGCGATCCGCTGGATGATGGGCGGCCTTGATGTCGCGAGCTACACGCCGATCGGCGCGGCATTGCCGTTCATCATCGTCGCCTTCGTCGCCTTCGCGACGCTGACCCGAACGCTCAACGTGCTGAGCGTCGGCACCGAAGCGGCCGCGGCCAGGGGCGTCGATGTGGTTCGCGCGCAGCGCGTCGCCTTCCTGAGCGCGTCGTTGGCCACCGGAGCGGCGGTCTCGCTCGGTGGCCCGATCGGCTTCATCGGCATCATCGTCCCGCACCTGGTGCGGTTGTTGATCGGCGCCGACCACCGCGTCGTGCTGCCCGCCTCCGCACTGTTCGGGGCGTCGTTTCTGGTGCTGTGCGACCTGGTCGCGCGCACCGCGATGGCACCCTTGGAAATACCGGTCGGTGTTGTCACGGCCATGATCGGCGGGCCGTTTTTTCTCTGGCTGTTGGTGAGGAACTCATGATCCGCGACTCCATCACGAAAGACACGACCCACGCCAGGAGCTTTTGGGTCTTCGCATTAGTGCTCGTCTTCGGAAGTCTTGCTGTGGCGGCCACTGCGCAGTCGCCGCGAAGAATCGTGTCGCTGGTGCCGGCGGTGACGGAGCTGCTGTTCGCGATCGGCGCCGGGCCGCAGGTGATTGCGGTCAGCAACTACGACGTCGAACCTGCCGAGGTACGGTCGTTGCCGACGGTCGGCGCGCTGCTCGACCCCGACACCGAAAAGATCATCTCCCTCCGTCCGGATCTGGTGATCACCTACGGCAGCCAGACCGAGTTGAAGTCGCAGCTCACGACCGCGAAGATTCCGTATTTCGATTACCGCCACGGCGGGCTCGATCACATCATGGTGACGATGCGTGAACTGGGGCGGCGGACGGGACACGTGGCAGAGTCGGAGCAGGCGGCGCGCTCGATGGAGAGCGCGATCGACGCGATTCGTCAACGCGTCGCCGGCAAGCGGCGGCCGAAAACACTGCTGGTGTTCGGGCGCGAGCCGGGCTCGTTGCGCAACATCTATGCGAGCGCCGGCCGCGGCTTCCTGCACGACATGCTGGTGGTCGCGGGCGGAGAGAACGTGCTTGGCGACATCGACAAGGAGTCGGCGCAGATCAGCACCGAGACCATCCTGTCGCGCGCGCCGGAGGTGATCCTCGAGTTCAACGCCGCGAGCCGCCTGAACGACGCGGACCTGAAACAGGTGCTCGATCCCTGGATGGCCCTGTCGTCCGTGCCCGCCGTGCGCGCCAAGCGCGTCACGGTGCTGCTGGGCAGCGGCATGACGGTCCCCGGACCGCGCGTGGTCGAGGGCATCGAGAAAATGGCGAAGGCGCTGCACCCATGAAAGTGCTCGTGTCGTGGTCGACGGGAAAGGATTCAGCGTGGATGCTGCACACGCTCAATCAGCAACGTCCAGGCGCGGCGGCCGGACTGCTGACCACCACCAATCAGGCGTTCGACCGCGTCGCGATGCACGCGGTCAGGCGTGAATTGCTCGAAGCGCAGGCGCGGGCCGCCGGCCTGCCGCTGCATGTCGTGCCGCTGCCGTGGCCCTGCTCGAACCAGCAATACGAAACGATCATGCGCGCGGCAATCGCCGGCTTCGTCGCCGATGGCTTCACGCACTGCGCATTCGGCGATCTCTTTCTCGCCGACGTTCGGCGGTATCGCGAGGAACGGCTGGCGGGCTCCGGCCTCGAACCGCTGTTCCCGCTGTGGAAGACCAAGCCAACCGCGGAGCTGGCACGCGACATGATCGAGGGCGGGCTGCGCGCTCGTCTGACCTGTGTCGACCCGCGCAAGCTCGATCGATCGTTCGCTGGCCGGACCTTCGACGAACAGTTGTTGTGCGACTTGCCCTCATCGGTCGACGCCTGCGGCGAGAACGGCGAATTCCACTCGTACGCGTACGCCGGCCCGATGTTCGCCGGCGAGATCACAGTGAGAGTCGGAGAAATCGTGGAGCGCGATGGCTTCGTGTTCGCGGATTTACAGCTGTGAAATATCCGCGACGCATCGTCTGCCTCACCGAAGAGACCACCGAAACGCTCTATCTCCTCGGCGAGGGCGATCGGGTCGTCGGTATCTCCGGCTACACCGTCCGTCCACCCGAAGCACGCGAGAAGCCGAAAGTGTCGTCGTTTCTCCACGCCCGTTACGAGAAGATCGAGGCGCTCAAACCCGACCTGATCCTCGCGTTTTCCGATTTGCAGGCGCCGATCACCACCGACCTGATCAAGCGCGGGTATCCGGTGTTCACCTTCAATCAACGCAGCGTCGCCGAAATCCTGCAGATGATCCGCGTGCTGGCGGGCATCGTCGGCGTCGCCGAAAAGGGTGACGCACTGGCCGGCCGCCTCGAACTGGGATTGCAGCAGATCCGCGAGCGCGCGGCGGCGTTGCCGTGGCGGCCGCGGGTCTTCTTCGAAGAATGGTACGACCCGTTGATCAGCGGCATCCGCTGGACGGAGGAACTCGTCGCCATTGCCGGCGGCGATCCGATTTTTCCGGAACTGGCCGGCGCCGCGCTCGCTCGAGATCGCATCGTCAGCAGCGAGCAGGTCATCGCGCGGGCGCCGGATGTGATTATTGGATCCTGGTGCGGAAAGCCGGTTCGAAAGCAACGCATCGCGGCGAGGCCGGGATGGCAGGATGTTCCGGCGGTGCGGCACGACCGCATCTTCGAAGTGAAATCCACCTACATCCTGCAGCCGGGGCCTGCCGCACTGACCGAGGGCGTCGCGCAGTTGCACGGCATCATCAGCCGGGTGACGGCTACAATATCGGGATGACCAGAATCGGGATTGCCCTTCTTGTAATGACGATGGCTGCCGCATGCCGTGGCGGCTCGAGTCCGGCGAACGCGCCGCCGCCCTCGGCCACCGCGTGGGCGGTCGTCAACGGCAAGGAGATCTCGCGCGACGAAGTCGAAAAGGCGTACCGGCGCGCTGCCCCGGAAGGTACCGCCCAGCCATCCGAGGAAGAGGTGTACACCGCCAAATTGAATCTCCTCAACGAGATGATCGTGCAGGAGCTGCTCGTGGCGAAAGCCCAGGAATTGAAGATTGAGCTGCCGGACAAAGAGCTCGACGACGCGTTCAACGAAGCGAAGAAGAACATTCCTCCTGCCGCGTTCGATGAAGAGCTCAAGAAACGGAACCTCACCGCCGCCGACATGCGCGAAGACCTGCGCCGCAACCTGCTCGCCGAAAAGGTCGTCGCCAGGGAAGTCACCGAGAAGGCTGCCGTCACCGATGCCGACATCACCGCGTTCTTCGAGGCCAACAAGGCGCAATTCAACCGCACCGAAGATGCGGTGCGCATCGCGCAGATTGTGATCACGCCGGTTCGCGAGGCCCAGCGCACCAATCGCACCGGCGACGACGCCACGACGCCGCAGGAAGCCACGGCCAAGGCACAAATGATCATGCAGCGATTGAAGGACGGCACGCCGTTCGGCGATCTCGCGGCCGACTACTCGGAGGATGGCGAATCGGCCCAGCGCGGCGGTGACCTCGGCTTCGTGCCGGTGTCAGCGCTGATGAAAGCGCCGCCCCGGCTGCGCGACGCGGCGCTGAAGGGCGCCCCCGGCAACGTCCAACTGGTCAGCGAAGGTGGCGCCCACACGATTGTGCTGGTGGTGGCCAAGGACAAGGCCGGGCAAAAGGATCCGAGCATGCCCGAAGTGAAGGACGCGATCAGCTCGATGCTCAAAGGCCGCAAGGAACAGTTGTTGCGGGCCGCCTACCTTACCAAGCTGCGTAACGACG
>Ga0196963_10002303_pt1 | contig 11597 bp, 11 predicted proteins | sample S1_5metaG_FD_148600 | JGI IMG/M metagenome (GOLD analysis project Ga0196963, IMG submission 148600) | Soil microbial communities from Anza Borrego desert, Southern California, United States - S1_5 | ecosystem: Environmental > Terrestrial > Soil > Desert | place: USA: California | collected... | reverse complement strand
CAGCCCACAAAAGCCCTTGATCGCGACCCCCCTCCTGCGGCGTTGCCGAGCCGAAGCCAGCATCAAGCCCACATGCCGCTCGCGCGCATCTGCGCCGGAGCCTTCCGACAGCACGTCCCTGTGCAAAGCTTTGTTTCTTTCCAGGTCACTCATGCTTCAGCCTCTCCAATGCTCTGCGTTTCAACTCAGCCCGTGCTCGTGACAGCCGCGACTCGACGGCTTTCGCCGTCGAGCCGAACGCCTCCGCGATCTCCTTCACGGACAATCCTTCCACATACTTCATCTGCAACAATCGTTGCTCGCTCGAATCCAGGTCCTGCACGGTTTCTGCGATTGCCATGTGAGCCTTGTTTTCATCTAGCAAGGGTACTGTGTGTTCGTTTTTCGAGCGCCAGAACCGTTCCAGGAAGCCCAGGTAGCGTCCCCGCTGGCGACGCTGATCCAAAACAACATTGCGAGCAACTTTCGCGCACCACCCCCAGAACAATCCTTCCGCTTCAAATGGGCGCACCTTCGCGGCAATTTTAATAAGCGTCTGCTGGACGCATTCCTCCGCATCCGCAGCGTTGCCGTTTGTGAGAGCAAGCGTGTAGCCCAGCAGACGATGCGAGTAGCGGTCATAGAATTCCCGAAAGCATTGCTCATCGCCTCGAGCCATTCCACGCGTGAGTTCCTTGATCCATTCATGGCTGGAGTCCTGCACGTTTGCGCGGTCCTCCGAAAGATTCACCCCAGCCATGGTTCCGATCATCTGCTCCCCTTAGAGCGGCGCGGGTTGGGGGTTCTTTGGGGCGGAGGGCGTTTGGACGGGCTGTTGAGCGCCTGCGGGCTGTTCGTTGTTCTTCGGCAGTTCAGCAAGGACCGAGTTGATCATTGTAAGTTGGTCGGCGCGCCCAACCGCAATCAGCAGCTTAGTTTCTTTATGAAAATTCAGAGCGGGCGTGTTCGTCTCGCCCATCATTTTCCAGCCCGCTTGGATGGCGGTCGTGATGTCCTCAACCGTCAATGTTCCGAGATATGGGCTGAGCTGGTAAAAACGATATTCCTTCTTTTCGACGCGTTGCGCCGGTTGCGTTGTGAAGAAGTGCCACACCGATTCGGGGGTGATCGCTCCTTGAGTGCGGAACCCGGACTCGGCACGGGCGTTGGCGACGCTCGTTCGGCCGTGCTGGTCGGTGTAGATAATTTGAGTGCTTTGGCTTGCTGCCGTGAGCGCAGTGAACAGTTCATAGACGTTCACCTGCTTCATCATCAGGGGAGGAAGCTGCACATTAGCATGCTCAGGCGGAATGATCGCATTGAGCACTTTGATCTGCGCTCGAATTGTTTCCACGAGCTGCTGAGGGGTGCCACCCTCAAAATCCAGATCAAATCGGGGCAGCTTCGCTAAGTCGCCCGCTTGTTGACCGTAATACAGTAGCGGGTTCGGGTTGCCGGGCGGGCTTACTTGCGCGTTCGTCGTCCCCAAAATCACCATCATCGCGGCTGCACATACCCAGTTCTTCATAATTCCATTGTTCCTTTTAAAGAGAAGACGCCGCTGAATGCTAAAATCCTTCGGACTATTTTGACCGGGCAAATGCTGGCTTAGGTCGAGATCATACGACCTTCGGTTTCCGCCGGAAAGAGGCGAGCGCGCGGGGTTGGTTATTCAATGCGTGGCATTCGGCTGCCTGCGCGTTAAGCTTGCGTGGCGTGACAATGACGGACCCGCACCAGCCATCGGGGTATCCAAACGACAATCCAGCGCCCTTGCCGAACGGGTTAACCCTCACGAAAACTCCGACAGGCGCAGTTCTCTCGCAGCCACCCGAGCCGCTTGGGTGCATTCTGCCATTTATGATCCTCGCGCTGGGATTGTTATTTGTGACGGTTCACAATGCTTATGCCCAAGGCGCCTTGCGGGTCGAACCCTGGACGCGTTTTCTAAAGGTTCTTCTCCGGCCTGATCAGCCTTGGCCGCAAGCCCCTGTTTGGGAACTCCTCTGGATCTTCGGGGCGTTCGCGCTGCTTGGCGCCTGCTTCTGGGCTCTCCACACGAATTCCTACTCTTTAAGCCCGGAGTTAATCGTGAGGGAGAGGCGGATTCTTAGATGGCATTGGAGGCGCGAGTTCCGCCCCGGAACGTTGGTGCTGCTTCTGGTCGCGAATGAGGATGAACCGCACGCGCGAAGCACCGTTTGGCATTGGGAACTGCTTGTGCAGGACGTTGACGGAAGAAGAGAAGCGATGCTCTGGGACCGCAAGACCGAGCGCCACGTGCCATACTTTGCTGAAAGTGATTATCTAAGACACGTCGCCCTTATCACCGAAGCGAGCGGCTGGCCGGTCAAAACAATTACCAGACGCAAACCTCTATAGTGGTCCGGGTGGCGCGAGTTTCTGCTTCCATGGCTGCATAAATCATTTTCAAAGTGTCTTCAGAGCTTATTCTCTTTTGGCAATGGCTTTTGCCGAGTTTCCAAGACAGCAACAGACGGTGCAGCTTCTGCAGCGCAGCCTTGAGCGTGGGCGGCTGGGGCATGCTTATTTGTTCACCGGCAGTGATATGGTCGAACTCGAGCGCATGGCGGCCACGCTAAGCAAGGCGTTGAATTGCCAGAATCCTCCCGCGCGATCCGCCATTGGGACGGGCCTCGATTCCTGCGATCAATGCAATTCCTGCCGGAAAATCGATGAATGCATGCACCCGGACATCCACTGGATCCGGCCTGAATCGAAAACGCGCATCATCACCATCGACCAGGTGCGCGAGTTGTTGCAGGCGGTGCATCTCAAGCCCACGGAGGCTCGGCACAAAGCAGGGGTGATCGTCGGAACGGATCGATTGAACGTGCAGGCCGCCAATGCGTTTCTTAAAACGCTCGAAGAGCCTCCCGCCAGTTCCATTTTGATCCTGTTGAGCACCGAACCGTCGCGCATTCTCGAGACGATTCTCTCCCGTTGCCTGCGCCTGAACTTCGCAGGGGAGGGGATCGGCGCTTCCGCCCACGAGCTTGAATGGCTTAACGAATTCAGCCACCAGGCCGCACAGCGCGAAGGAGGCCTCATCAACCGCTACAAGCTTCTCGGCCTCTTCCTCAACCGCCTGGCCGCCGCCAAAGAGACCGCCGAGAAGGACGCGAGCGCCCGCTCCCCGTTGAACCGCTACGACGACGTCGATCCCAAGCTCCGGGAAAAGTGGGAGGATGAACTCAGCGCCGCCACCGAAGCTGAGTATCGCGCCCAACGCGCTGAAGCCCTGAAGCTGCTCCAGACCTGGTTCCGAGACATTTGGATAACCGCCCTCCGTCTTGGTTCCGAATCCCTGGCATTCCCGCAGCTCGAGCAAATCACTCGCTCCATCGGCGAGCAGATCACACCAGAGGAAGCCATGCAGAACCTTTCAACGCTTGAAGGCGCCCAACGCCTCCTGCACACCAACGTGCAGGAAGCCCTCGCCCTTGAAGTGACATTCCTGAAGCTAAAGTTGTAACGGCATGAGAGGGGCGAAACGATTGTGCGCCTCCTACGGAGGCTGGGGCCGTCGGGGCGGGATTACCCACGGGCTGCGCTGCGCTTGCCCGTGGGCTACTCTGTTTAACCCCTCCGGGGCTGAACGGCAGGGGGATCCAGAGAAAGCTCTGCGCTTAGTAGCGCGCACATCTGAGCCTCCCCGGAAGCCCCAGCGGGGCGACATATTTGTAGTAACGCCTCCGCCCTACGAGGGGAGCGCCGTAGGTGCGGCATCAATCCCAATATGGGTCCGCGAACTAGCCGCTACATCCGCATCACGCCGTCCAGAAGGATGCCCGTCATGACCTCCCCGGCACCCGCACCACGTTCCTCCTGGGCGGCCCGTTGGCTACCTTGGGTGGTTGGGATTTGGCTGGGGATGTCGTTCCTGAAGTTCGGCAACCCCGTCATTTTGGACAAAATGATCCAGCCGCCGAACGGGTTTGCTGAATTCCTCTTCGTCGCCTGGCCGGTGAAGTTCGCCATTCCGTTCGTGCTCGCCGCGATTCTGCTCTCCATCCCGCTTCAGGGTCGGCAATTCATTAAAGGCCCATGGTTTCTGTGGCTCCCGGTGGCTTGGCTCGTATGGCAGAAAATCGCCGCCACCAATAGCGTTGCCCCCGACCTCACCCGCATCACTCTTTACCACTTCGTCGTGGTGACCTTTGCCTTCTACATGGGGTACGCCTCCCTCGCGCGCTGTCCGAACCTGAAGGGCCTCTGGGTTCCGCTCATCGTCGCCTTCACCTACATGCTCTGGACTGGCTTCGAGCAGCATAACGGCGGCTTGGAAGCCATGCGCAAGATGATTTACGCCCAGCCCAACTGGCAGGAGATGCCCCCCGATTATCTTAAACGCATCGCCAGCAACCGCGTCTTCGGCACCATGGCCTATCCGAACGCCCTCGCCGGCGCCCTCCTCCTGCTCCTCCCCGCTCTGACTTACAAACTCTGGCAAATGACTGCTTCCTGGCAACGCATTGCCCGCGCGGTCGTGGTCGGCCTCTTCGCCTACGGCGCTGTAGCATGCCTCTACTGGAGCGGTTCCAAGGCCGGTTGGCTCATCGCCCTCGGCGTCGCTGCTGTTGGATGCCTTAAATTGCCTGAGATAGCGCGTTATCGTTATCTAATCGCCGGAATCGTTCTGATTGCCGGTCTAGCAGTGTTCGCAGTGCGCTTTCAGGCCTACTTCGCCAAGGGGGCCACCAGCGCCTCCGCCCGAGTAATCTACTGGCAAGCAGCCTGGCAAACCGCTCTCAAGCACCCCCTCTTTGGCACTGGCCCCGGCACTTTTCAAAAGCCTTTTGCGGAAATTAAGCCGCCCGATGCCGAGATGGCTCGCCTTGTGCACAACGATTATCTAGAGCAAGCCTCAGACTCAGGATTTCCTGGTTTCATCCTCTATTTAGCGATGATGGGAACCTTTCTGGTTCTACTTTATCGTAAAACTACCGAAACCCTGCCGTTTCTCGTTTTCCTTGGCATTTTAGGCTTCTCAGCCCAGTCCATGGTCGAGTTCGGTCTTTACATCCCCGCCCTTTCATGGACCGCATTCCTGTTGATGGGTTGGGGTCTTGGCCTGCATGGCTGCGAGCAACGCGGGGAGGCTGGTAAACCTTCGTAAGGGCATCTTAAAACGTCGATAACGATAACGCTTTCTTCATTTTACGCGAAAATCGCTTGCCCGACCCCCGGAATGCAGCCCTTCGAAACTTTTCTTGACGGAATTTGCCTCATTGTTACCTTGCGGCGTCCTTACTTGGTTATCGGTATTGAGCAGAGTCGAGGTTTCGGCGCTGCTTTTTTGCTTAATGAACAGCGAATTTAACGCGGCACGTTCGAATAACTCCGCCTGTAGGAGGGGACTATGGATCTAAAAGACATCAAAGCGGTCATCGATTTGATGAAGAAAAACGCCATCTCGGAGTTCGAACTCGAACGGCAGGATTTCAAAATAAAGTTAAAACGGGGCAACGGAATCCACCAATATTCCGACGAGGGCACGATGATGCCCATGCCCATCCACACCCAAGTGCTCCCCCCCATGGGGCACGCCCAGGCGCCTCAGCCCGCCGCCGCTCCAGCTCCGGCCACGAGCACGGACATCGAAATCAAATCGCCCATGGTCGGCACGTTCTACCGGTCGCCTTCGCCGGAAGCCTCCTCCTATGTCGAGGTTGGCTCCGAGGTGAATCCGGACATGGTTGTGTGCATCATTGAAGCGATGAAAGTGATGAACGAGATCAAGGCCGAGGTCCGCGGCGTCATTACTCAAGTCATGGTCGAGAACGCCAAGCCGGTCGAGTTCGGCCAGGTCCTCTACAAAGTCCGTCCGCTCTAAAGCGGCTAACCCAACCTCCCAGGGAAATGTTCGAAAAAGTTCTGGTCGCGAACCGCGGTGAGATTGCCGTGCGGGTCATCCGCGCTTGCAAGGAGCTGAATATCCGCACGGTCGCCGTTTATTCGGAGGCCGACATCAACTCCATGCACGTGCAAATGGCGGACGAAGCCATCTGCATCGGCAAAGCTCCCAGCAACGAGAGCTACCTCCGCATTGACCGCATCATCAGCGCCGCTGAGATCGCTGACGTCGATGCCATTCACCCTGGCTACGGATTCCTTTCCGAGAACGCCCACTTCGCGGACGTTTGCGAGAATTGCAACATTCGCTTCATCGGCCCCAGCTCCCGCGCCATGAACGCGCTGGAAGATAAAGCCATCAGCCGCGCGCTGGCCAAGAAAGCCGGCGTGCCGATCCCCCCTGGATCCGAAGGCACGGTGCAGGATGAAAAAGAGGCGATCGCAGTCGCCAAGCGCATCGGTTATCCCGTCATGATCAAAGCGATCGCGGGTGGCGGTGGGCGCGGCATGCGTGTTGCCCACAATGATATTTCGCTGGTTAAGGGCTACCACACCGCGCGCACTGAGGCGGAGAAGGCCTTTGGCAACTCGCAAGTTTATATCGAGAAGTTCATCGAGAACCCCCACCACATCGAGTTCCAGATTCTAGGGGACAACAAGGGGAATATCTTCCACCTTGGCGAGCGCGATTGCTCCATTCAACGCCGCAATCAGAAGATTCTCGAAGAAACGCCATCGCCCCTCATCGAGAACAGGTTCAAAGACCTCCGCAAGAAGATGGGCAAAGCTGCCGTCCGCCTCGCGGAAATGGCCCATTACACCAACGCCGGCACGGTCGAATTTATCGTCGATGACAACGGCAACTTCTACTTCCTGGAAGTGAACAAACGCATCCAGGTCGAGCACCCCATCACGGAAGAAGTCACCGGCATCGATCTCGTTAAGCAGCAGATTCTCATCGCCTTGGGCGAACCGCTGAAGCTCGGGGACATCACATTTAAGGGCCACGCCATCGAATGCCGCGTGAATGCCGAAGATCCATTCGATGACTTCCGTCCGTCGCCCGGCCGCATCGAGATGTATTACGCCCCCGGGGGGCGCGGTGTGCGCGTGGACAGCCATGCCTACGCGGGCTACCCGATTCCGCCGCACTACGACTCGCTCATCTCGAAGTTGATCACTTACGGCAAGGACCGTCGTGAAGCGATGGACAAGATGAGCCGCGCGCTCGGTGAATACATCATCAGCGGCGTTAAGACGACGATCCCGTTCGAGCAAGCGATTCTGCAGGATCCGAATTTCCGTCGCGGCGTTTACTCCACTAACTTCATCGAGCAACTCCTCGGCGGCGCTCGCCGCGAGTTAATCGAGGAGAAGGCGTAGCTGTCCAAGACCAGCCCGATGAAGCCGCTCGATGAATGCCGGCTTTACACCTTTGTGGATTCGGCCTACCTGCACGGCCGATCCCCGGTTCACGTATGCCATGAGCTTTGCGCAGGCGGCTCCGATCTTATCCAGCTTCGAGCAAAAGATTGGCCTAAGGACAAAGTCGCCGCAGTTGCTCGTGAACTCTCGCCCATCTGCCGCGCGGCTGGCGTTCACTTCGTTGTGAACGATTACCCGGATGTCGCGCGCGAAGTGGGCGCCTCCCTCTGCCACCTCGGCCAGGAGGACTTCTTCGATGCGGGCCACGAACATGCATCAAATGTCGTTGGCCCAAACCCCAGCCTCGGCCTCGGTTTAAGCACACACGCGCCGGAGCAAGCGGCCCGCGCCGTGAAGGCCGAGCCCGCCTACATCGCCATCGGCCCAATCTACGCCACTGGGACCAAGCCAACGGCGCGTCCGGTCACGCTTGAGTATGTTCGCTGGGCGGCCGCGAATGTCTCCATTCCATGGTTTGCGATTGGTGGAATCAACCTCCGCACTCTCCCTGATGTCGTTGCCGCAGGCGCGCGCCGTATTTGCGTCGTGTCGGCTATTCTTAATGCGCAGGATCTCGCCGCGGAATGCCGCAAGTACCTCGCAGCGTTGCCCCCCGTTTAGCGCATAGCTTGCCGGGGGCGGCAAGATGCCGCACCCTATGGCATGCGCATCACTGGCGGGAGGGAAACGGGCCGGAAGATTAAAGTCCCCAAAGGCCTCGATGTGCGGCCCACCCCGGATCTCGTTAAGCAGGCAGTCTTCAACAGCCTCGGCGCTCGTGTCGAAGGCGCCCGCTTGCTGGAGCTTTTTGCGGGCAGCGGCGCGCTGACCCTCGAGGCGCTCAGCCGGGGCGCAGCTTCAGCAGTGCTCGTCGAAAAATCCGGGAGAACGGCGGCCATGTTGCGCGGCAACTTTCTCAGCGTGCAGATTCCCGCCAGCCAGTTCGACATTCGTGTGCAGGAAGCCGCCACGGCCATCCAGCAACTCGTGGCTGCGGGAGCTAAGTTTGACATCATTATCGCTGACCCACCCTATGGCGAAAAGAACGTCAACCGCCGATCCACATCCTTTGCGCAGGCCCTCCTGGATGATGAGCATCTCCCGAAGCTGCTTGAAGGCGAGGGCCTCTTCATCCTTGGCCATACCAAGCGCGACACCCTGGAGGTGCCGCCGGTCTGGGAAGAGATGAAGCGAATGAAGCATGGCGACACCGTCATGCGATTCTTCCGCAAACTCCGCGCCGAGAGCGACCCTGGCGCGCTGGCCTAGCAGTGCGTGCGAGTGCCATTCAACGGTACGCCGTTGAAATTTCTCGATTGTTGGGGCGTGTGCATTTAGAAATCACGTAATTCATGGCCACTGTCGGGGAACAACTGCGCGCTGCCCGCGAGCAGAAAAAACTAAGCATCGAGCAGGTCGCTGAACAGACAAAGATCCGCGGCGATCATCTGCGCGCTTTGGAAGCGGGCGACTACGAGGTCTTCTCCGCGCCCGTTTACGTCAAGGGTTTCACGCGCACTTACTCCAATCTGCTTAAGCTCAACACCAACGATCTGCTGACGCAGGTTGAGCGGGAACTCGGCCAGGTTGAGGCTTTCAAAGACAAACCTATCAATGTTGGCGAGGAGCTGAAGCCCTCCGGTATTTGGGTTCTGCTTACCAGGGTAAACTGGCCAGCGGCCCTGGCCGCATTCATTGTGTTGTTAGTTGCTCTTGTAACCACAACCATCGTGCGGAGCTATCGGGCCGAGGCGAAGCGCGATGTGCTCCGCGAAATGGGCCCCGGCCTTTACCAACCCACGAACACGGACCCAGCACTCTTTTTGCCCCTGCCCACGAACACGCCCGCAGCCCCTGTTCGGCGCATCTGAGCTGGTTTGCTGTTGCGGAGAGCTTCGGGTAATCTGGCGCCAGCCCCGGGTATGAAGCTGGAAACACTGAAGCAGAAGGTTAAAAGCGGCGAGATCGACACTGTCATTGTAGCGTTCCCCGATATGCTCGGTCGTCTGGTCGGCAAACGCTTCACCGGCCAATTCTTTATCGACGAAATAGCCGATCACGGGACACACGGATGCAATTATCTCCTCGCCGTGAACATGGAGATGGACCCGCAGGAAGGGTTCAACATCGCCAATTGGGACAAGGGGTTCGGCGATTTTCACATGGCGCCTGACTTGAGCACGCTGCGGGTTCTGCCATGGCTCCCCGCGACTGCGCTGGTGATCTGCGATTACAAACTCGATAGCGGCGAGTATGTCGCGCCCGCCCCGCGCTCTGTTTTACGAAAAGCTCTCGAGCTGGTCAGCAAGCAAGGTTTCACCTGCAACATCGCGAGCGAGTTGGAGTTCTACCTCTTCAACACAACCTACCCTCAAGCCTTCAAAACAGGTTATACAGAGCTGCCGCCGTCGAGTGATTACCGCATCGATTACCACATCATGCAGCCTGGCCGCGATGAGACCCTCATGCGGGCCATCCGCAACCAGATGAACGCAGCGCGCGTCCCCGTCGAATCCAGCAAAGGCGAGTGGGGCCGAGGTCAGCACGAGATTAACTTCATCTACGATCGGCCCATTGAAATGGCGGACATGCACGTCGTCTTCAAGCAAGGCGTGAAAGAGATCGCCGACCAGCACGGCAAGTCGATCACCTTCATGCCGAAGTGGTCGATGAACGAGGCGGGCAATAGTTGCCACATCCACATCAGCATCTTCGAGAAGAACCGAAACATCTTCTGGGACGACAAGAAGAAAACCGGCTCGAAATTCTTCAAAGGCTTTTTGGCTGGGCTCATGAAGTATTCCCCAGAGCTTTGCTATTTCTACGCGCCGAGCATTAACGCCTACAAACGCTATCAGCCCGGGAGTTGGGCGCCGACGAAGATGGCTTGGTCTCACGACAACCGCACCGTGGGTTTCCGTGTGGTGGGGCAGGGGAATTCATTCCGCATCGAGAACCGCATGCCCGGCGCCGACGCCAATCCATATCTCGCCTTCGCCGCCATGATCATTGCCGGGCTCGCCGGCGTGCAGGAAGGCCTCGATTGCGGGGAATCCTACGGCGGCAATGCGTATGTGGATGAGAAACTGGCCGCCCTCCCGCACAGCCTCTCGGATGCCGCGGCGTTGCTGAACAAGAGCCAAATCGCCCGTCGCATCCTCGGTGATGATGTGGTTGATTATTACGTCCACACCGCGCGCCTTGAGGTTCAAGCTTTCGACAATGCGGTCACCGATTGGGAGAAAAGCCGGTACTTCGAACGAATCTAGACCACCGGAGCAACACTCCACTGCGCGGATGAGAACATTCCTGATAGCGCTTCTGGTTACCTGGGTGTTCACCTCCTCCGCCCACCCGGACTCCGCCATGCGCGTCGGCGGGAATCTCACCATCGGCGAAAGCGCCGATCAGCACGTATTCCTCGATCTCTTCTGCCAGGCGCGCCCTTGGCAAACCCGGCAGGCGGATGGCTCCGGCCCCTTCGACACTGAAAAGGCGGCCCTCATGCCGGTGAACACCAATGGTTGGCCGCTCGCAGTCCCTTTCGACCCAAGAGATGGATCGCCATTGCAACTCCCGCACACGGTCATCGGCTCACGAGGCGCTGGAGAGTACACACTAACGCTGCTCGGCAAAGGCCGGCTCAGCTTCACCGCGGATAACCGCCTGCTCGACACCAACAGCCCCTTCCTGCGCTCAGTAACTGTTAACGCTCCCGGCGGTTCCAACACATTCACGCTGCGCTTTCACACAAACGCCCGGCAGTTGGTGTTCGTGGATTTGCTCGAGTCAGACCCCGGCGATCCGCTTCGCGATATCCGCCTCTTCCCGCCCGGGGTCCGCGATAAATCGGGCTCAACCGGCGCGTTTCGACCGGAGTTCCTGGATTCAGTGAAACAGTTCAGCGTCCTCCGCTTTATGGATTGGGGGCAAATCAACGGCAACCCCGTCGAACGTTGGGACCAACGGACGCTGCCCACGACCTACACCCAGCTCGCGCGCGCAGGTGTGGCCTATGAATTCATGTTCGACCTGGCCAATCGCGCACAGCGATCTGCCTGGATTTGTATCCCCCATCGCGCGAACGCTGATTACGTCCGGCAACTCGCGCGACTTGCAAAGGCTTCCCTGGCGCCTGACCTGAAACTGTTCGTAGAATTTTCTAACGAAACCTGGAACTTCAGCCCCGGCTTCGACCAGGCGTTCGAGCTGGACGATCAAGCCAAGGCTCTCGGCCTCACCTCGGATGAAATGACCGCGCGCAAAAGCGCGGAAGCATGGGGTATTTTCGAGGAGGAGTTCGGCCCAATCGAGAC
>Ga0196963_10002302_pt1 | contig 11597 bp, 16 predicted proteins | sample S1_5metaG_FD_148600 | JGI IMG/M metagenome (GOLD analysis project Ga0196963, IMG submission 148600) | Soil microbial communities from Anza Borrego desert, Southern California, United States - S1_5 | ecosystem: Environmental > Terrestrial > Soil > Desert | place: USA: California | collected... | reverse complement strand
GGCGGACTTCATTTCCGATTTCGAGAGGATGTACACCGAAGACAGATTGTTTGACCTCCCTGAGTGGCACGACTCTTTTATCTACGACCATCTCAGGAAGAAGTACGAAGAGAAAGGCTGTTTTACTCACAGCCTTAGTGGCAGGTGGAGTAACACAACTCACCCCTTTATCAACTGTGATTTAGGTAAGTACATGGATCACCTAAAGGGCCAGAGAAAACTAGAAGGTCGGTCTAGGGACTCCGACCTCAAACGGAGACGGCTTGAATCCTACTGGAACGAAGTGCGTTGAGGGTATTTGGCTTCCTGAGCACGAAGAGCACCTTTTGCAGTACGCAACCGGGCCGGGATGGAAGTATCAAGCTCATAAGATGAAGGCGGCTTTGTCTATGGTCACGAACTGGACAAGAGCCGTAGACATTGGGGCTCATGTTGGTTTGTGGGCGATGAATCTGGTTGAAGTCTTCGACCATGTAGAAGCCTTTGAGCCGGTGAAACTCCATAGGGAGTGTTTCGAGAAGAACGTCAAAGGGGCGAATCTCTACCCCTACGCTTTAGCGGAGAAAGAAAAGAAGGTCGCCATCAGGATCGCCAAGGGGTCTTCGGGTGATTCCCATGTTGATCCTGATGCTGAGGGAAACATCGAGGCTAAAACCCTCGATTCCTACGGGCTTGAGGATGTTGGTTTTGTAAAGATCGACTGCGAAGGCTTTGAGTATTTCGTCCTTCAGGGGGCGAAAGAGACGCTTCTTCGGTGCAAGCCGGTTCTGATAATTGAACAGAAACCAAACAAAGGTCGGCAGTTTGGTTTGAGTGATACCGAAGGGGTTAGGTACCTCGAAAGTCTCGGGGCGAAGCTGGTAGGAGAGATGGCGGGGGATTACATCCTGAAGTGGTGATTGCCTACCTCTCCGGGGTTGGTAAGAGGGATAACGTACTAAAGGCCCTGGCAAGTAGTTTCGGGGCGGAATTCAAGGATTGCTCAAGCACGGTCTTAGGTAAGCCGTGCATGTTCTTCGGGTTTGATGCGATGCCCCAACTGAAACAGTGCTGGGGGCAAAGGCCTTTCATCTACATAGACCACGCCTACCTTAAACGTGGATATGAGACGGGTAATTTCAGGGTGGTTGTGGATCACATCCACCAGACGAAGTTGCTAGATGTTTCTGGGGACAGATTAAAGAGGCTGGAGGTAAGGGTCTACGACTGGAGGAAAGGCCGAGAGGTGATCGTCCTTGAGCCCTCCAGAAACGTCTGCAATGTCCTAGGTGTGTCTCCGAGATGGGCGGAAGAGACTGCGTTAAGGCTGAAGAATTACACAGACCGGCCCATCCGGATCAAGTCCAAAGGACCGGGGTTGTTTGGGGAGCTGAAAGACTGCCACGCGGTTGTGGGTCTTTCATCAGTAGCAGAGGTCGAGGCGGCGATATTTGGTATCCCAGTCTTTGCAACCGAACACTCCCCCGCCGCTCCAATAGCAGAAAAAGACTTTTCAAAGATCGAAAGTCCAATCTATCCCGACAGGGACGCTTGGCTTCGGTCCTTGAGTTATGCGCAATGGCACGTCAGCGAGATGTCTGACGGCTTAACAAGAAGACACCTTGAGAGGGTGCTGAATGGCGATTACCACATTTGCCGAGCTTCAGGCGGCGGTTAGTAACTGGCTCGATAGATCGGATCTCTCAGCCCGCGTCCCTGAGTTTATTGCCCTAGCCGAAGGGCGCATCGCCAGAAAGCTCCGCATCCGCGAGATGGAGACGGAGAGCGATGTAACGCTGGTTGCTGGCACTAGGACTGCGGCTGTTCCCACGGGGTTTAGGGAGGTCCGCAGGGTCTACCTCAACACGTCTCCCATTCGTGAGCTGGAGTACATGAGCCCTCAGGATTACTGGGCCAGGTACACCAGCACGAACACCGGCAGGCCCGTGGTCTTCACGGTGGAAGGGTCAAATCTCCTCTTCGGGCCGATTCCTGACTCTGGATACACCGCGAAGGTTCTTCATTACAAAGCCCTCGATGCGCTCGCGACTTCGGCGCATGGCGTCTTCACGGCGAACCCGGACCTTTATCTCTACGGGAGCCTTCTGGCGGCAGAGCCGTTCCTGAAGAACGACAAAAGAGTTGGCATGTGGAAGGCCATGTTTGACGAGGCCATGATGGAGCTGGAAGCCCAAAACGCACGCCATCCTGGGCAGATGGTGATACGCGACACCTACAACCCATACTAAATGCCCAAGGTCCAGCTCTTAGGTTACGCCCCGGATCTTCCAGCTACCACACCGGGGGTAATCCTTACCTGCACCAACATGGTCCCGACTCTTCGGGGCATGAAGGGCGCTCCGAGTGTTCAAAGTCCTTCTGGTGCGCCGTCTACAGCCTTGGCGGCTGCCTGCCAGGGCGCGGCGAGTCTTAGAAAGCTGGACGAGTCTGTAAGGCTCTTTGCGGGGACGGGGACGAAGCTCTATGAAGCTTCTGGCACGAGCTGGACGGACAGAACTCGTGCTTCGGGTGGTGATTACGCTCTAGGTGCAGATTTACGTTGGAGGTTCGCCCAGTTCGGGGATGTCTCTTTAGCGGCGGCGAAGTCGGACACGCTTCAATCTTCCTCTTCTGGGGCGTTCGCAAACATCTCCGGGGCTCCGAAAGCTGGGGTTGTGGAGGTTGTTGGTCAGTTCGTCTTTCTAGGGGATACGAACGAATCGACCTTCGGGGATTCTCCTAATCGGTGGTGGTGCTCTGCTAAAGGCGATCACACCGACTGGACGCCGGCTATCTCGACTGAATGCGCAACCGGAACGATCACCTCCACTCCGGGGAAGATCAGAGCAATAAAAAGATTTGGCCCCCATGTCGTTATCTACAAGCTCCGCTCGATCCACATGGGGATCTATGCGGGTCAGCCGTCAATCTGGAACTTCGACAGAGAGGTATCCAGCCAGGTTGGGGCGTTGTCTCATGAGGCAGTTGTAGACGTTGGAACCCCCGAAGAACCGAGACACATCTTCATGGGGTTTGATGACTTCTACGAGTTCAACGGCGGTAGACCCAATCCTATCGGCCAGGGGTGGGTGAAAGAGACTGTCTTTAACGAGTTAAACAAGACCTACATGGAGCGGGCGATGGCCCTCCTAGATAGAGTCAACAGTCTCGTTTATTTCTTCTACCCAACCGGAGCGAACAACAACCCGGATAAGTGTGTTGTCTACAACTACAAGACACAGAAATGGGGTCGAGCAGATCGGACGATTGAGTACGCCTTTGAGTTCGTGTCTGTTGGTCTGACTTATGACGATTTGGGAAGTCTGTATTCGACTTACAACGACCTCCCGAACGTCGCTTACGACTCAACGATCTGGACTTCGGGTTATCCGATTCCTGGGATCTTCAACACGTCTCACGCTTTACAGACCCTAGACGGCAACTCCTCCACGTCAGGTTTCGTGCTGGGGGATATGGGAGAGGACGAGAAGTTCGCAACGATCACAAGAGTTAGACCCAGATTCTTCACAGCCCCTAGTTCCGGGAATCTCATCAATTACTACCGGAACAACCTCGGTGATTCTCTGACAACGGGAGTTACGACTTCTCTCTCAAATGGGAAGTACGACCTCATGAGGTCCGCCAGGTGGCATCGGTTGGAGTTCTCGTTCACCGGGAATGTGGAATTAGGAGCAATGGACGTTTCAGTAGTGGAGGATGGCAGTGCCTAGATTGTTTCTGGAGCAGTACCTTCAGAAAGACTACGACTTTGCTCTGATGGCTGAGTTGATGCGCCAGCTTGAAGACGCGGTAAACAGGCTATCTGAGGGGCGGATCTACCAAGCCTACAACGCGGCGGCTTCGGCTCCGTCAGGGACGACGGTTGCGTATCAGGTCGGGGACCAAGTAAGGAACTCAGCTCCTACGGAATTGGGCTCGGCAGGAAGCCGCTACATCATCACCGGCTGGATTTGCGTGGCGGCTGGGAGTCCTGGGACGTGGCGTGAGATGAGGACGCTCACGGGGAATTAGCGGTCAACTAAAAGAAGAAGAAAAACTATGGCGATCAACTCCAGTCTTCAGGAATACCTGATTCGGGCGTTTAACCCGAACCTGCAAACGAATTCTCTTGCAAGCCAGGAGCAGCAAATTGAGCTTGCCCGGAAGCTGGGTATCCCTGTTGAGCAGATTTTCAACATGGAGTCGGGGTCCAATGAGTACCGCATCAACCCCCGAAGCTACGACGAGAATCAGAGTCTCCAGCAAGCCCTGAAGTATGGGGACACGCTAGAAAACCTCTATAACCAGTACGTTCCTCAAGACCTCAGGGATTATTTCTCTGGCCCTGGAGTTGGTCAGCAGTTCTTTGGCCAGGGTGATCGGGTCATGGGTGTTGATCCCCTCACCGGACAACAGACGGGTCTTTGGCAGTTCGCTGGTGCTCCTACGATGGAGGGAGACCCCGGCTCTGCCCCTGGTGCGATTCTTCCTGACCGTCTAGCCCAAGCGTATCAATCCCAACTTCGTCCGTCGTGGGTTCAGAAGGACATTCCTGACGGGCTCTTCCAGGAAAAGTTGTTCGGTGCTCTGGCTTCGCTGCCTGCCGCGTATGCTGCCGGTGGCGCGTTGTCCAATTACTTTGGAGGCGCGGGAACGAGCATTAGCGCCGCTGAAGCTGCTGCGGCTGCTGAAGCTGCGGACGCAGCGGCGGTAATCGGCGGGTCCGGTGCGGGTGGCGGTCTGGGTGCCGCTGCTGGGGGAGCGGTCGCTGGGTTTTCGATGCCTCCTGCCATTCCGACTCCAGATCCCACGTTTGGTAATGCGCTTATCCAGACCGCTCCTGGCGTCTACGCGGCTCCTGGGGCTGCTGGGTATGTCGGAGCCTCCGGTCTTGGCGGTGCGGTGTACGGGGCGGATATCCCGTCCTTGAGCGTTCCGGGGGCTGGGACGAATGCTCCTGGTCCGCAGATGCCGAAGCCTCCTGTTCCTCCGGGGTCTACAACCCTGCTTGGGCAGTTGAAGGACTTGGCGAAAGACGTTTCTCCCTACGCCCCTCTTCTTGGGATGGCTGCTGGCGGGCTAGCCGGTGCTGCCGGTGGTGGAAGTCAGGCCGGGACGATCACCGTTGAGGAGGGGATTCCTGACTGGCTGATGCCGTATGTGAAGCCGACGCTAGACAAGTATTCAACTGAAGTTCAGAACTACCAGACCGACCCCTATGGGGTGATGCCTGCTGCCATGCAGGAGTTCAAGAACACCGTGTCAGGGATGTATCTCGACCCGTCAACGAACAAGTGGCTTGAGGAGTATTACAAGCTCGGTGCTGAGAGGATCAAGGGGACTCTCTCTCCGTCCTTTGGTCACATGCAAGCCTTCGGTTCTCACTCGGGGTACAACGAAGCTCTTTCTAGAGGTCTTGGTGACTTTGCGACGGGTCTTTACGGCGGTAACTACGCCAAAGAGAGGGACCGTCAAACCCAGATGACCGCTGCGGCTCCTAACTTCCTGACCCAATCATCGACATCTGCCTTTGCTCCGTATAGCCAATACCTCAACGCTATTGGCAATCTCGGCAAGAAAAAAGATCAGCCCTATTGGGAGCCGTCTGCCCTACAAAACATCCTCGGTGGCGGGATGGCTGGTTATGGCCTCGGCAGCATGATCGGGAAGATTGGTTAAGGAGAAATAAACTATGGCCGGTCTTTACGATGAACCTGTAGGCGCTCTTGATCCAAAGTCCATGATGCTTATGCATATGGGCCTTGGGTTGATGCGTGGTCCCTCTACGACTCCGATTTCGTTCGGGCAATCTCTTGGGCAGGCTGGTATGCAGGGCCTTCAGGCTTACCAACAAGCCCATCAGGCGCAACAGCAAGAGGCTTTCCGTGCTCTTCAGGCGAAGAAGATGGAAGAGGAGATGGCCCTAAGACGCGCTGAAGCCGAGAGAAGGGCGGCTATGCCTGTCGGTCATGGCCCTGGTACTCAGCTTTTCCGCCCCGGAGAAAACGAGCCGTTCTACACCGTTCCTTTCAAGCCCGAACCGGCCCCTGAGCCCAGGCCCCCGATGACCCGCAAGGTTCGTATGGGCGATCAGGAAGTAACTCAGGAGTATGTGAACGGCCAGTGGCAAGAGGTAGGCCGTGGGCCGGCGTTTGCTCGTCAGGTTCCTAACGTCGTAGTGGCTGGCGGCGGATCTGCGAAAACTGCTCCGGCTCCCAAAGCTCCTGCCGGCTTTCGATGGAAGCAAGGTGCAGAAGGCGAAGAGTTAGAGCCCATCCCTGGTGGCCCCAAAGACACCGCTCCCAAAGACGCGAAGAGGCTTGAGGGCGCTCTTTCTCGTGCCGATTTGGTTGTTGAAAAAGTCAGGGATGCAAAGCAGAAGGTCGGTTTCTCGACCACTGGGTTGACGGGTACGGTATTAGGGAAGATCCCCGGCACAGACGCCTACAACCTTGACCGTCTGATTGACACCGTGAAGGCGAACATCGGATTTCAAGAGCTTCAGGCGATGCGCGAGGCTTCTCCGACTGGCGGCGCTCTTGGTCAGGTGGCAGTACAGGAATTGAACATGCTGCAATCGGTTCTCTCGTCGCTCGACAAGGGGCAGAGCCAAGAGCAATTGGTCAAGGCCCTTGATGCAGTTGAAAAACACTTCACCAACTGGAAAGCAGCGGTGACGCAAGCCCAGGGGCAAGGTCAACCCACCCCCGATCCTGCTGCCCCTACGCCCGCTCCTGCTCCATCGCCCACTCCGCAATCCTTCCCGACCCCCCCTCAAGACGCGATCCGTAGGCTGAAGATGAACCCGAAAGAACGGGATCAGTTTGATGCCATCTTCGGGCCTGGGGCTGCTGCTAAGGTGCTCGGCAAGTGAACCCCTACGCGAAGTACGTCAACCCGGATAACCCGTACCTCAAGTTCGTAAGCGAGAAGAAAGAAGACCCTCGATTTGCGAATTTGAACCAACTCCAGAGGCGTATGGGTTTGGGGAGGAAGACCGAAGGGGACGCTTTAGAGAGAGTTGGTGATGCTCTTGGGCAGTTACCCTACGAAGCTGGAGGCGCGGTGACGGACGTTGCCTCTAAGTTTCTTCCTCCCGAAGTGGCCGCTGCCGCTGGCTATCTCACCAATGTTGGGATGCAAGTCCTCCCGGTTGGGTTTGGTGGGTCTGCCGCGAAAACTGCTGCACCTGTCCTTGAGGCTGGCGCTAAGGAGCTGATGCAAAGCGCCCTTAAACCGTCCAAGGCAGAACTGAGGACTGGCAAGGCAGATCGAGCTGTGGAGACGATGCTGAAGGAAGGGGTGAACGTCTCCCAAGGCGGGGTGCAGAAGATGCAGTCCGTTGTCGATGACTTGGACTCTCAGGTAGAAAAGGCCATCACCGGATCATCCGCCGTCATTGACCGAGATAAGGTCGCAAACAGAGTCCTCCCGGTTCTGGATCAGTACCGCATGAGTCCTACCCCCAATCTGTCTTCCAGGCCGATTGAGGGGGTGTTTGATGACTTCATGACCCATCCGCAGAAAATCTCCATTCAAGACGCCCAGAAGATGAAGCAGGCCGGGGGCAGGGAACTCGGGGATGCGGCCTATGGGTCTGGTCTTAAACCAGCCGCAGAGAGGGATGCTAGGAAGGCGATTGTTAGAGGGTTGAAGGAAGAAATTGCCGCTGCGGAGCCTTCAGTTGTTCCTCTGAATGCAAGACAGTCCGACCTCATCAACGCAATCAAGATCGCCCAGAATCGCGTTCTGATGGACTCCAACAAGAACCCACTTGGGTTGGGCGCGTTGAACCCTTTTACCCTCCCGATTTGGATGTGGGACAGGTCGCCAGTAGCCAAATCCCTAACCGCCAGAGCCCTTTATTCCGGCTCTGAGCAGATCCCCGCCACGGCGGCTAGGCTAGGTATCGCTGGCGCTGTCTCCCCCTCGGGTCTGTACCAAGACCCAGAAGGAGTGCTATATCTCCGCTAGGAGGGGAGTATGAAGAAACTTCTGGCGTTGTTGCTGTTCTCGGGATTCGCCTACGGGCAGGAGTTGGTGCCGATTGATTACAACTTCACAGTCCCTAGCGACTTCCCGAAGCTGGACGAGAGAATCACCTATCTCGACCAGGAGGCTATCTATCGCTTCTGCAACGTCAAAAAGAGCTTCCCTGGTCTTATAAAGATCAGGAGTTGTGCGGTCCTCAGCTTTGAATACGACCTGTGCATGATCTACGTCCAACCCAACGACGAAGCCTCTCTAAAACATGAGCGGGCGCACTGTGCAGGCTACAACCACGTTGGAGAGGCTTCTAAGACTGTCGAAGCGTGGGAGATGTGGAAGAAGACTAAGAGAGGCGGTCTGACAGCGCCGCAGTAAAAGACTTCCGCAGTTAGTTCACCGGGGCCAGCCATAGAGCTGGCCTTTTTATTTCTAGGGAGCGATGGCAGAGAAAAGGTGTAGCAAGTGCGGCGAGGTTAAGCCAGCGACAACAGAGTTCTTTCATAAGCATCCCGAAGGCAAGTTCGGGCTAAGGCCGGATTGCAAAACGTGCTTTTCTGCGAGAACGAAGCGGTACGCGGAACTCAACAAAGAACAGATACGCGCTCAGCGCAAGCAGTTCCGGATCGCCAATAAGGAGAAGATCGCTGCCGCCAATAAGGCGCATTACGAGGCGAACAAAGAGCGGATCATCGCTAGAGTACCACAAGCGGAATTGGGACAAGTACCTAGCCAAATGCCGAGAGTGGCGTCGGGCGCATCCAGAGCAGGTGCAGGTTTGGGTGCGGAACCGCAGGGCCAGAGTGAAGGCGTTGCGCGGGTCACATTCGCTGCAAGACATCCTTTTCCTAGTACAGCAGCAGAAAGGTAAATGTGTCTATTGCAAAGCCGACATCACAAAGCGACGGCAGGTAGATCACATAATCCCTGTAGCAAGCGGCGGCAGTAACGATAGGACGAATCTTCAAATCCTATGTAAGCCGTGCAATCTCAAGAAGAACGCAAAAGACCCGATCCGATTCGCTCAAGAGATAGGGCTATTGCTGTGACCTCCAACAACAACAAGAAGAACGGAGATCAGCGTGGCAGACATCACCGCCAATGTAGACGCATGGAGCACCACAGAAGCTAGTAACGCGCCATCAGGCTCCACCAGCATAGGCACGGGCCTCGACGATAACCTTCGCGCCCTAGCCGCTGGTGTAAAAGTCTGGACCGGACGCCTCCCTCTCGACCAAGGCGTAATCAACGGGCGTATCACCGCTTCTGTTGCCTCCAATGCCCTAACGATTGCCCTCAAAGGCAAGGACGGTAACGACCCGAGTTCGACCAACAAGGTCTATATCCCGTTCAGAAGCGGTACGGCCTCGTCGTCTGATTGGAATATTAGAGAAGTTACAAGCGCACTCTCTGTTGTTGTCTCAAGCGGGTCAACGCTTGGTCATGCCTCCGGGATTGTCCAGCACTTCTTTGTTTACGCCATTGATAACGCAGGGACGGTCGAGTTGGCTGTTTCCAACCTTCCTCCTGACTATCCAGGGACGTTCCTAGGTCAAAGGCTGATTAGTACCACCGCTGAAGGTGGGGCCGGTGGCGCGGACTCTGCTACTGGGATTTACTCGACCACGGCAAGAAGCAATGTCCCTTGGGTTTGTCTTGCCATGTGCAAGTCGAACCAAACGACCGCTGGTACTTGGGCCTCTGTCCCGACGCAGATCGACATGGCGCCGTTCACGATCCCGACGAATGCCTTCTCAGCTTACAGATCGGCTGATGTCGGCGGCATCGCGAATGCGACCTTCGTCAAGGCGACGCATGACGCGGAAGTGTTCGACTTCGATGGCGTTTTTGACGCCGCGACTAATAACCGCTTTCAGCCTAACGTCGCCGGGATTTACGTTATTCAGCACTCGGATCAGTTCGGGAGCTTGGTCGATCCATCCCGTTGCATTAGCTCCCTGTTTAAGAATGGGTCGGAGCACAAGAGAGGGTCTGATTACATCAGCGGCGGTAATAGTGATGCTGGCGGCTCGGGCGGTGCGGTCGTGATTGCCAACGGTACGTCCGACTATTTCGAGCATTACGTCTATCAAGGGTCAGGTGGCGCTCGAACGCTGAAAGGCGGCGATAGCGTCACTTGGTTCGCAGGCCAAAGGATATCCTCGTGATCCGCGCCGCCAACCTCGCGCAGCGCCTCGCGAACATCCTCGCCGCTCGCGGCAAGACCGCCGACTTCACTCGCGATGTCCTATGCGTGGACGACAGCGACGGCAATCCTCCTCGCCTAGCTTATTGGGATGAAGCCAAGCTAGGGCCTGTTCCCACTCAGGCGGAAGTGGACTCCGCTAGTGATGAGCCGACGAAGGATCAGCACAACGCCACCATCATCAAGGAGATGGACGAGAACGACAGGAAGATCATCCGCGCTCTCGTTGAGGGCGATTCTCAAAGGATCGAAGCCCACAAGCAGAAACAAGCAGCTTTAAGGGCCAAGCTGAAATGAGGCTCATCCCTCGGGGTCGGTTCTACGACTGGCTCAAGGCGATGGACAAGAAGCTGGCAAGTCTTTTTGGTTTCTCAGGGCAGTACACCCTTTCCGCTGAGTGCTCTACAAGCAGATGTTGGGCTTGCAAGTTCATCTGTGAAGTCCTGTCGTTGATCGAGAAAGACCACTGCAACAAGGCAGCTAAAAGCGAAGGTCGATAACAACAAAACGAGTCTCCCATGCCAGAGAACGGAACCAACGGCGCTGACATCGCTTTAGAAGTCGCCGGCCAGAAGGTCAATTTCCGCAACGTCAAATCTTTAAACACGATGGCAACGGTGGCTACGTTGATCGTGGTGTGTGTCTTGGCTTATGCCTTCTACGTCCACGCTCAGGACGCTAGGGATAACGGGAAGGAGTTTGTCCAAGCAATCAGGGAGCAGACGACAGCGGTTAGAGAACAGACAGTAGCCGCTAGAGAGCAGAACTGCCTTCTCAGATTTGAGCAGAAGGACAGAACCCAGCAGGTTGAGTTTTGTAAGTCTATCGCTCGGTGAAAGTCACTCTGGTTGAGCCTGGGACTGTCATGGATCAACTGGAAGGAGCAACCGTCGCTACGTGGTTTGTAGAGGACGAAGAGGGCTTGCACATTTGTTTCGCGGACGGAAGAACCTTAATCATTGCTGGGACGTTCGCCATTTCCATCCTGAAGGCGGGATCTGAAAGGCTCCACTGATGCGCCCCGCAAAAGCGAAGTTGATGGGGAAGGTCTGGACGGTGACTTACGGCCAGCTCGCAAAGGATGAAATTGGGGAGTGCGACCTAGAGAACCAGTCCATCACCATCAAGGACGGCCTTAAGCCAGAGCAAGAAAAGAGCACTCTGCTTCACGAGTTCATCCACGCCATTTCCGATTCCCTCGGTCTTAATTTGACCGAGCGGCAAGTACAAGGGCTAGAGACAGGTCTATTCGACCTGAACGCCTCCAACCCAAGACTTTTCACTTACCTCAAGAAGAAAAAGTGAGTTCCCACAACGAAACGGTTGATGACGAGACTTTCGTAAGGCTGTTTGAGTCCATAGGGCCCAGCGCTCTTGCGAGGCGGATCGGCTGCACCATGCGTCCTGTCTACGGGCGTAGGGCGAG
>Ga0196963_10002301_pt1 | contig 11607 bp, 9 predicted proteins | sample S1_5metaG_FD_148600 | JGI IMG/M metagenome (GOLD analysis project Ga0196963, IMG submission 148600) | Soil microbial communities from Anza Borrego desert, Southern California, United States - S1_5 | ecosystem: Environmental > Terrestrial > Soil > Desert | place: USA: California | collected... | reverse complement strand
ATAACCTTCGCCAAGTCTTCCTGCGTATGACCGAACTCCTCGATCAGTCGGCGGTAGCCTTCGGCCTCTTCGATCGCGTTCAGGTCCTGACGCTGAACATTCTCCACAAGAGCCACTTCGAGGGCATCGCGGTCGGGCAGATCCTTGATCAGAATCGGCACCTCGTGTAGCTGCGCCAATTGGGCAGCCCGCCAGCGACGCTCGCCGGCGATGATCTCATAGGCGTTGGATGATTCGGGATGACGTCTGACCAGGATCGGCTGCAGGATGCCCTGGGCCTTGATCGATTCGACAAGTGCCGCAAGTGCCTCTTCGTCGAAGTGCTTCCGTGGCTGGAAGCGGCCTGGGTAGATCTGGTCGATCGGGACGCTCTTGGTCGCCCTCAGCTTGTCGAGCTCGGCATAGTCCTGAGCCTCTTCGCCGAAGAGCTGGCCGAGGCCGCGCCCGAGACCGCGGCGGCGCGCGCCGGCGCCTTCCTGCTCCTCGATCACGCCGCGATCCGCTCGCGCTTGATGACCTCGCCGGCCAAGTGCAGATAGGCCTGGGAGCCCGGGCATTTCAGGTCATAGACCAGCACCGGCTTGCCGTGGGAAGGCGCCTCGGAAACGCGCACATTGCGCGGAATGACGGTCTCATAGACCTTCTCGCCGAGATGGCCGCGGACGTCGGCCGCGACCATGTCCGACAGGTTGTTGCGCTTGTCATACATGGTGAGCACAACGCCCTGGATCTCGAGGCGCGGATTCAGCGCGCGCTTCACCCGCTCGATCGTCTTGATCAGGTGGCTCAAGCCCTCGAGCGCGTAGAACTCGCATTGGAGCGGGACGAGCACGGCATCGGCCGCCACCAGAGCATTGAGGGTGAGCAGACCAAGTGAGGGCGGACAGTCGATCAGGATATAGTCGGCCTCGCGAACGTCGCGGATGACATCCGCGAGCTTGAACTCGCGGCGCCCCTGCTCAACGAGCTCGATCTCCGCGCCGGAGAGATCGACCGAGGCCGGCACGACCGAGAGGCGAGGGATCGCGGTTGCCTGGACCGCCTTCATGACCGGGAGCCCTTCGCAGAGCACAGCATAGGTATCGCGTTCACGGCCGGTCCTGGGAATACCAAGGCCGGTCGACGCATTTCCCTGGGGATCGAGGTCGATGATGAGGACCCGCTTGTCGCAGGCAGCGAGGGCCGTGGCCAGATTGATTGCGGTAGTCGTCTTCCCGACCCCGCCCTTTTGGTTGGCCACGGCAATGATGCGGGGACAATCGGCAGTACCCGTTTCCAACTCGATCATTTTTTCCGCTCCACCCTGGTCAGCCTGAGGATTACGCTTGTAGGACTAGTCCGACTCGCAAGGCGTGACGCGGTCATATTCCACCCTTTCTCGGCCTCCGTCAATTCTTGTTCCACGGTCTCACCCTTCAGAAAGAGACAGACGGTCTCAGGCGCCAGGAACCCCTCGGCCATATCGAGCAGTTGAGGCAGGGCCGCCAAGGCGCGCGCGGTCAGACTTTGGGCTTTCCAGGGAGTGAGGTGGTCTATCCGGGCCTCGTGAATCGTCATACCCAGGTCAAGCTGTCGGTCGAGCTCGCGAAGGAATGCGCACTTTCGACTGTCTGATTCGATGAGGTGCACCTCCCGCACGCCCATGGCGGCCAGTACGGCGCCCGGGAAGCCGGCGCCGCTCCCGAAATCGACCAAGCCTGGTTCTTCCGCGAGATGTGGGTGGAGCTGCGCCGAGTCCAGGAAGTGGCGCTCCCAAATGTCGGCGGTGGTGGACCGCCCAACGAGGTTCACCGCTCGCTGCCAGCGGGTCAAAAGAGCCGCGTAGAGGCGAAACCGGTCGAGTGTTTCACGTGAAACACCGGTTGCGGCTTGGAATTCCTCCGGGCTCATGCCCGCGCGTAGCGGAGAAGGGCAACGACCGCGGCCGGCGTGACACCTGAAAGCCGCGAAGCGGCCCCGATCGTCGCGGGCCGCGCTGATTTTAGGATCGAACGGACTTCGTTGGAGAGACCGCCAACCGCATCGAGGTCCAGATCATCGGGGAGCGCCAGAGCTTCATCGCGCCGAAAGGCCGCGATATCGCCCTCCTGACGACCAAGATAGCCGGCGTAGCGGCCATCGATCTCGAGCTGGGCCTTGATGGCTGGCGGAATACCTGCGATTTCCGGCCAGATCGCGGCGAGGCGGTCGAGTGTAATCGCCGGAAAACTCAAAAGATCGAAGGCGGAGCGGATCTGGCCGTCCTGGGTCACGGTCAGACCTTTATTGACCAGGGCGCTTGGGCTCGCGGACAGGCCCCCAAGCAAGGCCCGGCCCTTGGCCAGCGCCTCCGCCTTGGCCGAATAGGCATCGAACCGGGCCGAGCCAACACAGCCGATCTCCGCGCCCTTTTTGGTAAGGCGGATATCGGCGTTATCGGCGCGAAGGCTGAGGCGGTACTCAGCCCTCGAGGTAAACATGCGATAGGGCTCGGTGACGCCTCGGCCAACCAGATCATCGACCATGACCCCGATATAGGCGTCGGCACGGGTCAGGACGAAGCTCCGCCTACCGCCGCCCGCCCGAAGTGCCGCGTTGATACCGGCAACCAGACCTTGGCCTGCGGCCTCCTCATAACCGGTCGTCCCGTTGATCTGGCCGGCAAGGAAAAGCCCTGAAATCCTTCGCGTTTCCAGGGTAGGCCGGAGTTCGCGCGGATCGACATAGTCGTATTCAATCGCATAGCCAAGCTGGAGGATGCGCGCCCCCTCCAATCCGGGGATGGTCCGGATCAGCTCGGCCTGGACCTCGGCGGGGAGCGAGGTCGAGATCCCATTCGGATAGACCGTGGGATCGTCGAGTCCCTCGGGCTCCAGAAAGATCTGATGGCGCTCCCGATGGCCGAAGCGGACCACCTTGTCCTCGATCGAGGGGCAGTAGCGCGGGCCGATGCTTTCGATCTGGCCCGAATACATCGGCGCCCGGTGCAAGTTCTCCCGGATCACGGCATGCGTCGCCGACGTCGTCGCCGTGATGTGGCAGGGGATCTGCGGAACAGTGATTCGCTCTGTGAGGGCCGAGAAGGGCTCGGGCGGATCATCGCCATGCTGGACCTCGAGGCTCGCCCAGTCGATCGTCCGACCATCGAGCCGCGGCGGGGTCCCGGTCTTGAGGCGACCAAGCGCGAAGCCGAGACGGGAAAGAGAGGCCGAGAGCCCGATGGACGGGGCCTCGCCGATCCGGCCCGCCGGCTCCTGGCTTTCGCCGCGATGGATGAGCCCCCGGAGAAAGGTGCCGGTCGTCATGACGGCCGCTGCGGTCCGGAGCTCGCGACCATCGGCCAGCCGAAGACCGAGCAGCCGACCATCTTCGACCAAAAGCTCCTCGACCGCGCCTTCAACGATCTCCAGGCCGGGCTGCTCGGCGAGCAAGGCCTGCACGGCCTCCCGATAGAGCCGTCGGTCCGCCTGGGCCCGCGGCCCCCGGACCGCGGGTCCCTTGCTGCGGTTGAGGACGCGGAACTGGATCCCCGCGCGGTCGATGGCGCGGGCCATGATCCCATCGAGCGCGTCGATCTCGCGAACCAGATGCCCCTTGCCCAGGCCGCCGATCGCCGGGTTGCAGGACATGGCTCCCATGGTCTCGCGGCGATGGGTCACGAGAGCCGTGCGGGCACCCATCCGCCCCGCGGCGGCTGCCGCCTCCGTTCCGGCGTGACCACCGCCGATCACCAGGACATCGAACTGCATGCTCTATTCTAGCGCGGGAGATGTTTCACGTGGAACATGTCGGTCACTTGCCGATGCAGAAACTTCGGAATAGGGCATCGAGGACCTGCTCTACATCGACCCGCCCGGTTATGCGGCCAAGGGCCTGAATAGCTTGTCGAATCTCCTCCGCGATCAGTACGGTATCAATAGCCTCAAGGCCCCGATCTATCGATTCGATAGTGGCCAAAAGACCCTCTCGGTGACGAGACCGAGTCAGGGCCGGCTCCTCGGACTCGCCGGCCAGGCGACTCGTCTCGACCTCGAGACGATCCAGGAGCGCCTCGATCCCTTCGCCGGTCCTTACCGAAACCGGAAGCACAGGACGCCCATCCCAAAAGGGCGGCGTTGGCGCCAGATCCACCTTGTTGCCCACCACCAGGGTATCGCCGCGGACGACCGAGCGAACCGCCGGCGCGTAGAGGGCGGACCAGTCATCGGCCGCTCCGACAACAATCCGGAGGTCGGCCCCTTGGGCCCAAGCCTCCGCCCGCCGGACCCCCTCCGCCTCGATCGCATCAGAGGCCTCCCGCAGTCCGGCAGTGTCGGCCAGGACGATGGGTGCACCGCCGAGATCGAGATGCACTTCGATGACGTCGCGAGTCGTGCCGGCGACGGCGGAGACGATCGCGGCCTCGCGCTGCGCCAGCGCATTCAGCAGGCTCGACTTGCCCGCATTGGGCGGACCTAGAATTGCAACCTTGATTCCACCCCGAAGGCGTTCACCTCTCGTCTGACGTACCAAATAGTTCGATATATCATTCCTCAATAACAACAGATCGGCGTAAACCCCCGTTTCGACCCCTTCGGGTAGATCTTCATCGGCAAAGTCCAAAGTTGCTTCGATGCGCGCCGCCGCCGCGATGAGGCGCTCGCGCCAATCCTCGACCAGGGCGCCGAAGGCGCCGTCGAGCTGTCGGAGAGCCTGGCGGCGTTGGGCTGCGGTCTCGGCCGCGGTCAGATCGGCGATCGCCTCGGCCTGGGTCAGGTCGAGCTTGCCGTTGTGAAAGGCGCGCCGGGTGAATTCGCCAGGCTCGGCTTGGCGAAGGCCGAGGCGGCCGAGTGCCTCCGCCGCCGCGGCAACCGTCGCGCGCCCGCCATGAAGCTGCAACTCGGCCGCATCCTCGCCCGTATAGCTGTTGGGCGCCGGGAACCAGAGAAGGAGGGCGCGATCGATCGTCCCGGAAGCGGGACGATCGGGGGAGCCGGAGTCCGACAAGCCGGCAAGCGTCGCCATCCGCGGTGGCGGCAGGCGCCCGGCCAGTACCTGGATGGCCTCGCGCACACCGGCACCGGACAAGCGAATGACCGCCAAGGCCGAGCGTCCCGGCGGCGTCGCCAGCGCGTAGATGCCAGGCTGCTGAAGAAGGGGGTTTCCCTTATGATCGCCGCTCATCGCGAAAGGGCGTCCTTGAACCGTCTCGACCAGGCCACCAGCCCGTACCTGCTACAGCACAAGGACAACCCGGTCCATTGGCAGGTCTGGGGACCCGAGGCTTTCGCCGAGGCCAAGCGCCGCCAGGTGCCGGTGCTGCTCTCGGTCGGCTACGCCGCCTGCCATTGGTGCCATGTCATGGCGCATGAATCCTTCGAGGACGAAGCGACCGCGGCGGTGATGAACGAGCTCTTCGTCAACATCAAGGTCGACCGCGAGGAGCGGCCGGACGTCGACACGATCTACCAGTCGGCCCTGGCCCTCCTCGGCGAGTCCGGCGGCTGGCCGCTGACCATGTTCCTCACCCCCGACGGCGATCCCTTCTGGGGCGGGACCTACTTCCCGCCGAGTGCCCGCTACGGCCGGCCGGGCTTCATCGATGTGCTGAAGAGCATTCACGGCACCTACAAGCGCCAGCCCGACACTGTCGCCAAGAATGTCGGCGCGCTGAAGGAGGCGCTCGGCAAGCTCTCGGCCTCGCGCTCGGGCGGCCTCCCCGACCTCACCGATCTCGACAAGGTCGCGCGCTCGCTCGCCCGCCAGGTCGATCCTTTCTTCGGCGGCTTCGGCTCCGCGCCGAAATTCCCAAACGTGCCGGGCTTCGCCCTCCTCTGGCGCGCCTGGATCCGGACCGGCCAGCAGCCCTTCCTCGATGCGGTGACGGTGACGCTCGACCGCATGAGCCAGGGCGGCATTTACGATCATCTCGCCGGCGGCTTCTCCCGCTACTCGGTCGACGAGGAGTGGCTCGTCCCGCATTTCGAGAAGATGCTCTACGACAATGCCGAGCTCGTCGATCTGCTGACGCTGGTCTGGCAGGACACCAAGACGCCGCTCTACCAGCAGCGCGTCGAGGAGACCATCGGCTGGCTGTTCAACGAGATGATCGTCGGCGATGGCGGCTTTGCTTCTTCGCTCGATGCCGACAGCGAAGGCGAGGAGGGCCGCTTCTACGTCTGGACCGAGAAGGAAATCGACCAGGTCCTCAGCGAGGCGAGCGCCGACTTCAAGCGCGCCTATGACGTCACGCCGCTCGGCAACTGGGAACACAAGACGATCCTCAACCGCTCGCGTGCGCCGGAGCTGCTTTCGCCGGAGGAGGAGGCCGCGCTCGGCCGCTCGCGTGCCAAGCTGCTTGCGGTGCGCGCCGGCCGTGTGCGTCCGGGCTTCGACGACAAGACGCTGGCCGATTGGAACGGGCTGATGATCGCCGCCCTCGCGCATGCGGCGCTCGCCTTCGGCCGGCCGGACTGGCTCGAGAAGGCGCGCGCCGCGTTCTCTTATATCGAACGCGTGCATGGGCGCGGCGATCGGCTGCTGCACAGCGCCCGCGACGGCAAGGCGCAGCATGCCGGGCTGCTCGACGATTACGCGCAGATGACGCGGGCTGCCCTGGCGCTGCACGAGGCGAGCGGCGAGCCGCTCTATCTCGACCGCGCCCGAAGCTGGTCGGCCGTGCTCGACCGCCATTTCTGGGACGCGGCGAATGGCGGCTACTTCCTGACGCCCGATGACGGCGAGGCGCTGATCGTGCGCACGCGCAATGCGCATGACAATGCGACACCTTCCGGCAACGGCACCCAGGCGGCCAATCTCGCGCGCCTCTATTTCCTCACCGGCGAGAGCCGCTATCGCGACCGCGCCGAAGGCGTCATCGGCGCCTTCTCCGGCGATATCAGTCGCAGCGCCATGGCCTTCTCGACGCTGCTCAATGCGGCGGAGCTGCTGCAGGCGGCACAGCAGATCGTCGTCATCGGCGCGCGCCACGAACCCGCCGCGAAGGCGCTGACCGACGCCGTCACCGGGTTGAGCCTGCCCAATCGCGTGCTCCAGGTGATCGAGCCGGGCGACGCCCTGCCATCGGGCCATCCCGCGCACGGCAAAAGCCAGGTCGAGGGCAAGGCGACGATGTATATCTGCCGCGGCATGACCTGCTCGCTGCCGATCACCGAGGCGGCCGGCGTGCCGCCCGCGCTGCTTCCGTCGTAACGATGCCGAGCCTCACCGTCGCGAGCCCGCTCGGGGACCTCGTGGTGACGGAGGAGGACGGCGCCATCGTCTCGCTGGGCTGGGTCGGCGAGCGCGATGGGCCCGGCGGCAACGACGAGACGCCGGTCCTGATCGAGGCTCGCCGGCAGCTCGGCGAGTACTTCGCCGGCGAGCGCACGATCTTCGACCTGCCGCTGGCGCCGAAGGGCACCGAGTTCGAGCAGAAGGTCTGGGACCAGCTTCTCGCCATTCCTTATGGCGAGGTGAAGCAGTATGGCGACATCGCACGAAGCATCGGCGGCATCGCGCGCGCCGTCGGCGGCGCCTGCGGCTCCAATCCGATCGCCATCGTCATTCCCTGCCATCGCTGCGTCGGCCAGGCCGGCCTCACCGGCTTCTCCGGCGGCCAGGGCCTCGACACCAAGAAGGCGCTGATCGATCTCGAAAGGGGGCAGGGGAGCCTGGATCTGTGAGCGGCTTCTTCACCGATGGCAGCGCCTATGAGCGGCTGATGGGCCGCTGGAGCCGGCTCGCCGGCAGCGCCTTCATCGACTGGCTCGCGCTGCCGGCGGGGCTTCGCTGGCTCGACGTCGGCTGCGGCAACGGCGCCTTCACCGAGGAGCTGATCGCCAAGGCCGCGCCGGCCGCGGTGAGCGCCATCGACCCGTCCGCGGGCCAGCTGGATTTCGCGCGGACGCGCGCGGGCGTGGCGCTCGCCGAGTTCCGCCAAGGCGACGCGCAGGCCTTGCCCTTCGGCGATGACCAGTTCGATGTCGCCGTCATGGCGCTGGTGATCGCCTTCCTTCCTGACCCGGCCAAGGCGGTCGCCGAGATGGCACGCGTCGTACGCCCGGGCGGATGGATCGCGACTTATATGTGGGACGGTGCCGGCGGCGGCTCGCCTCTCGCACCGCTCACCGCGGCGGCGCGATCGCTCGGCATGGTCTCGCCCGGCGCGCCGAGCCCGGAGGCATCGGGCCTGGACGCCATGCGCGGCTACTGGACCGGAGCCGGGCTCGACGCGATCACGACGACGGTGCTTCGCATCCCTGTTGTCCATGACAGCTTCGATGCGTTCTGGGAGGCGAACAGCCTGCCGGTCGGACCCGGCGGGCAGATGATCGAGCGCCTCTCGCAAGCCGATCGCGAACGTCTCCGCGAGCGCCTGCGCGAGCATCTGACGATCGGCGCCGATGGCCGTATCGCCTATGAGGCGCGCGCCAATGCGGTGAAGGGCCGCGTCCCGGCTTAAGCGGCCGTCTCTCGCTGGAAGAGCAGCAGATCGAGCGCCGGCGCCGTGCCGGTGATCGCGGTGAGGAGCCCATGTGCCTGGCCGCGATGATGAGTCTGGTGGTTGAAGAAATGCGCAAGCGCGGGCGCAAGCGCCTGTTCGACCGGATCGGGCAGCGTGATCGGCTGATAGCGGATCGTGCCGGCGAGCTTCGCCTCGTCGAGGCTGCGCACATAGGCCACGATGCGCGCATCTTCCGCCTCCCGCGCGGCGCGGAGCGACGAGAGGTCTTCGAACAGGATCGCGTCCAGCCGCTTCGGCGCTTCGCCTTCACCGGTGAAGCGACGCATCCACACGCGGTCGCCGACCAGGATATGGTTGAGCGTGCCGTGCAGCGACTTGAAGAAGGCGCCGCGGTCCTCGCGATATTGCGCCTCGCTCACGCGCGCCGCCGCCTCATAGATCCGCCGGTTGGCCCAGGCGTTGTAGGCCGCGAACATCTGGAAATGCGGTTTCATCAGCGCCTCCTGTCACACGGCCAGCGTCGCATAGAACTCTTCCGGCGCGTCGATCTCTCTTAAGCGCCGGTTCTCGATCAGCAAGAAGCGCGTGCCGATCGCGCGGACGAAGCTGCGGTCATGCGAGACGATCAGGCAGGTCGCCTCATGCGTGAGGATCTCGGCTTCGAGCGTCTCCTGGCCCGGAATGTCGACATGGGTGGTCGGCTCATCCATCAGGTAAAAATTCGGCTCGGCGAGCCTGAGCGCGAGCAATCCGAGCCGCGCCTTCTGTCCGGGCGAGAATCGGCGGATCTGCTTCTCCTGGCGATCGACCGGGAAGCCGGCGCCGGCAAGCAGGCTGCGGCTTCGCTGATCGCCGAGGCGGAAGGCCCCCGAGATGAACGCGAAGGGCGTCGCCTCGGCGGGCAGCTGCGACATGTGCTGGTCGACATAGGCGAGCACCACCGAGGGGCTGACGCGGAATCCCGGCAAGCCGCTCTCGCCGGCGAGCACGGCACGATGGACGAGCTTGACGAGCTGCGACTTGCCGACGCCGTTCCGGCCAAGCAGCACGACGCGATCGCCCTGCTTGAGATCGAGGCGCCCGGTCTTGAACAGCGGCGTGCCGTCCGGCGTCGCCACCGTCACATCGTCGAGGCCGACCAGCACGCGCGCATGGGTGCCGCGATTGGCGAGACGGATCTCGCCGGCGGATCGCTCATTGTGCAGCGGCCTCAGCTTCTGCTCGATCCTTTCCGCCCGATCCTTGAGCTGCATCGACTTCTTCTGCAGGAGGTCGCTCTTGCTGTTGATGCCGATGTTCTTGAGCTCGGCGGCGTTGCGGCGAAGCCGGTCGACCTCGCGCAGCTCCTTCTCCTGGCGCGCCTCCTCGGCCGCGTCCTCTTCCTTCAGCAGGCGCCGCGCCTCGGTGAAGGGATGGGCGAAGCTGCGCGAGACCTCGGGCCGAAGGAACAAGGTCTTCGTCGTCACCGCATCGAGGAAGTGCCGGTCGTGGCTGGCGATCACCATCGGCACGCGCCCCGTGGAGGCGATCCAGCGCTCGAGCAGCTGGATCTTGGCGAGGTCGAGATGGTTCGTCGGCTCGTCGAGCAGCAGCGCATCGGGCTGGGTGATCCAGGCGCGCGCGATCAGCGCCAGGCGCTGCCAGCCGCCACTGAGCGCCTTGACCGGCCGCTCGCGCAGGTCCTCGGGCGTCTCGAACTCGTCGAGCACGACGCCGACGCGCCACTCCTCGCTTTCGCGTTCGGCCGGCGGCAGCGCGCGCCGCACCGCCTCGGCAAGCGTAAGGTCGAAGAGGGTGGTCGGCATGTCCTGCTCGACCATGCCGACGCGAAGCCCGCGCGAGCGCGTGATCTCGCCCGTATTCGGCTCGGCGAGACCGGCGAGGCATTTGAGCAAGGTGGTCTTGCCGGCGCCGTTGGCGGCGACGAGGCCGAGGCGGTCGGCTTCGCCGATCACCAGGGAGAGGTTCATGAAGAGAGGCGTTGAAGCGACGACACCGACGTCGCGGAGACTGATCGAGCCCATGGTCTTCTCAATTCGGATGACGGCGAAGGACGGGAAGCGCCAGGCGGCAGGCCAGCCGGCGCCGGTCGTCGTTCGGGGCAGATCAGACGGAGAGTGAGCGGAAGCCTAGATCCGGCTGTTCGGCCCCACGACGGCGAAGCATCGTGGGGCGGACACAGGCCCGCGCGAGCGATGATGATCGTGCCTGTCCATGCATCCCTCTTGGCGCGGGTTGAAGCTCGGCGTGGAGATTAGTAGCGGCGCCGTGCGCCGGCAAGCGCGACATCAGAACCTCCCCCGGCTCCGAAGCAGGCGGGGGGGGGGGAAGCCGAGCCGGGAGAGGGCGCGAGGCGCCCCGCTAGCCACCCTCTCGTTCTTCGCGTTAGGCTCGCCGCCTCGCTCAGCTCCCGAGGGGATCCCATGGCAGACGTCCAGATCACCGCCCGCGACGGCGGCTCGTTTTCCGCCTATGTGGCCAGGCCGCCTTCGGGCACAGGGCCGGGCATCCTGGTGATCCAGGAGATCTTCGGCGTCAACAAGGTGATGCGCGACATCTGCGACGCCCTTTCGGCGCAGGGCTACATCGCGGTCTGCCCGGATCTCTTCTGGCGCCAGGAGCCGGGCATCCAGATCACCGACAAGACCGAGGCCGAATGGGCCAAGGCCTTCTCGCTCTACAAGGGCTTCGATGAGACCAAAGGCGTCGAAGACCTGATCGCCACGCTGGACGAGATCCGCAAGATGCCGGGCTGCAACGGCAAGGTCGGGACCGTGGGCTTCTGCCTCGGCGGCAAGCTCGCCTATCTGATGGCGACGCGCTCGAACGCCGATTGCAATGTCAGCTATTACGGCGTCGCCATCGAGGCGGCGCTCAACGAGGCGAGCGCGATCACTAGGCCTTATCTCTGCCACATCGCCGCCAAGGACAAGTTCGTTCCGGCCGAGGCGCAGGCCAAGATCAAGGCGGCGCTGGCCAAGGTGCCGGTCGCAACCGTCCATACGTACGAGAATTGCGATCACGCCTTCGCCCGCGTCGGCGGCGAGCATTACGACGCCGCGGCCGCGAAGCTCGCCAATAGCCGCACCGCCGAATTCTTCCGGAAGAACCTCGGCGCCTCCGCACCGGTTAAGAAAGGCGCGGCGCCGCGGACCACGCATGCGATCCGCATCCATGCGACC
>Ga0196963_10002300_pt1 | contig 11608 bp, 10 predicted proteins | sample S1_5metaG_FD_148600 | JGI IMG/M metagenome (GOLD analysis project Ga0196963, IMG submission 148600) | Soil microbial communities from Anza Borrego desert, Southern California, United States - S1_5 | ecosystem: Environmental > Terrestrial > Soil > Desert | place: USA: California | collected... | reverse complement strand
TCATCACCGGCGGGATCGACCTGTCCGTGGGCGCGGTGCTGGTGCTGGCGGGCATGGTGGTCGGCATGACGATGAACGCCGGCATGTCAATCTGGCTCGCCATTCCCCTCGCGCTCGGCGTGTCCCTGCTCGCGGGGGCCGTGAATGGCGTCATGGTCGCCTATATCGGCGTGCCATCCTTCGTCGTGACTCTCGGCATGCTGTCGATCGCACGCAGCCTCGCCATGGTGCTCTCCAACAACCGCATGGTTTACGAGTTCGGGCCTGACCAGCCTCAGCTGCTAGCGCTCGGCGGCGGCTTCGTCACCGTGACCCTGCCGCTCCTCGATCCGATCCGGGTGCCAAGCCCGGTGCTCTTCCTGCTCGCCTTGCTGCTGATTGCCGGGTTCGCCTTCCGCTGGACGCGCTGGGGCCGCTATCTGTTCGCTATTGGCGGCAACGAGCCGGCCGCGATCCTGACCGGCGTGCCGGTCAAACGGGTCAAGCTCAGTGTCTACATGTTCTCCGGTTTCTGCGCGGGACTCACCGGCATCCTCGAAGTGGGCTGGCTGGGTACCATCACCACCGGCCTCGGCCAGGGGATGGAGCTGTCGGTGATCGCCGCGGCCGTGATCGGCGGCGCCAATCTGAGCGGCGGAATCGGCACCGCCTTTGGCGCGGTGGTTGGCGCTGCGCTGATCGAGGTCATCCGCAACAGCCTGATCCTGCTGGGTGTGAGCACCTTCTGGCAGGGGACATTCGTCGGCGGTTTCATCATCATCGCCGTACTGTTCGACCGCCTGAGGACACGGCGCGCCAACGACTGACCCGAATGCGCCGAGCGATCAGGAATTCTGCGCGGGTTGCAGGTTATTCAGTCGAGTGAGCGCCGCCGAGCATTCGGCGGCGAGGCGCACGACCAGCTCGCCGGCCCCCGGGAGATCGTCGATTAGGCCTATGCCCTGGCCGATTTCGACTTTGCCTTCGTCGATATTTCCATCGAGGGCGGCGTGTTTCAGCGTGCTCGACTTGAAGAGTGTTTCGCGCTCGCCTTTTGGCATCGCCGCCGCTTCGGCCGCGAGATAGCGCTCGGTGAACTTGTTCTTGAGCATGCGCACGACGCCGAGTCCGCGCCCGACCAGCGCCGTGTCGTCGACCTCCGCGGCCAGCAGCCGATCTTTGTACGCCGCGTGCACAGCCGCTTCCCTGGTCATCAGGAAGCGCGTGCCGAGCTGGGCGCCGTCGCAGCCCAGCGCCAGCACCGCGGCGATGCCCGCACCATCGGCGATGCCGCCTGAGGCGACGACCGGCAGCTGGGGGACGGCAAGCGCGACGCGCCGAGCCAGCACAAGCGTGCCCACCTCGTTGGGCGGCGGATGGCCGCCGGCCTCCGAGCCGACGACGATCAGTCCGTCGACGCCGGAAGCGGCCGCTTTCTCCGCGTGCACGGGGGCTGCGACCACGTGCAGGCATTTGCGCCCACCCGCTTTGAAGCGCCCGATATATTTTTGCGGGCCGCCTTGCGCCGCCATCAGGATCGGCACCTTCTCCTCGAACACGATGTCGAGAATAAGGTCGGCCTGGTTGCGGTAGAGCGGCACGTTGACCGCGAAGGGCTTGTCCGTCCGCTCCCGCACGAAACGAATCGCTTCGCGCAGCGCGTCGGGATACATCGGCCCGGCGCCGATGACGCCGAGAGCGCCAGCCTCCGACACGGCCAGCGCAAGCTCGGGCCCGGCCGCCCAGCTCATGCCGCCCTGGATGATCGGATGCTCGATGCCCAGAAGCGCGGTGAGGCGTGTCTTCATTTGCCGCCGATCATTTTTGCTTCGAAAACGCCTGCACGCCGGCTATCCACTCCTTATTGGCCAGGCTTTCCCCGACGGCTTGCTGCTCCAGCGCGATGCCATTCTGCAGCGTCGTCTCCATGCCCTGGTCGATGCAGCGCTTGGCGAGCTTCATGGCGAGGGGCGGCGCCTTGGCAATCTGCCCGGCGAGGGCCTGCACCTGCTCCCAGAGTTGCGCCGAGGGCATGACGCGGTTGGCGAGGCCGATAGCCTTGGCTTCGTCGGCTAGCACGGCGCGGCCGGTGAACATCAGCTCCTTGGCGATCGCCTTGCCGACAAGCCGGGGCAGGCGCTGTGTCGCCCCCACCGTGCCCCATTGCGCTTCGGGATAGCGGAACGACGCCTTGTCCGAGGCCCAGACGAAATCGCAGATCGCCGCGATCTCGCAGCCCGAGCCCGCGCACGGTCCATCGATGACCGCGATCACCGGAATCTCGAGCGCCGCCAGCGCCGCATAAGCGGCGTAGGAGCGGCGGCGGCGCTCGCGCACCCACTCGGCATCCTTGTTCTCGCGCTCCTTGAGGTCGGCACCCCCGCAGAAGGCGGGGCCGTTGGCGGCGACCAGCAGGACGCGCGCGCTTGAGCTCACCGCGACAGCTTCCGCTGCTGCCTTGATGTCGTCGCACATCTGGATATTGAGGGCATTACGCTGGTCGGGACGGTTCAGGCGCAGCGTCGCGATGCCATCGGTGATGTCGAGAGTCACGGTCTCGTAAGACATGTCAGATCGCCTTCTCGGAGCGCAGCGCCGCAATCTCGTCCGCATTCAGCCCGAGCCGGTCGCGCAGAACCTCGTCGGTGTGCTCGCCCAGCACCGGCGGGCGGCCGATCTCCGGATTCTCGTAGCCGTCGTAGCGCAGCGGCAGGCGCAGCGCCGGGAACCTGCCGACCACCGGGTGCTGAAAGCTGCCGACGATGCCGCGTGCCCGCGTGTGAGGATCAGCCAGCACTTCGTCGAGGGCGTTGATCGGCCCGGCCGGCACGTCGGCCTTCTCAAGCGCCTGGAGGAGAGGGGCGCGATCGAGGCGGCTGATTGCGTAGCGCAACGCCCCCATGACCTCCTCGCGGCGCTCCACCCGCACGGCGTTCTTCTTCAGCGCCTCGTCCTGCTGCAGGCGATCGAGGCCGAGTGCCTTGAGCAGAGGCTCCCAATGCTGATCGCTGCCGGTGATGTGCAGCCAGCGCCCGTCTCGGCATTGGAAGGCGGCAGAGGGCACGCGGCCCGGGTGCTCGGTGCCGGTACGCGCCGGCACCTCGCCGAGCGCGAAGAAGCGCGCGGCCGCGATGGTGAGCTGCGCCACCTGGGCATCGAACATCGACAGGTCGACAAAGCACCCCTGGCCGCCCTGCGCCCGGCCGGCCAGGCCGGAGAGCGCGGCGATGGCGATCCACAGTCCTGAGGTGAGATCCGACATCGGCAGTCCGGCCTTCGCCGGTCCGCGATCCGGCTCGCCCGTCAGGGACATAAGGCCGCTCATCGCTTGAAAGATGGTGTCGTAGCCCTTGCGCTGGGCGTAGGGGCCCGTCTGGCCGAAGCCGGTGTTGGCGATGTAGATGGCGCGCGGGTTGATCGCCTTGATGTCCTCGTAGCCGAGGCCCATCTCGGCCATGGTGCCCGGCGGGAAGTTCTCGACCACGATATCGGCCGTGGCGGCGAGGCGTCTGGCGATATCCTGCGCCTTCTTCGATTTGAGGTTCAGGGTGACCGACTGCTTGGCGCGGTTGAAGGCGAAGAAGTAGCCGCTCTCCTGGCCGCCATCCTTGCTGCCGATCGTCGGCTCCCATTGGCGGGTTTCGTCACCGCCGCCCGGCCGCTCGATCTTGATCACTGTGGCGCCGAGTTCGGCGAGGATCATCGTGGCCAGCGGAGCGGCGAGCACGCGCGAGAAATCGAGCACGACGAGGCCGTCGAGAGGTTTCATGGCTTGGCGGCGCGGAAGCTGCGCATGGCGACGTTGACGTCACGGCCGGCTTCCATCGCCCTGTCGTAAGGCAGCTCCATGACCTTATAGAAAAGGTCTTTGGTGGCTTTCATGGAGGCCGGGTCGATGGCGGCGAGCCTGTCGGCCAGCACCACCGCCTCGTCGAGCAGCGTCTCGTCGCGCACGACACGGTTGACCAGGCCGAGCGCCTGAGCGGCCTCGGCGGTGAGCGGATCACCCAGCGCCAGAAGCTCGAACGCCTTCTTGGGACCGAGTTGACGCACGAGGCCAGTCATAACGATCGCGCCGACGATGCCGTGCTTCGTTTCCGGATAGCCGAGTTTGAGGGTAGGGGAGGCGACTACGAGATCGCTGGCAAGACACAGGCCTGCGCCGCCGCCCACCGCATGCCCGCGTGCGGCGGCGACAATCGGCTTGCCGAGGGCAGGAAATGCCATGTGCAGGCGCATCGAAAGGTCGGCGCGGGCGAATACGGCATCCGGGTTGTCGCCGGTCAGGGTCTTGAACTCGGATGTATCGGCACCGGCGCAAAAGGCGCGGCCGGCCCCCGTCAGGACCACGGCGCGCACACCGGCGGCATCGCGCGACGCTTCGAGCGCCTTGAGAAGCGCGCCGGTCAACTCGGTGTTGAGCGCGTTGAGCTTGTCTGGCCGGTTCATCGTCAGGATGCGCACGGCACCCCGGTCTTCCGAGAGCAGGACGTCAGGCATGCGCGGTCTCCGCCGACAGGCCAAGGCCGCTGCGCGTCACTTTGCCGTGCAGTTGCCGGCCGAGGGTCTCTTCGCAGAACTGCGCCGTCTCGACGAGACGGTCGAGATCGAGACCGGTCTCGACACCCATGCCTTCGAACATCGCCACGAGATCCTCGGTACAGACGTTGCCCGTGTAGCCGCCACCGTATTTCACCTGGGCGGGGTGACCGCCCACGCCGCCGAACGAGGAATCGAAATAGCGCACCCCGGCGTCGAGAGCGGCGACGCAGTTGGCGAGGCCGGTGCCTCTGGTGTCGTGAAGATGGGCGATCGGCGTCACCTGCGGCACCTCGGCCAGGACGCGGCGGAAGAGAGAGGCGATGGAGCGTGGCGTGCCGTGGCCGGTCGTATCGCCGAGCGCCACGTGCTTGACGCCAAGCCCGAGGAAGCGCCGCACGTCGTCCACCACAATACCGGGATCGACGGCGCCCTCGAACGGGCAGCCGAACGCGACCGAGATCACCCCGACCAGGCGGAACCGGTTGTGCGCGGCGCCGGCCATCTCGGCGATCTTGGCCCATTGGTCGGCGCGAGAGGATTTGAGGTTGCGCAGGCTGTGCGCTTCGGTCGCCGAGACGAGAAGGCTGATCTCGTTGGCGCCGAACCCGGCATCGAGGTCGCCGACGGCTCGTTCCACCGCCTTCACGTTGGCACAGGTTGCCTTGTAATAGACGCCCTGGCGGCGCTTGAGTGCCTTGAGCAAGTCGGAGGCATCCGCGAACTGGGGCACGACCTTGGGATTGGAATAGGAGGTCGCTTCGACTCGGGTGAAGCCGATGCTCGCGAAGCGCTCGACCAACGCGATCTTGCGTTCGGTCGGCACGAAATCAATTTCGTGCTGCAGCCCGTCGCGGGCAAAGCATTCGCAAAGGACAACGCGATCGGCCACCCAGCCTCCAACCCTCGCCATCGAGGTCTCTTGACCGTAGGATAGACGTTGGTGTTTTGCCATAGGTTTCATAGTCTTGAGCAATATGAGCGGTCGTTTCCTCTGTCAAAAACTGGAGCCTTGGACGCCCCGGACCTTCGGGGCGGCGCTGGCCGATACCGCGGCAAGCCAGCCCGAGGCCGAGGCCGTGGTCATTGGCGGCAGGCGGCTGACCTATGCGGGGCTGCTCGATGCCGCCCGGCGGGCGGCAGCGGGCCTGCGCCGGCTGGGGATCCACCGGGGCGATCACGTGGCCATCTGCATGGAGAACAGCGCCGAGTGGGTAGCAGTGTTCTACGGCTGCGCCCTGATCGGGGCCGTCGTCGTGCCGGTCAACACGCGCTTCAAGGAGGCGGAACTGCGCTACTGCCTGGCCCAGTCCGACGCCAGGGCGCTGATCGTCAGCGACCGTTTCCTCAAGATCGACTTCATCGCCATGCTGCGCGCCATCTGCCCGGAGATCGACAGGGCCTTGCCGGGCCCTTCGCTGCCGGCGCTGCGCCACGTCATTGTGCGCGGCGGCGATGTGCCGCCGGCCGCTGTTCCCTTTGCGCTCTTGGAAGCACCGGCCGCCGAGAGTTCATCCGAGGTCACACCGTCGGATGTGGCGCTGATCCAATATACGTCCGGCACGACGGCCGAGCCCAAGGGCGTGATGCTCACGCACGACAGCATGCTGCGCAACGCGGCCAACGCCGCTGCGCGCATCGGCATCCGGCCGGAAGATCGCTATTTTAGCCCCCGGCCCTTCTATCACGTGGCCGGCACGACACTGGCGATCCTCGCCGCCCTGACCGGCGGCGCCTGCCTTGTCGCCTTGCCGGTTTTCGAGGCCGACGACGCGCTGGCGCTGATGTCGCGCGAGCGCTGCACCCTGATCTCCGGCAACGACACCATCTTCCTGATGGTTATGAACCATCCCAGGCGGGCCGAGCATCCGTTGGTGCTGCGCGGGGGCTGGGCGGCGGCCGGGATAGAGGTCATGCAGCAGGCCCATGACCGGCTCGGCCTCAGGGACTTGGTCTATGCCTATGGGCTGTCGGAAGCGTCGCCCAATGTCATCATGACCGGCCATGACGAGCCCCTGGCCGACCGGCTGGCCGGGATCACGCGGACCCATCCCGGGCTGGAGGTCCGAATTTGCGACGTGGAGAGCGGTGTCCCGCAGCCGGCCGGCACGCCAGGCGAGATCCAGGTCCGCGGCTGGAGCGTGATGAAAGGCTATTACAACAAGCCGGTGGAGACAGCGAAGGCGCTGTTGCCGGAGGGCTGGCTGCGCACCGGCGACATGGGTGTGCTCGACGACAGGGGGCGGCTGCGCTTCATCGGCCGGGCCAAAGACATCTTCCGTGTGGGTGGCGAGAACGTCGCGCCGGCCGATGTGGAGGAAGTCCTGCACGGCCACCCCAAGGTCAAACAGGCCCAGGTCATCGGCGTGCCCGACCCTCGGCTCGGTGAGGTTGCCGCCGCCTATGTCGTCCTCAACGAGGGGCAGAGCATCGAGGCGCCGGAGCTGATCGAGTGGTGCCGGGCGCGCTGCGCCAACTTCAAGGTGCCGCGCTATCTCCGCGTCATCGGCACCTTCGACGGTATCGGCATGACGGGCAGCAACAAGGTGCAAAAACACAAGTTGCGCGAGCAGGCACTGAAGGACTTTAATCTGGGATAGGTAACCCCGAGGGACGTCCATGGCCACCAATGTCGTCAAGAAGCCGGACAGCCGCACAGCCCTGCGCGAACGCGTGAGCGCCGCGGAATGGCAGATGCGCATCGATCTCGCCGCGTGCTACCGGTTGATCGCCCATTTCCGCTGGACCGACATGATTTACACCCACATCTCGGCGCGGGTGCCCGGCGAGCCGGATCACTTCCTGATCAACGCCTATGGCCTGATGTTCGACGAGATCAAGGCCTCGAACCTGGTGAAGGTCGATCACGAGGGCAACCTGCTCGATGACCCCACGGGCCTCGGAATCAACCCCGCCGGCTTCACCATCCACAGCGCCATCCACATGGCGCGGCCGGACGTCGACTGTGTGCTGCATACCCACACCTCGGCCGGCATGGCCGTCGCCAGCCAGAAGCAGGGATTGCTAATGCTCAATCAGCATTCCATGCGCTTCCACAACCGCATCGGCTACCACGATTATGAAGGCGTGGCGCTCGACCTCGATGAACGGGGTCGCCTGCAGAAGAATCTCGGCGACAAGTTCGTTCTGATCCTGCGCAACCACGGCCTGCTCACCTGCGGTCGCACGGTGCGCGAAGCGTTCGACCTCATGTACTACCTGCAACGCTCGTGCGAGGCGCAGGTGGTGGCGCAATCGACCGGCGCCGAGCTGATCCTCGGCGATCCCGTGCTGGCCGAGCATGTGGCGAAGCAGTTCGAGAAGCCGGGCCGCCCTTCGGCCCAGAAGGACTGGCCTGCGCTCACCAGGCTGCTCGACCGCACCGACGCGAGCTACAAGGACTAGAGCGGCAGTGCCGCGGTAAAGCGGCGCATATCGACGGGCTGGCGCTTGCGGCCCCAGCTTCCCGGCGGCCCGTCGAATACGCCAGCACAGCGTGTGCCGCAGCGCCGGCAGCGGCCATCGTTGGTCAGGCTCCAGCCGGTCAGCGCGTACCAGTCGCGGCCGATGACCCGATCGCCGCAGGCATGGCAGTAGGTGCTGTCGGCCGCCTCGTCGTGCACGTTGCCGACATAGACGTAGCGCAGCCCGTTCTTCATCGCGATCTCACGCGCGCGCAGCAGCGTTTCCTTCGGCGTGGGCGGATGCTCAAGCATCTTGTAGTCGGGATGGAAGGCGGAGAAATGCAGCGGCACGTGGGGGCCGAGCTTCTCTACGATCCATTGGGACATCGCCTCGATCTCGGCGTTTGAATCGTTCTCGCCGGGGATCAGCAGGGTGGTGATCTCGGTCCAGCAGCGGGTCGTTTTCACCAGATATTCGAGTGTGTCGAGCACGTCCTGCAGGTGGCTGCCGCAGACCTTGCGGTAGAATTCCTCGCTGAACGCCTTGAGGTCGATATTCGCCGCGTCGGCGTAACGGTAGAGCTCGGCCCGCGCGTCGGGCGTAATGTAGCCGGCCGAGACCATCACCGATTTGATGCCCAGGCTCTTGCAGGCGAGGGCGACGTCGACAGCGTATTCGAGAAAGATCGTCGGGTCGTTGTAGGTGAAGGCGACCGAGCGGCAGCCCAACGCCTTGGCGGCGCGCGCCAGCGCCTCGGGCGAGGCGCCGTCAGCGAGCGTATCGGTCTCGCGTGATTTCGAAATGTCCCAGTTCTGGCAAAACTTGCAGGTCAGGTTGCATCCCGCCGTGCCAAAGGAGAGCACCGGCGTCCCCGGAAGAAAATGGGCCAGCGGCTTCTTCTCGATCGGATCGATGCAGAAGCCTGACGATCGGCCGTAGGTGGTCAGCACCACGCGATCGTTCTGCCGGGCCCGGACGAAGCACAGCCCGCGCTGGCCTTCGTGCAACCGGCAGAAGCGTGGGCATACTTCGCATTGCAAACGCCCATCTTCGAGCCGACGCCAGTACCGCGCGGGTACGATCGACGGGTCGTTTACATCGCCGGACAGGGTCAGATTCAACGCATCGCTTGACATCGCTACCCCTAAAGTAGGGAATGGACGGGGGCAAAACAGGGGCTGTCGTAGCGGAGGGCTTGCTCATGCAGTCTAGCTTAGCCTCGGTCCGGATGCCCGCCGTTGCAGGCTTGTTCTATCCGGCGGCCGCCCAGGTCTTGGCGGCAGAGGTTGACAGACTGCTCTCCGACGCCAAACCCGCGCCCGGACCGGTGCCCAAGGCACTCATTGTCCCTCACGCGGGCTTTCCTTATTCCGGGCCGATCGCGGCCTCCGCCTACGCGCGGCTTCGGCCGGTACGCGACGCCATCCGGCGAGTCGTCCTGCTCGGGCCGGCGCATCGCGACTGGTTCGAAGGCTTGGCGCTGCCCTCGGTGGATGCGTTCCGTACGCCGTTGGGCGACGTCCCGATCGACGAGGAGGCGGTGAAGGCACTTCACGGCCTGCCGCAGATCACCGTACGCGATGACGCTCACAAGGCCGAGCACAGCCTCGAAGTGCACCTGCCGTTCCTGCAGCGTCTGCTGCCGGCCTTCTCGCTGGCGCCTCTGGCGGTCGGTGAAGCCGGGGCCGACGAGGTCGGCGAGGCGTTGGCTATGGTCTGGGGTGGCCCGGAAACCCTGATCGTGATCTCCTCCGATCTCAGCCATTACCAAGAATACGAATCCGCCCGCGGACTCGACAGCGCAACCGCCGACGCGATCGAGCGCCTTGATGGTGATTTCCTCGACGGCCACCGGGCTTGCGGCTTCATTCCCATACGTGGGCTGCTGCACGAGGCGTCCCGCCGTGGTCTGCGGGTCGCGCGGGCCGATCTGCGTAATTCCAGCGACACGGCCGGGGGCCGGAAGGAAGTCGTCGGCTACGGCGCCTGGACGGTCAGCGATCGCTAGCGAGACGCGCGATGGGATAGCGCCTCTCTTGGTGATCCTGTCGGACAGCGGTCCGGCGACGCTGCGCGCGGTCCGCCCCGACGACGGCCCGGCCCTGCAGCGCTTTTTCGAGCGCCTGACACCCGAAGACATCCGCCTGCGCTTCTTCGCCCCCTTGCGGGAGCTTCCGGACGGCCACATGGCGCGCCTGCTCAACGTTGACCCGGAACGCGAGCTGGCGCTGGTACTGGAACGGGAGGGGGAGGGGGAGGTTCTGGCCATCGGCCGCATCGCCTGCGAGCGCGGGGTTCCGGAGCGGGCCGAGTTCGCGGTGACCGTCCGCAGTGACCTGCAAGGGCGGCGCATCGGCACGTATTTCCTCAACCGGCTGATCGATTTCGCGCGCGAGCGCGGCGTCACCGAGATCTACGGCGATATCCTGGCCGAGAACGCCGCGATGATCTCGGTGGTCGAAGAGCTCGGCTTTCGTGTCGAGCCGCTGGAGGAGACGACGGCGATCCGCCGCGCCGTCCGTCGCCTCTAAGAGGGGCGGCGATCCTCGCGGATCATCTCGGCGGCCTTCTCGGCGATCATAATCACCGGGGCATTGGTGTTGCCCGAGGTGATCGTCGGCATGATCGAGGCGTCGACGACCCGCAGCCCCGCGAGCCCGCGCACGCGCAGCCGCTCGTCCACCACCGCCGTCGGGTCGGAGCCCATCTTGCAGGTCCCGACCGGGTGAAAGATCGTCGTGCCGATGTCGCCGGCGGCCTTGGCGAGCTCCGGATCGCTCTGGAACTGAGGGCCGGGACGATACTCTTCCGGCGCGAAACGCTGGAGAGCAGGGGCTGCGCAGATGCGGCGGGTCAGGCGGATGGCATCCGCGGCGACCTGCCGGTCCTCCGGTGTCGCCAGATAGTTCGGTCGGATCGCCGGATGGGCGCGCGGGTCGGCGCTCTTGATCCGCACGTGGCCGCGGCTCGTGGGACGCAGGTTGCAGACCGAGGCGGTGAAGGCGCGGAAGGGGTGCAGCGGATCGCCGAACTTGTCGAGCGACAGCGGCTGCACGTGATACTCGAGGTTCGCCGTGTCCTTGGCCGGGTCGCTCTTGGCAAAGGCACCGAGCTGGCTGGGCGCCATGGTCAGCGGCCCGCGGCGCCGCAGAAGATATTCGAAGCCCATGCCCATCCGACCGATCAGGCGGTTGGCGCGCTCGTTGAGAGTCGGCGTGTTGGCCACCTTGAACACGGTGCGGATCTGCAGATGGTCCTGCAGATTCTCGCCCACGCCGGGAAGCTCGTGGTGCACCTCGATGCCGTGCTCGCGCAGCACGGCGCCGGGGCCGATGCCGGAAAGCTGCAGGAGCTGCGGCGAGCCGATGGCGCCGGCCGCGAAAATCACTTCGCCGGCCTCGGCAGAGTTTTCGATGCCATGGAGCCAGAAATCGATGCCGGTGACTCGCTTGCCGTCGAGACGCAGCGCCTTGGCCTGGGCGTGGGTCAGCACCATCAGGTTGGGCCGTTTAAGCGCCGGGCGCAGGAAACCCTTGGCGGTCGTCCAGCGGATTCCTTTCTTTTGATTGACCTGGAAATAGCCGCAGCCTTCGTTGTCGCCGCGGTTGAAATCATTGGTGTTAGGGATGCCGGTCTCGGCCGCTGCAGCGCGGAAGGCATCGAGAATCTCCCAGCTCATCCTCCG
>Ga0196963_10002299_pt1 | contig 11613 bp, 4 predicted proteins | sample S1_5metaG_FD_148600 | JGI IMG/M metagenome (GOLD analysis project Ga0196963, IMG submission 148600) | Soil microbial communities from Anza Borrego desert, Southern California, United States - S1_5 | ecosystem: Environmental > Terrestrial > Soil > Desert | place: USA: California | collected... | reverse complement strand
GCCAGCTTCACCACCACGGTGATCGGATAGATGGCGGCGTTGACCCGGCTGCCGTCGGCCAGGCGGGCGTCGACCATCGGGCTCGACTCGTCGATCCGCCGCCCCACGGCGGCGACGATCCGGTTGACGATGCGCAGCAGGTGGTCGTTGTCCCGGAAGCGGATCGGGGTCAGCTCAAGCTCGCCCCGCCGCTCGACATAGACCTGGTTGGGCCCGTTGATCAGGATGTCATTGATCGACTCGTCCTTGAGCAGGGGCTCGATGGGGCCCAGCCCCACCATCTCGTCGAAGACCTCCGCCCCGATCTGGTCGAGCTCGGCGGTGTTGAGGGCCAGCCGGCCGTCCTTGGCGAAATCCCCGACCAGCCGCCGCACCTGGCGGCGCATCTCGCCCTCGTCGAGTTCGCCCAGCTTGGAGAGGTCGATTTCCTCGATCAGCCGCGCGTGCAGCCGCAGCCGCATGTCCAGCAGCTCGTCGTCGATCGACCTGGCGGCCGGCGCCGGCGGGGCCGCCTCCACCACCGTCAGGGCGGGCGCGACGGCGGTGGCGGGCTGGGCGGCGGGCGTCCTGCGGAAGGAGAAGCGGCTCATCTAGGCGACCCTCGCCGTCGCTCGGTGCGGGGGCGCGGCCAGCAGGCGGTCGACCAGGTCGTCGACGTCCTTGGCGATCCGCGACTTGGACCGGTGGCTGCGGATCGGCCCGCCCAGGTTGACGCTGGCGGCGGCCGCCTCCCAGTCGCTGGTCAGGCCGCCATCGGCCTTGCGACCCAGGGCCTTCTCGGCCTCGGCCATTGAAGGGGCGGGCCCGAACACCCGCTTGGCCAGCCGGTTGAGGATGATCCTCGGCCCCGGCCCCTCGTGCAGTTCGGTCTCCAGTTCGGTGACCAGGGCGCGGGCGGACAGCAGGGCCGGCACGGTGAGTTCGGAGACCACCAGCAGGGCGTCCGACCCGGCCATGACGTCGATGGTCCAGCTGCGCCGATGACGGGGGGCGTCGACGATCACGAAGTCGTAGACGTGGGTGGCGACGTCCAGCACCCGCAGGATCGCCTCGGCCGAGGCGGCCTCGAAGCCGTGCGGGTCGCGGGCCTGGGCGATCAGGTCGAAGCCGCCAGGCGCCGGGGAGGCGAACACCTCCAGTAGGGCGGCGTCGATCCGTTCCGGCTCCTGGCTGGCCCGGCCCAGCATCATGTTGGCGCTCGCCCCCAGGTAGGCGGCGGCCACCCCGTCGGCGAGGTTGAGGTCGACCAGGGCGACCCGCTTCTTGCCCTGCGAGCGCTCGGCCAGGGCGGCGGCCAGCTCGATGGCCAGGGTGGTGGCGCCCGCCCCGCCGACCGCCCCGGTCACCGTCCAGCAGCGGCCGCCGGTCGGGGCCGGCGGGACGATGAGGGTCTCGGCCGGCCGCAGTAGCAGCTGAGCCGCCTCGGCCAGCTCGCGCGGTCCGAACGGCGCCTCCACCACGTCGGCGCGCGGCAGGCGCAACAAGGCCCGCACCAGTCCCGCCGACAGCGCCGCCCCGGCCAGAATGGCGGCCGGCGGATGGGGCGCCCTGGCCAGGGCGGCGATCAGTTCCGCCAGGACCACCGGGTCGGCGCCGGACTCCAGCACCACCAGCTCCGGCTCATGGCCGGGCGGCCAATGGTCGGCCAGGGCGCCTGGAACGGCGGTTTCCAGTCGCGCGCCCTCGAAGGCGGCGCGGCAGGCAAGGCTGAGAGCCTCCCCCTCGGGGCCGGCCCCGACAACCAGAACGCGACGATTGGCGAAACTCATGCGGCTCCTCTCCTGTTCCTACTGCCTGGCGCCGCCGGCCATGCTCAGCGGGTCGGCCCCGACCGGCTCGGTCATCGGCCGGTCCATCACCAGGCCCTCGAAGATCACGTCGATGGCGGTCGGCTCGCGGTTGGTCAGCTGCGGATTGGGAGTCAGGGCATGGCTCTGGCCGGCGGTGGTCAGCCGCGGCGTGACCAGGATCAGCAACTCGGTTTCCTGACGCCGCCAGCGGCCGGACTTGAACAGCGCCCCGATGACGGGAATGTCGCCCAGCCACGGCACCTGCCGCGCCGCGTTGACGTAGTCCTGCTGGAACATGCCGGCGACGGCGAAGCTCTCCCCGTCCTTCAGCTCGATGGTGGTCGAGGCCCGCCGCACGGTCAGGGCGGGCAGCTCGTAGTTGCCCAGCTTCAGGGTGTTGGTCGGATCAAGCGCGCTGACCTCGGGGGCCACCTTCAGCCGGATCAGGCCGTTGTCCTGCACCGTGGGCGTGAACTTGAGGTTCACTCCGAACGGCTTGAACTCGATGCTGATCTCGCCCATCGCGTTGGGGACCGGATAGGGAAACTCGCCGCCGGCCAGGAAGGTCGCCTCCTCGCCGCTGATCGCCGCCAGGTTCGGCCGCGCCAGGGTGCGGATCACCCCCTTCTCCTCCAGGGCCCGCAGGGTCATGTCGATGGTGGTCTGTCCGACGTTGGTCGATACCCGCAGGGTGCCAGCCGCCGGGTTGTTGCCGGCCAGGCCGAGGCCCGAGCTGAACACCACCCCGCTGTTGTTCTGGATCGCCAGGTTGATGCCGAAGTCCTTCAGGCTGTCGCGGCTGGCCTCCAGGATGCGGACCTCGAGCATCACCTGCTGGGCGGTCTCCACCGTCAGGCTGGAGCTGACCGCGCCCGGCGCATAGCGCTCGGCGATGGCCTTGGCCCGCATGGCCACCGAGGTGTTGGTCACCCGGCCCGACAGCATCAGTCCGCCGGCCAGATTGGTGACCAGGATCGGCTCGCCGGGCAGGGCGGCGGTCATGTCGGCCTGGATGCCCGACAGGTCGTGACCGACCTTGACGTCGATCACCTCGACAAGCCGCTTCTGGGGGTCGTAGACCAGGATGTTGGTCGCCCCCAGGCTCTTGCCGCGGATGTAGATGCTGCGGTCGGTGTTGGCCACGATCTCGGCGATGTCGGGCTGGGCGACGACGATCTGGCCGGCCGGGCCGGCCAGCCGGAAAGCCGTGGACTTGTCCTTGGCCACGGTGATCCCGCGGCTCGGCGCGGCGTCGGTCGTGAAGGACGGAAAGTCGACGTCGTTGAGCACGCCGCTCGACAGGGTGGGGCCGGCCGGAGCCGTGGCCTTGCTCTGGGCGGAGGCCGGCGACGCAGCCAGGGCCAGGGCCATCGCGGCGCCGGCGGTCAGGAACAGGGCGCGCATGGTCAATAGACTCCCTGGCGGTCGGCGGGCACCTGAACCGTCTTGCGGTCGGATCCCTGCACGACGGTGAGGCTGCGTTCGTTGGACGGGGCGGCGGGCGCCGCCCGGCGGGGAGCGGGGCGGCGGGCCGGGCGGAAAGCCGGCTCCGGAGCGCCCATCAGGCTGAGGGTCTTGATCGGTCTGGGCGCCTCGATCTCCATCGAGCCGGTCCGGCGCAGGGCCAGGCTCAGCTTGCCCACCTCGGAGGACACCGCCAGCTTCGAGGCGTCCTCGAGGCTGACCTCCAGGGTGGCGGTCTTGGGGATGAACTTGTCGACGTTGGCCGGGTCGGCGATCAGGTCCATGCCGAGCACCTTGACGTTCTGCAGCACCGCCCCGCTGACCATCAGCTTGCCGGTGGCGCCCTCGGGCTTGAAGTCGGCGCCGACCGGCTCCATGGCCAGCATCACGTCGACCCGGTCGCCGGGGGTCACATGGCCGCCGCCGCCGCTGACGTCGGTGACCTGGATGGTGTAGGCGCGCATGCCGGGGCTGATCACCGCCGCCACATTGGCCTTCACCCCGCCCCCCGACAGCTTGGCCGGCAGCAGGGGCTCGCGGGCAGTGAGCCGGGCCAGGGTCACCGGCGCCCCGCCGTCCAGGGCGGTGACCTGCTCGACCGTCGAATAGGCGCCCTGCGGCACGGCGTCCTGCGGCAGCTTGATGACCATCAGGTCCTTGGCGGCCAGCTTGACCCCGAAGGCGATATCGTTGCGGGCGGCGACCACGGGGACCAGGTTGTGGGTCGGGGCGGCGGCCGCCTTGCCCTGGCCGCTCCCGTCGGGCAGCCAGACCCTGGCGACCACCAGGGCTCCGACGCCCAGGAGGGCCGAGGCCCCCAGGCTTACAATCGTGGCGACTCGCATTCTGTCAGTTTCCCGAGAACCCGATTCCGTCAGCGCGGAATCCCCGAATTGGCCGGTAGGGTTACGGAGGGCGCCTTAGGATATGTTCAAGAGTTACAGTAAAGCGCCGTATACCTTGTTTGGTGACGCCCTATGGTTAGCGGAAATAAATTGTATTTTCCGATCGTGATTTGTTGTTTACCAAGCGGTCCGGCTTTCTCTGACGACTTTCCATAACATCCGTCATCCCGGCCGCAGCGCGAAGCGCGAAGAGCCGGGACCCAGGGGGCAGGTGCGCGAAAGGGCCGCCGCGAACACGCGTGCGGTGGCCCTGGGTCCCGGCTCACCGCTGCGCTACGGCCGGGATGACGGCTAATTTTTGCTCTGCTCCTTCGGCCGATCAGGCCGCCGATGCGCCAGCCGGCCCGCCAGGTAGGTGCGCTCGATCGCCCGCTCGTCGCCGAGCACCATCAGGGCGAACAGCCGCTCGGCCAGGGAGCCGGCGGTCCGCATGCGGCGGGCCAGGGCGGGGGTGGCGGCGGGGTCGAGGACCAGGAAGTCGGCCTCCAGTCCCGGTTCCAGCGCCCCGATCCGGTCGGCCAGGCCCAGGGCCTCGGCGCCGGCCCGGCCGGCCAGGTAGAGGCCGGTAAGCGGATCGAGCCGCGCGCCCTTCAGCTGCCCCACCTTCCAGGCCTCGGCGGCGGTGGTCAGCAGGCTGTAGCTGGTGCCGGCCCCGACGTCGCTGCCCAGCGCCACCCGCACCCCGTGGGCCCGGGTCCGCTCGAGGTCGAACAGGCCGCTGCCCAGGAACAGATTGGAGGTCGGGCAGAAGGCGCAGGCGCAGCGGGCCTGGCCCATGCGGGTCAGGGCCCGGTCCTCCAGGTGGATGGCGTGGGCGAACACCGACCGCGCGCCGACCAGGCCGAAGCGGTCGTAGACGTCGAGATAGTCGGCGGCCTCCGGGAAGGCCCGCCGGGTCGCCTCGATCTCGGCCAGGTTCTCCGACAGGTGGGTCTGCATCCAGACGTCCGGGTTGTCGGCCAGGATCCGCCCCGCCGCCGCCAACTGTTCCGGCGAGGAGCCCAGGGCGAACCTCGGCGTCACCGCGTAGCCCAGCCGGCCCCGGCCCCGCCAGGCGCGAATCAGCGCGACGGTGTCTTCGGCCCCGCCTTCGGCCGTGTCGCGCAGGCCTTCTGGGCCGCGGTCCATCAAGCACTTGCCCGCGATCAGCCGCATGTCCCGGGCGAGCGCCTCCGTGAACAGGGCCTCGACGGAGGACCGGTGCACCGAGCCGAAGACCATGGCCGTGGTCGTGCCGTGGGCCAGCAGCGAATCGATGAATCGCCCGGCCGCCTCGGCGCAGTGGGCCGGGTCGGCGAAGGCCCGCTCGGCCGGGAAGGTGTAGCGCTCCAGCCAGTCGAGCAGCGCGCCGCCCGGCGAGGCGATCATGTCCAGCTGGGGAAAATGCACGTGGCCGTCGACGAAGCCCGGGGTGATGATCCGGCCAGGCAGCGCCTCCACCACGGCCTCCGCCGGCAGGGCCGGCGACAGCGATTCCCAGGGGCCGGCGGCGATGATCCGGCCGTCCTCGACCAACAGCAGGCCGTCCGGCAGGTGGCGCAGAACCCCGGGGTCGGCGGCCGGATCGCCGAGGGTCCAGACCAGCTCCGCGCGCCAACCTTGAATCCCGGCCATGCCTTCGCCCAATTCCCGCCATCGACCGTGGCGCACCGCATACCATGGCCGGAGAACCCGAAGGGGGCCAGACATTCCCGCCTAGGGCGATTTACCCCCCAATCAAGGGGAAAGGCGTCACAAAAAGCCTGTGGACGCGCGACACATAGCCGCCTAACTTCGGTGAACATTGGTTATCGGGGGCGTCGTGCGGCTTCGTGCGCCCTCTCCAAGAAATTGCAAACCTGAGGGGGTTCGCCTGATGTCCGTTTCCAAGTCTTCCCGCCGTCGCGTGTCGCTGCTGGCCAGCTCCTCGCTGGTCGCCGCTAGCCTGATCGCGGGCGTCGCCGGCCTCACCACGCTGGCCGTGGCGCCGGGCGTGGCCCTGGCGGCCGACGAATGTGGCGACCCATCCGCCAACGCGGGGGCGGGCGACAACTTCACCTGCGCCGGCGCCTATGTGACGATCGACTACACCACGACGACCAATGGCAACCTGGCGCTGAACCTGCAGGACGGCGTGATTGTCACCAATGGCATCGCGGTCACCGGCAACGCTGGCGAGACCCTCCAGGTCCGGGCGACGACCCTCGTTGTGGGGGCCGGCGACCCGACCGTCCTCAATCCCGCCGGCTATGCGATCAACGTCCAGGGCCAGGGCCCGGGCGTGAACATCGACCTGCGAAACAACGACGCCGACGCCCCGACCGTGATCGGCGGCCTGCGCGGCATCAACGCCACCAACACGGCCGGTATCGTCGAGGTTCGGATGAACCAGGGCTCGATCACCGCCACGGCCGGCATGGGGGTCAACGCGGTCGGCTCGGGCAATGTCGACATTGACCTGCTCGGCGGCGCGACGGTGACCTCCACCGGCGTCAGCGTGCGGGCCGTCTCCACGGGCGGGGCGGTCGACGTCCACACCACCGGCCTGGTGAGCAGCTCCAACAGCACCGGCATCTTCGCGTCCGCCGTCGGCGACCTGAGCATCCGGTCCGGCGCCGTCACCGCGGCTGGCGGCCCCGGGATCGACGCCTACACCTCGGGCGGCACGCTCGACGTCACCACCCTGGGCGCGGTCTCCGGCCTGATCGGCATCGAAACCCACTCCACCTCCGCCGGGCTGACCACCATCGACCTCGGCGGCACGGTCACCGGCACGGCCGGGCACGGTGTCAGCGCGATCGTTGGCGCGGGCGGACTGACGCTCGACGCCGACGGCTTCACCATCAGCGGCACGGCCGGCCACGGGGTCAATGTTTCCTCCATCGGCAATGGCGCGGTCGTGCTCAACCTCGCCGACGTCAGCGGGGATGACGGCGTGAACGTCGTCGCAACCGCTGGATCGGCCACCATCACGGTGACCTCCACCGGGGTCGTCACGGCCAACAACGGGGTCGGCGTGAGCGTCACGTCCAACGGCGCGGCCACCGTCACGGTCAACGATGTCAACGCCACGGGCGGGTACGGGGTGCTCGTCGACAGCAACGACGCGGCCACCATCAACGTCAACGGCGCCGTGACCGGCGGCGGCGGCGTCGCGGCCCAGTCCGGCGGCGCGGCCGACGCGACGGTCAACCTGCTGGCCGGCTCCAGCGTCACCGCAACCAATCCTTTCTCATACGGCGTTTTCGCCCAGGCCACGGGCACGGGCGACGCCATCCTGTCGTTTGAGGGCGACGTCATCGATGGGGGCGTCGGCGGCTTCACCAGCTCCGGCGCGGTGAACGTAACCGGCGGCGGCAACATAGGCATCACCAGCAACTTCGACGCGATCGAGCTCGCCAGCTCCAGCGGCGCCATCACCGTCAACCTGACCGGCGACATCAACGCCGGCGGGACGGGCGACGGCATCGACGCCTTCAGCACCAGCGGCGCGATCAACATCACCCTGGGCGGAACCGTCACCGCCGGCGGCGATGGGGTCGAGGCCACCAGCGGCAATGACGTCACGGTCACCGTCAACGGCGCGATCACGGCCGGCGGCAACGGTGTCGACGTGGTCTCGAGCGGCGCCGGCACGGTCACCGTGGCCGGCGACGTCAGCGGCGACAACGGCGTCCAGGTCACCACCGTCGGGGCCGGCGATGCGACCATCGAGGTCGTCGCCGGCGGCTCGGTCACGGCCACCAGCGTCGGCGGTTTTGGCGCGCTCGCGTCCACCAGCGGGTCGGGCGACGCGGTCCTGATCATCGAGGGCGATGTCCTCGAAGGGGGCGTCGGCGCCTTCGCCAGCGGCACGGGCGATGTGAGCGTCACCGGCGCTGGCTCGATCAACGTCACGGGCGCCTTCGCGGCCGTCGACACCCTGAGCACTTCCGGCGCGACCAACATCAACCTGAGCGGGATCATCACCTCGGGCGGCGACGGCATCAACGCCCTCACCATCGACGGCGCCCTGACCATCCAGACCAGCGGCGCGATCGTCGCCGGGGTGGACGGGATCGAGGCGTCCAGCGACACCGGCGCGGTCAGTGTGACCACCACCGGCGGCTCGATCACCTCGGGCGCCGACGGCATCTTCGCCGGCTCGAACGGTTCGGTGACCATCATCAGTTCGGCCACCATCGTGGCCGGCGGGACCGGCATCGCCGGCGTCACCGGCGGCTTCGACCTGCTCGACATCACCGTCAACGGCAGCACCACCGGCGCCGACGGCGTGACCGCCACGGCCCTGGGGACGGGCGGCGTGTTCATCAACACCACGGCCAGCGGCGACATCACCGGCACGGCCGGCGACGGCATCTTCGCCAGCACCGGCAGCGGCCTGCTCTTCGTCAACCAGTTTGGCGCGGTCAGCGGGACCGACGACGGCATGGAGCTGACCACGGTCGACGGCGGCATCCTGGCCCTGACGGGCCCGGGCGACGTCACCGGCGGCGCCGGCTCGGGGATCGAGGCCGTCAGCACGGGCGCGGGCTCGATCAACATCGTCGATTTCGGCGCCACCATCAGCGGGACCACCGGGGTGGTCGCCAGCGCCAGCGGGACCGGCAGCGTCGGCCTGTCGCTCAGCGCGGTGACCTCAACCGGCGGCGACGCGATCAACGCCTCCGCCGTCAGCGGCGGCGTCCTGGTGATTCTCAGCGGCCCGATCAGCGCCACCGGCGGTGACGGGGTCGACGCCAGCACCAGCGGCGGCGGCGGGGTCGAAGTCATCGGCACGGGCAGCATCGACGCCAGCAACGGCTACGGCATCCTGGCCCAGACCAACGGCGGCGCGGTCACCATCGCCTACACCGGCGACATCGGCACGGTGGGCGATCCGACCCAGCTGGGCGGCGCGCTCGGCCAGATCAACAGTGGGACCGGCGCCATCAACGTCTCCGTCGTGGGCGACGTCTACACGCTCGGAACCGGCGCGCTGGAGGTCGGCGTGGCGGGCGTCCATCAGGGAACGGCCGGCGACGTCAATGTCGTCTACCAGGGGACGCTGGGCGGCGCGCCGATCGTCGGCGTCGGGGCCGGCATCTTCAACGCAGCCAACAGCGGAAACGCCACCGTCTTCATCGGCGACGGCTCCAGCATCACCGCCGGCGTCATAGGCGTCACGGCCCAGACCGACGGAACCGGCGACGCGACCATCATCCTCGGGACCGGCGTCACCATCGATCCGGACGACTACGGCGCCTATTCCTCCTCGGCCGGCGGCGACGCCACCATCGTGGGCGGAGACGGCACGACCATCGTGGTCGGCAACACCGACGGCGACACCATCGCCTTCGGCGCCTTGGCCGAGAGCGGGGCGGCGGCCGACACCGCCGTTGGTGACGAGGCGGTCGAGATCGCCTTCGGCGCCAACCTCAGCGTCACGGTCGACGACGGCGCCGGGGGCGACGCCGACGGCGCCGGCGGCGTCATCGGCATAGCGACCGGCGCGGCCGGCTCGGTCGATATCGACATCGGCAATGGCCTCAGCGTCACCATCACCGGCAACAGCGCGATCGGCGTCGGCGGCAACACGGTCGGCGGGGACATCTTCATCACGACGGGAACGGGGACCATCGACATCCTCGGCCTGAACAATGTCGACACGGCCGGCAACTTCCTGGGCACGGCCGGCATCGGGGCCCGCTCCGCCTCCGGTGACATCGTGATCTCCAGCGCCACCAACATCGCGGTGAACAACGGCGTGCTCGACGCGGCCGGCATCCTCGCCGCCACCGGCGGCGCCGGTACGATCGTCCTGGTCTCCAACGGCCAGATCCTGTCGAGCGACCTCGGCATCTCCGCCGAGGCGGTCGATGGCGACATCCTGGTGGTCAACAACGGCGTCGTCGGCGCGACCAACAGCGGCATCGTCGGCCTCTCCACCGGGACCGGCGACCTCACGGTGGTCAACACCAATTCGGTCACCGCGACCCTCGACAACGGCATCAGCGCGACGAACACCGGCGCCGATGGCTTCGTGCTGGTCAGCTCGACCGGCCCGGCCATCACCGCGGGCTTCGACGGCATCGCGGCGGTCAATACCAACGCCCTCTCCACCGGCATCGTGCAGGTCAACAACAGCTCGACCATCACCGCCAACACCGCCGGGGGCGGCGGCTACGGCATCTTCGCCGTCCAGGCCGGGAACGGCGGCATCCTGATCAACAGCGCCGGGACCATCGCCGGCACGGCCGAGCGCGGAATCTCCACCACCAACACGGGCACGACCGGAACGACGACCATCCTGCACACCGCCGGGACCATCGGCACGAGCGCCAACCCGGTGAACGGCATCGGCATCTTCGCCAACGCCTCCTCCGGCGCCGCGATCGTCATCCAGACCAGCGGCGGCGCCATCTGGGCCGAGGACACGGGCATCTCCGCAACCTCGCTCAGCACCGGCGCGGTGACGATCTCGACCTCGGGCGGTTCGGTGAACACCACCGCCGCGGCCTCCACCGGCATCTTCGCGAGCGGCGCGGGCGGCCTGGTCCAGGTGGCCAACAACGTGGCGGTCAACTCGGCAGGCACGGGCATCTCGGTCAGCAACGTGGCGGGCGCCCTCAGCGTCGGCACCTCCGGCGCCGTCACGGCGACCGGCGGCGACGCGATCGTGACCAGCAACACGACGGGGGCCTCGACCATCTTCACGGTGGTCGGCGGCAACCTCATCGCCTCCGACGACGGCATCGACGCCTCGAGCACCACCGGGGCGATCGACATCGACACCGTGGGCACGATCGTGGCCGGCGACGTCGGCATCCAGGCGATCGCCAGCGGCGCCGGGGTGATCACCATCGATACCGCGGCGGCCTCGACCATCACCGCCACGAGCGACGGCATCTTCGCCAGCTCGGGCGGCGGCGCGGTGACGATCCTCACCGGCGGCGCCATCGGCGCGGGCGGGGACGGCATCCAGGTCACCAACACCACCGGGGCGATCGACATCGACACCGTCGGCACGATCGTGGCTGGCGACGTCGGCATCCTGGCGACGGCCACCGGCGCCGGGGTGATCACCATCGACACTGGCGCGGCCTCGACCATCACCTCCACCGGCGACGGCATCATCGCCAGCTCGGCCGGCGGCGCGGTGACCATCGTCACCCGCGCCAGCGTCGGCGCCGGCGGGGACGGCATCCAGGCCGCGACGACCGGGGCCACCCTGACGGTGACCAACAACGCCACCGTCACCGGCGGCGCCAACGGCATCCTGACCAGCAACGGCGGGACCGGCGTGACCAACTTGAACGTTAACCAGAACGTCACGGCCACCGGCGCGGGCCTGGCGGCAATCAACGCCTCCACCACCGGCACCGGGACCATCACGGTCGCCATCGCCAACGGCCGCACCATCCAGGACGTCAACGGCAGCGCCATCCGCACCGCCTCCACCGGCGGCGCGGTGTCGATCAACACCGGCACGGGCT
>Ga0196963_10002298_pt1 | contig 11613 bp, 8 predicted proteins | sample S1_5metaG_FD_148600 | JGI IMG/M metagenome (GOLD analysis project Ga0196963, IMG submission 148600) | Soil microbial communities from Anza Borrego desert, Southern California, United States - S1_5 | ecosystem: Environmental > Terrestrial > Soil > Desert | place: USA: California | collected... | reverse complement strand
TGGCGCTGGGCGCGCTGGTGCGCGAGCGCGATGCGCGCACGCGCTCGCTGGAGCTGCAGTTCCAGCTGGAGCGCGCGCAGCTGGAGAAGCAGGCGGTCGATGCCCGGCTGGCGCTGTTGACGGCGCAGATCGAGCCGCACTTCCTGTTCAACACGCTGGCCAACATCCAGGCGCTGGTCGAATCGGGCTCCCCGCGCGCGCCCGGGGTGCTGAAAAGCCTCATCGCCTACCTGCGAGCGGCCCTGCCCAAGCTGCACGAAGGCGGCCTGCCCACGCTGGGCAACGAGCTGGCGTTGGTGCGCGCCTACCTCGAGCTGATGCAGCTGCGCATGCCGGACCGGCTGCAGTTCAGCGTCGACGTGGCGCCCGAGCTGCACGGCCGGCGCTTTCCGGCGATGGCCTTGCTGACGCTGGTGGAAAACGCGGTCAAGCACGGCATCGACCCCAGCGAGGAGGGCGGTCGCATCGACGTCGGCGGCGCCGCGGAACCGGACGGCCATTGGCGTTTGTGGGTGGCTGACACCGGTATCGGCCTGGCCGAGAATGCAGCGCCCGGCACCGGCCTGGCCAACCTGCGCGACCGGCTCCAGGGCCTCTTCGGCCCCACGGCCCGGCTGGACCTGAGCGAAGTGGCGCCGCACGGCGTGCGGGCCGAGATCCTCCTGCCGAAAGCCGATACGCCGTGACGACCACGCCTTCCAGCCCGACCGCCCTCATCGCCGACGACGAACCGCTGCTGCGCGACCACCTGCAGTCGCACCTGGCGCGCTCATGGCCGGAGCTGCAGGTCGTCGGCCAGGCGCGCAACGGCCGCGAGGCGGTGGAGCTGTTCGAGCGCGAGCAGCCGCAGGTGGTGTTCCTGGACGTGCACATGCCCGGCATGACGGGGCTGGATGCCGCGCGCGCCATCGCCCGCCGCGCGCTGACGGTCTTCGTCACCGCCTACGAGCAGTACGCGGTGCAGGCTTTCGAGCAGGGCGCGATCGACTACCTCGTCAAGCCCTTCGACGTCGCGCGGCTGGAAGACACCATCGGCCGCCTGAAGGAGCGCCTGGCGCAGCCTCCGGCCGAGGCCGAGGCCCACGGCGAACGCATCGAAGCCGTGCTGGACCGCCTGGCGGTGCAGCTGCGCCACCAGGCCAGCGGCAAGCCCTGGCTGCAATGGATCAAGGCCTCGGTCGGCAACGCGGTGCGGCTGATCCCGGTGGAGCAGGTGGTCTACCTGCGCTCGGACGAGAAGTACACGCTGGTGGTCTACGAGGGCGGCGAGGCGCTGATCCGCAAGCCGATCCGCGAGTTGGTGGACGAACTCGACCCCGAGCAGTTCGTGCAGGTGCACCGCTCGGTCATCGTCAACCTGCGGCAGGTGGCGCAGGTGACCCGCGGCGCGAACGAGACGGCCGACGTGCACCTGAAAGGACGGCCGGAGACGCTGCCGGTGAGCCGCAGCTACCTGCACCTGTTCAGGCAGATGTGAGTGGTGCGGCCGGCGGTTGCTCAGGGCCGAGCCTGATCGCCCGTCGCCGAGCGGTCTCGAAGCGCCTCGTAAAGGCCTGCAGGACCAAGCAGGATGTCCTTCAAGCCTTCACGCACCCTGGACGACGCGAGGGCCTGCGTGCTCATGCTCTGGTGGGCTTCCAGCGCGTCCATGATCGCGTGCAGCAACGCGTCCTTGAGGTCGGGTGAATTCGCGAACTGCTCCTTGCTGTTGCTGGCCGCCTGCTGCACCAGGGTCTCGTTCTCGAGCAGCTTGCCCTTCAGCACGCCGTTGACGTAGACGAGTTGGTCGTCGTCGGTCAGCTCGCCTTCGAACAAGCCATTCACCTTCTCGATGATCTCGACCAGGTAGGCCTGTTGCTTCTCCTGCACGCTGCCGCTGCCCACGGCGTCCATCGGTGGCAGCTTGTACGTGCCGTCGGCGTTCAGTCCCATCGGCTGCTTGCCGCGGTGCTTCAGCGTGTGGTGCGTCAGCACCAGCTTGGACAGGTCCACCGTGTCGCGTTCGCGGCCGAACTCCAGCAGCGGCATGAGGCGCTTGTAGAAGAGAAAGCGCTTTTCGATGTCGGTGTTGCCGTAATCGAAGATCTGGCCCAGGAAGGCATAGAGGCGCACGTAGGCACCCATGTCGTTCTTGAAAAGCAGCAGCGCGTCCAGCCGGTCCTTGGCCGTGCGCGCTGCCTTGTCGTCCTGCTTCTCCTCCGCTGCCGCCTTCTCCTGCTGCGCGGCCTTGTAGCGCTTCAGCAGGCGGTCGGCCACGGAGGCGATCGCGGCGTCCAACGCCTTCTGCGTGCCGTTCGGGTCCAGGTCCACCCTGGCCACGCGGTCCACTTCGAACTCGTCGTAATAGCCGGACGCGTCCAACTTGGCGCGCAGGTCGTACACCTGGTGCGGATCGGTGACGGACTCCAGTTCGGCGGTCTCGTAATAGGTCTTGAAGGCCTTGAGGATCTCGGCGGGCTCGTTGACGAAATCCAGGATGAAGGTCGTGTCCTTGCCGGGGTGGGCGCGGTTCAGGCGCGACAGGGTCTGCACCGCCTGGATGCCACCCAGCATCTTGTCCACGTACATGCCGCACAGCAGCGGCTGGTCGAAGCCGGTCTGGAACTTGTTGGCCACCAGCAGCAGGTGGTGGTCGGGCCCCTTGAACACCTCGCGGATGTCGCGGCCGCGCAGGCCCGGGTTCAGCGATTCGCTGGTCTCCGTAACGGCTTCCGGAAAGCTCTCGTCGTCGGCGACCTCGCCGGAAAACGCCACCAGCACGCCCAGCGGGTAGTTCTGCCGCGCGATGTACGCGCGGATGGCCTTCTGCCAGCGCACGGCCTCCTTGCGACTGCCTACCACCACCATGGCCTTGGCGCGGCCCTCCAGCAGTGGCTGCACGTTCTCGCGGTAGTGCTCGACGACCACCTGCACCTTGCTCGCGATGTTGTAAGGGTGCAGGCGAACCCACTGCATCAGGCCCTTCATCGCCGTGCTGCGTTCCACCTGCTTCTCGTCCCACTCCTGCCCGTCGTGGGCCAGCTTGAAGGCGAGCTTGTAGGTGGTGTAGTTGCGCAGCACGTCGAGGATGAAGCCCTCCTCGATGGCCTGCCGCATCGAGTAGACGTGGAAGGGCTGCGGCAGGCCGTCTTCGCCCTTGCGGCCGAACAGCTCCAGGGTCTTGGCCTTGGGCGTGGCGGTGAAGGCCACGTAGGTGAGACCCGCCGTGCCGCTTGCGCCGGCGCGGGCCTCCATCTGGGCTGCCAGCAGCGCTTCGGTGTCCACCTCGCCGCCGTCCTGCAACTCGGCCCACTCCTGGGCCGACAAGAGCTGCTTGAGCTTGGCCGCCGCCTCCCCGGTCTGCGAGCTGTGCGCTTCATCGGCAATCACCGCGAAGCGCTTGCCTTCGGTGGCGGCCAGCTCCTGCACGGCCTGCAGGGCGAACGGAAAGGTCTGGATCGTGCAGACGATGATCTTCTTACCGGCCTTCAGTGCCTGGCCTAGCTGGGCGCTCTTGCTGCCGTGCTCGTGGGTGATGCTGGCCACCACGCCCGTGTTGCGCTCGAAATCGAAGATGGCCTCCTGCAACTGCGCGTCCAGCACGGTGCGGTCGCTGACGACCAGCACGCTGTCGAACAGTTTCTGCTGCTGCGCGTCATGCAGGTCGGCCAGGAAGTGGGCCGACCAGGCGATGGAATTGGTCTTGCCTGACCCGGCCGAATGCTGAATCAGGTAGCGCTCGCCCGGCCCCTTGTCCAGCACGTCGGCCACCAGCTTGCGCGTCGCGTCCAGCTGGTGATAACGCGGAAAAGTCACGGCCTGCGGCTGCTTCTTGTCGTTGCGCTTGCAGATCAGGTAGCGGTGCAGAATGTCCAGCCAGCTCTCGCGAGCCCACACCTCTTCCCACAGGTAGGCGGTGGCGAATCCGTCGGGGTTGGGGGCATTGCCGGCACCGCCGGCGTTGCCGCGGTTGAACGGCAAGAAGGTGGTGGCCGGCCCCGCCAGCCGGGTGCTCATCATCACCTCGCTCTGGCTCACCGCGAAGTGCACCAGCGCCCCACCTGGAAAACCCAGCACCGGCTCCAGCACGCCGCCCTTGGGGCTGGGGTGGCGGTCGAAGCGGTACTGGTCCACTGCGTCCTGTACGCCCTGCGTGAAGTTACTCTTCAGCTCCGCCGTGGCCACGGCGATGCCGTTGCAGAACAGCACCAGGTCCAGTTCGTCCTTCGGCTTGTTGGGCGAGTGGCAGACCTGCGGCACAACCCGCAGCCGGTTGGCCGCGTACTTCGCCTGGATGGCGGGGTTGATGGCCAGCGCGGGCTTGAACTGCGCCAGCTCCAGCGGCTCCTTCAAGCCCAGCATTTCCACGCCGCGCCGCAGCACGTCCAGGGTGCCGCGTTCGTTCAGGTTCTTGCGCACCCGCTCGGCCAGCACCTGGGGCAGGGCGGCGCCGTGCGTCTTGCCCAGGCGCTGCCAGCTGTCCGCCTGCGTGGCCTCCACCCAGGCCAGCAGGTCCGGCAGAAACAGGCCGCTGGCGCGGTCGAAGCGGGCAGCGTCGCCATCGGCGTACAGCCAGCCGTGGGCCGCCAGGTGGGCGCAGATCTCGGCCTCGAAGTGCCGTTCCTGGTGCAAAGACATCCTGGGACCCTCCCGTCCATCAAACACCCGTCAAACAAACCCGTCGCGGCCTGCTCCGCTAAGTGGTTGATTTGAAAGGCGTCCTGGCCCGGCATGCGGCGGCCGGTGTCGGCTCCATCAAACAACCGTCAAACAAATCAAGCCCAGTACGGGACGTAGCGCGCGTTCTTCTTGCCCTGGTCCGGGTCGTAGGGTTTCAGCTTTCCGGCTTCCAGCGCGTCCCGGATGATGCGGGAGGCGATCGCGCTGTTGTGCGCCTCGATGCCGAAACGTTCACGCAGGCTGGCATTGGTCATCGGGTCGCGCAGCACGTGGCGCAGGCAGGCATGCAGGTAGCACGCCCGCACGCGGTGTTCCCGGTCCATCTCGCGCAGCGTCTTGTGGGCGAACAGCACCGCGCGCAGGAAGCCGTCGGGCACCTCCCACACCGGGGCCGGCAACTGGAAGATCTCCGTCTCGGTCACCACCTTGTCCACGCCGCTGCCGCGCTCTTCGCAGATGCCGGCCCGCCGCATGAAGGACGCCAGCGCCTCGTTGCGCGAGCGCGGTGGGCTGTCCAGAAAGCGCTCGGTGGTGACCAGCGGCTGGCCCGGGTTGGTCACCTCCACCCGGTCCGCGAAGATTTCCACCATCGGCCCCGCGCCGCTGACGCCGAAGTCCTGGTGGATGAGGGCGTTGGCGATCAGCTCGCGCAAGGCCAGGTCCGGGTACATCGGCAGGTCCTGCCGCAAGGCCTTGCCGATGACCTCATTGCGCGGCACCAGTGCGCGAACGAACTCGAGCAGGCCTTCGAAGCCCGCGGCGTAGCCCTCGCGGCCCACCTGCTCGCGCAGCGCCTTCTGCCGGCCGCGGCCTTCGTAGACGATCACGCGCATGGCCTTGCGGTCGAGGCCCTTGAAGTGGCCCAGGTCGCGGGCGAACAGCACGGCACCCAGGTTGGTCACGTTCCAGCCGCCCGCGCCATCGCGCGCGAGCATGGCGTCGGCCTGCAGGCGATCGAGCAGGCCCGCCTGGTCGGTCGGCAGCGGCTGCTTAAGCAGGCTGAAGTAGCTCGGGTAGTCCAGCAAGGCCAGGGCGTCCGCGCCGCTGAGGTGGGAGGCGGCCACGCCTTCCTCGAAGGGCGTGGCATCGAAGATGCGCCACAGCGTACGTTCCAGCTCCGGTGCTTCCTTCAGCGGCTTGCGCAGCGAGCCCACGCGCACCCATTCCTGGTTCTGGAAGGCAGTGGGCTTGCCGGAGGCGCGGGGGATCTCCAGCACCACCACGGGCCGCTCATCGACCTCGATCTTGAAGAAGCGGAAGTGCAGGCGCGGGCTCAGCAGGCGCAGCAGCCAGCTTTCCAGTTCCTCGTTGCCCTTCTTCGCCTTGGCCGGGTCGAACTGCGTGCCGACCAGTGCGTGGCTGCCGTCGTCCACGCCCCACACGAGGTAGGCAAAGGCCTTGCCATCCAGCGCCGCGGCATTCGACAGGGCCGACAGGTACTCGCCGATGTCTTCCGGCACGGCCTTGTTCTGCTTGAACTCGACCCAGGGCGTTTCCTTCGGCAGCTTGCGGAGTTCGTGCACCAGGCCGATGAGGAACTGCGGGTCGCGGTCGAGGGCCGTCATGGTCAGGCGGGGCAGGGCACGGGCGTTGGTTTTGCGGTCGCGGGTGCCGTTGTAGCGTGCACGTCGATTTGGCCGGTGACGGCGGCGGTGATGAGGGCCCTGCGGCGTTCCATGAGCAGTTGAGTTGCTTTCTGGGCCGCCGCCGCCAGCTTCGCAAGCTTGGCCGTCTCGCTTTCCAGAAACTCAACAATGCGCTCCTGCTCATCCTCGCCGGGTAGTCCCATGATCAATTTTGCAATGTCCGGCATGTAGATGGTCTGATGAGTGGAGCCCATCATGAGGCGGTCAAATTCAGTTCTCATCCCTCGAAGCACATAGAGCAAGAACTCAGGATTGAGCTGAGCGCTGCAGACCCAGTTGACGAAATCCTGTGTGGTAGCCATTGCGCACCCCATGATTGCGGAATAGCCGACTGATGCTGTCCTGGACAGGATTACCGTCCCCGCCGGAAGCAGCCTAGCCGATGAGTTGGCTAACCCAAGCGCACTGACCCGTTCCTTGGTTTCATACACGTACTTCAAATCGCTGTCCCGAATTTGCCACACGTCCGCTAGTGAGAACCAGGGAATGTTGCAGTTCTCCCAGTACTCGGGACGCTGCCGACTGGGCGTGTGACCTGATTCGCGACGGGCGAAGGATTGGATCTTGCCAACGCGCCAATGGGCCGGAATCGCTCCCAGCCACGCCACGCCGGAGTCCTTCATCGGGGAATGGCCTGGCGCTTTTCGGCCAGCAGCGCAATGAGCCTTTCCTGCTCGGCAATCAGTGCGTCGATCTTGGCGGTCTCGCGGTCGAGAAATGCCACGATGTTTGCGCGTTCCGTTTGGCGAGGCAGTGGCATCGGTAGTTCAAGAATCGCCGACTGGCCGATGTTGAGCATGGAGCTGCTTGCCCCCGTGGCCTCCAACTCGATCTGGGATCTCGTCTGCCACGTTCCAAGATAGTAGGCAAGGTAGGCGGAAAGGCTGAAGTCGCCGGTGCGCAAGCGGTACAGCTTGTCGCACAAGAGCAAGTTGTCGAAATCCTCGCGAACGACCGCTGCGCTGCCAACCAGCTCCCTCGTGTTCGCACGAGAAATCAAAAGATCACCGCGTCGCAGCGAATAGTGTGGCAATGGCTCGAGTTCGACCGGAAGCTTCTTGTTCTCCGTGGGCCGAAAGACGCCGCCATTGACGCAGCCCACCTTCATGACTCCCCACTCAGCAGGAGCCTCCACTGGAAAGCTTTCGCACTGCGGGCTCCATCCTTGTTCGAACGATCGCGTGATCCGCTTCAGACGAATGATTTCCCAATGATCAGGAATCTCACCAAGCCACTCGAATCCACTGTTCTTGTAAGCCTGATACCTTGGCAAGCTCATTCCGCCAACTCCCCCAGCATCTTCATGATGTTGGCCGACACCATCTTCAGCTCCTCGTCAATCTCATGCAAGCTGCGCGGCGGCTCGAAGACGTAGAAGTGGCGGTTGAACGGGATCTCGTAGCCAACCTTGCTCTTCTCCTCGTCGATCCACGCATCAGGCGCGTGTGGCAGCACCTCACGCTCGAAGTAATCCTGAATGTCCTCGGCCAGCGGCACGTTCTCGGTGTCGCGCAGCGCGCTGTCGGGCTGGGGCTTGCCCTTCTGCTTGCCCTTCATGCCCAGCACCGGCTTGCCCGCCTCGTCCTTCAACGGGCGCTCCACTGTGATGGTGGTGTAGCCGAAATCCTCGTTCCTGAAGATGCGCGAGATGGGCACGCGCTTGAGCCGGCCTCCGGGCGGAACCTCGGGCAATGCGGCGCCCGCCGGCACCACCCACTGGCCCAGTTCCTGTCCCTTGGCGTCCAGCACGGTGACGCGCTCGGCTTCCGTGCATTCGCCGAAGAGCCGGGTCACGGTGTCGATGTGCGCATCGCTCATTTCCCGGCGTTTGCTTCCCAGGCTCTTGCGCATCTTCTGCCAGAAGCCGCTGGCGTCGATGAGTTGCACCTTGCCCTTGCGAATGGCCGGCTTCTTGTTGGAAATGATCCAGACGTAGGTGGCGATGCCGGTGTTGTAGAACATGTCGGTGGGCAGGCCGACGATGGCCTCCACCAGGTCGTTCTCCAGCACGTACCTGCGGATCTCGCTCTCGCCGCTGCCGGCGCCGCCGGTGAAGAGTGGTGAGCCATTCAGCACGATGCCGAAGCGGCTGCCGCCCTGGCCGTTCACCACGGGCTTCATCTTCGACAGCAGGTGCATCAGGAACAGCATGGACCCGTCGCTGACGCGCGGCAGGCCGGGGCCGAAGCGGCCGTCGAAGCCCTTGGTCTCGTGTTCTTGCCGAACCGCCTTCTCGACCTTCTTCCACTCCACGCCGAAGGGCGGGTTGGACAGCATGTTGTCGAACCTGGCGCCGGCGTGGCCGTCGTCGCTGAGCGTGTTGCCGGCCACGATGTTCTCCACCGCCTGGCCCTTGATCAGCATGTCGGCCTTGCAGATGGCGTAGGACTCGTCATTGAGTTCCTGGCCATGCATGGTCAGCCGTGCCTTCGGGTTGTGCTCGTGCAGGTACTCGCCGGCAATCGACAACATGCCGCCGGTGCCCGCCGTGGGGTCGTAGATAGTGCGGACCACGGCGGTGCCGGGCATCAGCACGTCGTCGTCCTCGATGAACAGCAGGTTCACCATCAGGCGGATGACTTCACGGGGCGTGAAGTGTTCGCCGGCGGTCTCGTTGGAGATTTCGGCGAACTTGCGGATCAGTTCCTCGAACACGAGGCCCATGCGGGCGTTGTCGACCGCCTCCGGGTGCAGGTCGATGCGGGCGAACTTCTCGGTGACCAGGTACAGCAGGTTGGCTTTGGCCAGGCGCTCGACCTGGGTGTGGAAGTCGAAGCGCTCGAAGATGTCGCGTGCGGCTGGCGAGAAGGCCTGGACGTAGGCGTACAGGTTCTGGCGAATGTGGTCCTGGTCGCCCAGTAGCTTGACCAGGTCCAGCGGCGAGGTGTTGTAGAAGCTCTGGCCCGCCTTTCGCAGCAGGAAGGGTTCGGGGTTCAGGCCGGCCTTCGTCTTGGCGTCGAACTCCTTCAGCACGGCTGGCTTGGTGGCTTCCAGCACACAGTCCAGGCGGCGCAGCACGGTGAAAGGAAGGATGACGCGGCCGTATTCGCTTTGCTTGTAGTCGCCGCGGAGAAGGTCGGCGACGGACCAGATGAAGGACGACAGGGCTTGGTGGTTCATGGGTTCGGAAATGGGCGCGGGGCCTGCGAGGCGCGCGGATTTTCACCGCCCTCCCGTCGGGTGGCAGCAGGGCCTACCTATATAGACAAGGCGGCTGCGCGTGGGATCAGGGCGTGACCAGCACGCCGCGCCCGAGCCACGCCGCGCCGCGCACGCCCGACGAATCGCCGTGCAAGGCCGGTAGCACCAGCGTGCGCAGCGGCTCGTCGCTGCCGGCGCTGAAGACCCAGGGCCGGCAGCGCTGCGGCAGCTCTGTGTAGATGCGGCCGATCCGCGACAGCCCGCCGCCGAGCACGATGACGTCCGGGTCCAGCAGGTTGATGACGCCGGCCAGCGCGCGCGCCAGGCGATCGAGCCAGCGCTCCAGCGTGTTCACGGCAGCGCGGTCGCCGGCATCGGCCGCGGCCGCGATGTCGCGTGCCGTCAGCCCACCGCCGTGCCGGCGCGCATGGTCCTGCGCCAGCGCCGGACCGCTCAGCAGCGCCTCGATGCAGCCGGCCTGGCCGCAGTAGCAGGGCGGGCGCGGCTCGTCGGCGCGGGCCCAGGGCAGCGGGTTGTGGCCCCACTCACCGGCCAGGCCGTTCGGGCCCTGCAGCACCTGCCCATGCACGGCGATGCCGGCGCCCGTGCCCGTGCCCAGGATGGCCGCGAACACCACCGCCGCGCCCGCGCCCGCGCCGTCGGTGGCTTCGGACAGTGCCAGGCAGTTGGCGTCGTTCGCCACCTGCACCCTCAGGCCGAGGCGGGCGGACAGGTCGCGCGCGAGCGGGCGGCCGTTCAGGCAGGTGGTGTTGGCGTTCTTGATGCGGCCGTCCGCCATCGGGCTGCCCGGGCCGCCGACGCCGACACCAGGCGCCGCGGCACCGGCCGGCAGCCGGGTTCGTGCGTCGGCCACCAGGCCCGCGATGGCATCGAGCAGGGCCCCGTAATCGTGCGCGGGTGACGGAATGCGCCGGCGCCAGCACTCGGCGCCGGCCGGGTCGAGCGTGATCGCCTCGATCTTCGTGCCGCCCAGGTCGATGCCGATGGCATGCCGGCCGGCGTTGGCGGTCGCGGAAGGTGGCGGGTCAGCGGGCTTGAATCCAGCGGTCGGAAACATGCAGTTGTTGGCGCTGTTGCGCCGTGGCGACGGTCAACCCCGGGTCCGGAAAGCTTAACTGGCAGATCTGGCAGCCGATATTCAAGCGATCGGGCAGTGCCCGACTGTCCAGAATTCCTCCGACCCCGCCGCTGTTCATCAGGAGACATTTCCATGTCGTTCAAACTCTCCGCATCGATCGGACGACGCTTGACCCTCGGGTTCGGCGCGCTGATCGCCTTGCTGGTGCTGGTGGCGGGCTTTGCCGCCATCACCACCCAGCGCCTGGGCGAACAGGTGCGCCAGATCGTCGAGGTCAACAACGAGCGCTCGGCGACCGCGTCGCGCATGCTCGATGCGATGAACGCGATGGCGATCCAGGCGCGTTCGATCACGCTGCTGACCGACGCCAAGGAGATCGAGGCGGAGCTGAAGCACTTCGAGAAATCGAAGGGCGAGTACATCAAGCAGGAAAAAGCGCTGGTCGCGCTGATGGACGGTGCCGATGCCGAGCCGAAGAAGCTGGCCGGCGAGATCACGCAGGCCTCGGCCAAGGTGATTCCGCTGATCGCGCACGCCGCCAAGCAGGGCCAGGAAGGCGCCAACATCGACGCCACCATGACGCTGACCCTGCAGGTCCGGCCGGCCGAGATCCTGTGGCGCAAGAAGCTGGATGAGCTGACGGCCCTGCAGGCCAAGCAGAACGCCGAAAGCGCCACCGCCGCTACCACGGGCACCCGCCGCGCGCTGATGATCGAGGCCGTGCTGGTGGCCGCCGCGATCGCCATCGGCGCGATCGTTGCCTGGCGCATCACGCGCAGCATCAAGCTGCCGATCGAGCGGGCGGTGAAGGTGGCCGAGCGCATCGCCGAGGGTGACCTGGGCAGCACAGTGGACGTGGGCACCAGCCAGGACGAGATCGGACGCCTGCTGCAAGCCATCGCGGCGATGCAGGAACGGCTGCGTGGCCTGGTCGGCGAGATCCGCCAGACGGCCGACTCGATCCAGGTCGCCAGCGCCGAGGTGGCGACCGGCAACACCGACCTGAGCCACCGCACCGAGCAGGCGGCGAGCAACCTGCAGCAGACGGCGAGCTCGATGGAGCAGCTG
>Ga0196963_10002297_pt1 | contig 11616 bp, 14 predicted proteins | sample S1_5metaG_FD_148600 | JGI IMG/M metagenome (GOLD analysis project Ga0196963, IMG submission 148600) | Soil microbial communities from Anza Borrego desert, Southern California, United States - S1_5 | ecosystem: Environmental > Terrestrial > Soil > Desert | place: USA: California | collected... | reverse complement strand
CGGCGCACCCGCGTGCCGTCCCGGGCGCACGGCGCGCCCGCATACTGTCCCATGTCTCCCGCCGCGCTGTCCCCGCCGCTTGCGCGCCTCGTTGCCTTTTGCCTGGATGCCCGCGCGATCTGGTGCATCGACGGCGACGGGTCGAAGCCCCTGGAGGTTCTTCTCTTTGCGGATCGTGCCACGCTCGAGCGCGTGCGCGACTGTGGGAGCCTGCACGATCCGCAGCTGAACGTCTTCGTCGTCACCGACGGCGACGGGTTCGAAAGCGCCTGGGGCGCGAGCCGGTTGTCCGGTTCGCTCGCCCGCTGGGCGTGGAAGCAGGTGTCCCCGCAGGTTGCCTACTTCGATGAGTCGCGCTGGGAAGATGACGCGGGCGGCAGGGTGATCCGCGTACGCAGGAAAGCAACGCTGCTCTGGCAGGCGCGCAGCCAGTAAAAGGGGTAGGGCGCGAAGCCTGAGGTAGACTGCCCCGTCTGCAGTCTGCGAGGAAACGCCATGTCGATCCACCCGCTGAGAACGCCCGACGCCGTGCGCGAGGCGAAGGTCCACCTCGCCGCCGCGCATCGCCTCGCCGTGCTGCACGAGCTCGACGAAGGCATCGACAACCACTTCACGGTCACCGTGCCCGGCACGAGCGACCGCTACCTGATCCTGCCGTTCGGCCTGCACTGGTCCGAGGCGCGCGCGAGCGACATGATCGTGTTCGACGATGCCGGGAGGACGGTGGAAGGCAAGGGCGTGTGCGAGCTCTCCGCGCACTGCATCCACGCACCCATCCATCGCATCAGCGGCGCGCGCGTGGTCATGCATACGCACCAGCCTTGGGCGCTCGCGCTCAACATGCTGAAGGACAACCGCCTTTTGCCGGCGAACCAGACGGCGGCGCAGTTCCACGGCCAGATTGCCTATGACGACCACTACACCGGCACGGCGAACTTCCACGCCGAAGGCGAGCGCCTGGCGCGTCTCATGGGCGACAAGTCCATCCTCTTCATGAAGAACCACGGCGTGCTGGTGGTAGGCGACAACGTCGCGCAGGCTTACCGGCGTCTCTATCGCATCGAGCGGGTGTGCCGCACGCAGGTGCTCGCCATGTCGACCGGGCGGCCGATCGAGCTGATCGGCGAAGACGTCATCTCCCAGGGCGTGCTCGCGCCCGCGCCGCACGATCCGCATCCGCGCGCCGAGCGCGAGCGCCTGTTCTTCGAGGCGATGATGCGCGTGCTCGACCGGGAGATGCCCGGCTATGCCGATTGAGAACGCTTTGCCTCACCTTTGACAACATGGGACGGGCACGCGAGATCGCCGAGGGTCTCGCCAGCCGTCCCGACCCCCAGGAGCCCGGCCTCGCCGTCGGCTATCCGCGGCTCCTCGCGCTTCTCGACGAGCTCGGCCTCAAGGGCACCTTCTTCATAGAAGGGTGGAACGCGCTGCATCACCCCGAGCGGGTGCAGGAGCTCGCCGAGCGCGGCCACGAGGTGGGCCTGCACGGCTGGGTGCACGAGCGCTTCGGCGCGCTCGACGCCCGCAAGGCCGAGCAGCTCCTCTGGGACGGCACGCGCGCGCTCGAGCGCATCGGGCTACGCCCGCGCGGCTTCCGGGCGCCCGGCGGCGCGCGCGGAGAGCACGCCGCGGCGATATTGAAGTCGCTCGGCTTTGTCTACGACAGCAGTTCTGGCGCTGGCGACCGCGCGCAGCCTTCCGTCCTGAAAGAAGGGGTGGCGCACGTCCCTTGGCGGGCGGAGATGGTCGACTCCATCCAGTACCTGCGCCACCCGGTACGCCCGCGCACGCCGGCCGAGCTCGAAGCGATGTGGATGCGCGAGATCGAGGCGGTCGGCGAGGGCGAGACGCTCACCATCGTCATCCATGCCTTCGTGAGCGGCGTGGACGACGAGCGCTTCGGCGTCGTGCGCAACGTCCTAAGCCGCGCACGCGATACCCTCGAAGTGGCAACGGCGGGCGCGGTCGCCGCGCGCGTCCTCAGCGCGAGGACTTGATCGCGACGAGGGCGCGGATCTCGCCGTGGCCGTCGCGGTGCGCTTCCAGGCGCTCGACCCAGTCCAGGCGCTCGACGCGGCGGTAGAGAAACGCGCCTTGCCCGAGGCCGAGCTCGAAGGCGAGCGCGCCGCCGGGTTTCAGGAACCCCGGCGCCTCGGCGAGCAGCCGCGTGACCACGGAGAGGCCGATGGCGCCGCCGTCGAAGGCGAGGCGCGGCTCGTGGGCGGAAATCTCGACCGGCAGCTTCGCCACCTTGGCGCTCGTGATGTAGGGCGGGTTGCAGGTCACGAGGTCGCATCGCCCCTCGAGGCCCAGGTGCTTGAGCGGCGAGAAGAGGTCACCCGCGAAGAACTTCACCCGGTCGGCGAGCCCGGTGAATTGGGCGTTGCGCTCGGCAAGGGACACCGCCTCGGGCGCGAGATCCGCGGCGAACACACGCGCGTCCGGCACATGCTTCGCGAGCGCGAGGGCGAGGTTGCCCGACCCGGTGCAGACGTCGATGGCGAGCGGCGCGGGCTTGCCCTGCAGCTGCGCGAGCGCGGCGCGACCGAGGATCTCGGTCTCCACGCGCGGGATGAGCGCCTCCGGGCCGGCGAGAAGCTCCACGCCGAGGAAGCTCTGGCGGCCCGTCAGGTGCGCAAGGGGCATTCCCTGTCGCTTGCTCTGGATGAGCGCCTTCAGGCGACCGGCCGCCGTCTCGTCAATCGGGGGCAGCGGGTTCTGGGTGGCAAGCGCGATCGACCGGGGCTGGCCGGCGGCGGAAAGCCACAGCGCGCTCAGTATCGCGGCGGGGGTTTCATCGGGCTTGTCGGGTTGCGGCTGGAAGAACGCCTCGACTTCCTGGAGGAGCGAGGTAAACAGCAGGTCGGCGGACACGCGGGGCAGGATAGCCGCGGCTCGCACGCGTAGTTTGCGACAGCGCATGTTCCTCCTGCGCTGTGGCCGGCCGGCGACTAGTCCTTCAGGGCCTTGAGGAGTGCCGGAAAGACCCGGGGGGCGGAGGCGCAGACATCGCCGGACTCGAGGAAGCCCGTCTCGCCATCGAGGTCGCCGACGAGGCCGCCCGCTTCCTGGATGAGGAGCGCGCCGGCAGCGATGTCCCAGGGCGAGAGGCCGAGCTCCCAGAATGCATCGAGCCGTCCGCAGGCGACGTAGGCGAGGTCGAGCGCCGCGGCACCCGCGCGCCGCACGCCGGCGCTTCCTTCCATGATGTTCTTCAGCTGGTGAAGGTAGAGCCGGGCGCGCTTCATCTCCTTGAACGGGAAGCCCGTGCCGACAAGCGCGTCACCCAGCTTCTCGCACTTCGAGACGCGGATGCGCCGGTCGTTGAGGAAGGCGCCGCGTCCCTTGGTCGCGGTAAAGATCTCGTTCTTGGTCGGGTCGTAGACGACCGCATGCATGAGAGAGCCGCGGTGCTCGACCGCGATCGACACCGCGTACTGCGGAAAGCCGTGGATGAAGTTCGTGGTGCCGTCGAGCGGGTCGATGATCCAGCGGTATTCGGCGTCCGGCGCCGCCACGCCGGATTCCTCGGCAAGGAAGCCGTGGTCCGGGTAGGCGCGCTGCACGATCTCGATGATCGCCTGCTCGGCCGCCTGGTCGATCTCGGTGACGAAGTCGTTGACGCGCTTGGAGCGCACGTTGACCGCGCCTCCGCCCAGGGAGGCGCGGTTGATGATCGAGCCCGCGCGGCGCGCCGCGCGCACGGCGATGTTCAGCATGGGATGCATGAAGGGCGCGTATTCTACGAGGCTTGAGGAATATCCGTATCGTTCTCTGCCGCCCGAGCCACCCGGGCAACATCGGCGCCGCCGCTCGCGCGATGAAGACGATGGGCATCACCGACCTTCGCCTCGTCGCGCCCGAGCGTTTTCCGGACAAGGAATCGCAGTGGATGGCGACGCATGCCGTTGATGTTCTCGAGAATGCAAAGGTGTACTCCGCTTTGAGCGACGCCATCGTGGACTGCACTTCTGCGTTCGCATTGAGCGCGAGGCCGCGGGAGTGGTCGCCGCAGGTGCTCGAGGTGAGAGCGGCGGCCGCCCGCGCGACGCAGTTCAGCGAGAACATCGCGTTCGTATTCGGCAGCGAGGACGCGGGGCTCACGAACGAAGAGATGTTCGCGTGCCAGTACCTCGTCCATATCCCGGCCAATCCGGCGTTCAGCTCGCTCAACCTGGCGCAGGCGGTGCAGGTGGTTTGCTACGAGCTCTTCATCGCGCACGGCGGGCGCGCGCCGCCGCCGCGAGAGGAGAAGCTCGCGACGGTGGAGGACCTGGAAGGCATGTACGCGCATATCGAGGAGGCGGCCCGGGTGAGCGGGTTCCTCACGCCGCAGTCGCGCCTGCGGGACCGGGTGCGCCGGCTTTTCTCCCGTGTCGACAGGCTGGAGCGGGAGGAGGTCAACATCGTCCGCGGGCTCCTGAAGGCCTTGCTCAAGAAATAGTTGAGCAAAAAACTCGGAGTAGAATCGCCTGCGTGTTCAGGAAGCTGCGAGCCGACATGGCGTGCATCCGGGAGCGAGACCCGGCGGCGCGCACGAACTGGGAAGTGCTCACGTGCTATCCCGGCCTGCATGCCATCTATCTCCATCGCCTGGCGCACTGGTGCTGGACGCATGGCCTCAAGTGGCTTGGCCGCTTCACCTCTCACATCGGCCGCTTGCTTACCGGCATCGAGATCCATCCCGGCGCGAAGATCGGCAGCTGCGTCTTCATCGATCACGGCATGGGCGTGGTGATCGGCGAGACGGCCGAGGTCGGCGACGGCTGCACGATCTACCAGGGCGTGACGCTCGGCGGCACGTCGCTCTATCGCGGAACCAAGCGTCATCCCACGCTGGGCGCCGGCGTGGTGGTGGGCGCGGGCGCCAAGGTGCTGGGCGGATTCACGGTGGGTGACGGCGCGCGCATCGGCTCCAATGCCGTCGTGGTGAAGGAAGTCCCGGCCGGCGCGACCGTGGTCGGCATTCCGGGCCGCATCGTCGAGGACAAGGTGCCGGAGGCCGCGCGCTTCCACGCGTACGGCGTTGGCCAGGACGTGGACGATCCTTATGCGAAGGCGATCCGCCAGCTCGTGGAGCATTCCCAAGAGCTGGAGAAGACCGTCGCAGCGCTTCAGGAAAAGCTCCAAAACCTGGAAAAAGATCAGGAAAGAGAACGGCTTAGAGCCGTCAAGTAAACTTGACTGATTCGGTCGGGTTTAGGTATACTTGACCACATCAATCAGGTATTGGAACCCCGATGAGACTCACTACGAAGGGCAGGTTTGCGGTCACCGCCATGGTGGACCTGGCGCTGCGCCAGAACCGCGGCCCGGTCACGCTCGCCGCGATCAGCGAGCGGCAACACATTTCGCTGTCCTATCTCGAGCAGCTGTTCGGCAAGCTGCGCCGCTCGAAGCTCGTTTCCAGCGTGCGCGGCCCCGGCGGCGGCTACAACCTCGCCCAGCCGGCGCAGGAGATCACCGTGGCCGACATCGTCACGGCGGTCGACGAGCCGCTCGACGCGACGCAGTGCGGTGGCAAGGAAAACTGTCACGACGACAAGCGTTGCATGACGCACGACCTGTGGGCGACGTTGAACGAGAAGATGTATGACTACCTCTCGTCGGTGACGCTCGCCGACCTGGTCGCGCACCAGAACGGCAAGCCGGTGGCCGTGATCAAGGACTTCCGCAGCCAGGAGCAAAAGGTCGCGGCATGACGCCCAAGCTGCCCATCTATCTCGACTACTCGGCGACGACGCCGGTGGACCCGCGCGTTGCTCAGAAGATGATTCCGTACCTCACGGAATTCTTCGGCAACCCGGCGAGCCGCTCGCACGCGTTCGGCTGGAAGGCCGAGGAGGCGGTCGAGGAGGCGCGCGGGCACGTGGCGGCGCTGATCAACGCCGATGCCAAGGAAATTGTCTGGACTTCGGGCGCGACCGAGGGAAATAACCTCGCCATCAAGGGCGCGGCGCACTTCTACAAGACGAAGGGCAAGCACCTCATCACGCAGAAGACCGAGCACAAGGCCGTGCTCGACACCTTCCGCGAGCTCGAGCGGCAGGGCTTCGAGGCTACGTATCTCGATGTAGAAGCTAACGGGATAGTAAGCGTTGAAAAACTGAAAGCTGCCATTCGTCCGGACACCATCCTGGTCTCGATCATGATGGTGAACAACGAAATCGGCGTGATCCACCCCGTGTGGGAGATCGCCGACGTCTGCAAGGAGAAGGGCATCATCTTCCATTGCGACGCGGTGCAGGGCGCGGGCCGTGTCGAGATCGACATGAACAAGCTGCGCGCGGACCTGCTGACGATCACGGCGCACAAGTTCTACGGCCCGAAGGGCATCGGCGCGCTCTACGTGCGGCGCAAGCCCCGCGTGCGCCTCGAGGCCCAGATCCACGGCGGCGGGCACGAGCGTGGCTTCCGTTCCGGCACGCTGGCGACGCACCAGATCGTGGGCTTCGGCGAGGCGGCGCGCCTCGCCAAGGCGGAGATGGCGACCGAGAACGAGCGCGTGCGGGCACTACGAGATCGTCTTTTGAATAGTATTTCTCGAATGGAAGAAATCTATGTGAACGGCGACCTCGAGCGGCGCATCCCGCACAACCTCAACGTGAGCTTCAACTTCGTCGAGGGCGAGTCGCTGATCATGGCGGTGAAGGACATCGCCGTATCCTCCGGATCGGCGTGCACGTCGGCCTCGCTCGAGCCGTCCTACGTGCTGCGCGCGCTGGGCCGCACGGACGAGCTTGCGCACAGCTCGGTAAGAATAACGCTCGGCCGCTTCACCACCCAGGAAGAGGTGGACTACGCGGCCGATCTCCTCAAGCGCAAGGTGGAGAAGCTGAGGGAGCTTTCGCCGCTTTGGGAGATGTACAAAGAAGGCATCGACTTGAACACGGTCCAATGGGCCGCACACTGAGGTAAACGATATGGCTTACAGCGACAAGGTCATCGATCACTATGAGAACCCGCGCAATGTCGGCTCGTTCGACAAGGCGGACACGTCCGTCGGCACCGGCATGGTGGGCGCCCCGGCATGCGGCGACGTGATGAAGCTGCAGATCAAGGTGGGGGCGGACGGCCGCATCGAGGACGCCCGCTTCAAGACCTACGGCTGCGGCTCGGCCATCGCGTCGAGCTCGCTGGTCACCGAGTGGGTGAAGGGCAAGACGCTCGACGAGGCGGCGACGATCAAGAACACGCAGATCGCCGAGGAGCTTTCGCTCCCGCCGGTGAAGATCCACTGCTCGATCCTGGCCGAGGACGCGATCAAGGCCGCGGTCGAGGATTACAAGAAGAAGCACGACACCAAGGAATCCAAGGCAGCGTGATTACCCTGACCGAAAAGGCGGCCAGCCACGTCCAGTCGTTCCTGGCCAAGCGCGGCAAGGGCGTCGGCCTGCGCGTGGGCGTGCGCACGTCCGGCTGCTCGGGCCTCGCCTACAAGCTCGAGTTCGCCGACGCGGTGAATCCCGAGGACCACCTGTTCGAGAGCCACGGCGTCAAGGTGCTGGTCGATCCGAAAAGCCTGCAATTCATCGACGGCACGGAACTCGACTACACGCGCGAAGGACTGAACGAAGGGTTCAAGTTCCGCAACCCCAGGGTCAAGGATGAGTGCGGGTGCGGCGAAAGCTTTAACGTCTAGCAGCAGTCACTTCGAGCTGTTCGGTCTCCCGCCGAGCTATGTCCTCGACAAGGACAGGCTCGAGGCGGCCTATCGCGACATCCAGTCGCGCGTGCACCCCGATCGCTTTGCCCACGCCGGGGACGCCGAGCGGCGCGCCTCGCTGCAGTGGACCACGCGCGTCAACGAGGCTTATCGCACGCTCAAGGACCCGGTGCAGCGCGGCAAGCATTTGCTCGAGCTGCACGGCGTCGACGTGGCGTTCGAAACCAATACCCAGATGCCCACCGAATTCCTCATGCAGCAGCTCGAGCTGCGCGAGGAGCTCGATGCCGCCATCCAGAAGAAGGACGCCGCGGCGCTGGACGCGATGCGCGCCCGCCTGGTTTCTCAAAAAGAGATGATTCAAGAAGAGATCGGCGAATCGATCGACGCGAAGAAGGACTATGCCGGCGCGGCCGAGCTGGTGAGGAAGCTCATGTTCCTGAGCAAGCTCGATGACGAGATCGACCTCGCGTACGAGGCGGTCGAATAGATTGATAGCGTAGATGCCCGCTTAAATTCATGGCCCTCCTGCAGATCTCCGAGCCCGGCCACGCCCCCGCGCCGCACCAGCACCGGCTGGCGGTCGGCATCGACCTGGGGACGACCAACTCGCTCGTCGCCACGGTGCGAAGCGGCGTGGCAACGGTGCTCCCGGATGCGCAGGGGCGGCCGCTGCTCCCCTCGATCGTGCGCTATGGCCTCGGCAAGATCGAAGTGGGCTACGCGGCGCAGGCGCGGCAGTCGGACGATCCCAAGAACACCATCGTCTCGGTCAAGCGCTTCATGGGGCGCGGGCTCAAGGACGTGGCGCATGTCGAGAACGCACCGTACGACTTCGTCGACGCGCCCGGCATGGTGCAGATCCGCACCGCCTCCGGCGTGAAGACGCCCGTGGAGGTTTCGGCCGAGATCCTCAAGGTGCTGAGGGAACGAGCCGAGCTTTCCCTCGGCGGACCGCTTTCGGGAGCGGTCATCACGGTGCCCGCGTACTTCGACGACGCGCAGCGCCAGGCGACCAAGGACGCGGGCCAGCTCGCCGGGCTGAACGTGCTTCGACTGCTCAATGAGCCGACGGCGGCAGCGATTGCCTACGGGCTCGAGAACGCATCGGAAGGCATCTATGCCGTCTACGACCTGGGCGGCGGCACGTTCGACCTTTCCATCCTCAAGCTCTCCAAGGGCGTTTTCGAAGTGGTCGCCACGAGCGGCGACTCGATGCTGGGCGGCGACGATTTCGACCAGCGGCTGTTCTGCTGGGCGGTGGAGGAAGCGAAGCTGCCGCCGCTTTCCCCGCGCGACATGCGTCTCCTGCAGGTCCGGTCCCGGGAGGCCAAGGAATACCTGACCTTCCACGGCGAGGCGCCGATCACGGCCAGGCTCTCCACCGGGGATGTCATCGACCTGAAGATAGACACCGAGACCTTCTGCGGCATCACGCAGACGCTGGTGCAGAAAACGCTGGTCCCCGTCCGCAAGGCGCTGCGCGACGCCGGCCTGACGGTCGAGGACGTGAAAGGCGTGGTGATGGTCGGCGGCGCGACGCGCATGCCGCAGATCCAGCGCGCCGTCGGTGAATTCTTCAAGCGCGATCCGCTCAACAACCTCGACCCGGACAAGGTCGTGGCGCTCGGCGCGGCCATGCAGGCGAACGTCCTCGCCGGCAACAAGCCGCAGGGCGAGGACTGGCTGCTGCTCGACGTCATCCCGCTCTCGCTCGGCATCGAGACCATGGGCGGGCTCGTCGAGAAGATCATCCCGCGCAACACCACCATCCCGGCCGCGCGGGCGCAGGAGTTCACCACCTTCAAGGACGGCCAGACCGGGATGAGCGTCCACGTGGTGCAGGGCGAGCGCGAGCTCGTCTCCGACTGCCGCTCGCTCGCGCGCTTCGAGCTGAAGGGCATCCCGCCCATGGCGGCGGGCGCCGCGCGCATCCGGGTGACGTTCCAGGTGGATGCCGATGGCCTCCTGTCCGTGACCGCGAAGGAGGGCACCTCCGGCGTCGAGGCGAGCGTCAACGTCAAGCCTTCCTACGGCCTGGGCGATGCCGACATCGAGCGCATGCTGCGCGACTCCTTCGAGCACGCGCGCGAGGACATGCATGCGCGGGCGCTTGCCGAGCAGCGGGTGGAGGGCCAGCGCCTGGTCGAGGCCACCCGCTCCGCGCTGGCGGCGGACAAGAGCCTTCTCTCGGACGACGAGGCGACGGCGATCGAGCAGACACTGGCCGAGCTGGAGAAGCTCATCGGCGGCACCGATCACCGCGCCATCAAGCGGGCCGCGGATGCGCTCAACAAGGCGACCGAGGAGTTCGCGGCGCGCCGCATGGACGCGGGCGTGCGCCGCGCTCTGGCCGGCAAGAAGATCGGAAACCTCTAGTGCCCAAGATCAAGGTGCTTCCCGGGCACGCGCTGTGCCCGCAGGGGACGGAGATCGACGCCCAGCCGGGCGTGTCCATCTGCGACACGCTGCTCGAGAACGGCGTCGACATCGAGCACGCGTGCGAGAAGCAGGCGGCGTGCACGACCTGCCACGTGATCGTCCGGCAGGGATTCGATTCGCTCGAGCCCGCCTCCGAGAAGGAGGAGGACATGCTCGACAAGGCGTGGGGGCTGGAAGCGAGCTCGCGCCTTTCGTGCCAGGCGAAGGTCGCCGACGAGGACCTCGCCATCGAGCTGCCGAGGTACACGATCAACTACGAGCGGGAAGGGGGAGGCAAGAAGGCATGAAGTGGACGGACACGCAGGAAATCGCCATCGCGCTCACGGACAAGTATCCGGACACCGACCCGAAGAGCGTGCGATTTACGGATCTCTACCAGTGGGTGATCGGGCTGGAGGGCTTCAGCGACGATCCGAAGCGCTGCGGCGAGAAGATCCTCGAGGCCATCCAGATGGCCTGGATCGACGAGGCCGATTAAGCCGGTGTTATCCTTCGTGGCGCCGAGGAGGGTGCCATGAAGCTTCGATTTCTTTTATTCGTTGTAGCCGCGTTCGCGCCGCTTGGCGCGCTTGCCCAGGAGCTGGTGATCGGCCTCTCGACGCCGATCACGACGCTCGATCCGCACTTCCACAACCTTTCGCCGAACAACAGCATGGCGAAGCACGTGTTCGAGAGCCTGGTCTCGCAGGACGAGCAGCTGAAGCTCAAGCCGGGCCTGGCGGAGTCCTGGAAGGCGCTCGACGACACGACCTGGGAGTTCAAGCTGCGCAAGGGCGTGAAGTGGCACGACGGCTCGGACTTCACGGCCGAGGATGTGATCGCGAGCTTCAAGCGCGCGCCGGCGGTGCCCAACAGCCCCTCGTCGTTCGGCCTTTTCGTGCGCCCGATCAGGGAAGCCACCGCCACCGACCCGCACACGCTGCGGCTGCGCACCGAGAAGCCGCACCCGCTGCTGCCCAACGACATGGTCTCGGTGGCCATCATCCCGCGCAAGCTCCAGGACGCGAAGACCGAGGAGTTCAATTCCGGCAAGGCGATGATCGGCACCGGGCCGTACAAGTTCGCGGAATACGTGGCCGGCGACCGGGTCGTCCTATCGATCAATGACAGATACTGGGGAACGAAGCCGGCCTACGCGAAGGTGCGCTTCCGCATGATCACCAACTCCGCGGCGCGCGTCGCGGCGCTGCTCGCGGGCGACGTGCAGATGATCGAGGGCGTGCCGACCGCGGACATCCCGAAGCTTTCCAAGGATGGGCGGGTGACGCTCGCCTCGATCGTGTCGAACCGCATCATCTACCTGCACCTCGACCAGCATCGCGAGAAGGCGTCGCCCTTCGTGACCGACACGTCGGGCAAGCCCCTGGAGGCGAACCCGCTGCGGGACCCGCGCGTGCGCAAGGCCATCTCCAAGATGATCGACCGCAACGCCATCGCCTCGCGCATCATGGAGGGGCAGGCGCAACCCGCGGGCCAGCTGCTGCCGGAGAGCTTCTTCGGCACGA
>Ga0196963_10002296_pt1 | contig 11625 bp, 7 predicted proteins | sample S1_5metaG_FD_148600 | JGI IMG/M metagenome (GOLD analysis project Ga0196963, IMG submission 148600) | Soil microbial communities from Anza Borrego desert, Southern California, United States - S1_5 | ecosystem: Environmental > Terrestrial > Soil > Desert | place: USA: California | collected... | reverse complement strand
GCGGTGAACGTGTTCCCCTGCCGCGCGAGCTTGAGCCACGTCGCCCCGAACACCGGCGTGTTGCTCTTGGCGATATCCTCTCCGGCTCCGGCGCCCGCCCCGACCGCCCGGCGGTGCAATACCGTCGTGCCGTCCGGCCCGCGCCCGACCATCGCGCATGCGGCCGCGTCGCCGCCCGCCGCCCGCACGATCAGCCCGGCCCGCGCGCCCTTGCCGTCGTCCAGCGACCGCAGCCGGGCGACGAGCGTCACGTCCCCCGCGACGGTCTGCCCGAGCAGAAAGAAGTGGTCGAACGACGTGTTCTTCTTGTGCTTGTACGACCGCGGGCTGTACGGCGTGTCGAACAGCGTGACCACGCCCGCGTCGCGGTCGCCGCCGCGCCCGAACTCCACGCGCCCCGGCGCGACCTTCTCGCCCACGTCGGCCGGCGCCCAGTCCGTTGGCCGGGTGGACGCCAACGGCTTCTTCGCCGCCGCGATCGCCGGCGGGTCGAACGTCGCCGCCGCCAGTTCGGCCAACGGCACGGTCGCCTTGGCCCCACCCTTTTCCGGCGTGACCTCGATCGCATCGGCGACCCACGTGGCCCGGCCGGAATGGGTCTTGCCGGCTGTGCTAACGACGGCGTCGGCGCGGACGACCGGCGCGAGTGCGAACACCGCGACCCCCGCGAGGCGCAAGCCGACTCTTCTACAACCGCACATCGACATCGATCGCCTCTCGATAAGCCCCTTCGTGCCCACGTTAGTCAGCTGCGACGCAACGCGTTGCTGACGCACGGAAGTTCCAAGAGCGGCCTTGCACAACGCGCGAATCGGAACTCAGACGCGTCAGCAGGTCGTTGACCCGCAGCTAAGCTTCCGACCCGCGCCTCCCCCCTTACCTCGCATCCCCCTTGCGCTCGGCACCCTCCGCGCGGTCGCGGTCGCCCGCGCCGCGTTCCGCGCCGCCCTCGCGGCGGACCTCCCGGCCCGTCGTCCGGGCGTCGATCTCCGTCGTCACGCCCTCGACGGTCCGGCCCATCAGGAGCATGCCGGGCTTGACGTCGGCGAGCGTCCCGGGCTTGCCGTCGACCCACACGCGCGTCTTGTCGTCGGTCGCGACCTCGAACCCGGCCCGGCCCTCGCCGCCGACGAGCATGACCTTGGTGCCGTCGACGCTGGCGACCCGCCCGCGGGGGGTGCCGATGCGCAGGCGGACGTCCGCCATGCGGGCGGCGTCGGCGCGCCGCTCGCCCTCGGCGGGCCGGCGGTCGCCGTCACGGGCGCCTTCGCGCGGGCGGTCGGCGTCGCGCGGGCCTTCCTTCGGCCGGTCCCCGTCACGGGTGCCCTCGCGCGGGCGATCACCGTCGCGTGCGCCTTCCTTCGGCCGGTCCCCGTCGCGCGGGCCGTCGGCACGACGCTCGCCGTCACGTACGCCTTCTTTCGGGCGGTCACCGTCGCGCGCCCCTTCCTTCGGACGGTCCCCGTCGCGGGCGCCTTCTTTCGGACGGCCGCCGTCGCGCGCGCCTTCGACCTTGCGCTCGCCGTCACCGGCGCCCTCGACCTTTCGCTCCCCGTCGGCGCCGGCGAACCGGGCCATCCCCCGGCCCGCGCGGGCCTCGACGCGCGTCGTCAGGCCGTCTACCTGCCGGGCCGCGACGAACATGCCGTTCTTGAGATCCGAAACCTTCGCGGCCGCGCCGTCGATCGTCAGCGTCGTCCCGCCGTCGGTCGGGACGCGGATCTCGCGCCCGGCCTCGCCGACCGACAGGACGATCGTCGTCCCGTCGACGCCCATGACGCTCCCGTTTAGCGTCTTCTCGCGCTTGCCGTCGGCGGTCGTCGTGCCGCGCCCGCCGGGCTCGTCGGCCGTCGCCAATCTGGGCACCATCGGGAGGACGGCCAGCCCGGCCGCGATTACGCCGATGCGCCCGAGGAGAGAGAGTCGCCGCGCCTGCGTCGCCTTCATGATCATGACCAGCCTCCGCTTCAGTTCCTTCGCCGACACGCTCACCGCGCCGCTCGCCAAGCTCATTTGCCGCCCGGCCGGCGCACCGGCGGCGGCGAGGTAATCGACCGCGTCCACCAGGGCCGTCGCGTACGCGCGGCGGTTCTGTGCCGGCAGCGCCTGCACGACCCACGCGTCGCAGCACTGCTCCTCGGCCTCGCGCAACTGCCGCCGCCCGACCCACACGAGCGGGTGCCACCAGTAGATCACGCCCGCGAAGAGCTCGAGGTACCGCACCCAATGATCGCGCCGGGCGAAGTGCGCCAGCTCGTGGGCGAGCAGCGCATCGCGCTGGGCATCGTCCAGGCGCGCCCACAGGTCGACCGGCAGGTAGAGTCGCGCCCGCCCGAGCCACGCCCAGAGCATCGGGCTGACTGCGCCGTTCAGGAATCGCACGTCAGGGCAGCGGCGGAGGCCGAGATCGATCGCGATGCGCCGTCCGCGAGCGAGGGTCGCACGATCCGCCGTCCGGCCGAAACGCAACGCGCGGTTGAAGCTGAGGATCGCGCGGATCGCGACCGCTGCGACGACGGCCGCGCCGGTGAGCCACACCGTCATGAGGATCGCGCCCCAGGGGATCGATGTCGCCGCGGCTGTGATCAGTGGGGCAGACATTCTTGTCGGCCCTGGCGTCGCTTCGGGATACAGCGGCGCATCGATGTTCACATTGATCGGGGGCAGCGATTCGGGCAGCGCCAACCGGTGCGCGGGCACTTGAGTCACGTACGCGGGCGCGACCTTCGCTTCCGGCGAGAGCACCGGGATCCGCACCTCGAACACCGGGGGCGTGACCAGCTTGACCAGCGCCAGCAGCCAGAGCGCGTGGACCAGCGCCGGCTTGCCCCAGCGCCGCCAGACGACGACGGCCGCGCCCGCGGGGATCGCGGCGAGCACGGCGTTGCTGAGCAGCGTGGAGAAGATCCAGTCCATTCCCGGCCTCGCGTTCTTGGCGCCGCGCGTGACGCGTGACTACTTCTTGTTGGACTTGCGCCGCGGGCTTTCGTTGTCGAGCTGGTCGATCAAGCCCCGCAGTTCGGCGCGCTCCTCGGCCGACATACCCTCGGCCCGGACCAGGTGCGTGAGCAGCGGCGCCATCGATCCGCCGCAGAGTTGCTCGGCGACCGTCCGCAAGCGCCGGCCGATCAGTTCTTCGCGGCAAACCGCGGCCGCGAACGCGTGAACGGGCCCGGACCGATCCCGCGCCACGCACCCCTTGGCCTCGAGCCGCTCGAGCAGCTTCTGCACCGTCGCGTAGCACGACACGGTGCCCTCGGGGTACAGGCGGTCGGTGATCTGGCGGATCGTGCAGCCGCCGGCCCCCTGCTCCCACAACACTTGGAGCACGGCCAACTCGGCTTCGGTAACTTCCTGCGGCGTTCGCGCCATGACGAGTGCTGCTTCGCGAAATGACAAGACGTGACGTCTGACCCGACGCAGGCATCCTAAGACGGTGCGTCTGAGCACGCAAGCGAAAAATCGCGAAGTCGCGCGCGGGAGGGCGAGGCTCCGTCCGAGCCGTTTGCTCTGCACGCGGGGTGCCCCGCGGCTCGGACGGAGCCTTGCCCTCCCGATCCAAAAATGCAGAACGGGACGATCCTGTTGGATCGTCCCGTTCAATTCTTCTTAATGACGGCGCGCCTTACGCGGTCGCCAGTTCCTTCTTGGCCGGGCCCGTGATGTGCGGCTTGACCAGGGCGACGATCGCGTCGAACGCCTTGGGGTCGCTGACGGCCAGCTCGCTGAGCATCTTGCGGTTGAGGGTGATCCCGGCGGCGATGGCGGCGGGGATGAACCGGCTGTATTGCACGCCGCGCTCCTTCAATGCCGCGTTCAGACGGGTGACCCAGAGCGACCGGAAGTGGCGCTTTTTCTGGCGGCGGTCGCGATAGGCGTACTTGTCGGCCTTGAGCGTGAACTCGAGGGCGATCCGGTAGTTCGAACCCGGCGTGCCGGTGAAGCCGGACGCGCGCTTCAGGACGCGTTTGCGCTTGCGGGCGTGGGTAACGCCGCCTTTCGTACGGGGCATGACTCGATCCTTTCAAAAAGCCAGAGGCACGGTTCCCCGGGATGAAAAACCCCGGGAGGGCTTGGCTGCACCGCATCGGTGCTTTGTGTGCGTCCCGCGCCGACCGGCGCGGGCAGTGTTGGTTTGTTAAACGGCTTGCTCACCTTCGGTGAGCATGTCGCATTTAAGCAGCAGCGGGCGCCGCTTCGGCCTGGCGCTTGGCATCCAGCTCGCGGCGGGCCGCGGTCTGGTTCGGCCGGACGCCCTTGAGGCCCATGAACTCGCGCATGTTCTTGGCGTGCCCCTCGAACAGCACCGAGGCGCGGCGCAGCTTGCGGATCCGCTTCGACGACCGGCTGGAGCGCAAGTGCGACGTGAAGCTGTGGTTGTGCTTCACCTTGCCGGTCCCGGAGACCCGGAACCGCTTCTTCATCGCCTTGTTGGGCTTGTACTTGTAGGCCATGGCTGGTGCTTTCCTGACAAAACCGACCAAAAAGCAAAACCCCCTCGGAGTGAGGGGGGAGGGAAAGTACCCGAAGACGGACAGGAGATCAAGGGAGGTAACGGGCCATTGCGAACCGCACGGAAAACGACCCAGCCAGCGGCGCGGGATCGAATGCCCAAACCTTTGACGTTCGGTTTTCGGTCGGATAGATTTTTGGGCGACGGCCGCCGGCGAGGATGCAACGCCCGGCGGCACGGGTTCGCGAAACACGTCGGGGGGCGAGCGAGTGGAGGGAGCCACATGATCTCGATCGACGAAGCGTACGTGGAGTCGGCGGCGCCCAACGCGGACGCGACCAAGAACGGGCGCGGGCTGGTCGTCAAGGGGAAGTTCGCGGCGCTCAACGTCGACGCGGATGAGACCATCCTCTTCGGCAAGTGCCAGGGTTCGGGGAAGGAGCCCTACGCGTGCTCGTGCGACTTCGCGCGGCCCGAGCAGCCGACGCACCGGTGCACGTGCCCGAGTCGGCAGTTCCCGTGCAAGCACTGCGTGGGGCTGATGCTGGCCTGGGTACTGAAGCGGGCGAGCTTCAAGACGGCCGACGTCCCGCCCGACATCGCCGAGAAGCGCGAGAAGCTCGCGACCCGCGTCGAGAAGAAAAAGGAGGAGGCGACCAAGCCGAAGGTCGTCAACAAGGACGCGCTGGCCAAGAAGATCAAGGCGCAGCTCGACGGCTTGGACCTGCTGGAAAAGCTGACGCTCGACCTGACGCGCCTGGGGATCGGGAACACGAGCGCAAAATCGGCGAAGGAGATCGAGGAGAAGGCCAAGCAGCTGGGGAACGCGTATCTGCCGGGGGCGCAGGCGGCGCTGCACCGGTACACGAAGCTGTTCGGCGACGAGGCGGGGGCGTTCGACCCGAAGGCGCCCGGCGCGCGCGGCGAGGCGATCTTCAGCGAGGCGCTGGATCAATTGAGCCGGCTGCACTCGCTGGTGAAACAGGGGCGAGCGTACCTCAATCGCCGACTCGAAGATCCGGAGCTCAAGCCGGAGACGGACAGCGCGATCGCGGCGTGGCTGGGGCACGCGTGGCAACTGGCGGAGCTCAAGTCGTGCGGGCTTGTGCGGGCGGACGCGGAGCTGATCCAGCTCGCGTTCAACTCGCACGACGACGTGGCGCGGCAGGAGTACGTCGACACGGGCGTGTGGATGGACCTGGGCACGGGGCGGGTGCACGTCACGCAGAACTTCCGGCCGTACAAGGCGGTCAAGTACATCAAGAGCGACGACAGCTTCTTCCAGGTCGCGCAGGTCAAGGAGATGTGCGTTTACCCGGGCGACGTGAACCCGCGCGTGCGGTGGGAGGGGATGCTCCCGCGGCCCGTGGAACCGAAGGACTATCAGCGCGTGCGCGAGCACGCGCGTTCGGATTTCGCGGCCGTCGTCAAAGAGGTGAAAGGCAACCTCAAGGCGCCGCTGGCGGACAAGCAGCCGATCTACGCGCTGCGGTTCAAGCGGATCGGGCAGGTGGACGGCGTGCCGGTGGTCGAGGACGCCAAGGGCGAGCGGCTGGCGATGACGGACGCGGGCATGAGCGAGGAGCCGGCCAGCTGCCACCTGCTGCAACTGCTCCCGCCGGGGCTGTTCGAGAACCAGGTGGTGGTCGCGCGCTTCCGCCACGACCTGGACACGCGGAAGCTGCGCGTGAAGCCGCTGAGCATCGTGACGGAGACGGGCGTGGTGCGGTTGACGCTGTGAAGATATGTGAGGCTGCTCGACGCACCGTCATCCTGAGGTACTCCGAAGGATCTTGCTTCGAACGTGAGGGCCACATCGACGTTGGCGGATGGCCCTCGAACACCTGTCGCCAACGTGGAACGGGCCGCAACGCACCGGCTAGATCCTTCGGAGTACCTCGGGACGACGGTAACGACGGGCCGAGAGGAATCGATCGCGACTTTGGGTTCCGCACCCCTCAACGAGATCCACCGATGAGCATTCCGGTCCTTATCCAGGTGTACGACGAGACGCGGCGGCTGGCGATCGCGGGTGGGGCGGTCGCGGCGGGCAATTTCCGGCTCAAGAAGCTGGTCGAGCCGCTGGAGAAGTCGGGCGAGAAGGCGCCGGTCTTCGCCAAGGTCGCGCAAGCGGTCAAGGCGGTCGTCGAGAGCACGGAAAAGACGGCGTCGGCCGCGCTGCTCGAGCTGGCGACGCTCGTGAACGCGATCCTCTACACGCAGGGCGAGACAGGGGCGGCGGGCGAGCTCAAGCCGATCGAGACCGTCGACCTCGGCGGGCAGGCGACGCAGGCGAGCGCGCGGGTGCTCAAGCCGCTTCTGGAGGCGCTGACGTCGACCGGTTCGGGGCGGATCGAGCTGGTTAAGGATGCGGTCGAGCGCGGGACGTTCAAGGACCTGCGCCTGGTCAAGCCGGCGCTCAAGGCCCTGGACGACCCGTACCCCGAGATCGGGCAGCTCGTGGCCGAGAAGGTGCTGCCGACGTACGGCAAGGCGATCCTCGGCGAGCTGCGGTCGACGCTGAACATCAAGGGCAAGGGCGGGCACGTGCAGCGGCTGCAACTGATGCACCGGCTCGATTCGGAGGGCACGCGGGAGACGGTCAAGGCCGCGCTGGCGGACGGGTCGAAGGAAATGCGCGTCGCCGCGATCGAGTGCCTCGGCACGGGCGACGACGACCTCGCCTTTCTGCTCGAGCAATCCAAGGCCAAGGCCAAGGACGTGCGGGCGGCGGCGCTGCGGGCGCTGGCGGGGGGCGGAGCGGCAAAGGCCGACGCAGTCGCCGCGCTGAAGAAGGCGATCGCCGGGGATGATCTGGAATTGTTCGTAGACGCGGTCAAGCGGTGCACGATCCCGGAGATCGGGGAGCACGTCGTCGCGCTGGCCGAGGGACAGCTGGCGGAACTGCTGAAGACCAAGGACAAGAAGGCGCAGGGGCCGATCGTCAACCGGCTGATGCAGCTCGTGTCCGCGCTAGACGAGCGGACCGATGACAAGGCCGAGGCACTGGTGGTGAAGCTGTTCGAGCAGTCGGCGGCGCTGGCGGCGATCAAGTCGGACCCGGCCGGGGCGGACTTGAACGAGCTGGTGGCGCACGTCATGTCGCGCGGCACGCCGAAGGTGCAGAAAATGCTCGTGGCCCGACACAAAGACTTGGGTGGCGGGTCGCTGTCGCCGGCGTACTTCGCGGCGCGGGCGACGATGACGCCCGCCGCGTTCTACGACGAGTTCGCCCCCCTGCTCAAAGGGCTGGCCGAGAAGCGGACGAAGAAGAATGCCGACGAATACGACCGCGGGACGACGCTGCTCGGCGTGATCTCGGCATCGGAGGACGACGGGGACGGCGGGTACTCGTTCTGGCGCCCGTGGATGTACGGCAGCCGGTGGCGGTACGAGGAGAAGCCGGCCCGGGCGCTCCCGCCACTGGACCCGCGGTGGCTCGACGCGGCCGTCGACGCGTCGTCCGTCGAGCTGGTGTGCGAGCTGGCCCGCCCCGGGCACGCGAAGGCAAACAAGTTCCTGGCCGACCAGTTGGCGGCGTCGAAGAAGTCGCACGAGGCGCTCGACGTGTTGCGCGCGATGGTCCGCGTCGGCCACCCGGACGCGACCGACGCGGTCGTCGGTGCGCTCAAGAAGCAGGCAAAGGAGACGTCGCATTACTACTTCTCGTACTGGTACGGCCCGATGGTCGCGGACCTCCCGAAGGCCGCGCTGCCGAAGATCGAGGAGCTGCTCCCGACGCTCCCGGACAAAATGGTCGACCAGCTGATGGAGTCGGTGATGGCGTTGAAGAACAAGACGGCGTGAGGAGTCGCGAGTTGTCGCGCACGACCCCGTTTAGCCGCGACCCGAAGGACGAGCTTCAAGCGAGTCCGAAGGCGAGCGCGTCGAAGTGCGATTGGCTGTCCGCTACCGAGAGAACACGCATGGCAAAGAAGAAAGACGCAGTAGCAGACGACACGAACGGCGCCCCCGCGGCCGGCATCGGCGCCGCGGGCGACGTGCTTCGGGCGCCCGCCGAACGGCTCTTCGCGAAGGAGATCGACGCGCTGATCGCGGCCGACAAGTACGAGCGTCCGCCCGGGTGGCGGATGTCGCCCCGCGCGGTGCTGACGTACATCACGGGCGGCACCGTCGGCGGGACGACGATCACGCCCAAGTACGTCGGGTACCAGCGGCTCGTCGAGATCGCGATCTCGACGCTCGTCACCGACCGCGCGCTGCTGCTGATCGGCGAGCCGGGGACGGCCAAGTCGTGGCTGAGCGAGCACTTGGCCGCCGCGATCAACGGGGACTCGGGAAAGGTCGTGCAGGGGACGGCGGGGACGACCGAGGAGCACGTGCGGTACACGTGGAACTACGCGATGCTGATCGCGCGCGGGCCGAGCCCGGAGGCGCTGATCCCCAGCCCGATCATGCGGGCGATGGAGTCGGGGTCGCTCGCCCGGTTCGAGGAGATCACCCGGTGCGCGTCCGAGGTACAGGACGCGATGATCTCGATTCTGTCCGAGAAGACGCTGTCGATCCCCGAGCTCAAGACCGAGGTGCCGGCCCGGCGGGGCTTTAGCATCATCGCGACCGCGAACACGCGCGACCGGGGCGTGAACGACATGTCGGCCGCCCTGAAGCGGCGGTTCAACATCATCGTCCTGCCGACGCCCAAGACGGTCGAGAGCGAGATCGAGATCGTTTCGAAGCGCGTCCGCGATCTGTCCACCCACCTCGGCCTCAAGGCGAAAGTGCCGGCGGCGGAGGCGATCGAAAAGGTCGTGACGATCTTCCGCGAACTGCGCAACGGGCAGACGCTCGACGGAAAGGCCAAGCTCAAGACGCCCAGCGGCGTGCTGTCGACGGCCGAGGCGATCAGCGTGCTGGCCAACAGCATGGCGCTGGCGGGGAACTTCGGCGAAGGGGAGGTCGGCCCGGGCGACCTGGCGTCGGCGATCCAGGGGTCGGTGGTGAAGGACGAGGAGAAGGACAAGGTCGTCTGGCAAGAGTACCTGACGAACGTGCTCAAAAAGCGCGGCGCGGAGTGGCGGCCGCTGTATGCGGCGTGCGCGGAGCAGAACGAGTAGATGACGAAAGAAGGCGTCCCCGTTGTCATCCTGAGGTACTCCGAAGATCTGGCCACGAACGTGAGGGCCTCATCGACGTTGGCGGTTGGTGATCGAACGCTCACCCCCAACGTCGAACGGGCCCCGGTGGACCAGCCAGATTCCTCGGAGTACCTCGGAATGACAGGTAAGACGCCTGTTGCGCGAATTGCAGGTTTGATCGACGCCATGCCCACCCCCTGGCACATCAACGTCTTCGGCGTCCGCCACCTGTCCCCGGCGGGGGCGTGGCACTTGCGCCGGTACCTCGACCGCATCAAGCCCGACCTCGTGCTGATCGAGGGCTTGGCCGACGCGTCCGAGCTGATCTCGCAGGTGACGCGAAAGGGCAGTCGGCCGCCGATCGCCCTGCTGGCCTACACCGACTCGCTGCCCGTTCGGACGCTGATCTACCCGTTCGCGAAGTACAGCCCGGAATTCCAGGCGATGTGCTGGGCCGACGAGCGCGACACCGCCGTCGAGTTCATCGACCTGCCGTCGGACGTGTTCCTCGCGCTGCAGGACATCGAGCAGGAACTGCGCGAGAAGTTTCGTAAGCGGCACGCGCCGGACGGTTCGCCCCCGCCGGCGGATTCGGCGGCAACGGAGGAGGAGTTGCCGGACGTGGTGGCGACGGCGGCCACGCCCGAGCCGCGGGTGAGCGTGTACGAAGAGTTCGCCCGCCGCTCCGGCGAGGTCGACTACGAGACGTACTGGGAGCGGAACTTCGAACACAACGTCGACGAGGAGTCGTACCGGCTCGCCGCGTTCGAGTTCGGGCGGTCGCTGCGCGAGTTGGAGCAGGACGCGCCGCGGTGGCGGGCCGAGAACCTCGTGCGCGAGGCCTTCATGCGCCGGCAGATCGAGGCCGCGATCAAGCGGGGGGTGAAGCCGGAGAAGATCGTCGCCGTGGTCGGGGCGTACCACGCGCCGGTGCTGACGGGCGACTTCCCCCCGATGACGGACGGCGAGTTCGCTTCGCTCCGCCGGCGGGCGAGTAAGTTCACCCTGATGCCGTACTCGTACTTCAAGCTGTCCTCGCAGTCGGGCTACGGTGCCGGCAATCAGGCGCCGGCGTACTACGAGCTGCTGTGGGAGGCGCTGGAGGCGAACGATCTGGGCGGGCTGCCGTCGCGGTACTTGTCGCTGGTCGCGCGGCACTCGCGCGAGGCGGGGACACACCGGTCGACGGCAGAGGTGATCGAGGGCGTGCGCCTGGCGAACACGCTGTCGGCGATGAAGGACGGGCTGGCGCCGACGCTGGCGGACCTGCGGGACGCGGCCGTCACGCTGATCGGGCACGGAGAGCTCGCGGGCTTGAAGGACGCGCTGGCCCGGGTCGACGTGGGCACGGCGATCGGCGAACTGCCCAAGGGCGTGAGCCGGACGTCCATCCAGGCCGACTTCGAGCGCGAACTGGTCCGCCTGAAGCTGGAGAAGTACAAGACGACGGTGAAGCAGGAGCTGTCGCTCGACCTCCGCGAGAACCGGCAGGCGAAGGCGCCCGAGGCGGCTTTTCTAGACCTCAGTCGATCGAGTTTCTTCCATCGGCTGCGCGTCTTGGGCGTCGGGTTCGTCACACCGCTGCGGACGTCGCAGGCGTCGTCGACGTGGGCCGAGAAGTGGGTGCTGCAGTGGAGCCCGGAGAGCGAGATCCAACTGATCGAAGCGGTGCTGCTGGGCGAGACGGTCGAGCTGGCGACGGGGTACAAGTTCACCTCGATCCTCGAGTCGTGCGAGTCGATCGCCAAGGCCGCCGAGGTCGTGAACGACGCGTGCCAGTGCGGGCTGATGAAGGCGATGGACGCGGCCCGCAAGCGCCTGCAGGAGCTGAGCGCGGCGACGAGCGAGCTGACGGAGGTCGCCCACGCGGCGCACCTGCTCGGGCTGGTCGTGCGGTATGGGGACGTGCGGAAGTTCGACCCCGAGCCGCTGCTGCCGCTGGTGGAAGAATTGTTCGTGCACGGCGCGCTGGCGCTGCACGCGGCGGCCGGGTGCGACAACGAGATGGCCCCCAAGATGATGGTCGCGATCGACGAGATGAACCAGGTCGCGCTGGAGCACGCCGACCGGGTCGAC
>Ga0196963_10002295_pt1 | contig 11626 bp, 11 predicted proteins | sample S1_5metaG_FD_148600 | JGI IMG/M metagenome (GOLD analysis project Ga0196963, IMG submission 148600) | Soil microbial communities from Anza Borrego desert, Southern California, United States - S1_5 | ecosystem: Environmental > Terrestrial > Soil > Desert | place: USA: California | collected... | reverse complement strand
GTCACCCATTTGCCAGATATTCTGCTCGTGATGCAGCGCGTGAATTACCGAGCCGGCTGCAAGGAACAGAAGCGCTTTGAAAAAAGCGTGGGTGGTGAGATGGAACATGGCGGCCTCCGGCTTGTGCAAACCCACGGCCATAACCATGTAGCCGAGCTGAGAAAGGGTGGAATAAGCGAGAATGCGCTTGATATCGCTCTGTTGCACGGCAATCAACGCGGCCATCAATGATGTAATCGCGCCGATCCAGGCAATGATATCCAGGGCGGTGATGCCGTTCAGGAAACTTAAGGCGGCTGGCCAGGCCTGAGTCGCTTGAAAGAGGAAGAAGGTCCGGCAGAGCATGTAAACCCCTGCGGCAACCATCGTCGCGGCATGGATTAATGCGCTGACAGGCGTTGGGCCTTCCATCGCGTCCGGCAGCCAGACGTGCAGGGGAAACTGCGCCGACTTGCCCATCGCTCCGCAAAAGATAAGGAGACCGGCAATCGTAGCCATAGTTCCCAATGCGCCTGGGTTCGAGGAGATCGTCTGCTGAAGCGTCGTGAACTGGAGTGTTCCCAGGGCTGACCAAACAATCAGAATGCCCAGGAGGAACCCGAAGTCACCGATGCGATTTGTGAGAAAAGCCTTTCGTGCAGCATCGGCCGCAGAGTGGCGATTGTACCAGAAACCGATCAGCAGGTAGCTGGAGACGCCGACCAACTCCCAGAAGATGAACATCTGAAAGAAGTTGTTCGCGAGCACGATCCCGAGCATTGAAAAGGTGAACAGGCTTAAGGAGGCGAAGTAACGGGAGAAGCCTGGGTCATCGTGCATGTATCCGTAGGAGTAAATATGAATGAGCGATCCCACTCCTGTGACGACCACTAACATGACCCAGGCGAGGCGGTCGATCTGCAGGCCAAACGGAATCATGAGGTCGCCGACGTTCAGCCAGTTCGCTGACACACGGATTGGCTGCCCGCCCGTGAAGACGCTGGCCAATGACAATGTAATCAGGAAAGAGATCGCAATCGCCCCGATGCTCAGGAAGGCGCTCAAGCGCGGGATCCGTTGCGTGAAAAGGGTGATAACCGCCGCCGCGACGAGCGGCAGGAAAAGGATCAGCCAGGGCAAATTTGTGGACGGGTCCATCAGCGTTAGAGCTTCATCACCGTTAAATCTTCGACGTGCGCGGACTGCCGTTTCCGGTAAAGCGCGACAATCAAAGCCAAACCGACAGCCACCTCAGCCGCCGCAACCGTGATGATGAAGAAAACGATGACCTGCCCGTTCAGGTTGTTGTTGTAACGGGAGAGTGAAACCAACGCGAGGTTCCCCGCGTTGAGCATCAGCTCGATAGACATATAGATGACCAGGAGGTTCCGGCGGGCGATTACGCCAAACAAACCGATGCAAAACAGCAGCGCGCTGACGATGAGATAATGTTCGAGGCCCACTTTCATCGCAGATCCCTTTTGCTCAGGAGGATGGCTCCGACCATGGCAGCGAGAAGCAGCACGGAGAGAATTTCGAACGGAAGCAGAAACTTGCTAAAGAGCAGTTTGCCGAGCGGAGCCGTTGCGCCTTGAGCCTGCGGCGCGTTCAGAGCGGCGCCGGGCGCGGCGTTGACGATCGTCTTTACCAGGAAGGCAGCGATCGCGCCCACCGCCACAACTCCCATCCCCACCGAGGCGAGTTTTAACTTACGGCGCTCTTCGTCCTTAATATCCAGAAGCATGATCACGAAAAGAAACAAGACCATGACGGCGCCGGCGTAAACGAGGATCTGCACAGCGGCCAGAAAGAAAGCCTCCAATAGCACGAAGAGCCCCGCCATGGAGACGATGCAGAGCACAAGAAACATCGCGCTCGTCACTGGATTTCGGCTGACGGGATTAGCAACCACCAGCAACCCACACAGAAGGGTCAGGCCTGCGAAAAGATAAAAGAAGATGTTTTGCATGGTTTTGAAGCGGCCCCTGCTTACGGCGGAACACCCTGGCTTTTGGCTTCCTCAGCCTTGTGAGCCCACTTTCGAATTTTATCCTGATGAACGCCGCCTAACTTCAAAAGCTTCTCTTTGTTGTAGATCAACTCCTCGCGGCTGAGCGCGGTGAGCGAATAATCCTGTTGCAGGAAAATCGCTTCCTCGGGGCAAACTTCCTGGCAGTAGCCGCAGAAGATGCAGCGAAGCATGTTGATCTCGAATTCGCGCGGAGCTTTCTCGACGTTGCCAACCTCAGGCGCGCCTTGAGGCCCAGGAGGAGTGATCGTGATGGCCTTGGGCGGGCAGACGAATTCGCAAAGCTGGCAGGATACGCACTTGGTCCGGTCGTTCTGGTCTTTTACCAGGTAAGGAGCCCCGCGATAATTCGGCGGGACCGTCCATTTTTCTTCCGGATATTGCATCGTCACCTTCTTGTTGAAGAAGTGACGGAGCGTGACCTTGAAGCCGCTCAAGATCGCGGGCAAATAAAGGCGTTCCCAAAAAGTTAATTTGGAACGGTTAACAATCATTTGAAAGCAGCGCGGGCCCACAGAATCACCGCGTAAAGGGCAATGTTAGCCAGCGCGAACGGGACGAAGCGACGCCACCCGAGATCCATGAGTTGATCGTAACGGAAGCGCGGCAACATCCATCGCACCCAGATGAAAAAGATCATCAGGACAGCGAGCTTGGCCAGGAAAATCGCAATGTGCAGGATGCCGGCGAGCAGCGTGTTCGCAGGGGCGCTGAATCCAGGCAAGGTCCAACCGCCGAAGAACAGCGTCACCATCATAGCGGAGGCCGCAATCATGTTCGCGTATTCCCCAAGGAAGAAGAGCGCGAACTTCATGGAGCTGTATTCCGTGTGGTAGCCGGCCACCAACTCGGTTTCTGATTCCGGCAAATCGAAGGGCAAACGGTTTGTTTCCGCGAAGGCCGAGATCAGGAAAATGATGAACGAGAACGGGGCATAAAGGATAAGCCAGCCGTTCTCACGCTGATACGCGATGACATCGCTCAGGTTTAGGCTACCCACCAACATAAACAGCGGGATGACCGACATGCCCATCGCGATTTCGTAAGACACCATCTGCGCGCTCGAACGGATGCCACCAAGGAAGGAGTATTTGGAATTAGAGGCGTATCCAGCCAGCACGATTCCATAAACACCGAGAGAAACGATGCCGAAAGTGTAAAGGATGCCGACATTCAAGTCGGCGATCACCATCTTTTGCCCAGCGAGGTTTGAGCCGAACGGAATGACAGCGATCGTCAGAAACGCCGGGATCATCGTGATCGCGGGAGCGAGCCAGAAGTAGGCTTTACGAACGTGGGCGGGGGTAAAATCTTCTTTCAGGATGAACTTCAACCCGTCAGCAAGCGGCTGGAGCAAACCGAAAGGCCCAACCCGGTTCGGCCCAACACGATCTTGGATCCACGCGGAAACGCGGCGCTCGGCCATCACCGAATAAGCGATCATCGGCAGCATGATGCCGATCACGCCAAGCACTTTCAGCGCGCTGAACAGGAGGAATTGTTGAGTTGCTGAGAGGTCCATCAGATTTGAATGCTCACGCCATTGTCACCGAGGCTTGCCCATGTCACGCCAGCGAAAGCGGGCGTTTGGGCTGCCATCTGATTGAAGAGGCCTTCAATGGTGGAATAGCCGTCCTTGCCGGTGACGTTGAAAACGATGTCGTGCAGGAATTCCCATTCAGGCCGTGCGCTGCCTTTAGGCTCCAAGGCTTTGAAGAACTTTTGCACCCGGCCTTTGACGTTCGTAAACGTGCCTCGCTTCTCCAGATGGGAAGCGCCTGGCAGGAGATAATGGGCCAACTCCGTTGTGGCGCTTGGAAGGATGTCGCTGACCACGAGCAAGTCCAGCTTGCGGAGCAGTTCCGCAGAAATCCCGCTCTTGGTCAGATCTTCGTTGTAAACGAAGAGGGCCTTGATTTTCCCGTTGCGAATTCCGTCCGCGATTTTTGAGAGATTAGAACCCATCGGATTGGCCGCGATGCCCATGAGGCGCGCGCCTACACTATTCGGATTGCGGTCCGGGTTCAGCAGCAAGCGATCGCCTTCACCTAATCGGGGAATTGAATCCGTCACCGCGCCGAACTTCTTCGCGAGCTGGGAAAGGAGGAACAATTCCTCATTCGTGCAGCGGGCGGAGCCTACAATAGCCAAACTGCCAGGCGTCAGGGCCGAGAGCTTCCGTGTGATTTCGTCAGTAACCATCGGCCACGTTGAGACCTCAGGATGGCCGGTGGCGCCGCGCACGACGATGTTCGTGAGGCGGTCTTCGCGATTAACCCACTTGTAATTCAAGCGGCCGTAATCGCACATCCAGTTGGAATTCACCGCATCATTTTCGCGCGGCTCATAGCGATACATCTTGTCCGCCCGAGAGCCGACAACTGTATTGCAGCCAGTGCCGCAGCTCGTGCAGATGCTCTTCGATTCCTTGAGGAACCAAACCCGCATCTGAAAACGGAAATCTTTCGAGGTCAGCGCGCCCACGGGGCAAATGTCCACCGTGTTGAGCGTGTAGTTGTTATCGAAAGGCTTGCCGGGATAATTTGTGATCGTGTTGTAGCTGCCACGATTCACGATGCCCAAGGCATCATCGCCCACCACATCCTTCGTGAACCGGATGCAACGTGTGCAAAGAATGCATCGCTCATCGTCCAGCACGATGCGCGGCCCGAGGTCAACGCGTTTCGGCTTATGAACCTTAGCTTCAACGAAGCGGCTGCTGGCCTGGCCGTGCTCTACGGAATACTCCTGAAGTTTGCACTCACCCGCCTGGTCGCAAATCGGGCAATCGAGCGGGTGATTGATCAGCAAGAACTCGAGAACGGCTTTGCGCGCGTCTGCCACGCCTGGCGTTTGCGTGTAAATCTCCATCCCCGGAGAAATCGGGGTCGCGCAGGCAATGGCTGGACGAGGGGATTTGGCTATTTTTGGGGTGCCGTCTTCATTCAGGACCGGCTTGCGGTCCGGACCCATGGCCGGTGTGCCGAACTCAACAAGGCACATGCGGCAGTTGCCCGCGACCGGCAGCTTGGGATGGTAGCAATAATGCGGGACATCGATCTTCACCATCGAGCATGCTTGCAGCATCGTCGTTGGTGTCGGCTTGCCGTTGTGGTCCGGCATGGTTTTAGGAACCTGCACGGCCACTCCGTCCACCTTCACCGTAATCGTCTCGACCGGCGCTGGAGCGGGTGTTGCTTTAGGATCTGTTGCGGCTGCTGCGCTCGACATATTATGCGTGCGGGGTGGCGGCGATTTTCATGTCTGAGGTCGGGCCCGCGCCACCAGTGCGGCGGCGGTCATCATCTTCCCCGCGCTTTACGAAATCATCTTTAAACTTGCGAACAAAGCTCTGCACCGGCCAGGAGCAAGCTTCACCAAACGCGCAAATAGTGCGGCCGCCTGGAATGTTGTCCGCAATCTTGAGCAGGTAATCTGCATCTTCCTTGCGCCCTTCGCCGTGCGTGAGGCGGTGCAGGACTTTCTTCATCCAAAGGGAGCCCTCGCGGCATGGTGTGCATTGGCCGCAGCTCTCATGCGCATAGAATTCTGAGAGATTCGCCAGCGCAGCCACGATGTCAGTCGTGTCGTCCATGACGATAATCGCGCCGGAGCCGGACATGCTTCCTGCCGCCATTAACGAATCGAAATCATATGGCAGATCGAGCATATCGACTTCATGCTCCACGTCTTTGCCGTCAGGACCCTTCTTCTTGAGCTTGAAGCGCTCTCCGCCCTTGAAAACTTTCGCCGAAGAGCCGCCAGGAATGATCGCCTTAATCCGGCGACCGCCCCGCACGCCGCCCGCAAAGTCATAAATCAACTCGCGGATAGTAGCTTTTCCCACCTCGACTTCGTAGTAGCCTGGCTTGTTCACATGGCCGCTGATGCTGACGATGCGAGTGCCGGTATTGTTAGGAGTGCCCAGCTTCGCAAATTGCGGCCCGCCCATCTCCATGACGTGCTTCACAGCGCAGAGAGTCTCCACGTTGTTCACGATGGTGGGGCACATGTAAAGGCCCAGGATGGCGGGGAAATAGGGAGGCTTGATGCGCGGGTAAGCACGTTTGCCTTCAAGCGATTCGATTAAACCAGTCTCTTCGCCGCAGATGTAAGCCCCTGCCCCACGATGAACGTAGATTTCAAGGTCGTAGCCGGTTCCGAGAATATTCTTGCCGAGGAAATTACGCTCGCGAGCTTCCTTCAAAGCACGATTCAGAATGCGCGCGCCTTCAGGGAACTCTCCGCGAATGTAAATGTACGCCAGCTTTACGTCGTTCGCGAAGCACGAGATGACCATCCCCTCTACGAGCTGGTGCGGATCTTTGTGGATGATTTGGCGGTCCTTGAAAGTGCCCGGCTCAGACTCGTCTGCATTGCAGATGAGGTAGATCGGCTTGCCGCTCTTACGGTCAACAAAGGACCACTTCAGCCCGCAGGAGAAACCCGCGCCGCCCCGACCGCGCAGGCCAGAGATTTTGACCTCTTCACGAATTTGCTCCTGTGCGGTGGAGCTTTTGCCATCGGGAAGAGCCTTGGGCTGCATCGCGAGGGCCTTGCGAAGAGTCTCGTAGCCGCCGTGGCGCAAGTAACATTCGATATCAGGGGTGTAACCCTGTTTATCGACGTTCTTTAAAATTAATCTGAATTCCTGAGCCATGGCTCTTGACTGCTAACTTAAAATTCGTAGTTTAACGCCCTCGTTTCGCACTGCCGAATGGTGTAACGGTAGCACAGCAGTCTCTGAATCTGCTTGTCATGGTTCAAATCCATGTTCGGCAGCCACTTCATCAACTTTTTCCGTATTGTTGGAGTAGCGCATCGCCCTTCTCCGGCGTGACACCTTCGTAAAAGTCTTCGTTCACCATTACCACGGGCGCGGTTCCGCAGCTCGCCAGGCACTCCACAAATTCGACGGTGAATTTGCCGTCGGGTGTCGTTTGCATGGTATGGGCATGATGGTCGAGGCCGAGCTTGTGGCAGAGATGCTTGTGCAACTCGTGCGAACCACCCAGTGCGCAGCTCAACGTGCGGCAAATCTTGAAGTGGCTCTTCCCGATCGGCTGCTGCCGGAACATCGGATAAAAAGTCACTAACTCGAAAATGTTGATCGGCGCGAGCCCAAGCTTCTGCGCGATCCACTCGATGGCCTCCTTCGAGAGGTAGCCAAAATGTTCCTGCACCGCGTGCAACAGCATCAAGGACGCGCTGCGCTTTACCGGATAATGCGAGATCAACTCGTCAATCTCAGCTTCCAAGGCAGGCGGGACTTTGAAGGCTGCGCCTTCGCTCATCACGCCAATTCCCGCATGGATGTCTTTGTTCATCGGTCAGACTCTCCCATGACGAAATCCAACGAACCCAGGATCGACACTGTGTCGCTCATGAGATGTTTCGGCAACAACCAGGATAGGATGCTCAGATTCACGAATGACGGGGCGCGGATCTTCAGGCGATAAGGCGTTCCGCCCCCGCGGCTATTGATGTAGAACCCGAGTTCGCCCTTGGGGTTTTCAGCCCCAAAGTAAACTTCACCCGGAGGCGCGTTCACCCCTTGAGTGACGAGGATGAAGTGATGGATCAATTCTTCCATCTTCGTGAGCACACGCTCCTTCTCTGGCAAACGAACTTTCCCATCCGGAACGTTCACTGGCCCCCCGGGGAGTTGATCCAGGCACTGGCGGAGAATCCGCACACTTTGGCGCATCTCCTCCATACGCACCAGGTAACGATCGTAGCAGTCACCCACTGAGCCGATAGGCACATCAAACTGCATCCGGTCATAGACCAGATATGGATGCGCTTTGCGCATGTCGAAATCGACGCCGCTGCCGCGCAGATTGGGCCCAGTCAGGCCGAAATCAATCGCTACTTCCTTCGGAATCACACCAATATCGCGGGTGCGATCGACAAAGATTCGGTTGCGTGTGAGCAACTTCTCCGACTCATCAAAGTTGACGACGACTTCGTCCAGGAACTTGCGGCATTGCTCTACCCAACCCGGAGGCAAGTCCCGCGAGACGCCGCCGATGCGGGTGTAAGTGGTGGTAAAACGTGCGCCGGTCAGGGATTCAGCAAGATTGTAGATCTTCTCACGCTCCTGGAATGTGTGCAGAAAGACGGTCATTGCGCCCACGTCCATAGCGAAGGCGCCGAGGCCGAGAAGATGCGCTGAAATGCGCGCTAGCTCGCAGCAAATCACGCGGATGTACTGGCAGCGCTCCGGAAGGGCTTTATCAATCCCCAGCAGTTTTTCGACGGCTAAAGCGTAAGCGACGTTGTTCGCCAGCGGCGCGAGGTAATCCAGTCGATCCGTGTACGGGATGAACTGGGTGTAGGTCATGTTCTCGGCGATCTTCTCATCACCGCGATGCAGGTAGCCGACATCTGGAGTCGCTTTGGTGATGATCTCGCCATCCAACTCAAGCAGGATGCGAAGAACACCATGCGTCGCCGGATGCGAAGGCCCCATGTTCAGGACCATCTTCTCGCTCTGAAGATCCTCAATCCCCTGCGGCGTCCCAGCGGAGCCTGCCTGCTGTGCCGAAGCAGAGGGCGCCGCCTGCGCAAGTCGCGCGGGCGCGTCCTTAAACTCAATCTCTCGAACGGTGACGCTCATTGCTTCGGATTGATGTTGTTCTTCTGCTCGTCCGCGCGGTCGAAATCGCGGCTGCGCTCGAGGCGCGAAATCGTTTGCAAGGAATCTGTCTCTGGCAAGCGGGCACGGGGCTCACGGGCGATGGTGTCCTTCCCACCGGAAACGGTGACAAATGGACCGCCTTCTAAGGGCGCTGGGCGGGTAAACGCCACTTCCGGCAGTTCAGTTGGCTTGCCTGAAAGCGGAAAATCCTTACGCAACGGGAAGTATGGGTAACCTTCCCACATGAGGATGCGGCGGAGATCCGGATGGCCGCGGAACCGAATGCCCATCATGTCGTAGATCTCACGCTCATGCCAGTCCGCCGTCCGCCAGACGTTTGTCACTGTGGGGAGTTCGCAGCCCTCCTCGGAGACATCTGTTTTCAAGCGCAGGTGCGCGCGGTGGCCATAACCATACAGCTCGTAAACCACCGTAAAACGTGGGTCATCCCCGTAGTTATCGACGCTGCTGATATCCACGAGGTAATCGAACCCGAGTTCCTTGCGGCAGTAGGCGCAAACTTCCTGAATTCGTTCAGCGTCCCGAACAACAAGGGTCCATTCACCCCGGAATTCCGTGGGACCGGAAAGTAAATCTCCGAAATTGGAGACGAGCTTGCTCGCTAGTTCCTGCGCGCTCATTGAAGCTTAGGCAGCGGCTTTTTTCTGCGTGGAGATGAGAGGCTCCTTCGAAACCTTGGCTTGAAGGCGCATCAGCCCATCCAAAAGAGCTTCCGGGCGAGGCGGGCAACCAGCCACGTAGACATCCACCGGAATAATTTGGTCGACACCCTGCAACACAGCATAGCTGCGATACATTCCGCCGGTGGAGGCGCAAGCGCCCATCGCGATCACCCACTTCGGCTCGGGCATCTGCTCGTAAATTCGCTTTACTGCGAGAGCCATTTTGTAGGTCACGGTGCCTGCGACAATCATCACGTCGGATTGACGAGGGGAGAAACGCATCACCTCAGAGCCAAAGCGCGAAATGTCGAACCGGCTGGCGCCGGCCGCCATTAATTCAATTGCGCAGCAAGCCAGGCCCATAGGCATCGGCCAGAGCGAGTTCTTGCGGAACCAATTAAGGGCAGCATCCAACCGAGTGACGATGACATCGCCCTCAATTTTGCTGTTATAGCCGATTTCCTGTTGGGTGTGCATACTCTGGCAAGGAGCGCTCCTTGTTGCCGGGGCAACGTAAACTATGCGTCCAAACCCTCGCAAGTTGAATTTGTGAATTTTTTCACAAGCTCACCAGAAAGAGAGGGTTAAGCCTTCATGCGCTGGATAACAGAGGTCGTCGATTTCCCCGGAACAAAGGGGATTAAAAGAATCTTACCCCCTGCCCGCTCTACACATCGGCGTTCCTCCTGGTCGAGGGTTTCCAATGTGTAGTCTCCACCTTTGACGTAGATGTCGGGTTGCGCGGCTGCGAGGAAGTTGGTCGCGCGCGTATCCGGAAAAACACAAACGTGTGTCACTGCCTCAAGCGCGGCCAGGACTGTCGCCCGGTCATCCTCTGGGTTCAAAGGGCGCGTCGGACCTTTTAATGCCCGCACTGCGGCATCACTGTTAACACCTACAAGAAGCGCGTCTCCATTATTCCGCGCTTCTTGCAGGTAAAGGACGTGGCCGGGATGAAGCAGGTCGAAGCAGCCATTGGTCACAACAAGCTTGTGACCTCTGGAGCGGAAGGTCGCCCGCCAGCGAGCCAAGTCAGCGTAGGGAATTAATTTACTGCGAAGATCCAGTGAATGCTTCACATCCCCACAATGCCGAATCCGTCATCGTGGGGCAATGTTTGGCCGATTACTTGGTTGCGGCCGCTGTGTCGGCCAGGCGGCGTTCGCTGCTGGCGAGGAGCGCGGCGTAGTCAGAAAGGATATGCAAACCCTCGTTCAAGTGTGGGTCAGGAGCATTGCCGCTCTCATCTTCCTCTTCCAAGGCCGATGGATCATCCGGCGTTTCCACCTTCGTGGCTGCCAAATTATCGTCCTGCTTGGCGTTTAGCGCAGCAACTTGTTGCATGGCTCCGTTTTTGTCCACCATCTCAAGTGTCAATTCAAAAACCTTCTCACCTTCGACTTTGCGTGCAGCGCGCTCCTTCTTGCGGGCTTCCATCTTCGCTTTTTGCTCTTCTTTTTCCGCGAGCCGTTTTTGCTCGTTCAGCGAGACAGTTTTATCCGCTTGCTGCTTCTTAACCTGCGCAATGTCCTCGAAGAGGTATTCAAAGTCGCGGTCTTCTTTGATGCGCTCCCGCGACTTGCTTTGCAGCTCCTGCTCCCAGGCGGAAGTGACTTTGCCCACGCGCTCATGCGAAACGGGATTGATGCGATCCGCAGGCAATGCGTTCTCGATGCTGCTTTCGCCCAGCTCGAGGTAATCGTAAACGGAAGGAAGAACAATGTCTGGAGTGACGCCTTCGCGCTGGGTGGTGCCGCCTTCCACGCGATAAAACTTTGAAACCGTGAGCTTCAGCTTGCCGGGATTCGGCACGTCATCCTTGCGGATAAAGCTGTCCAGCCCGAGCACCGTTTGCACAGTTCCCTTGCCGTGAGTTGCCTGATCCCCAATCACCAGCGCCCGGCCGTAGTCCTGCAACGCAGCGGCGACAATCTCTGAAGCAGAAGCGCTCAACCGGCTGGTCATGACCACCAGCGGGCCGTCATAAGCGATCTTGCTGTTATCGTCCTTCATCACCTGGATCTGCTTCCGGCTGTCTTTCACCTGAACCACCGGGCCCTTTTTAATGAACAGGCCGGTTAAGGAGATCGCTTCGTCCAGAATGCCGCCGCCGTTTTTGCGCAGGTCCAGCACGAGGCCGTCGATGTTCTCCTTCTTTAGGCGTCCAATCAGCTTCTCCACGTGCGCGGAGCAATCATCGTAAAATTGAGGCAGCGTAATCACTCCAAGGCGGTGGGTCTTGCCGTCGGCCCCGACCTGCTCAACTACGCGCGCCTTCGCGTACTGCTCTTGAAG
>Ga0196963_10002294_pt1 | contig 11635 bp, 11 predicted proteins | sample S1_5metaG_FD_148600 | JGI IMG/M metagenome (GOLD analysis project Ga0196963, IMG submission 148600) | Soil microbial communities from Anza Borrego desert, Southern California, United States - S1_5 | ecosystem: Environmental > Terrestrial > Soil > Desert | place: USA: California | collected... | reverse complement strand
GGTCAAGGGAGCCTCGACGCTCAACGCCCCGGTCTTCGCCTGGTCCAGCGTCCGCGACGCCAAGCCGACCGGCGGCACCCGCAAGCGCGGGATGCGCCATGGCATGGTTGGCGGCCACCTGCTGACCCTGGAGCTTTACGGCCTGCTGAGCCTGGAGGCGCCCACTGACGAGGAGCGGGCGGCCGGGCGCGGCTACCCCGCCGGCTACGTCCACCTGTCCACCGCCGCCTCCGAGGAGGTGTGCAAGCAGCTTGTGGGCGACCAGTGGGTGGAGGCCTCGGGCCAGTGGAAGCAGGTCCACGCCACCGAGGCGCTGGACGGCTGGAAATACGCCCGCGCCGTCGCCGTCGCCATCGGCCTGGACAGGCTGGGCGAGGCGCGCTGGCGCGAGCTGGAGGCGGCGCTGGCGATCCCGGCGCGGCCGCAGCCGCAGCCTGCGGCGCCGGCAGATACGAACGAAAAGGCGGCGGCCCAGCCGGAGGCCCCCGCAGTCGCACCCGCGCCGCGCCAGGGATCATGGCTCGGGCGGCGGCGCGGATGGCTGAGGTGACACGATGGCCTTCACACAGACCCAACTCGACGCGATCGAGGTCGCCATCGCGAGCGGCACCCTCACCGTCGAATACGACGGCAGGCGGATCACCTACCAGAGCACCGAGGCGCTTCTGAAGGCCCGGTCGGTCATCAAGCAGGCATTGGCGACGCAGGCGGGCACGGGATCGTCCGGGCGGCGCTTCGTCACCTTCTCGTCGGGGCTGTGATGACCGCAAGATTGAATTGGCTGGACCGCGTCGTCAGCGCCATCAGCCCGACGGCCGGCTTCAAGCGCGCCCGCGCCCGGTATCTCGAGGGGCTGCTCACCGGCGCCCGCGGGCAGTACGAGGGCGCGAGCCGGGGGCGAAGGACCGAGGGCTGGAGGGCCCCGGGCACCAGCGCCAATGCGGAGACACGGAACCAACTGGCCCTGCTGCGCAACAGGTCCCGCGACCTGGTGCGGAACAACGCCTATGCCGCGCGGGCCGTCTCGGTGATCGTGAACAACGTCGTCGGGACCGGCATCATTCCCCAGGTGCGGTTGCCGGCAGGACGGCGGCGCAACCAGGTCGAACGGCTGGTGCGGGCCTGGATGGACACCAGCGCCTGCGATGCCGACGGGCGGCACAGCTTCTACGGCCTCCAGGCGCGCGCCATGCGGTCCGTCGTGGAGTCCGGGGAGGTGCTTATCCGCCGCCGCCGCCGCCGGGCCTCCGACGGGCTGGCGGTCCCGATGCAGATCCAGGTCATCGAGCCGGACTTCCTCGATTCCGGCAGGGACGGGCCCCAGCCGGGCGGGGGCGTCGTCCACCAGGGCGTGGAGTTCGACCAGCTCGGCCGGCGCGTCGCCTACTGGCTGTTCGACGAGCATCCGGGCGACCTAACGCGGATGCGGTCCCTGTCGTCGCGCCGGGTTCCGGCCGATCAGGTGATCCACATGTTCCGCGACGACCGCCGCGGCCAGGTCCGGGGCGTCCCCTGGGCCGCGCCCGTGCTGATCCGCCACCGCGACGTGGCCGACTACGAGGACGCCCAGGGCCTCCGCCAGAAGATCGCGGCCTGCTTCGCCGCCTTCGTCGAGGGCGAGGATCCGGCCGACCTGAACGCCGCCGATCCGGCCGCCCCGCTGAGCGAGACGCTCGAGCCGGGGGTCATCGAGCACCTGGCGCCGGGCAAGCGGGTGACGTTCGCGACGCCGCCGGGCGTGGAGGGCTACGCCGAATACATGCGCCAGCAGCTCACCGCCATGGCCGCGGGCTACGGCGTGACCTATGAGGCGCTGACGGGCGACCTCAGCAACGTCAACTTCAGCTCCGGCCGCATGGGGTGGATCGAATTCGGCCGGAACGTCGACGATTGGCGCTGGCACATGCTGATCCCGCAGATGTGCGACGGCGTTTGGGCGTGGCTGTCGGAGGTCCTGGTGGTGATGATCGGCGGTGAACCGCCGCCCGTCGCCTGGACGCCGCCGCGGCGGACGATGATCGATCCCGCGAAGGAGATCGCATCGACGAAGGAAGCGATCCGGTCCGGACTGACATCGCTCTCCGAGGAAATCCGGCAGAACGGGCACGACCCCGACGTGCTCCTGGCAGAAATCGCGGCCGACAGCCGCCGGCTGGACGAACTCGGCCTTGTCCTCGACAGCGACCCGCGCAAGAGCAGCGGCGCGGCCACCCCCGCGCGCCCCCAAAGCGAATAGAGGCGAAGATGTCCGAACAGCAGCCGAAGAACGCCGTCGGGTCCGACGGCGTCGTGATGATCTATGGCGTGGTCGGCGACGCCTGGGACGGCTTGGACAGCAAGTCGGTGATCGCGGGCATCAGGGCGCTCGGCGACGTCCGGGAGCTGACGGTCCGCATCAACTCCGGCGGCGGCTACGTCTCCGATGGCTTGGCGATCTACAACTTCCTGGCCCAGCACCCGGCCCGGAAGACCGTCGTCGTCGACGGCATCGCCGCATCGATGGCAAGCGTCATCGCCATGGCCGGCGACGCGATCCTGATGCCAGCCAACGCCCTGATGATGATCCACAACCCCTGGAACGTGGTGATCGGCGACGCGGACGAGCTGCGCAAGGGGGCGGATACGCTCGACAAGATGAAGGACAGCCTTGTCGGCATCTACGCCCGGCGCACGGGCAAGGCCGAGGCCGAATTGTCCGAGATGATGGATGCGGAGACCTGGATGAGCGGCGACGAGGCGCTGGCCGGGGGCTTCGCCACCGAGGTCACCGGGCGGGTGGAGGCGGCGGCGCTGCTGCGCGCCGACCTGTCCAAGCTGAGGCTCACCAACACCCCCGACGCCCTGCGGCGGGACCGAGAGATCGTCGCGGCCGTTGCCGTGCCGAGCCGGGCGGCGCTGCCCGCCGAACACACCCAAGGAGAACCCGATATGAGCACCACGCCGAACCCGGCGGCGCCGCAGGCTGGCGACACCGTCGACGTCAACGCCCTGCGCGCCGAAGCCACCCAGGCCGAGCGCCAGCGCGCCTCGGAGATCCGCAAGGCCGTCGCAGCGGCCAAGCTGGGCGACGACGTCGCGACGACGCTGATCGAGGAGGGCGTCCCCCTCGACCAGGCCCGCGCCAAGATCATCGACGCGATGGCGGCGCGCGACGTGCAGGAGCCGAGCCGCAGCGTGATCCCGGTCACGGCCGACGCCGTCGACAAGTTCCGCGCCGGCGCGGTCGCCGCCCTGCTCGGCAAGTCCGGCCTCGCCAAGCCCGACGCCTCGAACGAGTTCCGCGGCCTGACCCTGCGGGAGATGGCCCGCGAGGCGCTGGAGATCCGGGGCGTCTCGACGCGCGGCATGCGCCCGATGGACATGGTCAAGGCGGCCATGACCCACTCCACCAGCGACTTCTCGTTCATCCTGCAGAACGTCGCGGAGAAGGCGATGCTGCGCGGCTACGAGGAGGCGGAGGAGACCTTCCAGCGCTGGACGTTCGCCGGCACCCTGACCGACTTCAAGCCGGCCAGCCGCATCGACCTGAACGCCTTCCCGTCGCTGCGCGAGGTGCCGGAGGGCGCCGAATACCGTTACGCCACCATCGGCGACCGCGGCGAGACCATCCAGCTCGCCACCTACGGCGAGATGTTCAGCATCACCCGGCAGGCCATCATCAACGACGACATGTCGGTCTTCACCCGCATCCCGCAGCGCATGGGCCGGGCCGCCATCCGCACGGTCGGCAACCTGGTCTACGCAGTGCTGACCGGCAACCCGACCATGTCGGACGGCAAGGCGCTGTTCCATGCCGACCACAAGAACCTGGCCGGCGCGGGCGCCGCGCCCAGCACCGCGACCCTCGACGCCATGCGGGTGGCGATGGCGACCCAGAAGGACCGCAGCGGCAACTCTGTGGCCCTCAACATCCGCCCGACCTACCTGCTGGTTCCGGTGGCGCTCGAGGGCGCCACGAAGGTGGTGGTGGAGAGCGAGTTCGACCCGAGCAAGACCCAGCGGGTGCCGAACAGCGTCCGCGGCATCGCGGAGGTGATCTCCGACGCCCGCCTCGACGCCGCCAGCGCCGCGGCCTGGTATGCCGCGGCCAACGCGGCCGCGACCGACACCATCGAGGTGGCCTACCTCGACGGCGTCCAGAGCCCGACCCTGGAGCAGGAGGAGGGCTGGAAGGTCGACGGCCTGGAGTTCAAGGTCCGCATGGACGCGGGCGTGAAGGCCCTGGCCTGGGAAGGCCTCTACAAGAACCCGGGCGTGTAACCGGCCCCGTCAACCTGCGGCGCTGAGGGCGGCCGGCGTGCCGCCCTCGCCGTTTCTGGAGAACAGCGATGAAGAACTTCGTGCAGGACGGCGACGTGCTGTCCCTCACCGCGCCCTATGCCGTGAGCAGCGGCGACGGCCTCCTGGTCGGATCGATCTTCGCGGTCGCGGTCGCCACCGCGGCCAACGGCGCGCCCGTCCAGGGCAAGGCCACCGGCGTGTTCGACCTCAAGAAGACCTCCGCCCAGGCCTGGACCGTGGGCGCCAAGGTCTATTGGGACAACACCGCCAAGGAATGCACCACGACGGCGTCCGGCAACACGCTGATCGGCGTCGCGGTGGCCGCGGCGGCTAACCCGTCCGCGACCGGCACCGTGCGCCTCAACGGCAGCTTCTGACCATGACCGTCTTCGCCGCCATGCTCGACGCCCTGTTCGCGGATGCGAGCATGGCGGTCGGAGCGGTCCACACCCGCGCCAGCGACGGCGCCGCCACCCCGGTGCGCGCCGTGCTGAAGTCCCCCGACCGCGACATCGACGGCTTCGACACCCGCGCCACCGTCGCCACGAAGCTGGCCGAGGTGCGCGTGTCCGAGCTGCCGGCCGTCTCCGAGGGCGACACCCTGACGGTGGACGGCACCGCCTACCGCGTGAAGCGGGCCGAACGGCCGGATGCCGACCGCCTGCTGTGGCGCCTCAGCCTGACGGAGGCCTGACATGCCCGACACCATCCGCGAGCGCTGCATCGCCGCCGTCGAGGGCCTCCTGGCCGCTTCCGGCGGCGTCGGCGGCGCGACGGTGGAGCGGAACCGGGACGAGCCGGTGACGCGCTTCCCCACGATAGTCGTCGTCGACGGCGCCCAGGACGCGGACGAGGGCACCACCCAGGTCACCCGCTACACCCTCAGCCTCGACATCGAGGGGTGGGTCAGCGCCAAGACCGGGAAGGAGGCAGGCCAGGCCGCCAACGCGCTCTACGGCGCCGTCGTCGCCCGGCTGAAGGCCGACCCCTCGCTGGGCGGCGTCGCCATCGACCTGCGTGAGGGCCGCCTGGACATGCTGCTGAGCCGGGAGGAGGGCGGCAAGCCCACCGCCGGCTTCAACCTTGCCGTCGAAGTCGATTTCGCAACGGCCTACGGCGACCCGACCGCCCTAGGCCCCCTCTAGCCCCAGGAGCCACGACCATGGCCGAGACCGCGCCGCACCGGGTGGCGGAGGCGCCGCCGCGCGCCTGCGTCACCGCCCACATGACCGAAGGCGGCCTCCAGCCGCCCCGGCCCGAGCACAACCCGCACCTGCCCCAGCCCGAAGGGGCGAAGGCCCCGGCCGTGAAGGCCGCCACCAAGCCCGAGCCGGCATCGGCGAAGGCGAGCCAGAGCCAGGAGGGCTGATCCCATGGCGCTTCGCACCCGCAACGCCGCCGTCCTCGCCAAGGTGGAGACGACGAACGGCACCTTCGTGGCGCCGTCCGCCGCCACCGACGGCGTGCTGGTGGAGAACCCCTCCATCAGCTTCAACCCGCAGAACGTCACCACCGACGAGGTGACGGGCTCGCTCGACGGCCGCGGCCCCATCCTGGGCGGCATGAACGCCCAGGTGAGCTTCGCCGTCTACCTCAAGGGCACCGGCACGGCCGCGACCGCCCCCGAGTTCGGCGACATGCTGCGCGCCTGCGGCTGGGCCGAGACCATCACCGCAGCGGCGGTCCCCGTCGCGGCCGAGGCCTGCGCGGCTGGCGGCACGACGACGACCGTCAACCTCGGCACCTCGGCCAGCGCCGTGGCCCAGGCCTACCGCGGCATGCCGCTGGTGCTGACCGGGACGGTGGCGGCCGAGACCTTCATCACCGACTACACCTCGGGCAAGGTCGCGACCGTCACCGACACGCTCAGCGGCGCGCCGGGCGTCTCGACGAGCTACCAAATTCCGCCGAACGTCCTGTATTCGCCGGCCTCGATCAACATCCCCAGCCTGTCCATGGAGGTGTTCATGGACGGCGTCCGCTACCGCTTCAAAGGCGCGCGGGGCACCGTCTCGTTCGAGTTCACGGCGGCGGGCGCCTGCAAGGCCACCTTCACCTTCTCGGCCCTCTACGAGGGCAAGGCCGATGCCGCGGTGCCGACCGTCACCTACGACGGCACCCGCCCGGGCACCTTCCGCAACTCGCACATGAGCATCGCGCGGAGCCTCGCGGCGCTGCAGACGCTCTCGCTGGACGCGGGCGTCGAGCTGGTGTTCCCGGCCAACCCCAACGCCACCGAGGGCTTCGATCCGCCCGACATCGTGCGCCGCAATATGAGCGGGTCGATGGACCCGTACGCCACCTTGGTCGCCACCCGCGACCTGATGGCGGCGTTCCGGGCCGGCACCGAGCAGATCGTCCACGCCCGGGTCACCGGCGGCAACGCCAGCGGCACCGGCCGCCGGGTGGCGCTCACGATCCCTGCGGCCTTCTACACCGGCTACGCCCCCGGTGACGCCAACGGCCTGATGACGGAGCAGGTGCAGTTCTTCCCGCGCGGGCAGGACAGCGGCGCCTTCCTCTGCTTCTGGTAGGCCTGAGACGCCCCGGCCGGGGCCGGGCGGGCGGCGGGTCGCAGCGCCGCCCGCCCACCTTCTGCGAACTGCGAAACCCTGCGAACGGAGACCCCCATGCTGCCGATCTCGGCCAAGGACCGCGTGCCCGTCATTCCGCCCGACTGCGAAGGGCAGGACGATCCCCCGACCTACTACGTCAAGCCGGCGAGCGTCTTCGAGCGCGCCGCGTTCAACCGCGAGATGACGCTGAGGGGCGCCGCCTATCCGTCCGACGCCCAGGCCTACGCCGTGATGCGGGCGGTGATCCGCGAGAGCGCCCCGGCCAACGCCGAGGCCCTGCTGGAGGCGGTGGACGCCGTCGAGGCCGACCGGCGCGAAGGCCGCGAGCCCGACCCGGAGCACGCGGCGCTGCTGGCCGGGATCGAGCCGGTGCTGGCCGAGGTCCCCGAGTTCCTCGCGGTCGCGGCCAAGCGGGCGCACTACCTCGAGGTCGCCCCGCTGGTCGCCATGCAGATGTTCTGCGTCGGCTGGGAGAACGTCGGGGCCAGGTTCCGCCGGGTCGGCGGGCGCCTGCCCGAGGAGCTGCTGGCCGAGGTGCCGCAGCTCCACGCCCTGGCGGTCGGGTCCAAGGCGCTCGAGCTGCTGCGGCCGACGGAGACGCAGAGAAAAAACTGATGGTCGCCGTGGCGGTCGCCGTGCGCCCCGGCGACTTCCGCGGCGGCGAGGCCGCGCCCGACGGCTCGGCGTGGGAGCTGTTCGGCGAGCGCCACGAGCGCAATCCGCGCCTCGGCGTGCCGGATTGGGCCTGGGCGATGGTCCAGATATGGCGGCAGTGCCGGCCGATGCCGGCGCTGATCCGGGGCATGGCGGCGGGGGCGATCCCGGTGGTCGGGCCGCTGCCGGGATCCGGCGGGGCGGGCGACCAGGCGGCCGTCATGCTCGACGCCCTCGACCTCATGGACGAGGCGGCGGCGCGGATGCGGGCCTGACCCGCGGCGGGGGGAATCCGATGGCACTCTTCGTCGGCAAGGTCAGCGGCGACATCCGCGCCATCCTGGCGGAGCAGCAGGAGGAGCTCGGCGGCCGCATCCGCGCGGCCGTCGGCGGGGTCGCCGAGGGCGTCCAGGCCATCCTGCGCGCCCAGGTCCAGGCGGCCCGGCTCGGAACCGGGCTGGAGAAGGCCTGGCGCATCGCCGAGTTCCGCGGCAAGCGCGGGCGGTCGCTCGGCCCCAGCGCCGTCGTCTACTCCAAGGCGACGCGCATCCATGCCGCCTTCGACCGCGGCGGCACCGTCACGGCCAGGGGCGGGAAGTGGCTCGCAATCCCGCTGCCTGAGGCGATCCGCCGGGGCCTCGACCGGCTGCCGCGCCGCCGCGACAACGAGGGCTTCCGGTCGCCCGGCGCGATCAAGCCGCGGTGGTCCGACATCGACGGCGCCAGGACCGTCTTCGACGGCCTGCGCTTCGTCGAGATCGGCCCCGGCCGCGCCCTGCTGGTGGCCGACGCCTCGACCACGACGCGCGGCGGCGAGACGGAGTTCCGCCGCGGCGGCGGCCGGCGCCCCAACGCCTCGGTCGCCCTGTTCCTGCTGGTCCGCCAGGTGCGGGTGAAGAAGCTGCTCGACCTCAAGGCGGCCGAGGCCGCGGCCCAGCGCATGCTCGACGCGGCCCTCGCCCGCGCGGTGGAGTGACCCATGGCCAAAGGCAATTCCGTCTCCATCCGCCTCTCGGTCGAGGACGCGGACAAGGTCAGGCGCGCCCTCGAGCAGGTCGGCGCCCAGGGCGAGCGCGCCTTCAAGGCGGTCAACGACGCCCTGGCGAAGGGCGCCGCCGGGCCCGCCGCCGACGACCTGCGGCGCAAGCTGGAGGCGCTGCAGGGCCGCTACGACCCGGCGGCGGCCGCCGCCCGGCGCCTGGCCCGGGAGAACGAGACGCTGGCCGCCGCGGTGCGGGCCGGCGGCGAGGCCGCGGCCCTGGCGGCGCGCGTCCAGGACGCCATGCGCCGCGCCCAGGAGCAGGCGGCCGGCGCCGCCCGCAGCCTCGCCACCGCCAACGACAACCTCGCCCGCTCGACGGCGCTGAGCCACCGCCAGCAGCAGGTGTTCCAGGCCGGGGTGCTCAACACCTTCCAGAGCCTCGCCAGCGGCGCCCCGGTGTTCCGCACGCTGGTGACCCAGGGCGCCCAGATGGTCGGCGTCTTCGGCAGCGTCTCGGTCGGCGCGCTGGCCGTCGGCGCCGCCGCCGCGGCCGGCGGCGCGGCCGTCGCCAAGTTCGCCGCGGAGCTGGTGCGCGGCGGCGACCTGATGACGGCGACGCTCGGCCGGCTGCGCGCCGCCACCGGCGACACGGCGTCGGCGGTCGACACCTACGAGCGCCTCTACCGCATCACCCAGCAGACCGGCGTCGCGGTGGCCGACAGCGCAGGCTCGTTCGTGCGCTTCAACATCGCGGCCCAGGCCGTCGGCGCGACCCGCGGCGAGGTGGTGACCCTCGTCGAGGCGGTGCAGAAGTTCGGCATCGTCTCGGGTGCAACCACCCAGGAGGCCACGGCCGGCGCGGTGCAGCTCGGCCAAGCGCTGGCCAGCGGCCGGCTGCAGGGCGACGAGCTGCGCTCGATCCTGGAGAACATGCCGCTGCTCGGCCAGGCGCTGGCGCGCGAGCTGGGCGTGTCGGTGGGGCAGTTGCGCGAGATGGGCGCGGCCGGCCAGCTCACCGCCGAGCGGGTCTTCCGCGCGCTGCTGAAGACGGCCGAGGAGGCGAACGAGCAGTTCGCCCGGATGCCGATGACGGTCGAGCGCGCCGGCAACGTCCTGGCGGCCTCGTGGGACCGGTTCCTCGGCCGGCTGGACGAGAGCCTCGGCGTGTCCGAGAAGCTCGCCTCGGTCCTCTCCGGCATCGCCTCGCTGGTCGACGGCCTGACCGGCGCCATCGCGTCCGAGACGCCCGCCGCCGTGCTGGCCCGGCTGGAGGCCGAGCGGGCGAAGATCGGCGCCGACGGCGTCGCCCGCACCCGGATGGCCAACGGCCAGTACGCGACCACGCCGGTGCCGGCCGAGGAGACGGCCGAACTGGACCGGCGCATCGCCGCCGTCCGGCAGCTGGTCGTGGCCGAGGAGCGGGCGGCCCAAATCCGGGCCGACGCCGAGGCCGGAATCGCCGCCAACGCCAAGCGCGAGACCGAGCTGGCGGCCAACCGGGCCGCGACGGCGAAGATCACCCAGGACCTGGTGAAGGAGGAGAAGGCGCGCAACGAGCTGCGCCAGCGCATGGCCGAGCTCGACCGCCTGCGCGCGGCCGGGCCCGACCGGGGCGGCATCGGCGAGGCCGACTACGTCCGCCTGAAGGCCGCCGCGGAGAGGGAATACGCCGACGCGGTCAAGGTCTCCAGCGAGGCCGAGCGCAAGGCCAAGCAGGAGAAGGAGCGGCTCGCCAAGGCGGTCAACGACCTCGCCAACGCGCGGGCCAAGGAATACGACGACGCGCGCCGGGCGGCCTCCGAGCGCGCCCAGGCGGTCATCAACGACGACATCGCCGAGGGCGCGCGCGTCTACGCCGAGACGCGCACCGAGGCCGAGCGCTACGGCGCCGAGGTCCGCCGCCTGCAGGGCCTGCTGGGGCGCGGCCGGATCGACCAGGACACCTATAACCGGGCCGTTCGCGACGCGGACCCGGCCTATAGGAAGGCGGTCGAGGCGGCGAAGGCCTATGCCGAGGAGGTGGACCGCACTGCCCGCCAGATCGGCGAGGACGTCTCCGAGACCCTGTTCGACGCCATGACCGGCAACGGCAAGGCCCAGGACTTCCTCGACTTCTTCAAGAACATCTTCAAGCGCCTCGCCGTCGAGGCGCTGAACGCGCAGATCGTGCTGCCGATCGTGACACCCATCGTGAGCGCCGTGCCGGGCCTGTTCGGCATCCAGGCGCCGGGCGCCGGGGGCGTGCCGGCCGTGGGCGGCGGGGCCGGGGGCTCCATGTCGCTGCTGAGCGGCGCGTCGAGCCTCGGCAACCTGTTCTCCGGCGGCTCCAGCACCCTGTTCGGCATCGGATCGAGCATCGCCACGAGCTCCTTCGGCCAAGCCATCGGCCTGTCGAGCGCGGCCAGCGGCATGGCGCTCGACATGACCGGCGGCGCGGTGCTGACAGGCGCTGGCAACGCATTCGCCAACGGCCTGTCGGCGTCGCCGTGGGGCTTCATCGGCTCGCTGGGCGCCAACGCGCTCGGCCTGGGCGGCGGCATCGGCGGGACGATCGGCGGCATGGTCGGCTCGGTGGCCGGCGGCGCGGCCGGCTCGGCGGCGCTGGGCTCCATCCTCGGCGCGGCCGGCGGCCCCCTCGGCGCCATCGTGGGTGGCTTCGCGGGCACGGCCCTGGGCGGACTGTTCGGCGGGCGCCCCAGCATCGGCCCGCGCTACGGCTCCGGCTTCGTCAGCAGCGGCGGTGCGACCTCCGGCTACAGCAACACCGACAACGGCGGGGACGCCCAGGCCGCGGCGCGGCTTTCCGCCGGCATCGGCCAGGCGTTCGGCGCGGTGGCTGCGCTCTCCGGCGCCCGGCTGGGCAACACGGCCGTGCACGTCGAACAGAGGCAGAACGGCGCGGTGCTCGGGCTCAATGGCGCGACCCTGACCGGCTATGCCGACGCGGGCGCCGCCCTTGTGGACGCGCTCAAGAGGGAGATGGCCCGCGGCGCGTTCGTCGGGGCGGGCTCCAGCTTCGTCACCGCCGCCGCCAACTCGAACGCCAAGGCCGCGGAGGACTTCCTGGCCGATCTCGGCAAGGCCGCCACCTACGACGGCATCGTTCGCGCCGCGAAGGCCCTAACCGATGTCGAGCAGGCCA